>Ga0105244_10000929_pt1 | contig 24706 bp, 18 predicted proteins | sample KBSM44metaG_FD_80423 | JGI IMG/M metagenome (GOLD analysis project Ga0105244, IMG submission 80423) | Miscanthus rhizosphere microbial communities from Kellogg Biological Station, Michigan, USA - KBS M4-4 metaG | ecosystem: Host-associated > Plants > Roots > Rhizosphere > Soil | place... | reverse complement strand
CGTGCCTGTTCTTTTGTATCTGCGCAACCTTGATGACCCAGATGCATCCCCATTCCTCGATCTAAGAGAACAACATGACCACGACTGAAATGACCCAGGAAGTTCGGCACGAAGAAGCCCTCAAGAAATACCTTGAGGACACGCCGCAGCTTAAAGAAGAGATCAAAGACCTGAGCGCCGATGATCAGCGCGACCAGATCCAATGGGCATTCGAGGACGAGGCAGAGAGCCAGGGCTACCAGCCTTGGGAGTTGACCCTCAAGTACACCTCCACACCGGAAGAGTTCGAAGCTGCACGGCTGGCCTTGCACAAGGAGGCTGCCGAGGTGCTGGGTGTCGAGTGGGAAGAATATTGCGAGATGAACGACCTGGTCGTCTGAGACCCTGTAGGAGCCGGCTTGCCGGCGATAGGGCCCGTAAGATCACCTTTAACCCTACAGGCCTCATCGCCGGCAAGCCGGCGCCTACAATGCGTCAGATACTGAGGCGCATCGACAGGTCCACTGCCTTCACATCCTTGGTCATCGCCCCGATGGAAATGTAGTCCACCCCGGTTTGCGCGATGGGCAGCAGGGTGGTTTCGTTGATCCCGCCGCTGGCTTCCAGCTTGGCCTTGCCGGCGTTCAGTCGCACGGCCTCACGCATGTCGTCCAGGCTCAGTTCGTCGAGCATGATGATATCGGCGCCCGCCGCCAGTGCTTCGCGCAGTTCCTCAAGGCTTTCCACTTCGATTTCCACCGGCTTGCCCGGGGCGATCTTGTGCGCGGCCGTGATGGCCTGGGCAATGCCACCGCATGCGGCGATATGGTTTTCCTTGATCAGGAACGCGTCATACAACCCGATGCGATGGTTATGACAGCCGCCGCAGGTCACGGCGTACTTCTGCGCCAGGCGCAGGCCAGGCAGGGTCTTACGGGTGTCGAGCAGCTTGACCTGGGTGCTGGCGACAAAATCTGCCAGGTCTTGCGCGCGGGTAGCCACGCCGGACAACAGTTGCAGGAAGTTCAGCGCACAACGTTCACCGCTGAGCAGCGAGCGCGCCGGGCCTTCGAGGTGGAACAGCACCTGGTTGGGGCTGACACGCTCACCGTCGGCTACCTGCCAATGCACCGCCACACGCGGGTCCAGTTGGCGGAATACCGCATCCACCCAGGCTGTACCGGCGATCACGGCCGCATCACGGGTGATGATCGTGGCCTTGGCCAGCCGTTCGGCCGGGATCAACTGCGCAGTGATGTCGCCGCTGCCGATGTCTTCCAGCAGTGCACGGCGCACGTTGGCTTCGATTTCGGCGGTGAGGTCGGCAAGACGGAGATTCGGCATAACAGGCTCCACAAACAAAGTGCCTCGATTATAGGGGCAGTGTGCGTTTGAACCCAGCGACCTGCTCATTTACGACCAAATGACAGAGTTCGCTGGCGCAACGGGCCTCGTTTGCAAGATAATCTCGCGCCTTGCAATTGGCGTCATAGCTTTGACGTCTTGGTGATTCCCGGGTATTCGCAGCGCTCATCCCGGCCTGCACCCGAACATTTGCCCATCAATACCGCCGTTTCAGGAGGCCAGGATGCACAATGACGGAAAGGTGGTGCCTATCAATAAGGCACACGCCACGCCATCGCCGCTCGCGCGCCTGCCGGTGGTGTTGCTGCAGGTGCGTGACAAAGCGGCGCAGCAACTGCAGCAGGGCCTGCAAGAACTGTTCGATAACGCCGACGACACCCTGTTCGAAATGGCCGACAAGGCCCGCAGTAATGCCGACCATCACATTTTTTTTGAAGCCATGCGCGACTTGCGCCTCAAGCGCAAGAATTTCGAGCGCGTGTTCATGGAGCACCTGTTTGCTGCCTTCGCTCATCTAGGGCACTCGGGGCGCGGCGAGTTGCACCTGGTGCCGGTGGTCTCGTATGACGCAGTGCCTGGTACGTCCCGCGATGAACTGGAAAAGGCCGTGGCGCTGGAGGCGATGCTCGGTCGCGTGCGACATCGCGATGGCTTGGCGTTGGGGCAACTGACCGCACGCTTGAGTGCGGTGCTGGGCAAGCACCTGGACGACCGCGAAAACCCCTTGGGCCCGGCGCTGCTCTGCGAGTGCTTCCTGCGGGCGGGGCGCAGCCTGGGGGTGGAGATCCGCGTCAAGCTGATCATGCTCAAACTGTTTGAGAAATACGTGCTCAGCGACGCCGACCAATTGTATGGCGAGGCCAATCAGTTGTTGGTCGCCACCGGTGTGCTGCCGCAGCTCAAGGCGGTGCCGTCTCGTCGCCCAGGCGGGCGTGCCGAGCGTGAGAGGCAGCACGAAGATCGGCAGCCGATAGCCGACCCGCCGCTCGATGAAAATGGCCAGCAAGCCTTCGCGGCCTTGCAAGCCTTGCTGGTGGTGGTGCGTGGCCGTGTCGCGCCTACCCTCGAGGCCAGCGCCGAACCGCAACCCATCGCCTCGCGGGACCTGTTGCGCCTGCTCTCTCACCTGCAGCAATACGTGCCAGAGCCCGAGGTCGAAGACGATTTCGACCTGCGCAACCACCTAGAACAACTGCTGACCCGGGTCAGCGTCAAGAGTGGCAAGTCCCGGGTGGTGGAGGACGCTGATGAAGACGTGATCAACCTGGTCGCGCTGTTGTTTGAGTTCATCCTCAAAGACACTGCCGTGCCGGACGCCTTCAAGGCCTTGATCGCGCGTTTGCAGGTGCCGCTGCTCAAAGTCGCGGTGCAGGACAAGAGCCTGTTCAGCCGTGCCAGCCATCCGGCGCGGCGCCTGCTCAACGAGATTGCCAGCGCCGCCATGGGCTGGAGCCCGAGCGATGACTACCTGCGCGACAGCCTGTACCTGCGCATCGAGCAGGTGGTGCAGCGTTTGTTGAATGAGTTCGTCGAGGACCCGGCGATTTTCTCCCAGTTGCTCGCCGAGTTCAGCGCGTTCACTGCCGAGGAGCGTCGACGCTGCGAGCTGCTGGAACAGCACACCCGTGATGCCGAAGAGGGGCGCATGCGCACGGATGCCGCCCGCCAGCGCGTGGCCGACGTGCTTAATCGGCGCCTGCTGGGCAAGACCCTGCCCCAGGCCGTGGTGCAATTTCTGCAGCAGGCCTGGAGCCAGGTGCTGTTGTTGGCCAGCCTCAAGCACGGCGAACAGTCGGTGCAGTGGCAAGCGGGGCTGCGCACCATGGACGAACTGATCTGGAGCGTGGGCCTGCAGAAAGACACCGAAGCCGGTCGACATCTGCTGGAGCAACTGCCCGGGTTGCTCAAGGCGTTGCGGGACGGGTTGACCAGCGCCGCGTTCGACCCGTTCAGCACCCGTGAATTCTTCGTGCGCCTGCAGGCCATGCATGTGCAGGCGTATGACGGTGAGGGTCTCGAGGCGTTGATCGAGGTGCGCGAGCCGTTCGTGCTCGACAGCGGCTTGCCCGATGCCGTCGACAGCCTGCCCGGTGATGATCCCGACCTGCTCAAGGCCCGGCAATTGCAGGTTGGCCGCTGGTTCGAGTTCCAGGAAAGCGAGGCGCTGACGGTGCGCTGCAAGCTGATGGCGATTGTTGCGCCGGCCAATACGTATGTTTTTGTCAGCCGCATGGGGCTCAAAGTGCTGGAGAAAAGTGCGGGCCAACTGGCCATGGCGCTCAAGGCTGGCACTTTGCGTAGCCTGGACGAAGGGTTGTTGTTCGAACGTGCGCTGGCGTGTGTGATTGATAACCTGCGTCAACTCAATCGCGGCAAGTGATCGCAACCGCAGGGCTGAACGCGGCATACTGGTAACACCTCGTCTCAATCAAGGAACCCGTATGCAGTTGGACCCCGCCAGCGGTTGGTGCCAGGGCATTCGTCATTGCCCCTCGCCCAACTTCAATGAGCGCCCCGCAGGCGAAATCTCTCTGTTGGTGGTGCATAACATCAGCTTGCCACCGGCGCAGTTCGCCACGGGCAAGGTCCAGGCGTTCTTCCAGAATCGCCTGGATGTCACGGAGCATCCCTACTATGAGGGGATCGCTCACTTACGTGTCTCTGCGCATTTTCTGATTGAACGCGACGGCGCCGTCACGCAGTTTGTGGCGTGCCAGGACCGCGCCTGGCATGCGGGGGTTTCCAGCTTCGAAGGGCGGGACACCTGTAATGACTATTCCCTGGGGATCGAGTTGGAAGGCACCGATGACCTGCCGTTCACCGATGCCCAGTATGCGTCGCTGATCGACCTGACGCGCCAGTTGCTGGCGGCCTATCCAGGCATCACCCGCCAGCGTATATGCGGCCACAGCGACATTGCTCCGGGGCGCAAGACAGACCCCGGCCCCGCTTTTGATTGGACGCGCTTTCGCAGCGCCCTGCAGGATGGAGGACACGCACAATGAGTTTCCTGGTGTTGGTGCTGGCGGTGTGGATCGAGAAATTCTCGGCCTTGCGCCAGCGGTTGCAGCGTGACGGCGGATGGTTGCGTGAGCTGGCCAGGCTGGAGGCGAGCCCGCGCCTGGGCAAACAACCCTGGTTGATCCTGGCATTGCTGGTGTTGCTGCCGGTGGCCTTGCTGGCCTTGTTGCTGGTGGTGCTGGAGCCGGTGGCCTATGGCCTGTTGGCATTGCCGGTGCACTTGCTGGTGGTGATCTACAGTCTGGGGCGTGGTGACCTGCTGGCCGGGCTCGGGCCTTTTCGTGATGCCTGGCGCCGGGGTGACTTGCAGGCGGCCGAACACGTGGCCGAGCGTGACCTGCAACTTGCCGCCGACAGCGGCGAGCAACTGCTCGAACGGGTCCAGGGCCATCTGCTGTGGCAGGCGTACCAGAGCTTCTTCGCGGTGATTTTCTGGTACTTCCTGCTCGGGCCGGTGGCGGCCCTGGCTTATCGCCTGCTGGCGCTGGCCAGCGAACAGAGCCAGAACCCTTTGGTGGCCGAGCGCGCCGGGCAACTGCGCCACGCGTTCGACTGGTTGCCGGTACGCCTGCTGGCGGCGAGCTTTGCCCTGGTGGGCAACTTCGTCGCGGTCAGCCGGGTGATGCTCCATGAGCTGTTGAGCTGGGACATCAGCGCCGCTCAACTGGTGGAGAAGGTCGGCCTGGTGGCGGCAGAAATTCCGCCACCGGTGGTCGGTGCCGATGGCATCAACAGCCTGGATCGGCTGTGGGAACTGCTGCTGCGCGCCGCCGTGCTGTGGTATGCCGGGTTCGCCATCTGGACCGTATTGCCCTGACACCCTCCGGCAGGGAGGCGCCCGTCTTCCCTGCCGTTAACCTTACGTTACAAAACTCCCTTTCGAATTGAGCTATACAGACAGAGCGCCAAAAATGGTGGCTATCTGCCGCCGCCCTGCGCCTCAATAAAAATAAAAGAAAGGGAGTTCACCTGTGAAGAGCTTGCTCTATCCCGCCGTCGCGCTGATGAACCGCCTGAGCTTCGGCATGAAGTTCACTCTGATTAGCGTACTGTTCTTGCTGCCGATGCTGGCGACCAACTATTTCCTGGTGCGTGATTCCTGGCGGGAATTCCAGGGCACCCGTGTCGAGCTGCAAAGCCTGGATTTGCTCGGCAGCAGCCTGACCCTGCGGCGTGACCTGGAAACCCTCAACAACCAAGTGCAAATCAACGCCACCCTCGGCCAGTCCGGCAAGGCGGGTGATCTTGAAGGCCAGATCAGTACCCTGGAAAGCAGCGTGCTCGCGCGCCTGCAAGGCCTCAGCGTCATGGCCACCGACGCCGAGCAAATCGCGGCCTTTGATAGCAAGCGCGACGAGCTGATCGCCGCGTTCAAGGCCCAGCAACAGGAAACTTCACTGCTCAACAAAACCGCGCTGATCGGCAAACTGCTCAACAAAGTCCAGATGTTCAGCCAGATCATCGCCAGCCAATCCGGCTTGAGCCGTGACTCGCAAAGCGACCTGCGCCAGCTCAGCGACCTGGTGACCGGCGTGACCCCGCAAGTGACCCAGGTCCTTGGCGAAGGGCGAGCAATGGGCGCTTATTCCCTGGGCCAGGGGTTTATCAACTCGTCTTCCAGCACGCGGTTTGACGAACTGCTACAGCAACTGGAAAAGCTGCAAGGCGAATATGCGTTGAAGCTCCAGGATGCACTGGGCGCCAGCAAAGCCGCCCATGGCGCGCTCGATTCACTGGCGCAGGCCAGCCAGGCCAGCCTCAAGCAAGGCAGCGAACTGTTTGAAGAGCAGGTGGTGATGGCCGAAACCCTCGATGCCCCGTGGCCAGGGTTTTATGACAGCGTCAGCCAACTGATGGCCAAGACCTACCAGCTGGATGACGCCACCCTGGCATTCCTCCGGCAGCAACTGGAACAGCGCCTGGCGCAGAACCGCACGCACATGGTGGTGCTGGTGTGTGCCCTGGCAGCGGTGTTTTCCCTTATTTTCTATCTGTATGCCGGCTTTTACGCGTCCACCCGCACCACCCTGCGACGCCTGGGGTTGATGATGGACAATGTGGCGGCGGGGGATATGACCGTAAGCTTTGTGGCGCACAGTCGCGATGAGTTGGGGGAGTTGGGCAAGGTGTTCAACGGTACGGTCGCCAAGATCCATGACCTGATCGAGCGCGTCGGGCAAACCGTCAGCCAGGTCGAACTGCAAGCCGGTCAGGTGGAGACGGTTTCGGCCCGGAGCAACCAGGCGGTTTCCGGCCAGCGTACCCAGATCGAACACGTGGCCACGGCCATGAACCAGATGTCGTCCACCGCCCAGGAAGTGGCGCGCAGTGCGGCGGCGGCGGTCAGCAGCGCCCATAGCGTGAACGATGAGACCGTCAGCGGTCGTGGCTTGGTGCAGTCCCAACAGGGCAGCATCGCGCGCCTGGCGTCGGAGATTGATGCGTCAGTGCAGGTGATCAACCAGTTGGCCACTGACAGCCAGGCCATCAGCAGTGTGCTGGAAGTGATCAAGAGCATTGCCGAGCAAACCAACCTGCTGGCGCTCAATGCCGCCATCGAGGCAGCACGTGCCGGCGAGCAGGGGCGCGGGTTTGCAGTGGTGGCCGATGAAGTGCGTACCCTCGCGCGGCGCACCCAGCGCTCCACCGAAGAAATCGAACAGATGATCGGCCGCCTGCACAGCGGTGTGGAGGCCGCGGTCAAGGCCATGGGCACCAGCCATACGATGGCCAGCGGTACGGTAGGGCAATCGGAAAAGGTCCAGCAGGCCCTGGAAAACATCCTTGGCGCGGTAGGCATGATCGTCGACCAGAACCAGCAGATTGCCGCCGCCGTGGAGCAGCAGACTGCAGTCGCCCATGACATTGACCAGAACATCGTTGAAATCAATCGCGCGGGTGAGCACGCAGCCCAAGGTGCGCATCAGACCGAAGCGGCCAGCCGTCAGCTATCGATGCAGGTCGTCGAGTTGAAGCAATTGATCGGGGCGTTTCGCGTGTAGGGCTTTTGGGTAGGAATAATCGGTGCGGAGCGTGGTGTATGTCTTGATTTCCCCTGCATCCATTTTTTGATCGAGTGAATGGGTGAGAATTTGTTTCAGCTAGTCACGGATCAGGGGAGGGCACCACGGTGACCATTGCCATCGGCATCAAAGGGCACTGTGCCCATTGCGACATCACATTTGAACTCAAGTCTTGGCAATTGAACGCCATTGCCATCCATGAACCTTTTGATTGCCCGTACTGCCAGCGAACCCTGCAACTGAATTGTCCCAAGCAATTGCGTCAGTTCAGGACGCTGGACCACTGGGCCCTGGTGCACCCGAGCATGGTGATACTGACCTGCATGGTGCTGATCGTGGCGCTGGTCGCCGAGTGGGTGGGCCTGCTCAGTGTGGTCGGGCAACTGAATATTTCGCTGGCGGTGGTGCTGGTTCACTTCCTGGCACTGCGTTATGCCCATCAACGGCAACGGATCACGCTGAACCTGCAGGCTGCCAACCCTGTTGGCGGGTTACCAATTGAACAGCTCGCACGCATTGCGTGTGCTCGCCTCAGCCAGCCATGAAGGGCTGATACCCATACGCTCGGCCAGGGCGGTGCAGATGTCTGGCAGGTGTTGCGGGCTGTTGCGCTGGCCGGGGTACATGGCGGGTGCCATATCCGGCGAGTCGGTTTCCAGCACCACGGCTTCCAAAGGCAATTGCGTGAGCACCTTGTGCATGCGCAGGGCCTGGGGCCAGGTGGCGGCACCGCCCAGGCCCAGCTTGAAACCGAGCTTGATGTACTCACGGGCTTCTTCGTAGCTGCCGGCAAACGCGTGGATGATGCCGCCCCGTGGCACGGGCATACGCTTGAGTGTGGCGATCACGGCGGCGTGGCTGCGGCGCACATGCAACAGCGCCGGCAGTTGCAAGTCCACTGCAAGTTTCAGCTGGGTTTCAAACAGGCTTTGTTGACGCTCGCGGTCCAGGTGTTCGAGAAAGTAATCCAGGCCGATCTCGCCCACCGCGCACACTTGCCGATGACCCTGGAGGCGGGTGAGCCAGTCGCCCAGCTCCGTCAGGTCGGCTGGGCGATGTTCATCGAGGTAAACCGGATGCAGGCCGAAGGCAGCGAACAGGTTGTCATCGCCCTGCACCAGGTCCCACACGCGTTGCCAATTCTGCTGATACACCCCCAGGACCACCATGCGCCGCACCCCGAGTTGGCGGCTATGGGCGAGGACTTCCCGGCGATCGTTGTCGAAGTCCGGGAAGTCCAGGTGTGTGTGGGTGTCGATCAGCTCCACGTTCACGCCTCGTGAATACGCTGCTTGAAGGTACGGCTGATGGCGTGCACGCCCGGTTGATACTGTTCTTCTTCAATCGCGGCCAGGGCCAGGCGCAGGGCGGTGTCGGCGATCAGTTGATGCTGCTGGGCCATGGCGTTGACCGGCAGTGGCAGGAAATCCAATAACTGCGTATCACCAAAGGTACCCAGGCGCAGCGGGCGCGATTTGAGCGGGAAGTCGTGCAGTGCGTCGAACACACCTTGCAGCAGCACGTAGGAAGTGGTCACCAGAGCATCCGGCAAATGCCCCAGGCGCTGCAGGAGTTGTTCCATCAACTGGCGGCCGCAGTCGCGGCTGAAGGCTTCGCCCTGTTCGATCAGCACCTCGCCCTTGAAGTCGCGCAGTGCCTCGCGAAAACCGGCGGCGCGTTCCTGGCTGATGCTCAGCTCGGGGTGCGCACCGATCAGCACGATCTGCTTGGGCAGCGGTTGCAGCAGGCTGCTGGTCAGTTGCTGGCAGGCTTGGCGGTCGTCGCTGACCACTGAGCAGAACTGGCCCGTGTCCATCACCCGGTCGATGGCGATTACCGGCAGGCCCTTGGCTTGCAGCTCGCGGTAGCTGTCATCGCTGGCGGGCAGGCAACTGGCCACGAACAGTGCGTCGCAGCGCCGTGCGCGGAACAGTTGCAGTAATTGGCGTTCGCTGTCGGCCTCGTCGTCGGAGCTGGCGATCAGCAGTTGATAACCCCGGGCCCGGGCGCCTTGCTCCAGCAGCTTGGCGATCCGTGCGTAACTGGGGTTTTCCAGGTCCGGCAGGATAAAGCCCAAAGTGCGGGTGTGCCGGCTGCGCAGCCCGGCCGCCTGAGGGTTGGGCGTAAAGCCATGGGCTTCGACCACCGCTCGCACGCGCTCGACGGTCGCGTTGCTGATGCGTTGCTGTTCGGCCTTGCCATTGATGACATAGCTGGCGGTGGTTACGGACACACCGGCCAGACGTGCGATATCACTGAGTTTCAAACCGGGATTTCCTTGTTTTTTAGAGCTTGCCCCGACATTTTGTCCAATCGTAACCGATTCCTGCACACGACTAACGTCTGGGCTCAAGCGCCGAGTGGTTCTTCAAGGATGCTCAATTAGCGCGTAATCTGCCATAAATTCTAGATTAAACGTTTCAGCTGGCGTATTTTTACGACGTTCGTGACTAAGTGGCTACTGCCAATTGACCACTCAGTCAGTTATTTTTGAACACCTGTAGGCTGATTTATTCAAAACAATACCTAGTGCGCCCCTCGCACTAACTAGGAGAACGGCATGCTTGAGCTCACTGTAGAGCAGATTTCCATGGGCCAGCTGGCTGTGGATAAATCTGCTGCCTTGCACCTGCTCGCTGACAAACTGGTGGCCGACGGCCTGGTCGCCGAGGGTTACCTCAGCGGGTTGCAGGCCCGTGAAGCCCAAGGCTCGACCTTTCTCGGCCAAGGCATCGCCATTCCCCACGGTACCCCCGAAACCCGCGACCAGGTGTTCTCCACCGGCGTGCGCCTGCTTCAGTTCCCCGAAGGGGTGGACTGGGGTGACGGCCAGATCGTCTACCTGGCCATCGGCATTGCCGCCAAATCCGACGAACACCTGCGCCTGCTGCAACTGCTTACCCGCGCCCTCGGTGAAACCGACCTGGGCCAGGCGCTGCGTCGCGCCGGTTCCGCCGAAGCCTTGCTGAAACTGCTGCAAGGCGCGCCACAGGAACTGGCGCTGGATGCACAGATGATCAGCCTGGGCGTGTCCGCCGATGATTTCGAAGAACTGGTGTGGCGCGGCGCACGCCTGCTGCGCCAGGCCGATTGTGTGAGCAATGGTTTTGCCGCCGTCTTGCAGCAAGTCGACGCCCTGCCCCTGGGGGACGGCCTCTGGTGGCTGCACAGCGAACAGACGGTGAAGCGCCCTGGCCTTGCCTTCGTCACCCCCGACAAACCCATGCGTTACCTCGGCCAGCCCCTTAATGGGTTGTTCTGCCTGGCCAGCCTCGGCGAGGCACACCAAGCGTTGCTTGAACGCCTGTGCGCCTTGCTGATTGAAGGTCGCGGCCAGGAACTGGGCCGCGCCACCAGCAGCCGTGCCGTGCTCGAAGTACTCGGGGGCGAGCTGCCTGCCGATTGGCCCAGCGCGCGCATTACCCTGGCCAACGCCCACGGCCTGCATGCTCGGCCGGCGAAGGTGCTGGCGCAGTTGGCGAAGCATTTTGACGGTGATTTGCGGGTGCGCGTCATCGATGGCCCGGTGGGCGCCGTGTCGGTGAAAAGCCTGAGCAAGTTGCTCAGCCTCGGCGCACGTCGCGGCCAGGTGCTGGAATTTGTTGCCGAACCCTCGATTGCCGGTGATGCGTTGCCCGCCCTGTTGGCAGCGGTTGAAGCGGGGTTGGGTGAAGAGGTCGAGCCGTTGCCGACGGCCAGCGCGCAGCCTGCAACCGTTGATAGCGAGCCCGTGATCAGCGCCCCAGTGTCCGGCAGCCAGATTCAGGCGATCGCCGCCGCGCCGGGCATTGCCATCGGCCCGGCGCACGTCCAGGTTCAGCAGGTGTTCGATTACCCGTTGCGCGGCGAGTCTTCCTCCATTGAGCGTCAGCGCCTGCAAGACGCGCTGGCCGACGTGCGCCGTGACATTCAGGGGCTGATCGAACGCAGCCCAGCCAAAGCCATCCGCGAAATTTTCATAACGCACCAAGAGATGCTCGACGACCCGGAACTCACCGACGAAGTCGACACTCGTCTCAAGCAGGGTGAAAGCGCCGAAGCCGCCTGGATGAGCGTGATCGAGGCCGCCGCCAAACAGCAGGAGTCGCTGCAGGATGCCTTGCTCGCCGAGCGTGCCGCCGACCTGCGTGACATCGGTCGGCGTGTGTTGGCGCAATTGTGCGGTGTTGAAAGCGTCCGGGAGCCCAGCCAGCCCTACATCCTGGTGATGGATGAAGTCGGCCCGTCCGATGTTGCGCGCCTGGACCCGGCCCGTGTGGCCGGCATCCTCACGGCCCGTGGCGGTGCCACGGCCCACAGCGCCATCGTTGCGCGTGCCTTGGGCATTCCTGCTTTGGTGGGCGCAGGTTCTGCGGTATTACTGCTGGCTCCTGGAACTCCCTTATTACTTGATGGCCAACGCGGTCGCCTGCACGTGGACGCCGATGCCGCGACCCTGCAACGCGCCACCGTCGAGCGCGATACCCGCGAACAACGCTTGCAAGCCGCTTCGGCCCAACGCCATGAGCCGGCCATGACCCGCGACGGCCACGCCGTGGAAGTATTCGCCAACATCGGCGAAAGCGCCGGCGTCGCCAGTGCCGTGGAGCAGGGCGCCGAAGGGATCGGCCTGCTGCGCACCGAGCTGATTTTCATGGCCCACCCGCAAGCACCGGATGAAGCCACCCAGGAAGCCGAGTACCGCCGCGTACTCGACGGCCTTGAAGGTCGCCCGTTGGTGGTGCGCACCCTCGACGTCGGCGGTGACAAGCCGCTGCCTTACTGGCCCATCGCCCAGGAGGAAAACCCATTCCTCGGCGTACGTGGCATTCGCCTGACCTTGCAGCGCCCCCTGATCATGGAAGCGCAATTGCGTGCGCTGTTGCGCTCGGCCGACAACCGCCCACTGCGTATCATGTTCCCCATGGTTGGCAGCGTGGACGAGTGGCGCGCAGCCCGTGACATGACCGAGCGCCTGCGCCTGGAAATCCCGGTGGCCGACCTGCAACTGGGCATCATGATCGAAGTGCCGTCCGCCGCCTTGCTTGCGCCGGTGCTGGCCAAGGAAGTCGACTTCTTCAGCGTTGGCACCAACGACCTGACCCAATACACCCTGGCCATCGACCGTGGCCACCCGACCTTGTCCGCCCAGGCCGATGGCCTGCACCCGGCGGTGTTGCAACTGATCGACATCACCGTGCGGGCCGCCCACGCCCATGGCAAATGGGTGGGTGTGTGTGGCGAGCTGGCGGCAGACCCGTTGGCGGTGCCGGTGCTGGTGGGCCTGGGGGTGGATGAGTTGAGTGTGTCGGCCCGCAGCATTCCTGAAGTGAAGGCGCGGGTACGTGAATTCAGTCTGAGCGAGGCCCAGGGCCTGGCACAAAAGGCACTGGCTGCGGGTTCGCCCGCCGACGTGCGTGCCCTTGTGGAGGCCGTGTAAATGGCAAGGATTTTGACCCTGACGCTGAACCCGGCGTTGGACCTTACTGTCCGCTTGGCACACCTGGAACCGGGTGAAGTCAATCGCAGCGAAACCCTGCTGACCCATGCCGCCGGCAAGGGCGTGAACGTGGCGCAGGTGCTGGCCGATTTAGGCCATCAGGTGAGCGTGGGCGGCTTTCTCGGTGAGGAAAACCCCCAGGCTTTCGACGCGTTGATTGCCCGTCGTGGGTTTGGCGATGCGTTTATTCGTGTGCCGGGTGAGACACGCAGCAATATCAAGATTGCCGAGCGGGAGGGGCGCGTTACCGACATCAATGCGCCGGGGCCGCTGGTGAGTGAGCGGGCGCAAAAGGAATTGCTCAAGATGATCGCGATCATCGGCCCGGAATTCGATGCCGTGGTGGTGGCCGGCAGCTTGCCGCGCGGCGTCAGTCCGCAATGGTTTCAAGAAATGCTCGAACAACTGAAAAGCCTGGGGTTGAAAGTTGCCCTGGACACCAGTGGCGAAGCCTTGCGCACCGGCTTGCAGGCGGGCCCGTGGCTGGTCAAGCCCAACACCGAAGAACTGGCCGAGGTTCTTGGCAATGCCACAGGCGCTATCCATCGTCTGCATCAGCAGGGCGTGGAGCATGTGGTGGTCTCCGATGGTGCGGCGGGCGTGACCTGGTACAGCCCGCAGACCGCGCTGCATGCCACGCCACCAAAGGTCACGGTCGCGAGTACCGTGGGCGCGGGCGATTCGTTGTTGGCCGGGATGCTTCACGGCTTGCTCGCTGGCGAAGCGCCCGAGCAGACCTTGCGCCGCGCCACGGCCATTGCCGCAATGGCGGTGACGCAGATCGGTTTCGGCATCAACGATGACGCGCAGTTGGCGCGTCTCGAAAGCGGCGTCCACGTGCGTGCGCTCACAGAACAATAAGAGGGTTTGTGATGAAGTTAGCCATTGTTACCGCCTGCCCGAACGGCATGGTCACCAGTGTGCTGTGCGCCCGCTTGTTGGACGCTGCCGCGCAACGCCAAGGCTGGAGCACCAGCGTCGAAGTGGTGGATGGGCAGCGCCCCGAGCGCCAGTTGTCCCAGGCCACCCTCGACGCCGCCGAGTGGGTGCTGCTGGTCAGCAGCACCCCGGTGGACATGCAGCGGTTTGTCGGCAAGCGCGTGTTCCAGAGCACGCCGGCCCAGGCACTGGCGGACGTCGAGGCGATCTTACGGCGGGGCGCCGAAGAGGCGCAGGTGTACGTCGCCACTGAAGCAACCGCCAGGATCGCACCGCGCATCGTCGCGATCACTGCCTGCCCGACCGGGGTGGCGCACACCTTCATGGCCGCCGAAGCCCTGCAGCAAGCCGCCAAGCGCCTGGGCTACGACCTGCAGGTCGAGACCCAGGGTTCGGTGGGTGCGCGCACACCGTTGAGCGCGCAAGCGATTACCGACGCCGACGTGGTGCTGTTGGCGGCGGACATCGAGGTGGCCACCGAGCGGTTTGCCGGCAAGAAAATTTACCGTTGCGGCACGGGCATCGCCCTCAAGCAATCCGAAGCGACGCTGAAAAAAGCGTTGGCCGAAGGCGCGGTGGAAAGCACCGGCAGTGCAGCGGTGGCCAAGTCGGAAAAAACCGGTGTGTACAAACACCTGCTCACCGGCGTGTCGTTCATGTTGCCGATGGTGGTGGCGGGCGGTTTGTTGATCGCGTTGTCGTTCGTGTTCGGTATTCACGCCTTCGAACAGGAAGGCACGCTCGCGGCGGCGCTGAAAACCGTGGGTGATCGCGCGTTCATGCTGATGGTGCCGTTGCTGGCAGGCTACATCGCCTACTCGATTGCCGACCGCCCAGGCATTGCCCCCGGCATGATCGGCGGGCTGCTGGCGGGGACGTTGGGGGCCGGGTTTATCGGTGGCATCCTTGCCGGTTTCCTGGCCGGTTACTGCGTCAAGTTGATCACCCGTGCGGTGCAATTGCCCCAGAGCCTGGAGGCGCTCAAGCCGATCCTGATCATTCCGTTGCTGGCGAGCCTGTTCACTGGCCTCGCGATGATCTACCTGGTGGGCCCACCGGTGGCGCGCATGCTCACGGGGCTGACGGATTTCCTCAGCACCATGGGCACCACCAACGCAGTGCTGCTGGGCATCCTGTTGGGCGGCATGATGTGTGTCGACCTGGGCGGCCCGATCAACAAGGCGGCCTATGCGTTTTCCGTCGGCCTGCTGGCGGCACAGAGCGGTGCACCGATGGCCGCGACAATGGCCGCAGGCATGGTGCCGCCGATCGGCATGGGCATCGCCACGTTCCTGGCGCGACGCAAGTTTGCCCAGACTGAGCGCGAAGCGGGTAAGGCGGCGATGATTCTCGGGCTGTGTTTTATCTCCGAGGGTGCGATCCCGTTTGCGGCCAAGGACCCGTTGCGGGTGATCCCGGCCAGTATCGCCGGTGGCGCGTTGACCGGCGCCTTGTCGATGTATTTTGGCTGCAAGCTGGCGGCGCCCCACGGTGGGTTATTCGTGCTGATCATCCCGAATGCGATGAACCATGCGCTGCTGTACCTGCTGGCGATTGTCGCCGGTAGCCTGCTGACCGGTTTGGTGTATGCGCTGATCAAGCGCCCGGACGCAGAACCACTGTTGGTCACGGTCTAAAAATGTGGGAGCTGGCTTGCCTGCGATGACTGACTGACATTCAACATCAGTGTTGTTTGATTAGCCGCCATCGCCGGCAAGCGGGCTCCTACAAGTGTCATCTGGTTTTCATCCCCGCGTGGTTTAGTTTCCTTTTGACGCTCAAGAGGGAACCTGCATGAGCCACTTCGACCTCGGCCGCCGCCGCGTGATGCAAGCCGTCGGCGCTGGCCTGTTGCTGCCGGGCTTGGCGCCGGCGGTGATCGCTTCGGTGAAAGACCGGCCGCAACTCACCGACGGTGTGCAGTCCGGCGACCTGCTGGGCGACCGCGCCATGCTCTGGAGCCGCAGCGACCGCCCGGCGCGGATGGTGGTGGAGTGGGACACCCGCAGCGTGTTCAGCAACCCGCGCAGGTTCATCTCGCCCCTGGCCGACACCCGCACCGACTTTACCGCCCGTGTCGAACTCACCGGCTTGCCCGCCGACCAGGCGATTTTCTATCGCGTGCACTTCGAAGACGCCCAGACCGGTGTCGCCAGCGAACCCTGGTTCGGCCACCTGCGCAGCGTGCCGCAGCAGCGTCGCGACATCCGCTTTGTGTGGAGCGGCGACACCGTCGGCCAAGGCTTTGGCATTAACCCGGATATCGGTGGCATGCGCATCTACGAAGCCATGCGCCTGCGTCTGCCGGACTTCTTTATCCACAGCGGCGACACCATCTACGCCGACGGCCCGGTGCCCGCGCAGCTCACCACGGAAGGCGGGCGCATCTGGCGCAATATCACTACCGAAGCCAAGAGCAAGGTCGCTGAGACCCTCGATGAGTATCGCGGCAATTATCGCTACAACCTGATGGACGAAAACGTGCGCCGCTTCAACGCCGAGGTGCCGCAGATCTGGCAGTGGGACGACCATGAGGTGGTCAATAACTGGTCGCCGAGCAAGCAACTGGACGAGCGCTACCAGACCAAGGACATCAACACCCTGGTCGGCCGCGCACGCCAGGCTTGGCTGGAATATTCCCCCATGCGCCGGCAGGCGGCCGACGGTGGCGGGCGCATTTACCGCAAGCTCAGCTATGGCCCGCTGCTGGATGTGTTCGTGCTGGACATGCGCAGTTATCGCGGGCCCAACGATGACAACCTGGGCGGCGAAAAACCCTTCATGGGGCGCGAACAGCTGGAGTGGCTCAAGCGCGAACTCAAGGGCTCCCAGGCGCAGTGGAAAGTCATCGCCGCCGACATGCCCATCGGCCTCGGCGTGCCCGACGGCGAGGTCAGCCCGGGCGTGCCGCGCTGGGAAGCCATCGCCAATAACGACCCGGGCGCACCCCAAGGGCGTGAGTTGGAAATGGCCGACCTGCTGGGCTTTTTAAGGGCACAAAACGTGCGTAACCACGTGTGGCTGACGGCGGATGTGCATTACTGCGCGGCCCACCATTACCACCCGGATCGAGCGGCGTTCCAGGATTTTGAACCGTTCTGGGAGTTTGTCGCCGGGCCGTTGAACGCGGGGAGTTTCGGGCCGAATGTGCTGGATAAAACCTTCGGGCCCGAGGTGGTGTTCCAGAAAGCGCCTGCGGTGCAGAACAGTTCACCGTTTGCCGGGTTCCAGTTTTTCGGCGAGGTGCAGATTGATGGGCAGACGGCGGAGTTGACCGTGATATTGCGGGATCTGGATGGGGTCTCGGTGTTCGAACAAAAACTGCAACCCACCTGACTTGGAATACGATCAAAACGGTGGGAGCTGGCTTGCCTGCGATGACGATAGTGAATTCACCATCGCTATCGCAGGCAAGCCAGCTCCCACATTTGAACGTCTTCGTCCGGGAGTCCTTAGTAGACGTCGCGCCGATAACGGCCTTGCTCGATCAACCGCTCCACCGCCTCGCTCCCCAGGATGTCCACCAGCGCCCGGTCAACGCCGGTTGCCATCCCCTCCAGACTGCCACACACATAAATCGCGGCGCCGTCGGCAATCCATTTGCGCAACACATCAGCCGACTCGCGCAGGCGGTCCTGCACGTAGATTTTTTCTTCCTGGTCGCGAGAAAACGCCAGGTCCAGCAGCGCCAGGTCGCCGCTGGCCAGCCAGCCTTGCAGTTCGTCCTGGCACAGGAAGTCGTGCTTGATATTGCGTTCGCCAAACAGCAGCCAGTTGCGTGTATGGCCCTCAGCGATGCGCGCCTTGAGCAAGCTGCGCAGGCCCGCCAGGCCAGTGCCGTTACCCAGCAGAATCAGCGGCACCGGTGCTTCTGGCAGGTGGAAGCCACTGTTGCGGCGCAGGCGCAGGCTGATGCCCGAACTGATCGCGGCGTGTTCCGTCAGCCAGCCCGAACCTACGCCCAGGCTGCCGTCGAGGTGACGTTCCTGGCGCACGATCAGCTCCAGCACGCCGTCGCTGGCAATCGAGGCGATGGAGTATTCGCGCATGCCCAATGGCACCAGCGCGTTTACCAGCGCCTGGGCATGCAGGCCGACCAGATGGGTGCGGTTCTCCGGCAGTTGCCGGGTCGCCAATGCCTGGTTGAGGGACTGCGCCAGCCCGTCGATCACCACACCGTCACTGCCCGCCAGGCCGAGGCCTTCGAGGAAGTGTTCGATGGCCCACGGGCAGTTGCGTGGCAGGACTTCCACCAGGTCACCCGCCAACCAGCTTTGCGGCGACGGTGGTGTGAGGCCCAGCAAGTAGATGTCCGAACCCACGCTGTCGCGGTTGAGCAGGGTGCGCTGGCTCAGTGACCAGTTTTCGAACGGCGCCGCTTGCCAGGTCGCGGCGGGCGCCTGGCCGGTGAGTTGGCCCAGTTGCTGTTGCCAGGTGAGCAGGGCGTCGGCGTCGCCGCTGTCGACTTCCACCGGCGCAAACAACGCGTTGCCGCCTTGGTGGGTCAGCCAGAAATGCAGGCGTCGGGCGAAGCCGCAGAAGTGTTCGTACTGGCGATCACCCAGGGCCAGTACCGAGTAGTTCAGGCCCTTGAGGGACAGGTCCTGGCCGAGCACGCTGCGTTCGAAACCACGGGCGCTGTCGGGGGCTTCGCCGTCGCCGAAGGTGCTGACCACGAACAGCGCATGGTGCGACTGGCTCAGGTCGTCGCGGCTGACGCTGCCCAACGGCTGCACCTTCACCGGTAGCCCGGCGGCCTGCAATTGCCCGGCGGTCTGCCAGGCCAGTTGCTCGGCAAAGCCGCTCTGGCTGGCGAAGCCGATCAACCAGGCTGGCGCATCGCTGCTGTTGGCGACGAGGCCTTGGCGGGCATCGCGGACCTGGCGCTTTTTGCGGCGGCGGTCGAGGTAGAGCAGCCAGCCGGTAATGAAGAACAGCGGCATGCACAGCGCGCTGATGGTGAGGATGATGCGCCCAATCAAACCGAAGTAGCTGCCGGTGTGCAGCGCATAGACGCTGGTCAGCAGTCGGGAGCCCAGGGACTTGCTGGCGTAGCGGTCGTGGGATTTGACCTCGCCGCTGGCCGGGTCGAGGTTGATCTGGTTCAGCGCCCGGTCATGGGGCGAGTCTTTGAGCAGGTAGTAGACGGTGGCCGGCTGGCCGGCGACCGCTGGCATGCGGATGTTGTAGGCGCTCAAGCCAGGGCCGGCATTGCTGTAGATGCTGCTCCAGATGGCGTCGTAGTTGGCCACCGGCGCCGGGCCTGCGGGCGGAGGACCGCGTTTGCGCATGCGTTCATTTTGTGGCGCGTCCGACAAGAGCTTCGTCACGCCTTGGTTGTACCAATCGTAGGACCAATACAGGCCGGTCAGTGCGGCCAACAGATAGGCCAGCAGGCACCAGGTGCCGAATACCGAGTGCAGGTCCCAATTGAAACTGCGGCCTTTTTTGCGCCAGTCCAGGGTCAGCCAGGCGCGCCAGCTTGTCACTTGGCGCGGCCAGCGCAGGTACAGGCCCGACAGGCAGAAGAACACCAGGATCAGTGTGCAGGCACCGGTGATCTGGCGGCCGGTATCCCCCATGACGAGGAAGCGGTGCAACTGCAAGATAAAGCCGAACACGTCCTGGCCGACGGCGTCGCCCATGTAGTCGCCGGTGTAGGGGTCGAAGTAGCGCATCTGGCCGCGACGCTCACCGGCTGGCGGGGTGAAGAACACGCGCGCGGCGTGGCCGCTTTCGCTTTCGACCCACAGCATCGACACGGTCTTGCCTTCGGTGGCTTCGAGCTTGCGCACCAACTCCGCAGGCGGCAGTACGCCGGCTTCGCGCTTTTGCACACTCAACACGGTCGGGTTGAGCGCCAGCAGTATTTCATCCTGAAACGAGACCGCAGCCCCGGTGATCCCCATCAACGCCAGCACCAGCCCGGCAGTGATGCCGAAGAACCAGTGCAACTGGAACAGGGTTTTCTTCAACACGTCGGACCGCCTCGCTCATCTGGATATTGTTGTCACGGCGCGCATTATGCCGTGGGTTATCGAGAAATATTCTGTTTAACACGCAAAAGCCCCACGCATCCGATGCGTGGGGCTTTTGCGCGTTTGTTGCCCGCGTTTAGAAGTGGAAGCTGGTGGACAACAGGGCGGTGCGACCGGCTGCCTGGTTGGCGAAGTGGGCCGCGTAGGCTTTGTCGTAATAGGTCTTGTCGGTCAAGTTCTGTACGTTCAATTGCAGGTCGACGTTCTTGGTCAACTTGTAGCTGGCCATGGCGTCGTAGCGGGTGTAAGACGGCACGTACACTGTGTTGGCCGGGTCGCCATAGACCTGATCGACGTAGAACGCGCCACCACCGATGGTCAGTTTTGGTGTCACGTCATACGTGGTCCACAGGCTGAATGAGTTTTCTGGCGTGTTAGGCATCTGGTTGCCTTTGTTGGAGCCCGCGACGACGGCACCCGCGCGGTTGCCGTTCTTGCCTGGGTCAACCAGTTCGGCTTTCAGGTAGCTGTAGCCGGCGAACACTTGCCATTGATCGGTGATCTTGCCGCTGGCCGACAGTTCCAGGCCGTCCACTCGCGATTCGCCTGCGGTCTCGTAGGTGTTGGAGTCCACCAGGATGCGCGTGTTTTTCTTCTCGGTGCGGAACACCGCAGCCGACAGGGACAGGCGGTTGTGGAACAGGTCCCACTTGGTGCCCAGCTCGTAGTTGACGGTTTCTTCCGGCTTCAGGTCGCTGGTGTTGATGCCGGTCGGGATCGCGTTGCTGTCCACGCCTTCGCCCACCAGGCCACCGGCCGGCGAAGCCGACGTCGCGTAGGAGGTGTAGATGCTGCCGTTATCCAGCGGCTTCCAGACCAGGCCCGCCTGCCAGTTGAAGAACTGGCTGTCGTCCTTGACCTTGCTGCGCGCCTTGACGGTGGAGGTCGGCACGGCGTTGGTGTTGGCTTCGGTGTCGAAGGTGTCGTAGCGCAGGCCGACGTTCAGCAACCATTTCGGGTCCAGTTCGATGGTGTCGAACACGTAGGCGGCACGGCTGGTGGCCTTGGTGTTGGTGCCCATATAGTTGCGTGCGATGGAGCCGGTCCAGGCGTCGTCGGGGGTCGGGTTGCTCAAGGAGGTGCACTGGCCGTTTGCAGAGCCCTTGATGACGGTGCACGACGGGTTGGTGTTGGGGCTGACGGTGTAGCCGCTGACACGGGTTTCTTCACCGGTGAATTCCAGGCCGGTGGAATAGCTGTGCTTGAAGCCCAGGGCCTGGAAGCTGCCAAACAGGTCGGTCTGGTTGGTGGTGGTCGTGGTGGTGGAAACGCGGGTATTGGCACGACGCCACACGGTGCCGAACTGGTTGACGTTGTGCTGGCTGTCGTCCGGCTGGGTGAGTACGTAGTCCTGGCCTGTACTGCCATGGCGCAGGGTGTTTTTCAGCGTCATGTTGTCGTTCAGGTCGTGCTCGATGGAGAACGTGCTGATGTCGGCGCGGGTCTTGCGGAAGTCACGGCTTTTCAAACCGTAGAAGTTGTTGTTGTCGCCACCGTCGGTGGGTTTGTCGTGGACGTGGGCGGCGTTTGAGGCGCTGCTGCTGTAGCCATACGGGATCCCGGAGTCGGGCAGGTCATTGCTTTCCATGTGGTAGTAGCTGAGGTTGACGCGGGTCGGGGTGCCCAGGCCAAAGGTCAGCGACGGGGCCACGCCCCAACGGTCGTAGTCGATTGCGTCGCGGCCGGCGACGTTTTGCTCGTGGCTCATCAGGTTCAGGCGGAACGCGGCGCTGTCGTCGAGGAACTGGCGGTTCACGTCGAGCACGTAGCGGCGGGTCTGGTCGGAACCGTAGGTGAAGCCGCCGTTGGTGAAGTCCCGCGCTTGTGGCGTCTTGCTCACCAGGTTGATGCTGCCGCCGGCCGAGCCACGCCCGCCGAACGAGGAGTTGGGGCCTTTGCTGACTTCGATCGATTCGATGTCGAAGATCTCACGGCTCTGGCCACCGGTGTCTCGCACGCCGTCCAGGTAGGTGTCGCCCTGGGCGTCGAAACCACGGATGAACGGGCGATCGCCTTGAGGGTTGCCGCCTTCACCGGCGCCGAACGTGATGCCCGGTACCGTGCGCAAGGCATCCTGCAATGAGGTGGCGGCGGTGTCTTTGAGCACTTGTTGTGGCACCACGGTGACGGAGCGCGGGGTGTCCACCAGCGGGGCGGTGTACTTCTGCGATGAGGCTTTTTCCACCTGGTAGGAGGTGTTGTCCTGCTCCTGGCCGGTAATGCTGGTGGCGCCGAGGGAGATGCTGTTGCGCTCGCCTTTTTGTTCGGTGTCTTCAGCCGCTTGCGCCAATTGGGCGGCAGAGCTGGCGCTGAGGGCAACGCCGATGGCCGAGGCCAGCATGCGTGGTGAACTGGCAGGTGTTTTTAGAGTAGTGCGCGGCATGACGTGTCCTTTCCCCAAGGATGTGAGGCCGCGGAATATAGGGTGAACAAGTATTTCTATCAATTGCGATACATTGCTAATTGCACTGAATTTACATTCTTTACACTTTTTGCTTACGGTTTTTACGAACTCGTTCGTCTGCTGTGTTTTACAGAGCGGATAAGAATCAATACCATTAGCGCCTCTCTGATTTCAGGTACTGTCCCATGCTGCTGCACATACCCGGCCTGTTCTCTCGTGAGGAAGTGCAGCGCATTCGCCAGGCCCTGGAAACCACCGAATGGGCCGACGGTAAAATCACCGCCGGGCACCAATCCGCCAAAGCCAAACACAACCTGCAACTGCCCGAAGGCCACCCGCTGGCCAAGGAAATCGGCGCGGCGATGCTTGAGCGGCTGTGGAAAAACCCGCTGTTTATGTCAGCGGCGTTACCGCACAAGGTCTTCCCGCCCTTGCTCAACTGTTACACCGCCGGTGGCAGCTTCGACTTCCATATCGACAACGCTGTACGCCAGGCCCGGGGCAGCCACGAGCGGGTGCGCACCGACCTGTCCTCCACGTTGTTCTTCAGCGACCCCGACGAATACGACGGCGGCGAACTGGAGATCCAGGACACCTTCGGCCTGCAGCGCGTCAAGCTGCCAGCCGGCGACATGGTGCTGTACCCGGGCTCCAGCCTGCACAAAGTCAATGCCGTGACCCGTGGTGCGCGCTACGCCTCGTTCTTCTGGACCCAAAGCCTGGTGCGCGAAGACAGCCAGCGCACCTTGCTGTTCGAGATGGACGGCGCCATCCAGCAACTGTCCCGCGATGTGCCCGACCACCCGGCCCTGATCCAGCTCACCGGCACCTACCACAACCTGCTGCGCCGCTGGGTCGAGGTCTGACATGGGCTTTTTATTACGCCGTGAAGAAGTGCTCAACGTCGAGCAACTGCAATCGATGCTCGACGACTCCCCGGTCCGTGCGGCCCAGGCGATCCTGGTGGCGGCAAAGGAGGGCGTGGTGGACGCCCAGGCGCTGCTCGGGCAAATCCTGCTGGAAGGCCGTGGCATTGCGCGGGATGAAGCCTTGGCACTGCGCTGGTTCCAGATCGCGGCACAGGGCGGCCACCTGATGGCGCGCAACATGGCCGGTCGTTGCCTGGAACATGGCTGGGGCTGCGCCGCCGACGAAGCGGCGGCCGCTCGGGCGTAACAGCAAGCGGCCGAGGCGGGCCTGGATTGGGCGCAATACAACCTTGCCAATTTGCTCGCGACCGGGCGCGGTGTCGCCGAGGATCAGCAACAGGCGTTGGCGCTTTATCGCCAGGCCGCGGAGCAGGGGCACGCCAAGTCGATGAACCTGTTGGGGCGTTATCTGGAAGACGGGCAAAGTTGCCCAAGGGATCTGGACGCTGCCGAGGCGTGGTATCGACGTTCAGCCGAAGGCGGCGATTTTCGCGGGCAGTTCAGTTATGCGGCGGTGCTGGCGGACAGAGGCCAGATCGATGCGGCGTTGGAGTGGCTGCGAGAGGCGTTGGCGGGCGGGAATCTGAAGTTTTTGCGTACGGCGCAAAAGGCGTTGGAAGCGGCGAATGATCCGCAGATTAGGGCGATGGCCGAGGCCTACAAAGAACGCGCTGTACACCTAAACCTGTAGGCGCCGGCTGTGGCGAGGGCGCTTGCTCCCGTCGGGATGCGTAGCGGCCCGAAGATTTCTGGGAGTGCTGCGCACTCCAGCGGGAGCAAGCTCCCTCGCCACAGGGAGCCGGCTTTTACACGATCAGACGTAGAAGGATTTCAGCGGCGGGAAGCCGTTGAATTCAACTGCGCTGTAGCTGGTGGTGTACGCACCGGTCGACAACCAGTACAGACGGTCACCAATGGCCAGGTTCAGCGGCAGGCCGTACTTGTAGTTCTCGTACATGATGTCGGCGCTGTCGCAGGTTGGGCCGGCGATGACCACTTCTTCCATCTCGCCTTTCTTCTCGGTCCAGATCGGGAACTTGATGGCTTCGTCCATGGTTTCGATCAGGCCGGAGAACTTGCCCACATCCGTGTACACCCAACGTTCTACTGCTGTGCGGGATTTACGCGCGACCAGCACCACTTCGCTCACCAGGATACCGGCGTTGGCGATCAACGAACGGCCTGGCTCCAGGATGATTTCCGGCAGGTCGTCGCCGAAGTCTTCCTTGAGGAAGCGGATGATTTCTTCAGCGTAGGTTTCCAGGCTGTTGGTGCGGGTGATGTAGTTGGCCGGGAAGCCACCGCCCATGTTGATCAGCTTCAGGTGGATGCCGTCTTCTTCTTTCAGGCGCTCGAAGATCACTTTGACCTTGGCGATCGCCGCGTCCCACACGCTGATGTCGCGCTGCTGCGAACCCACGTGGAAGGAGATGCCGTAAGGCACCAGGCCCAGGTCACGGGCCAGGATCAGCAGGTCCATGGCCATGTCGGTCTGGCAGCCGAATTTGCGCGACAGAGGCCAGTCAGCG
>Ga0105244_10000928_pt1 | contig 24754 bp, 11 predicted proteins | sample KBSM44metaG_FD_80423 | JGI IMG/M metagenome (GOLD analysis project Ga0105244, IMG submission 80423) | Miscanthus rhizosphere microbial communities from Kellogg Biological Station, Michigan, USA - KBS M4-4 metaG | ecosystem: Host-associated > Plants > Roots > Rhizosphere > Soil | place... | reverse complement strand
CACCTGGCCGTAGTTGCCGCCAACCGGGTAGTTGGCCGACGCCGGCTGCGTCGAATAGCCGGAGCCGGACAGGATGGTCGGATGGTAATCGGTCTGGTAACGCGTCTTCGAAAAGTCGCCGCCCACCGAAACGATGGACATGCCGCCCGGCAGGCTGAACATGTCGTGCTGCGCCGCCCCGTGCAAGGTGTCCAGTTTGGAGTCGGTCCTGGAGAACACGGTGCCGTTGACCAGCGCGCCGCGCAGCTGTTCGGCGCCGATGCCGGTCACCGGATCGTAGGCGCCGGAGGCGACCAGCGCGGCCAGCTTGTCGTAGTCGGAATAACCGCCGGCGGCCACATCCTTGAGCTTGGTCTTCGACAGGATCAGGCTGGCGTTCCAGGTCCAGCCGAAGTGGTTGCCGTCGATGCCGGCGGCGAAGTGGCGCGCGTCGGTCTGGTATTTGTCGGCGCGCCCGCCGATCAGCACCGAGCGGTAGCCCAGGGTCGCCTCGCCGCTGGGGTTTTCCAGGTTGTTGGCGTCCAGGTAGGGCTGCACATAGCGCGCATACAATTGCGGGAAGCGGTCGGTGGTGTTGACGCCCATCGGCTGGGCCGACGGCGCGTACTGCGCGGTCATCGCATAGCTCGACAACACCAGTTCGCCCCACACCGACATCGTGTCGTTGAGCTTCAAGGTGCCTTTGAGCAGGCCGCTGTCGCGGTGCGAACCGGGAATGTTCTCCACTGTCGCGCCATAATTAAACCGGCATTGCGTGCCCTGCGGACCGGCCAGCGCGCTGCCGCAATTGCCGTTGGCGGCCAGGTAGGGATTGATCGCCACGCCGCTGGTCTCGACCGTGTCGGCCGAGCCGCGCGGACGCACGTTGAACGTGATGTTGGCCGGCTCGGTGTTGCCGGTGCGCTGGTCGAAGTAATACTGGCGCCCGCCGCTGCCGAAGCGGAAGAAGGCGCCGCGCGCCGAAAAGTCGCGTTGCAGCGCCGTCAGCCGCTCCTGCTCCTCGTGGCTGTACGAGGCCAGGATGTTCCAGCGGTCCTTCTCCAGATCGCCCCAGCCCTTGGTGATGCCGGCGCTCGACCACGAGCCGCCGGATTTCTTCGGCTGGCCGTAGGTGGCGTACATCTCGCCCTTGGTCAAATCCTTTTTCAGGATGAAGTTGACCACGCCGGCGATGGCGTCCGAGCCGTACAGCGCCGAGGCGCCGTCGGCCAGGATCTCGACGCGCTCGACCGCCTCGAGCGGGATGCTCTCGATGTTGACCGCGTAGCCGCCGCCCTGGCTGGAACCGAGCACGCTCGGCGCCATGCGCTGCCCGTCCAGCAGCACCAGGGTGTATTTCGACGGCAGCGAGTGCAGCGCGGCCGTGGTGACGCCGGCGCCGCCGCCGTTGACCGAGCTCGACGCCGGCACGAAGCCCTGCATCGACGGCTGCATCTGGATCAGTTCGGTCGCCGAGGTGGCGCCGCTTTGTTTGATGTCGGCCGCGCTGAGCACCTGCACCGGCAACGCCCCCTCCCTGGCGATGCGCTTGATCGACGAGCCGGTGATCTCTACGCGCGGCATGACCGGGTCGCCGGCCGCCGCCTCCTGCGCGAGGACCGGCGCCGGCAGGGCCAGCAGGCCGAGCGCGCACCAGGCGCCTCCGGCAAACATCAAGCGCAACGAACGGCACAACACTGTTTCCTGCATCATGGCCCACCTCCGCAATAATTTTGGAAAACACCGGCCCAAGCAATGCCGCGAACTGAAGCGCTCGTCTAAATCACGTAGGGCGGATTAGCGCAGCGTAATCGGCCATGCATGCGCACCGGCGGCCCATACATGGCCGATTACGGCGTTCCGCCTAATCCGCCCTACGAATGGCGTGTCTGTCCAACGCCCGCAGCCAAGGTGGCAACGGATCGCGATCATCATTGGTACCGATTGGTTTAGTTAAGGAAGGTGTCCATCGACACCTAGCGTGGTTAGTATAAAAACATGCCACGGAATTAAGTGTCAACCGATCTTGGGCTCGATTCGGGGTTCTTACAACAGCATTGATAGTCAGATGCAAAAACAAACGGCCCCATATGGCGATTGGGGCCGTTCGTGTCGCCGGAGCGTCGCGCCGGCGGTTTTACTTCGAGGCAGCTTCTGCTGCCTGGGTGGCAAGACGGCGCTGGCGCACGGCGGCGGCCAGGCCTTGCAGCACCTGCACGCTGCTGTCCCAATCGATGCAGCCGTCGGTCACCGACTGGCCGTAGGTCAGTTCCTTGCCCGGCACCAGATCCTGGCGGCCCGCCACCAGATGCGACTCGACCATCACGCCGACGATGCGGTTGTCGCCGCCGGCGACTTGGCCGGCGATGTCGGCGCACACCGGCACCTGGTTCTCCGGCTTCTTCGAGCTGTTGGCGTGCGAGGCGTCGATCATCAGGCGCGCGGCCAGGCCCTGCGCGGCGATCGCCTTGCAGGCCTCCTCGACGCTGGCGGCGTCGTAGTTGGGCGCCTTGCCGCCGCGCAGGATGATGTGGCAATCCTCGTTGCCGGCGGTCGAGACGATGGCCGAGTGGCCGCCCTTGGTGACCGACAGAAAATGGTGCGGCTGCGAGGCGGCCTTGATCGCCTCGACGGCGATCTTGACGTTGCCGTCGGTGCCGTTCTTGAAGCCGACCGGACAGGACAGGCCGGACGCCAGCTCGCGGTGCACCTGCGACTCGGTGGTGCGGGCGCCGATCGCGCCCCAGCTGATCAGGTCGGCGATGTATTGCGGGCTGATGACGTCGAGGTATTCGGTGCCGGCCGGCAGGCCCAGCTCGTTGATGTCGCGCAGCAATTCGCGCGCCATGCGCAAGCCGTCGTTGATGCGGAAGCTGCTGTCCATGTACGGGTCGTTGATCATGCCCTTCCAGCCGACGGTGGTGCGCGGCTTCTCGAAGTACACGCGCATGACGATCTCCAGGTCGCCGGCCAGTTCGCGGCGCAGCTGGACCAGGCGCTTGGCGTATTCCATGGCCGCCTTCGGATCGTGGATCGAGCACGGGCCGATGACCACCATCAGGCGGTCGTCCTGGCCGTGCAGGATGCGGTGCAGCGCGATGCGGGCGTTGGCGGCGGTGTGCTCGGCCGCCTCGCTGCAGGCGAACTCGCGGATCAGGTGCGACGGTGGAACCAATTCCTTCATCTCGCGGATGCGCAGATCGTCGGTACGGGGCATGCTGTTCTCCAAGTATTCAAAAATGTCGGGGTAAAAAAAAACCGCCTCATCAGGCGGTTTTTTCAGGATTTGCGGGAACTCGTTTTTACTTCTACGTGCACCGGCCGCTACTCCACCGCCTTGGGGTTGGAATCGCTAAAGTAAAAGTAGCCGGTAAAGAAGAAGTGGGTCATGAACGTGTTCGACAGGTATTGGGTAAATATCGTGGAATGACTATAACGCCAACGCGCAAGGCTTGGCAAGCTATTTCTTGACTGTCCTCAACGTCACCACTACAGAAATTTACACCTTGCGCCTTGTCTTTACATCTTATCGACTGTGACCAATTGTAATGGCCGCAGCGCGCGTGCCAGCGCCAGCCTTGGTCTTTTGCGCATAAATCGCTCTTTACAGGTGTGAGCGTTTGCCACTGTTGGTTATCCGCACTGTTATTGAATGGTCATTGTCCGCTCGGCACGCCGAATGTTTTGATGGCTCGCCCCGCCCGTGCCAAGAGCCCGGACAGGGCCGCAGATGAAAACCCATCCATCCAAATAGCAGGAGTAATAATAATGATCATTGAAAGAGCGATGTCCCGTACGCTGCGCCTGATGTTCGCCGGCGGCCTCGCGGTGTCCATGCAGGCCCACGCGCAAATCCAATCCGACGGCGACGAAGCCGGCATGCAGCGCGTCGAAGTGACCGGTTCCAGCATCAAGCGCCTGGCCTCGGAGACGGCCTTGCCGATCACCACCATCAAGGCCAGCGACTTCGTCAAGCAGGGGCTGACCACGGCGGCCGAAGTGCTGAACACCATTTCGATGAACCAGAGTTCGACCGGCAGCAGCCAGTCGGTCGGCTCCGGCACCGGCGGCGTCGCCAGCGCCGACCTGCGCGGCCTCGGCGCCAACAAGACCCTGGTGCTGCTGAACGGCCGCCGCATCGCCAGCCACCCGTTCAACGGCTCCAGCGTCGACCTCAACATCATTCCGCTGTCGGCGCTGGAACGGGTCGAAGTGCTGCGCGACGGCGCCTCGGCCATCTACGGCACCGACGCCATCGGCGGCGTCATCAACTTCATCACCAAGCGCGAAGTGCAAGGCCTGACCGTCAGCGTCGAGCGCTTCCAGCCGCAGGCCAGCGGCGCCGGCGGCGAATCGCGCCTGAACCTGTCGGGCGGCTTCGGCGACCTCGACAAGGACGGCTACAACTTCTTCGGCGTGGTCGACCTGCACAAGCAGACCGCGCTGGCCGCCGCCGACCGCGACTTCGCCAGCACCAGCGTGCGTCCCGACCGTGGCGTCAACAACAGCAGCGGCACCTCTCAGCCGGGCAACTTCTTCTCCGACAACGGCATCACCGGCAACCCCTACTACGGCAGCGGCTGCGTCGGCAAGGGGCTGATCGCCAACGCCGCCAACGGCACCTGCCGCACCGACACCACCCAATACATCCAGGCGATTCCGAAGACACAGCAGGAATCCTTCCTCGGCAAGGCCACCTTCAAGCTGGGCGGCGACAACCTCGCCACGGTGGAATACCTGCACAGCCGCAGCACCAACACCAGCGCCATCGCGCCGTCGCCGCTGACGGGCCTGACCTTGACCTCGGCCAGCCCCTACTACCCGGGCGGCAGCGCCGGCGTGCCGGCCGTCGCTGGCCTGACCGGCGAGGACCTCAGCGTCAACTGGCGCACCGTCGCGGCCGGCAACCGCATGGGCTACGACACCAGCATCTCCGACCGCCTGGTGCTCGGCGCGGAAGGCCTGGTGGCCGGCTGGGACTACAACGTCGGCCTGACCTGGGCCATCAGCAAGGCCAGCAGCGCCTTCGTCGGCGGCTACACCAACGACTCGCTGATGCAGGCTGGCGTGCTCAACGGCACGCTCAATCCGTTCGGCGAGCAATCGGCCGAGGGCCAGGCCTACATCGACGCGGCGCAGCTGCGCGGCGAATACCTGTCGGCCAAGATGACCAGCGTCGGCGTCGACGCCAAGGTCAGCCGGGAAATCTACCGGCTGCCGGCGGGCGCGGTCGGCTTCGCCATCGGCACCGAGTTCCGTCACGACAAGGCCACCTACGACGTCAACACCGAGCTGGCCTCGCAGGCGTCGAGCTCGGGCTACGCCGACGCCCAGGACCAGGCCGGCCAGCGCAACATCGCCGCGCTGTACTCGGAGCTGAGCGTGCCGCTGGCCAAGGACGTCGAACTGTCGATGGCCGCGCGCTATGACCACTACAACGATGTCGGCGGCAGCTTCAATCCGAAGATCGGCCTGCGCTGGCAACCGGTCAAGCAACTGATGCTGCGCACCTCGTACAACACCGGCTTCCGCGCGCCCACCCTGTACGACCTGCACGGCCCGGCCACGTCGACCTTCACCAGCAATTCGTATGACGATCCGGTGCTATGCCCGGGCGGCACGGCGGTGTCGGGCGCCAATCCGAATCTGGCGTGCAACCAGCAGCAGTACATCCGCAGCGGCGGCAACATCGACCTCAAGCCGGAAAAGTCGAAGACCTTCAGCATCGGCGCGGTGTTCGAACCGACCAACGCCGTCAGCATGTCGCTCGACTATTTCAACATCAAGATCAAGGACAAGATCGGCACGGTGTCGGAGACCACCATCTTCGACAACTACGACAAGTACGCCAGCTACTTCGTGTACTCGGCCGACGGCAAGACCTTGCAGTATGTGAACGCGGTGCTGGACAACCTGGGCGAGGTGCACACGTCGGGCATCGACGCCAGCCTGCGCTGGAAACTGCCGCGCACGGCGGCCGGCGATTTCAGCTTCGTGGTCGACGGCACCTGGGTGCACAGCTATGAATATCAAAACGAGCCGGGCGGCGCGTATGTTGAAAACGTCGGCGTGTATGCGGAGAATTCACCGGTGTTCCGCTGGAAGCACAACGCCGCGATCAACTGGAAGAAGGGACCGTGGAGCGCGAGTTTCGCCAACAAGTATATGAGCGGCTATGTCGATCAGAACGATGTGGCGGAGGCTTATTATCACAAGGTGCGCGCGTATTCGACGTATTCGCTGTCGGCCAGTTATGCGGGGATCAAGAATACGGATTTGACGGTGGGGGTCAAGAATTTGTTCGACACCAATCCGCCTTATACCAACCAGGGGACGACGTTCCAGAGTGGTTACGATCCGCGTTACACCGATCCGTTGGGCCGGACCTTTTATGTGAAGGCGACGTATAAGTTTTAACGGTTGATCGAGACGTAGACCCGCACCCCGGACGAAGGGGTGCGGGTTCGGGTTTAAGCGGTGCCGCCCACCGTCACGCCATCGATGCGCAACGTCGGCTGGCCCACGCCGACCGGCACGCTCTGGCCTTCCTTGCCGCACACGCCGACACCAGGGTCCAGCCGCATGTCGTTGCCGATCATCGAGACGCGGTTCAACACCTCCGGTCCGTTGCCGATCAAGGTCGCGCCCTTGACCGGATACGTGATCTTGCCGTTCTCGACCATATACGCCTCGCTGGCCGAGAACACGAACTTGCCGTTGGTGATGTCGACCTGGCCGCCGCCGAAGTTGACCGCGTACAAACCGTTCTTGACCGACGCCAGGATTTCCTCCGGGTCCTTGTCGCCGCCGAGCATGTAGGTGTTGGTCATGCGCGGCATCGGCAGGTGCGCGAACGATTCGCGCCGCGCGTTGCCGGTCACCGGCATCTTCATCAGGCGCGCGTTCATCGTGTCCTGGATGTAGCCCTTCAGGATGCCGTCCTCGATCAGGGTCGTGCACTGCGTCGGGTTGCCTTCGTCGTCGATGTTCAGCGAACCGCGGCGATCGGCCAGGGTGCCGTCATCCACCACCGTCACGCCCTTGGCGGCGACGCGCTCGCCGATGCGGCCGGAGAAGGTCGACGAACCCTTGCGGTTGAAGTCGCCCTCAAGGCCGTGGCCGATCGCCTCGTGCAGCAGGATGCCGGGCCAGCCCGGTCCCAGCACGACCGTCATCGGACCGGCCGGCGCCGGGCGCGCGTCCAGGTTGACGACCGCCGACTTGACCGCCTCGGTGGCGTAGAAGTCCAGCAAGGTGTCGCTGAAATAACCGTAATCGTAGCGGCCGCCGCCACCGGACGCCCCCATCTCGCGCCGGCCGTTCTGCTCGACGATGACGGTCAGCGACACCCGCACCAGCGGACGGATGTCGGCCGCCAGCACGCCGTCGCTGCGCACCACCAGCACCACGTCGTATTCGCCGGCCAGGCCCGCCATGACCTGCACCACGCGCGGGTCCTTGGCGCGCGCCATCTTCTCGATGCGCTCGAGCAGCTTGACCTTGGCGGTCGCGTCCAGCGAAGCGAGCGGATCGTTCGGCATGTACAGCGAGCGGCCACCGGTCGGCGTCATCGCGCCGGCCACCTTGATCTTGCCGGCGCCGGCGCGGGCGATGGTGCGGGTCGCGGTGGCCGCGTCCATCAGCGCCGCTTCGGAAATCTCGTCGGAGTAGGCGAAGGCGGTCTTGTCGCCGGAAATGGCGCGCACGCCGACGCCCTGGTCGATCGAGAAGCTGCCGGTCTTGACGATGCCCTCCTCCAGGCTCCAGCCCTCGTTCTTGGTGAACTGGAAATACAGGTCGGCATAGTCGACCTTGTGCGTGAACATCGCGCCCAGCGTCTTGAGCAGCTTGGCCTCGTCCAGTCCGAACGGCGTCAGCAGGATATCGCGCGCGACGGCCAGGGTGGCCAGATTCGGTTCAAAAGGCTTCATGATGGTGCTCCGGTTCGAGATGATTGTGCGATTGTCTTGGGTATCACATGGTGCGGTGCTTCAGCGCGGGCAGGCTCTGGCGTACGCCTTCGATGAACAGCGGATCGATGTCGCCCTTGACCACGCCCTCGCCCTCGGCCAGCACGTCCTTGACCGCGCCCCACGGGTCGATCAGCATGCTGTGGCCCCAGGTGCGGCGCCCGTTCGGATGCGTGCCGCCCTGCGCCGCCGCCAGCACGTAGCACTGGTTTTCGATGGCGCGCGCGCGCAGCAGGATTTCCCAGTGGGCCTGGCCGGTGGTGTAGGTGAACGCGGCCGGCACGACGATCAGCGAGACCGGTCCCATCGCGCGGTACAGCTCGGGGAAGCGCAGGTCGTAGCAGACCGACATGCCGACCTTGCCGAACGGCGTGTCGACCACGCCGACGTTCCTGCCCGGCACGATGGTTTTCGATTCGTTGTACGACTCCGTGCCCTTGGTGAAGCCGAACAGGTGGATCTTGTCGTAACGGCCGACGTGCTCGCCCTGGGCGTTGTAGACCAGGGTGGTGTTGACGACTTTTTCCGGATCGTCGGACGCCAGCGGCAAGGTGCCGCCGATCAGCCAGATCTCCAGTTCGCGCGCCAGCGAGGACATGAAGTCCTGGATCGGCCCCTGCCCCAGCGGCTCGGCCACGGCCACCTTGTCGCTGTCGCTCAGGCCCATGATGGCCCAGTACTCGGGCAGCAGCACCAGGGTGGCGCCGCCGTCGGCGGCCTGCGTCACCAGCCGGCGCGCGGTGGCGATGTTCTCCATCACGGACGGCGAGGAAATCATTTGTACTGCGGCGACTTTAGTCATGGCTGTTCCAATCGTGGCTGAGGCGGAAAGTTAATGCGCGCCCTTGGCGGCCGGCGGCGGTTCCGCCCTGGCCCCGTCGAGCTTGGTGACCACCGGCGCCTTCCACGGCCCGGTGACCTGCATATGATAGGTCAGCGCCCGCATCACCGGCGCGCTGAGGAACAGCTGCGCCAGGAAACTGCCAAGGCCGATGACCGGGTTGACGGCCAGCGCGTAGACCAGCGGGGCCGTGCCCAAATTCACTTCCGGAATCACCACCACATGCAGGTTGGCCGACTCGTTGGCGATGTCGGCGGTGCCATCCATTAATACAGTAGCGGCCACGCCGTGCATTTTCAAGTTGTCGGTCTTGGCGATGCCTTGATGGATGCTGGCGTTGGCGGTGATGCCGTCGAACGCCAGGCCCTCCGAGAAGACGTCGTGGAAATCGAGTTTGAGCAGGCGCGGCAAGGCTTGCAGGCTCAGCACGCCGAGCAGCTTGGCCGCGCCCGGGTCCTGCTTGAGGAACTGGCCTTTTTCCACGTTCATCGTGATCTGGCCTTCCAGGCTCGGCAGGTCCAGCGAATACGGCAAGCCCTTCCAGGCGATGTCGCCGCTGAGCGAGCCCTTGCCGTTCCTGAGCGTGCCGGCGAAGCCGAAGCGGTCCAGCAACTTGCCGGCGTCGGCGATGTCGAGCGTGAAATTGAGGCTGGTGTTGTGCGCGCCCTCGCGGGTGACCCATTTGCCGGTGCCGGTCAGCTCGCCGTCGGCGTTGACCAGCAACAGCTTGTTGATGCGCCATTCGCGCGCCTTCTCGCTCGGCAATTGCGCGTTGCTGGCCTGCAGCTCCAGCTGTCCCAGCGGTTTGTTGAACAGTTCGAGGCGCTCGACCACGACATCGAGCGCGGGGATGGACGCGGCCGCGCTCTTGCCGTCAGACAGCAGATCCTGCACCTCCTTCGACGCCGACTCCGGGATCACCAGCGACGACAGGCGCGCCGTCACCTTGCCCAGGCCGTGGCCGGTGGACGGTTCGCTCCAGGTCAGGTAGCCGTTGGCCTGGGTCGAATCGATGCTGGCCTGCCACACCGTTTTCTGGCGGCTGACGCCGACGACGACGTTCTCCAGCTTGCGGTCGCCGATGACCAGCTCGCTACTGCGGGCGGCGATGGTGTCCGGCACCACGTATTGGGCGAAGTCGGTGGCGTCGGCCGGGGCCGCGCCCTCGGCGCCCGATGGCTCGTGCTGGCCGGCCACGGCGTTGCCGAAGTCCAGCCAGGAATCGACGTTCAACGCCGGCAGGCTGATGTTGACCGCCAGGCCGCTGTCGGGTTCCGGCGCGGGGGTGTTGACGCCGATGCCGCCACGCACCAGTTTCCACGGCGTCTTGGCGACCTTCTGGCGCTGGTAGCGCGCCGCGATGCTGGTGCCCAGGGCGATGCGGATTTCGTCGTGCAGCGCGTTGTTGGCGTCCGGCGTCAGCCCGCTGGTCAGCAGGAAGCGCAGCGGCATCGCCTCCGGCGCCGCCTTGTTGACCGGGGCCGGCAAGTCCAGGCCCAGCCCGGCCAGGTTGGAATCGACCGCGACCGTCAACTGGTGGTCGCGCACCGTCACCGTGCCGTTGTAGCGGGTGGCGCCGGAGAAATGGCTGCCGAGGCGCTGCATGACCGGCATCGTGTAGGTCTTGCGGAAGCCGTCGGCCGTCAGCATGCCGCCCAGCTTGATGACGATGGCGTTGTCGCGCTGGCTGCCGCCGGTGATGGCGATCGGCCCGTCCAGGAAGATGCCCGACAGCTGGTTCAGGTTGACGCCGTGCTCGTTGAATTCGATCTTGCCCTGCGCCGCCTGCACCGGCGGCAAATCGTTCATCAAGGTGATGTCGTTGTTATTGAGCTGCAAGGCGCCCTGCACCTTGGCGTCGATCATGTGCGACAGCGGCAACTGCAGCTTGAGCGCCAAGGTGGCGTTGCCGCTGGCCTGGGTGTCCTCGGTGAAGTGCGAGATCCAGCCCAATACCGGGCTGTTGGCGACATATTTGAGGAATTCCTGCATAGGCGCGGCGGCGTTGCCGTCGATTTCCAGCATCGAATCGTGGATCGTCAGATCGGGAATCACCGCCTTGACCCGGGTCAGCGCGGCGCCGCCGGTGGTGGCCGTGTCGCCGTGGATTTCCATGCGGGCGCGGTCGAACACGAAGCTGCCCTTGATGTGCTCGGCCTGCGGCCACAGCGGCAGCGGCTTGCCGTCCTTGCCCAGCACCTTGCCGTCTTGCAGATAGTGATTCGGCGAATAATTGAGCTTGCCCTCGGTCAGCTTGCCGGCGACGCGGAACTCGCCTTGCGAAGCGTGCTCGCCGTGGAAGGGGAAATGCGCCAGGTCGCCGCGCAGGCGCACGCTGACGTCGCTGGCGACGCCCCCTTCGAGCGCGCCGGTCAGCCAGGCGCGCAGATCGTGCGGCGTCTGCATCGGCAGGAAGCGGTCGATGCGGTTGAGCTCGAAGTTGTTCAGGGTGCCGGTCAGATCGGCCTTGCCCATGCCCTTGCCGGCCAGCGGCATCGTGTGCGTGCCGCGCAAGGTGCCGCTCAACCCCTGCTGGACGAAGGCCATCTCGTCGATCTGCAGCAGCAATTGGTTATCCGGCTCGAACGACCAGCGCGCCTTCAGGTTCAGGCTGTCGAACGGCATGGCCGCGTCGCTGAACTGGTCCGGCATCTGCAATACCAACTGCTGCGAATCCAGGCTGAAGCGGCCGCCCTTGTCGGTGGCGTCGATCGCGCCGGTCAGGTTGTCGAAACCGGGAACGCCGGGCACGGCGGCGGTGGCCGGCGTCTTGCCCGTCTTCGGCTGCGCCGGACGCGGCGGCTGCGGCTGCAGTCCCACGCCCACCAGCTCGCCCTTGACCCGGTACGACTGCACCGCCGGGAAGGCGCCGGTCCACTCGGCGGAAAAATTGCGCAGCAGGCCGCGCGGGGCGGCGTCGGCCAGCAGCTTGCGCCGGCCGGCGGTCAGCGGCAGGCGCTCGGCCAGGCCGGCCACGGTGCGCAGGTCCAGTTGCGGCGCCCGCAGCTGGAATTTCTGCGGCCTGGACGCGGTGGCCGCCACAAAGGTTTCCGACAGCGAGGTCGGCGCCATCACCAGGCCGTCGCTGGTGGTCAGCGTCAGATTGGTCAACTCGATGCTGTGGCCGCGCTCGCCGAACTTTTGCCCTGCCGCGCCCTTGGCGGCCGGGGGCGCCAAGGGCGGACTGTCTTCGCGCGCGGCGATGCGGCCGGTCAGCTCGCGCAGGTCAAGCTGCGGCAAGTCCTTGCCCAGCACCGCCGAGACGTCGCGCAGGCCGACATCGGCTGTCACGGCGGTCAAACGCGACTGGTCGAAACCGAGCCAGGTGCGCAGCGAGCCGCCGCCGCTGTGCAGAACAAAGGGGAAATCGATCCAGGCTTTCCAGGCGGCGACGTCGGTGTCGCGGATGTCGGCGTACAGCTCGCCCTTCCACATCGACACATTGGACACGCGGCTGGCGAAAGCGGGATGGGTGAAGTCGGCGCGCACATCGAGCGGCGCGGCCAGCGCGGCCGGCGGCGTGGCCTTGAGCGCGAACTGGTGGCGCAGCCACTTGTTGCGCAACACCAAGGTGACACCCTCCAGCGCCAGCGGCGGCGCCGCGCGCAACTGGTCGGTCCAGCGCACGCGGCCCTCGCGGATGACGATCTCGCGCTGCGACAGCAGCCAGTCGGTGGCCTTGCCGTCGCTCGGTTTGTTGGGGTCGAGATACATGCCGGCCGCGTACAGGCGGCCGTCGGCTTCGCGCCGCAGGTCGAGGTCGGGACGCGTCAGCACCAGCGATTCGAAACGGGGGCCGCCCGCCAGCACGCTCCACCACGACAAGGTGGCCGACACGCCCGGCAGCGCCAGCGCCTGCCGGCCCTGGCTGTCGTGCAGCACGACATCGCCCAGGTACAGGCTGGGGCGCAAGCCGTTCCACGAAGCGTAAATGCGGGAAATGGTGACCTGGTTGCCGGCCGCGCGGCTGGCGGCGCGCTCGATATCGCCCTTGTAGTGGTCGATGTTCGGCAGCACGGCGTAGCGCAGCACCAGGAACAGGATGGTGAAGGCGAAATACAGCAACAGCAGCAGCTTGAGCGAGAACCCCAGCACATGGTGGGTGGCCAGATTGCAGAAGCGGTAGGCGGCACGAAGCCGGTGCCAGCGGGCAGCCAATGGCCCCTCGTCTGTCACGGTCTCCTCTTCTTGTTTTTGCATCAATAAGCTAATAAATCAGGCCATGCGTCAAATAAAATCGCTACACTCGGTTTTTTCAAGCTTCCCAGTCTGCGCATTCTACCGCATCGCACCGCTAACACAGCGCCTGTTAGCCCTTGTTGCGGCGGTTTTACATGTCCGGCGGAGGCCAACTTATTTGCATCGGAACAATAGCAGACTATGAACGCCACCGCAGTCACCCCCGCAGTCACCACGTCTGTCACCCCATCCGCCTCCCGCTTCTATCAACGCTGGCTGGCCGCCGCGCCCGACCGCGCCGCCAAAATTGATGAACTAGTGCAGTTTTCGCTGGCTGAGATCGACCTGGACGCCTGTCTGGCCACGGAAGCGGCCGCCGTGCCGGACGGCGCTGCGCCGCTGCCGCTGCAGCGCGCCATGCGCCGGCTGCGCAATCTGCTGGTGTGCGGACTGATCCGTCGCGACCTCGAAGGCCGGGCCAATCTGGCCGAGGTGGTGGAAACCATGACGCGCTTGGCCGATTTCGCCATCCAGCAGCATCTGCGCGAACTCACCGCCGAGATGACCGCCGCCCACGGCACCCCGACCGGGCGCGAATCCGGCCTGCCGCAGGAGCTGATCGTGTTGGCGATGGGCAAACAGGGCGGCCGCGAGCTCAACGTCTCGTCCGATATCGACCTGATCTTCGTCTATCCGGAGGATGGCGACACCGTGGTCGTGGCACCGGGCCAGCGCAGCCTGTCCAACCACGAGTTTTTCATCCGCCTGGGCAAGAAGCTGATCGCGGCCATCGCGGAGATCACGGAAGATGGCTACACGTTCCGCGTCGATATGGCATTGCGGCCCAACGGCGGCTCCGGTCCGCTGGCCGCCAGCTTCAATATGGTGGAGCAATATCTGATCGTCCAGGGCCGCGAATGGGAGCGCTACGCGTGGGTCAAGGCGCGCGCCGTCACCGGCAAAGCCGAGGAGATCGCCGCGCTGGACGCCATCGTGCGGCCGTTCGTGTTCCGACGCTACCTGGACTTCGGCGTCATCGACGCCATCCGCAACATGCACGCGCAAATCCGCGCCGAGGTCAACCGCCAGGAGCGGCTGCACCCGGACCGCAGCAACAACGTCAAGCTGGGCCGGGGCGGCATCCGCGAAATCGAATTCCTGGCGCAAGTGTTCCAGCTGATACGGGGCGGCCGCGACGCCGCGCTGCGCGACCGCTCGACCCGCACCACCTTGCGCATCATCGCTGAAAAAGGCCTGCTAAGCCACGCCATCGTCTATCAACTGCTGGCTTCCTACACCTTCCTGCGTAATCTGGAACACCGTCTGCAATACCTGGACGACGCCCAAACCCACACCCTGCCGGCCAACGAGGCCGACCAGTTGCTGGTGGCGCGGATGATGGGCCTGCCCGACGCGGCCACGCTGCTGACCCAGCTGGAGGCGCACCGCCAATTCGTCGCCGGGCAGTTCGACGAAATGTTCTCGGACAAGACCAGCGGCAGCGAAAACGACATCAACCCGCAATCGAGCAACGAATGCGCCGATCCCGACAACCGCGACGCCATGATCGCCCGCTTCGCCGAACTCGGCTTCGACGCCCCCGAGGTGGCGACCAAGCGCCTGATCGCCACTTGGCAGGCGCCGCGCCTGCAATCGCTGCCGGAGGCGAGCCGCAACCGGCTGCTGGCCCTGGTCAACGCGGCGCTGCCCTTGATTATCCAGTGCTCGGCCGAGTCGAGCGGCGGCAACCAGCTGGCCACCCTGGGCCGCCTGCTCGACTTCCTCGAGGCGGTGGCGCGCCGCTCGGCCTACCTGTCGCTGCTGACCGAGTATCCGCACACGCTGGCGCGGGTGATCCGCATGGTGCACGCCAGCGGCTGGGCCGCGCAATTCCTCAGCCTGCACCCCATCCTGCTCGACGAGCTGCTTGACGACCGCGTGCGCAACGCCATGTTCGACCCCGCCATCCTGGCGCAGGAACTGGAATCGCAGCTGGCCGCCGCGCCGGGCGACACCGAGCGCCAGATGGACATCCTGCGCGAAATCCACCACGCCCAGCTGTTCCACCTGCTGGCGCAGGACCTGGCCGGCGACCTGACGGTGGAAAAGCTGGCCGACCACCTGTCGGCGCTGGCCGACAAGATTGTCGACGCCGCCATCAAGGCGATCTGGCAGACCATCGCCACCCGCCACCGCGAGGTGCCGCAATTCGCCGTCATCGCCTATGGCAAGCTGGGCGGCAAGGAACTGGGCTACGTCTCCGACCTGGACGTGATCTTCCTGTACGACGACGCGGACCAGGACGCCCCGGCCCAGTATGCCAAGCTGGCGCAGCGCTTCATTACCTGGATGACATCGCAAACCCCGGCCGGCACGTTGTTCGACATCGACACCGCGCTGCGCCCGGACGGCGCCAGCGGCATGATGGTGTCGAGCGTGGCCTCGTTCGAGAAGTATCAGAACACGGCCGCCTGGGTATGGGAGCACCAGGCGCTGACGCGCGCGCGTTTCTGCGCCGGCGACGCCGCCATCGGCGAACGCTTCGAGCAGATCCGCGAGGCGGTGTTGCGCAAGGAGCGTCCCGCCGACGGCCCGCTGAAACGCGAAGTGGTGGCCATGCGCAAACGGATGGTGGACGCCAAGCCCAACCACAGCCAGATGTTCGACCTGAAAAATGATCCGGGCGGCATGATCGATATCGAATTCATCGTCCAGTACCTGGTGCTGCGGCACGCCGCGACCTACCCGCAACTGACGATCAACATCGGCAACATCACCTTGCTGAAGATGTTCGCCGAGCTCGATTTGATCCCGGCGGACCTGGCCGCCAAAGTTGGCGATGCGTACCGGCAGTTACGCAAGCTGCAGCACCAGCTGCGCTTGCAGGGCCAGGATATGGCCCGGGTCGACCCTGGGTTGATGGCCGATCATGTGCCCCACGTATTGGCTCTATGGCAACTGATCTTTGGAGAAAACGTTGCCGGGTAACAACGGGACTCCCGATTAAGTGAAGTACTATGTACAGTCAGAATAATTAGAGCGAACCGTGGAACACGGCGCCACGTGGCTATTTCACTTAACCTGGAGAACTGACATGAAAACATTATTGAGCGCCGTGGCATTCAGCCTGCTGGCGCTGTCCACGACCGCTTATGCGGCCGACAAAGGCAGCCGGGAAGAAGCCGTCGCCATGGTCAAGCGCGCGGTCGCGTTGATTAAATCGGAGGGCAAGGAAAAAGCCTTTGCAGCCATTTCCGATCCGGCCAACACCAATTTCCATGACCGCGATTTATATGTGTATGTTTATGATCTGAATGGCGTCGCTTTAGCCCACGGTAATAATCCGAAGATGGTCGGCAAGCCTTTGATCGGCCTCAAAGACAATGAGGGCAAGCCGATGATCAAGGAAATGGTGGAACTCGCCAAAACCAAGGGCGGCGGCTGGGTCGATTTCAAATGGCCGAATCCCGTGACGAAGGCGGTTGAATCCAAAGCGGGTTATGTGGAAAAGGTCGACGATATGTTGGTGGGCTCCGGTATTTATAAATGAGTTTATAAAGCCTCGCTTTCACGCGGCTACCGCCGGGATGCGTCCCGGCTTTTTTTCGTCCATTTTTTGTTCCCAAGCGGATTTCAGCTTGGTTTCATGCCAGAAATTGGCATGTAAAAGCCAAAAACGAGCTTGCGCAGGTCGGGAACTCTTCGGCTGCCTCTTCTGTCTATTTAACGGTGACATCCCGTTAATAATCAAAAAGGAGTCGGATGATGACAAGAGAAATATTGCTCGCCCGCTCGGTCCGCATGATCGACGCGGGCGGCTGGGTATTCGGTATTACCACCACCGATGCTCAGAAATCTGCTGAACCAATCCAGAAAGTGCTGATTACCGACTCGCGTATCGCCTCCCCCGCCGCTGAAGCGCCGTCGCCATTGCGGATATTAAGCTCGGCCGATAGCGCGGCCACCGGCGCGAATAATCTGCGGGAATTATTTCGAAGAAACCCGGCCGCGGGCACGCTCGCCGTCAGCTGGACCGATTTCAGTTTCCTCGCTACAAGCTCCAGCGGCACCGGAATGAATCCGCGCAATCTCGGCGATTTGCTGACATCGGTATTGATTAATGGACGCCGTTTTGTTTCTGGCGTGCCGGACGTTACCGCAGTCGGTCCCAACATTATTCCGGCCAATTTTATCGAAGGGGTTGCGTTGATTACCGGCGGCGGGTTCGCCACCTATGGTTCGAATGCCATTACTGCGGTGATAAATATTATCTCGAAGAAAAACTTCAATTGCGCGTCGCTCGACTCGCTGGCGAGGCTTCGGGGCGAGGCTACAAATGGCATCGCAAACAAGTTGCCAAAGTCAAGTGAAATAGACGGTTTGTGGCTGCACCACAACGGTGCGGAGTCACTATCATCTTGCTATTGTTGGTTTTTTGACTTTATTAAGTATTTGTATTTACAGGGCCGACAACGACTGATTACAGTGGTTGGTCGAAAAAATGATGTTTCGGCAATTAGACAACCACTCAAATACTCAGGGAGTTGCAAATGATGAAAGAGACAACACTATCCCGGTCGGTGCGCATGATCTGCGTCACCGGTCTGGCGTTAGGCATGCAAGCCGCCCATGCTCAGGAAGCCGCGTCCGAGCCGATTCAGAAGGTCCAGATCACCGGTTCGCGCATCTCGTCGCCGAACGCCGACTCGCCGTCGCCGCTGCAGATCCTGACCTCCGCCGACATCGCCGCCTCCGGCGCCGTCAACCTGCAGGATCTGATGCAGAAGAACCCGACCATGGGCGTGCCGACCTTGAGCCGCACCAACTCCAACTTCCTGACCTCGGGCGGCGGCGTGTCGACCGTCAACCTGCGCAACCTGGGCGATTCACGCACCCTGGTGCTGGTCAACGGCCGCCGCTTCGTCTCGGGCGTGCCGGGCGACACGGCGGTCGACCTGAACACGATCCCGATCGACTTCATCGAGCGGGTCGAACTGCTGACCGGCGGCGCCTCGGCCACCTACGGCTCGGACGCGGTGGCCGGCGTGGTCAACATCATCCTCAAACGCAACTTCAACGGCATCCTGATCGACGGCTCGGCCGGGCGCGCGTGGGAGAAAAACGACGACCAGAAACGCAAGCTGGCGTTGACCTTCGGTACCAGCAGCGCCGACGGCGCCAGCAACATCATGGGCCACTTCGGCTACAGCAAACAAGGCGCCGTGATGTCGAAAGACCGCGCGCGCCTGGGGTCGGCGGTCGACCAGACCTCGCTGGGCGCCAGCAGCACCGGCGACACCAAGGACCTGTTCACTCCGTTGTCACCGTTCTACTCCGGCATTGCCCCCCAGGGCCGCTTTTTCCTGGCCGACGGCAGCACCTTCACCTACGACCGCAACGGCAATGTCATCCCGTGGTCGACCAACGGCACCGCCACGCGCGCGGCGACCGGCTTCAACCGTTCCGAATACCGCACCATCGCCGTGCCGACCGAGCGCTTCCTGTTCGCCACCAATGGCAACCTGGCGATCAACGAGAACCACAACGCGTTCTTCGAAGGCACGTACGCGCAGACCAAAGTCAGCACCAACATCGAGCCGTACCCGATGACCTCGGCCGATATCTACAAGAACAACGGCGGCCAGGTGCCGGCCGAGTCGCTGATCAACGGCGTCAAGGTGCGCAATCCGCTGGTGCCGCAAAACCTGTTCGACGGCAGCGAGGACACCGACGGCGACGGCTTGAGGGATTACAACTTCAACCGCCGGCTGGCCGAGTTCGGCCCGCGCCATGCCAACGTCGACCGCAGCACCCTGCGCCTGGCGACCGGCCTCAAAGGCACCTTCCTGACCGACTGGAACTACGACGCCTTCGTCAGCTACGGCCACACCACCGAATCGCAGAACTCCACCGGCCAGATCAACACGCTGACGGCGCGCTCGGCGCTCGAAGCCATCCCCAACCCGGACGGCGGCGTCATGTGCGCCGATCCGGTGGCCCGGGCCCAGGGTTGCGTGCCGCTCAATGTGTTCGGCTTCAACACCATCAGCCCGGAAGCGCTCAAGTACGTGACCGCGCCGGGCTCGCTATCGACCGCCATCACGCAGAAAATCGCCGGCGCCACCGTCAGCGGCGACATCTTTGAACTGCCCGCCGGCAAAATCGGCATCGCGGCCGGTTACGAATGGCGCAGCGAGGAATCGAGCAGCGTGGCCGACCCGCTGACCCAGGCCGGCCTCAACGCCGGCAACGCGATTCCGCCGACCTACGGCAAGTTCAACGTGCGCGAAGCCTTCGCCGAAACCCGCGTGCCGCTGCTCAAGGACCAGCCGTTCGCCAAGGCGCTGGACTTCCGCGGCTCGTTCCGCCACGGCGACTACTCGACCGTCGGCAGCACGAACAGCTGGAACGCCGGCTTCGAATGGGCGCCGGTGTCGGACGTCAAATTCCGCGGCACGCGCGCCGTGTCGACCCGCGCGCCGAACATCAACGAGCTGTACTCGCCGCCGAGCCAGGACTTCCCTAGCGGCCTGGTCGATCCTTGCATCGGCGTCACCGCCTCCAGCAGCGACGCCAGGAGCGTGGCCTGCCGCGCCGCGCCGGGCGTCAACGCCAACATCGCCGCCAACGGCGGCGTTTTCGCGCAGTCGCAATCGGACCAGCAGGGCATCAGCGGCTACAACCGCGGCAATCCCGACCTGGGCGCCGAGAAGGGTCGCTCCAGCACCGTCGGCGTGGTCATCACGCCGCGCTCGATCCCGATGCTGAGCAAGTTCACCTTCACGGCCGACTACTTCAAGATCAATATCAGCGAGGCGATCGTCAGCACCCCGCGCCAGTACTCGCTGGCGCAGTGCTACGGCGGCGGCAATCCAAGCTATTGCAGCTTCATCACCCGCCGCGCCACGTCCGAGGGCGCCTACAACGCCGGTTCGATCAAGTACAGCGACACCGGCGTCTCCAACAGCGGCGGCAAGGGCACCGAGGGCATCGACATGACCGTCTCGTGGGCGGACCGCGTGGGTCCGGGCCGTCTGGCCGTGCAGACCTCCTACACCTACCTGAAAACGCTGTGGGACATCCCGCTGCCGGGCGAGGACAAGGACGAATCGGCCGGCGAACTGGAGTCGCCGCGCAACAAGGCGGTGCTGGCGCTGGCCTACAAGTGGGGACCGGTCGGCATCAGCACCACCACCACCTACACCGGCCGCTCGAAGCTGGACGACCAGTTCCTGATCAACTTCGACAATCCGCAGGACGCGCCGAAGATCGGGTCCTACACGACCACCGATTTCCAGCTGACGTATGACGTGAAGAAGGCCTACCAGATCTACTTCGGCATGGACAACGCGTTCGACCGCAAGCCGGCACGCATCATCAGCGGCTTGCCGGGCAACAGCACCGGCACGGAAACCGACGCCTCGGTCTACGATCCGATCGGCCGCCGCTACTACGTGGGTCTGCGCGTGACCCTGTAAGCGGCCGTCGCGGTCGGTTGAACCCAAGCCTTCCCGGTGCGAACCGGGAAGGCTTTTTTGCGTTATACGCGGCCGAACATTACATATCGGTAAGGGAAAAAGTGTTGTATTTTAGTTCAGCACTGAAAATTTTTTGAATTCCGACAACTATACTAAATGAGCCGAAGCGACGCCTTCGGCATCGAAAATATGGCAATCACGCCAAACAGTATAATTCTCGGGAGTTGGAATGGCAAAAATAGCATTGAAAGCGGGGGTGGTCGCGGTCGCCCTGACCCTGGCCTCGTCCCACGTGGTTCTGGCGCAGGACGGTGACGCGAAATCGTTGGAAAAAGTCATCATCACCGGTTCCAACTTAAAACGTATCGATACCGAAACCTCGACCCCGGTGCAAATCATGCGCCGCGAAGAAATCGCCCGCCTCGGCGTGAACTCGGTCAAGGAGGCGCTCGAAACGCTGACCGCCTCGAACGGCGCGCTGTCCGACATCGGCGGCTCCAATTCCTTCGCCGGCGGCGCCTCGGCCGTCTCGCTGCGCAACCTGGGCAAGCAGTCGACACTGGTGCTGCTGAACTCGCGCCGCGTCGCCCCGTACGCGCTGGCCGACTACAACGAAGTGTTCACCAACCTCGATTCGCTGCCGCTCGACGCCATCGAACGCATCGAAGTGCTGCGCAACGGCGGCTCCTCGATCTACGGCTCCGACGCCGTCGCCGGCGTCATCAACATCATCACCCGTTCCGACTACCAGGGCGTGCAGGCGCGCGCCAGCTACGACCAGTCGCTCAAGAACCAGCAGTTCAAGACCAAGACCGCCAGCATCACCGCCGGCTTCGGCGATTTCGAGAAGGACAAGTTCAACGTGCTGGCCAACCTCGAAGTGTTCAAGCGCGGCGAAGTGATCTGGCGCGACGTGGTCGACGACATCAATCCGGCCTACGGCGACAAATTCTCGGCCGTCGCGCCCAAGAGCGGCCTGATGTTCGGCAACCGCGGCGCGCCGTCGACCTACTCCTACCCCGGCAACCTGATCGGCCAGGGCGCCGTGCCCGGTTGCGCCACCGTCAACAGCGCCGGCCTGTGCGTGTACGACCGCTTCAGCCGCTTCGAGGCGGTGCCGAAGTCGGACCGCGTCAACGGCCTGCTGTCGGGCAAACTGAACCTGGGCGGCGGCACCGAGGCCTTCGCCGAGGCGCTCTACTCGCACACCAAGACCAACTACACCAACGCCTTCGGCACCTACGGCTCGACCACCGCCAACGCGATCTGGGGCGATCCGGCCACCGGCAACGGCCGCAGCTTCATCTACCAGTACCTGCCGGCGAGCCATCCGCTCAACACCACCGGCGAGGACGTCGAGTTCCGCTACCGCTGGGCCGACGCGCCGGCCTACCGCGAGACCGACAGCGACCAGTACCGCGTGCTGGGCGGCCTGAAAGGCACGTGGAACAGCTATGACTGGGAAACGGCGGCCGGCGTCATGGGCAGCAAGACCAAGGACCGCACCTACGGTTCGCTCAGCGACAGCGGCTTCAAGAAGGAAGTGGGCGACTACAACAACTTCGATCCCGACACCGGCAGCGTGCTTGATCCGAACTTCTTCAACCACGGCTACAAGATCGGCCAGGTCAACTCGCCGGAGGTGCTCAACACCTTGTTCCCGGCCCAGGGCTACGACGGCAAGATCACCCAGTACTTCGCCGACGCCAAGATCAGCGGCGAAGTGGGCAAGATCGGCGGGCGCGCCATCGGCATGGCCGCCGGCGTCGAGGTGCGGCGCGAGAGCTTCAGGATCAGCCCCACCGCCAACCTGCTGGCCGGCGACGTCGTCGGCTACGGCGTGGCCACCGCCGACGCCTCGCGCACCACCGAGGCGGCGTTCACCGAGATCAACCTGCCGGTCACGTCCACCGTCGACATCACCGGCGCGGCCCGCGTCGACAAATTCCCCGGCTTCAAGGCGCACGCCTCGCCGAAGCTGGCGGCGACGTGGAAAGCGACGTCGGCGCTGATGTTCCGCGGCACGGCCGAATCGGGCTTCCGCGCGCCCAACCTGACCGAAAGCGCGCAGTCGAGCAAGTTCGCCTTCAGCCCCAGCGTGGCCGATCCCAAGCGCTGCGGCAAGGCCCAGGAGCTCGGCAGCGACCTGCGCAACCAGTCGGCCGCGCTGCCGGCCAGCGATCCGAACAAGGCGCTGCTGCTGGCCCGCGCCGACACCGTCGAAGGCAACGAGTGCGCCGCCGGCGTGCCCAGCATCGTGCGCAACAACCCCAACCTGAAACCGGAAACCACCCATATGGGCACGGTCGGCTTCGTGCTCGAACCGGTCAACGGCACCAACATCTCGCTGGACTACTGGAAGATCGAGCGCAAGGACGAGATCGGCAACAAGAGCACCGACGAGCTGCTGGCGTCGGAAGCCGACCAGCCCGCCGGCGTCGTCAACCGCGAGCCGCTGTCGGCCGACAAGACCTTCACCGCCGCCGAGCAGGCCAAATACGGCGTGACCGCCGGCCGCCTGGTCTCGACCACGGGCTCGTTCCTGAACGTCGCCCGCACCAAGACCAGCGGCGTCGACCTGTCGGCCAACACGCGCTTCAACACCGGCATCGGCCGCCTGGACCTGGGCGCCAACGCGACCCGCCTGCTGGACCTGAAGTACTTCAGCTCGGCGCTGAACAACTACGGCGACAACCTGGCGGGCCGTTACGGCTACTCGAAGACCATGGCCAACGTCAACGCCGCGCTCAAGACCGGCGACTTCAGCAACAGCCTGCGCCTGACCTACCAGAGCAAGACCGCGCTCAACGACGACTATTTCGACGACACCTACACGCTGGCCGGGTGCGCCGCGCGCAAATGGAGCGCCGACGAGTGCCAAATCAAGGCCTACAAGCGGCTCGACTGGAACCTCAGCTATACCGGCATCAAGGACCTGACGGTGTCGCTGTTCGTGCGCAACCTCACCAACAACCGCCCGCCGGTGGATTTGCGCGCCTTTAACGCGGCCGGCGGCGTGATCCCGCAGGACAACCAGGACGTCAGCCGCCGCTCGGTGCGCCTGACGGCGGAGTACAAGTTCTACTGACGCCCCTGTCGCCGCCATAAAAAAAAGCCCTCCCGGCGCGCGCCGGGAGGGCTTTTTTACTGGATGAAACGAATTACTTCGCGGTCATCAGCGCCACGGTGGTGTCCAGCATGCGGTTCGAGAAGCCCCATTCGTTGTCGTACCACGACGACACCTTGACCAGGCGGCCCGACACCTTGGTCAGGGTCGAGTCGAAGTTCGACGAGGCCGGGTTGTGGTTGAAGTCGATCGAGACCAGCGGTTCGGTCTGGTAGGTCAGCACTTCCTTCAGCGCGCCTTCGGAGGCGGCCTTCATCAGCGCGTTGACTTCTTCGACGGTGGTGTCGCGCTTGGCGATGAACGACAGGTCGACCAGCGAAACGTTGATGGTCGGCACGCGGATCGCGAAGCCGTCCAGCTTGCCGTTCAGCTCGGGCAGCACCAGGCCGACCGCGGCGGCGGCGCCGGTCTTGGTCGGGATCATGCTCATCGTGGCCGAGCGGGCGCGGCGCAGGTCTTCGTGCATCACGTCCGACAGCACCTGGTCGTTGGTGTAGGCGTGGACGGTGGTCATCAGGCCGGTTTCCAGGCCGATGGCGTCGTTCAGCGGCTTGACCAGCGGGGCCAGGCAGTTGGTGGTGCAGGAGGCGTTCGAGATGACGGTGTCGGTGGCCTTCAGCACGTTCTGGTTGACGCCGTACACGATGGTGGCGTCGACGTCCTTGCCGCCCGGTGCCGAGATGATGACTTTCTTGGCGCCGCCCTTCAGGTGGGCCGAGGCCTTCTCTTTGGTGGTGAAGAAGCCGGTGCACTCGAGCACCACGTCCACGCCCAGGTCGCCCCATGGGATTTCGGCCGGGTTGCGCTGCGCGAACACGCGGATCACGTCGCCGTTGACGATCATGTTGTCGCCGTCGACTTCCACCGTGCCAGGGAACTTGCCGTGGGCGGTGTCGTAGCGGGTCAGGTGGGCGTTCGACTTGGCGTCGCCCAGGTCGTTGATCGCCACGATCTGGATGTCTTGCTTCTTGCCACCTTCGTAGAAAGCGCGCAATACATTGCGGCCGATACGGCCGTAGCCGTTGATTGCAACTTTGATCGTCATACTCTGCTCCTGATTAAAAAAATAAGGTAGTCCGGTCTGCAATTATAGATTATGCAATGACCAGTTTGACTTTCGCCACGACGTTTTCCACCGTGAAGCCGAAATGCTTGAACAACACGCCCGCCGGGGCCGACT
>Ga0105244_10000917_pt1 | contig 24927 bp, 12 predicted proteins | sample KBSM44metaG_FD_80423 | JGI IMG/M metagenome (GOLD analysis project Ga0105244, IMG submission 80423) | Miscanthus rhizosphere microbial communities from Kellogg Biological Station, Michigan, USA - KBS M4-4 metaG | ecosystem: Host-associated > Plants > Roots > Rhizosphere > Soil | place... | reverse complement strand
TGGGCGGCGGCGGCCTGCTGCTGCAATCCCAGGCTGGCGACCTCAGCATCAACAGCGGCGCCGCGCTGACGGTGCCGGGCGTGATCAGCCTGCAGACCCTGCCGACCGGCAGTCACCGCGTAACCAACGCCGGCACCGTCACCTCGTCGTCCGGCATCAACGTCTTTGCCGGCAAGATGACGCTGGCCGGCGGCACGCTCAACGCCTATGCGGTCGGGCTGGAAAGCGGCAACGACATCGATCTCGGCGCCACCAGCGCCGGTTCCGGCACGCTGGCGCTGACCAGCGGCGATCTCAACAGCGTCAACGCCACCCAGCTCAATGTCTCCATCAACAGCAGCCACAGCGGCACTGGCGATATCACGGTCAGCGCGCCGCTGTCGCTGACGGCGGCCAGCCTGACGCTGACGCCGCAGCGCAATATCGCGCTGGACGCGTCGCTTACCACCAGCGGCAGTCTGGCGCTGAATGCGCCCGGCAGCATCAGCTCCGACGGTGCGCTGTCGGTGGGCGGCACGTTTGAACTACAGGGCGGCGACTGGGTGCAGAACAGCGCCTCGCTGCCGGCCTTCAGCGCCGGCGACTTCAAGCTGAGCGGCGGCAGCTTCGTGCGCGTGCAAGGCGGCGACGGCAGCTTGTCGACGCCGTACCAGCTGGCCGATATCTACGGCCTGCAGGGCGCGGCCACGCTGGGCAGCGCCACTTCCTATGTGTTGAACAATAATATCGACGCCAGCGCCAGCGGCAGCTGGAGCGGCTCCTTCGTGCCGCTGGCCAGCGGCGGCTACACCGGCGTGTTCGACGGCGCCGGCCACACCATTTCCGGCCTCAGCATCAGCCGCTCCAGCGAGGACAACGTCGGCCTGTTCGGCCGCATCGACACCGGCACGGTGCGCGACCTGACGCTCAGCGATGTGTTTGCCCAGGGCGGGCACAACGTGGGCGGGCTGGCCGGCGTGGTCAGCGACGGCATCGGCTACATCAACAACGTCAGCGTCAGCGGCACGGTGAGCGGGGTCGGCAACGTCGGCCTGCTGATCGGCCGCAACGGCGGCCTGGTCAGCAATGCCCACAGCAGCGGCACGGTGTACGGCACCACCGGCGCCACCGCCTCGAATATCGGCGGGCTGGTGGGCGCCAGCTCGGGGCAGATCAGCGACGCCTGGTCGGACGCCGCCGTCCACACCACCGGCGACGGCTATGCCGGCGGCCTGGTCGGCAGTAACTTCGCCAGCGATGGCGGCACCGGCGCCATCACGCGCTCGTATGCGAGCGGCACGGTGTACAGCTCGGGCGAGATTGTCGGCGGCCTGGTCGGCGACAACCGCGGCGGCACGGTGACGCTGTCGTATGCCACCGCCAGTGTCAGCGGCGGCCGCAATGTCGGCGGCCTGGCCGGCCGCAATACCTCCGGCGGCACCATCTACAATGTTTATGCGAGTGGCGACGTGCACGGCAACAGCGACAGCGCTTTCGTCAGCCACGCCAATATCGGCGGCCTGGTCGGCGAACTGTACAGCGGCTACATCAGCAGCGTGTACAGCAGCGGCAGCGTCGATCCGGGCAGCTTCTCCGGCATTGGCGGGCTGATCGGCAGTCAGGCGGGCGGATCGCTGTCGGCCGGCTACTTCAACCAGGAAACCGCCGGCACCAGCAGCGACGCCGCCGGCGCGGTCGGACTGACGGCAGCGCAAATGCTCAAGCAAAGCAGCTTTGCCGGTTTCAATTTCGACGATGGCCCGGAATGGCGCATCTACGACGGCCACACGGTGCCGCTGCTGAAAAATTTCCTGACCCCGTACGAGGTGGCGGTCAGCGGCGGCGGCAGCGTCAGCAAGGTGTATGACGGCGAGTCGGCCACCTTCAGCGGCAGCACCGGCACGCTGCCTGCCGCCATCCACGGCACGCTGGGCTTTGACGGCGCGGTCAACGCCGGTACCCACTCGGTGGGCGGCCTGTGGTCGACCAGCTACGACATCAGCTACAGCGGCAGCAGCGCCACCCTGACCATCGATCCGCGCCCGGTCACGGCCGTCGTCACCGCGACCAAGACCTACGATGGCGGCACCGGCTTCAGCGGCACGCCGAGTGTGTCGTTCAGCTCGCTGGTCGGCTCGGACACGCTGGGCCTGGCCGGGGTGATCCACTTCGATAACAAGAATGCCGGCAGCGGCAAGGTGCTCAGCTTTGGCGACGTGGCGCTGACCGACAACCCGTTCGGCAACTACACGCTGGCCGGCGGCGGCGTCAGCGGCACCGGCACCATCAACCCGGCCGCGCTGGCGGTCAGCGGCGTCACCGTCAACACCCGCACCTACAACGGCGACGTCGGCGCCACGCTGAGCGGCACGCCAGGCGCCACCCCGCTCAGCGGCGACGTGGTCACAGTCAGCCTGGTCGGCAGCGGCAGCGCCAGCTTCGCCGACAAGAACGTCGGCAGCGGCAAGGCGGTGACGGTCAACGCCGCCAGTTTCAGCCTGGCCGGCGCCGACGCCGGCAACTACGTGGTGCTGGCCCCGGCCGGCCTGACCGGCGAGATCACGCCAGCCTTGCTGGGCATTGCCGGCATGAGCGCCAGCGACCGCGTCTACAACGTCGATTACGATCCGGTGTCGCACACCTATGGCCAGAAGGCGACGGTCAGCGGCGGCACGCTGAGCGGCGTGTTTGGCAGCGACAATGTGACCATCGAGAGCGTCAGCGCCAGCTTCGGCGACAAGAACGTCGGCAGCGCCAAGCCGGTCGCCATCGGCGCGGTGACGCTGGGCGGCACGGACAAGAACAACTACACCATGGGGCCGCTCCCGCTCGACCTCACGGCCAGCATCACGCCGGCCACCGTCAGCGTGACCCTGGCCAGCCGTGCCTACAACAACAGCACCGCCGGCACCTTCGCCGGCGCCGCCCTGAGCGGCGTGCTGGGCAGCGAGTCGCTCGACGATGTCGCGCTGTCGGCCAGCGGCTCGACCGCCACCTATGCCGACAAGAACGTCGGCACCGCCAAGCTGGTGACAGTGGGCGGCAGCGCGCTGGCCCTGAGCGGCGCGGACGCCGGCAACTATGTGCTGGCGCCGACCGTCAGGGGCGACATCACGGCGCGTGCGCTGGCCACCTGGACCGCCAGCAGCGCCGGCCTGTGGAGCGACGCCGCCAACTGGGCCGACGGCGTGGCGCCGTCCGGCGCCAATGTGCTGGCCGCCACGCTGGGCAGTGGATCGAGCCTGGTCACTTACGACACCTCGGCCGGCACCACCACGCTGGTCACGCTCAGTTCGGGCGGCACGCCGCTGACCCTGACCGGCGGCAAGCTCAGCCTGACCGGCAGCGGCGACTCGTCCTCCTACGTCAGCGGCCCGCTGACGCTCAACGGCGGCACGCTGGAGGTGGTGGGCCGCCTGTCGGCCAGCAATCTGGTGCTGGCCAGCGGCAGCGTCACTGGCGCCGGCAGCGGCAGCTACCTGTACGTCAACAACCTGAACCAGAGCGGCGGCATCATCGACAGCACCGGCACGGTCTACCTCGGCAGCGGCGGCAACATCGCCACCGGCAATATCCGCGCCCACAGCCTGACCATGAACGCCGGCGAGGGCGGGGTGGTGAGCCAGAACAGCGGCAGCCAGCTGGTGGCCGACACGCTCAGCGTCACCGCCTCCGGCGACATCACGCTGTTCAACGAGAACAACCATGTGGGCGCGTTTGACGCTCACATCTACGGCAATGGCAATATCACGTTCAAGAATGTGAGCAACCCTGCGGAATTGCAGCTCGGGCCGCTTTACACCAACGGCAATATCGTGATCGACAATACCGGCGGTGTGCACACCGTGGGCGCCATCACCGCCAACAAGGTCGGCGCCGGCACCGGCGTGATTTCGATCACCGCCCACAGCCCGGTCAAGATCGACAGTACCCTGACCGGCGCCGACATTGGCCTGTCGGCCAGCACCGACATCGTGCTGGGCAGCGGTTCCGCGCTCAGCTCCAGCCACAGCATCGACATGAGCGCCGGCACCAACATCACGCTGGGCGGTTCGCTGTCGGTGCCGGCCGGCGGCAGCATTTCGGCGGTGGCCGCCACCGGCAGCATCACCTCGGCTGCCGGCACCCACATCAGCAGCGGCGGCTCGCCGGTCACGCTGTCCGCGCCGATGGGCTCGGTCAGCACCGTCGGCACCTCGTTTGGCGCCGACACCGTGGCCACCATCAGCGACGGTTCCGCTGCTGCCGCCGCTGCTGCTGCCGCCGCGGAAGCGGCCGCCAAAGCCGCCGCGGAGGCCGCTGCCAAGGCCGCCGCCGATGCCGCGGCCGCTGCGGCTGCCGAAGCGGCCGCCAAAGCGGCTGCCGATGCCGCCGCTGCTGCCGCCGCGGAAGCGGCCGCCAAAGCTGCCGCCGATGCCGCCGCCAAGGCTGCGGCCGACGCGGCTGCCAAGGCCGCTGCCGATGCGGCCGCTGCAGCCGAAGCGGCTGCCAAGGCCGCCGCTGACGCCGCTGCCAAGGCTGCCGCCGACGCCGCCGCCAAGGCCGCTGCCGATGCGGCTGCCAAGGCCGCGGCCGACGCCGCTGCCCAGAGCCAGCAGAACCAGCCGGTGGCCCAGGCCATCAATTCCACCGTCAACATCATCAATGCCTCGGTCAACAGCAGCCAGAACAAGGGCGGCAGCACGGCCACGGTGCCGGAACAGCACGTGGCCACCAGCACCGGCAGCTCCGGCAACAGCGCGCCGGATGACAAAACTGTCGAGGATAAAAATGTGGACGGCAGTGCCAAAGCCACGGCCGGCACGGCCAAGGAGCAGGTCAAGAAAATGTATTGCAACTAAGTCCGGGCGGAAATCCAACACATCGGGCCGTAGTAAGGGCATTGCGGCCTCCCGGCGGACTCAGCGACCCCTGCCTATGCTAGCATCGGGGAAAGATTGTTATTGTAAAATAACAAGATATCAAGATTGACAGTAACTGCTGCCAGATAAGAGTCCACAACATGAGATATAGCCTAACGCGCCTGCTTGCAGGTTCCGTTCTTGCCGCTGCCGTCGCTTCGGCATGGGGTCAGTCAGCGCCCGACGACGGCGCCATCCGCTTTGAAATTGCGCGCTTCGAGGTCAAGGGCAACACGCTGTTGCCGCCGGCCCAGGTCGATGCCCTGCTGGCGCCGTTCAGCGGCAAGCAGCGCGACTTCGGCGACGTCCAGCGCGCACTGGAAGCGCTGGAGGCAGCCTACCGCGAACGCGGCTACAACGTGGTGACGGTGGAACTGCCGGAGCAGGAGCTCAACGGCGGCGTGGTGCAGCTGCGCGTGGTGGAAACCAAAATCGGCCGGATCTCGGTCAAGAACAACCAGTACTTCGACGAAGCCAATATCCGCCGCAGCCTGCCGGCGCTGCAGGAAGGCCAGTCGCCCAACCTGAAGGCGGTCTCGGCCAACCTCAGGCAGGGCAACGAGAATCCGGCCAAGCAGGTGACCATGAAGCTGCAAAGCGGCGAGAAGGACAACGAGGTCGACGCCGTGCTGGACGTCAAGGACGAGTCGCCGTGGAAGCTGATGGCCAACGCCGACAACACCGGCACCGAGGCCACCGGCAAGACCCACGTCGGCGTGATCCTGCAAAACGCCAACCTGTTCGGACGCGACCACCTGGCCTCGCTGCAATACACCACCTCGGCCGAAGAGCCGAGCCGGGTCAAGGTGTACGGCGCCGGCTACCATATTCCGCTGTACGCCAGCGGCGACTCGCTGGACTTCTACGCCAGCTACTCCAACGTCGACTCCGGCACCATTACCGCCGGCGCCTTCAACCTGGCCGTCAGCGGCAAGGGTGCGGTGTACGGCGCGCGCTACAACCAGGCGCTGGCCAAGCGCGGCGAACTGGAAAGCAAGCTGTCGTACGGCCTCGACGTGAAGGCCTTCAAGAACAGCGTCGTGCTGGAGAGCACCGAACTGGGCAACGACGTCACGGTGCATCCGCTCAGCATCAGCTACCAGGCCAGCCTGCCGATCAAGCAGGGCGACGTCGGCGGCCAGGTCACGCTGCTGCGCAATATCTCGGGCGGCTCCAACGGCGGCCAGGACGCGTTCACGCTGGCGCGCATCAACGCCAAGGCCGACTACACCATCCTGCGCTTTGGCGGCAGCATCACGCGCGCGCTCAGCAACGAATGGCAGTTGCGCGCCATCGTCAACGGCCAATACACCAGCGATGCGCTGATTCCGGGCGAGCAGTTCGGCGCCGGCGGCGCCACCTCGGTGCGCGGCTTCATCGAGCGCGAAATCGCCAACGATTCCGGCCTCGGCATCAACCTCGAAGCCTACACGCCCAACCTGTGCTCGCGCGCCGGCTGGAACTGCCGCCTGCTGGGCTTCTATGACAGCGCCTACGTACACCGCAACAAGGCGCTGCCAAGCGAACTGACCAGCACTACCATCGCCAGCGCCGGCCTCGGCGCCCGTTTCGTGCTGTCGACTTATGTGAACCTGCAACTGGACTACGGCCATGTGACCAAGGCTGGCGCCACCACCCGCGCCAACGCCAACCGCCTGCATGTCCGCCTCGGCCTGGCTTATTGATTGAAGAGTAGAGACAATGAAACCGCATACCCCGTTTAAACTGCGCCGCAAGGTGCTGGCCGTGGTGGTGGCCGCCGCCTTCAGCAGCGCCCAGGCCAACCCGGTCGCGCCGACCGTGGTGCATGGCATGGCGACCTTCAATCAGCAAGGCAGCCTGTACTCCATCACCAATAGCCCGAACGCCATCATCGACTGGCGCAGCTTCTCGATCGCGCCGGGCGAGATCACCCGCTTCATCCAGCAGAGCGCCGACAGCAAGGTACTGAACCGCATCACCGGCCAGGACCCGAGCCACATCCTCGGCTCGCTGCAATCGAACGGCAAGGTGTTCCTGATCAACCCGAACGGGGTGCTGTTCGGCGCCGGTTCGCGCGTCGACGTCAACGGCCTGGTCGCTTCCAGCCTGAATATCTCGAATGCCGACTTCCTGGCCGGCAAAAACAACTTCGACGGCGCCGCCAACGCGGGCAAGGTCAGCAACCAGGGCACCATCACCACGCCAGGCGGCGGCCAGATCTTCCTGATCGCGCCGGCGGTGGAAAACAGCGGCGTGATCTCGGCGCCCAACGGCGACGTGGTGCTGGCGGCCGGCAAGAGCGTGCAGCTGTTCGACTCGGCCGATCCGAATGTGCAGGTGGTGGTGTCCTCGCCATCCGACCAGGCCATCAACCTGGGCCAGATCGTGGCGCAGGGCGGGCGCGTTGGCGTGTTTGGCGCGCTGGTCAACCAGCGCGGCGTGATCAACGCCAACAGCGCGGTGCGCGGCGAGAACGGCAAGATCGTGCTCAAGGCCAGCGGTCTGGCGCTGGCGGAGGCGGGCAGTGTCACGACTGCCACCGGTACTAACCTCAACACCGGCGGCGACATCATGCTGCTGGGCGCGCAAGTGGGCGTGATGGGCGACGCCAGGGTCGACGCCAGCGGCGCCAACGGCGGCGGCTCGGTGCTGGTCGGCGGCGACTACCAGGGCAAGAATGCGGCGGTGATGAACGCCCAGGCCAGCTACGTGGCCAAGGGTGCGGTGATCAGCGCCGACGCCACCCAGCTCGGCAACGGCGGCAAGGTCATCGTCTGGAGCCAGGACACGGCGCGCGTGCACGGCACGCTGTCGGCACTGGGCGGCGCCAACGGCGGCAACGGCGGCCTGGTGGAAACCTCGGGCGGCTATCTCGACGTCGCCGGCGCGCGCGTGCGCACCTATGCGGCCAAGGGCAAGACCGGTAGCTGGCTGCTGGATCCCTACGACATCGACATCGTCTCCGGCGCCGGCGGCGACCTGAGCACCGGCAGCCCGTTCGGCAGCGCCACCAGCGGCACCACCTCGATTGGCGCCGACCTGATTTCGGAATCAAGCACCAACGTGCTGCTGCAAGCCAAGCATGACATCACGTTCAGTGCTTCCATCTATAACACCACCGGCGCCAGCCTGACGGCGCAGGCCGGCAACGACATCACGGTCAACAGCCCGCTGTCGATGCTCGGCGCGGTGACATTGAGCGCCAACGACAGCGCCAGCGGCAGCGCCAGCGGCGTGGGCGGCATCACCGTTGCCAATTATGGCGAGGACGTGCTCCGCTCCAACGGCAGCAAGCTGACCCTGAAGGGGTCCTACATCACCATCAACGGCTGGGTCGACACCGGCGGCGGCGACCTTGATGCGACTGCCAACGTGGCCGGCGGCTACATCACACTGGGCGCCAACAGCCGCGTCGGCACCTCGAGCGGCAGCAGCTCACTACTGTCCTTCAGCGCCGACAATATGAACCTGTACGGCGCCGCTTCCACCATTGGCGGCGGCGCCTCCGACGGTTCGGATTCGGTCTCGTTCACCACTTACACCGCCAACCGCGACATCGTCTTCGGCGGCAGCGGCGGTGGCACCAAGCTGGGCCTGAGCGCCACCGGCCTGCAGTCGGTGTCGGCCGGCAACCTGAACATCGGCCACAGCGGCGCCGGCAGCATCACCACCGGCGCTGACGTTACCCTGAGCGGCGTCAACGCGCTGGTGCTGGAAAGCGGCAAGGACATCACGCTGAGCAAGGTGCTGGGCGGCGCCAACCACGTGCTGGTGAGCGTGGACGGCAGCGGCACCCTGAGCACCGTCAGCGGCTCCGGCCTGAGCGGCGTCACCGAGCTCTCGCTGATCGCGAACAAGATGGCGCTGGCCGGCGACCTGAATGCGGAAGGCATCAATGTCGACACCTATACCGCGACCACCGGCATCAACCTCGGTTCGGAAGTCAGCGGCAAGCTGAGCCTGACGCAGGCGGAACTCAAGACCCTGCAGTCGGGTACCCTCAATATCGGCCTGGGCGGAGAATATACCGGCGCTATCAGCGTGGCCGGGGCGGTGGACCTGAGCAGCGGCAGCACCGCCGTCTCGGAACTGAACCTGCGCGGCAAGGGCATCACGGTGGCTAACACCCTCAAGACCCAAGGGGACCTGGATCTGCAAGCACAGTCTGGCGTCCTCAGCGGCACGGGCGCGATTACCGCCGGTAAGCTGGTGGCCCAGGGCAGCTCGGTATCGCTGACCGGCGCCAACACGGTGACCGGCGTCAGCGGCTATGCCGGCACCGGTACCTTCGAGTTCACCACCGCCGGCAGTATGGAAATTGCCGGCGATATCTCCGCCTCCACCGGCATGACGCTGAAATCGGGTGGCAGCATCCACCAGGACATGAGCGCAGTGCTCAACACGCCAACGCTGACCATTACCAGCGCGCCGGGCTCGGTGAACCTGTCCGGCATCACCAACCACATCGGCGCACTGACCGCCACCAGCGTCGGTTCGCTGGTGGTCAACAACACCGACAGCATCACGCTGAACGGCGCCACCCTGACTGGCAGCATGGGTGACTCCACCATCAGTGTGTCCTCGATGGGCAATATTGCCGTCGCTGGCGCGATCAACTCCAAGACGTCCAATACCACGCTGAGCGGCACCAACATCAGCGGCGCCGGCGCCATTACGGCCGGCACCCTGAATCTGTCGGCCGGCAACAGCGTCAACCTGACTGGCCTCAACAAGGCCACCAACGTGGGCGGCGTCGCGGCCAACGGCGGCTTCAGCTACAAGTTCACCGGCAACGTCAACCTGCATAGCATCTCGGCCGGCAACACGCTGACGCTGACTGGCGCCGGCACCGGCAATATCACCCAGTCCGGCACGTTGTCGGCCACGGAGCTGAACGTCACTACGCCGGGTTCGGTGGTGCTGACCGGCGAGACCAACCAGATCAGCGCGTTGACGGCTGGCAGCGTCGGTTCGCTCAGTTTTGCCGGCATGGAATCGCTGGCCGTGAACGGCGTGACGCTGACCGGCGCTTTGACCGGCGGCATGGTCGACCTGAGCGCCAGCAACCTCACGGTGGGCAGCGCCATCAATGGCGGCTCTCAGGTGGTGTTACTCAACGGTAACGCGGTCACTGTCGGTGCAGCGGTTACCGGAGGCCTGGTGGAGCTGTCCGCCAACACGCTGTCGCTGGGCGCGACGGTGAATGCCACGGTGGCCAGCATCCATCCTTACAGCAGCGGCTACAGTATGGTGGTGGGCGGCGCGACCGGCTGCTCCACGGGCTGCCTGGCGGTGCAAGACCTGTTCCGCATCGCGGCCCCGACTATCGGCCTGGGTTCGACCGACACCGAGCTCAATGTGGGCAACATTACGGTGGAAGGCCTGACCGGCGTCGGTTCCACCGCGTCCAGTTACAACGCGGTCACCAGCCGTATCGGCCTGCTGAGCAAGGCCGGCAATATCACCCAGGGTGCGATCATCAATGTGCGCGACCTCGGCGTGGTCACCTCGGGCAATATCGTGCTGAACAACGCCGCCAACGGCGTCAGCAACCTGGCGGTGTCGCAGACCGGTTCCGGCAACCTGAGCTTCGCCAACACCGGCAACCTGGGCATCGGCAAGCTGACCGGCGGCACGCCCGCCACGGCGGTGCTGTACAACATCGACGGCGTGAACACGGCTGGCAACGCCACCTTCGATATCATCGGCGCGCTGGTCAAGTCCAGCGGTGTGGTGCCGGGCGCCACGCTGACTGCCAATGGACTGACCGCCGACACCACCGCCGGCATCGGCACCTCGAGCGTGCCGCTGGCAACCAAGTTGTCTTACCTGGCTGTGACCAACACCGCCAGCAGCGGTACGGCGCCGATCAACATCGCCAACGTGAACAATCCAAGCCATGCTGTGTTCACGCTGAATCTGGCCGAGCAGGCCGGCGCCGGCAACGGCGGCGGTGTCACCATCGCCAATACCGGCGCCATGGCCCTGGCGGGCGGGGTAGAAACCAGCAGCGGCGCCATTGCCATCAATAACACCGGCAACCTGAACCTGACCGGCTCAGTGCAAACCAGCGGCGGCGGCTCCATCAGCGTCACTAACAAGGGCAGCCTGGACGTTACCGGTACGGTTGAAACAAGTAGTGGCGGTGCAATTACCATCAATAACGTTGGCGTCGCCAATGTTGGCGGCACGGTGCAGGCCAGCAGCGGCGGTGACGTCACCATCGACAACGTCGGCGCCATGGTGGTGGACGCAACGGTGCATACCAACACCGGTGCAATCAAGCTGCAGACCCACAGCCCGCTGACGATCAATGGCCACGTGACCTCCGATTCCGGCAGCATCACGCTGGCGGCCGGTACTGAATATGGCACCGACAATGTCCTGACCATCGGCAGTTCGGCCAGCGTGAGTTCGACCAGTGGCAGCGTCAGCATATCGGCGACCAGCTTTGATGTAAGCGGTACGGTGACGGATGTGCATGGCGCGGTTGATCCGACCTATCAGACGCCAACGCCAACGCCAACGCCAACGCCGACGCCAACGCCGACGCCGACGCCAACGCCAACGCCGACGCCGACGCCGACGCCGACGCCAACGCCAACGCCAACGGCCGACATCTGCACCATCGCGCCGAACTCGGCGCTGTGCCAGGTGCTGTCGCCGCCGACCGCTTCGGAACCGACCAAGCCGGTACAGCAGGCGTCCAACCAGGTGATCACGACACTGGCATCGACCACGCCCAAGGCTGACGGCACCTCGTCGGGTTCCTCCGGCGGCGGTTCGACCTCGGGCGGTACGACGACCTCGTCCACGCCGGACGACAAGAGTCCCGATAAGGCGGATGAAAAGTCGACTAAGAAAGACACATCCTCAGAAACGAGCGGAACAAAAAATGACCCAACTAAAAAAATGTATTGCAATTAAAGCCCTGTGGGTGCTGATGCTGTTCTGGATGGCTGGCGCAAGCTGGGCCGCCCAGGTGGCGGGCACCGTGGTGCAGCTGAGCGGTCCGCTGCTGGCCAAGAAGGCCGACGGCGCGGTGCGCATCCTGTCCATGAAGTCCGAGGTGGAGAGCGGCGACACGCTGGTGACCGAGAAGAACACCTACGCCATGGTGAAATTCATCGATAACAGCGAAATCACGCTCAAGCCGTCGACCACCTTCAAGGTCGAGAACTTCAGCTACGACGCCGGCAAGCCGGAAGGCGACAGTGCCTCGTTCAACCTGGTCAAGGGCGGCCTGCGCTCGGTGACCGGGCTGCTGGGCAAGCGCAACAAGGAAAAGTTCGCGATGAAGACGCCAAGCGCGACCATCGGTATTCGCGGCACCACCTTCATTGCGGATTGGGTCGAGCCATCGCCTGAAGCAGTGGCGCAGGCGGCCGCCGCACGCCAGGCCTGGCTGATGGCCAGCACCGCGGCGCTGGGCGACAGCCTGCCGGTGCAGCCGCTGATGCTGGCGCAGGGGCCGGCGTCGGCGTTGCCGTCGCCGCCAAGTTTGAAGCCGGGGCTGTACGTGCAGGTGCTCGATGGCCTGATCAATGTGAGCAACCCGGCTGGCGCGCTGCAATTTAGCGCCGGGCAGTTTGGCTTCACGCCGAACTTCCAGCAGCCGCCGATCATCCTGCCGCAGAATCCGGGCCTCAAGTTCCAGCCGCCGCCGATGTTCAACGTCAGCACCGGGCCGTCCAACAATGGCTCCAGCCCGCCCAAGTCCAACCAGGTTGATTGCGAAGTCCGCTAAAAAGACCTTGACCTTCCTATCGTGGGATACTTGATGCTGTAGTGATGAAACAGCATTGGGTGTCCCATGAACCAGCAAGCAATCAAAATTGAAGGCATGAGCTGCGCCTCCTGCGTCGGCAGGGTGGAGCGGGTGTTGGCGGCCGTGCCGGGCGTGGATAGCGTCAGTGTCAACCTCGCCACCGAAATGGCGCGCGTGGAGTCGGCCCAGCCGCTGGACTTCAGCGTGCTGGCGCAAGCGGTCGACAAGGCCGGCTATCAGGCCTCGCTGGTCGAACCAGCCGCGCCGCCGCCCACCACAGCTTCCTCTCCGCATTCGGGCGGCCGCGACGTCGCACTGGCCGCGCTGTTCTCCCTGCCGCTGGTGCTTCCCATGCTGCTCGACCTCGTGGGCGTCCACTGGATGCTGGACGGCCGCGTCCAATGGCTGCTGGCCACGCCGGTGCAGTTCTGGCTGGGCGCGCGCTTCTATCGCGCAGGATGGCTGGCCGCGCGCGCCCGCAGCGGCAATATGGATTTGCTGGTCGCCCTGGGCACCAGTGCCGCTTATGGCTTGAGCGTCTACCAGCTGCTGGCTGGCGGCGCCATGCCGCACCTGTACTTCGAAGCGTCGTCCGTGGTCATCACGCTGGTCCTGCTGGGAAAATGGCTGGAAGCGCGTGCCAAGCGCCAGGCCACCGCCGCCATCCGCGCCTTGCAAGTGCTGCGTCCCGAATCGGCCCGCGTGCGGCGTGACGGGCAGGATGTCGATATCGCCATCACCGAGGTGCGCGTGGGCGATATCATCGTCATCCGTCCTGGCGAACGCATTGCCGCCGACGGCGTTGTAACCGAAGGCGCAAGCCATGTCGACGAAGCGCTGATCACCGGCGAAAGCCTGCCGGTGGCGCGCCACGCGGGCGAGCGCGTCACCGGTGGCGCGATCAATGGCGAAGGCTTGCTGCTGGTGCGCGTGAGCGCGGTCGGTGCGGAGAGCACGCTGTCGCGCATCATCCGGTTGGTGGAGGACGCGCAAGCGGCCAAGGCGCCGGTGCAGCACCTGGTCGACCGCGTAAGCGCGGTGTTCGTGCCGGTGGTGCTGGTGCTGGCGCTGCTGACCTTTGCCGGATGGTGGCTTTATGGCGGCGATGCGGAGCAGGCCATCATCAATGCCGTGGCGGTGCTGGTGATCGCGTGCCCGTGCGCGCTGGGATTGGCGACACCAGCTGCCATCATGGCCGGCACTGGCGTGGCGGCGCGCTACGGTATCTTGATCAAGGATGCCGAAGCGCTGGAACTGGCGTACCGCATCACCGCCGTGGCGTTCGACAAAACCGGCACGCTGACCGAAGGTCAGCCGTCGCTGGCCGAACTGGTGGCCGCGCCGGGCGCCGACGAAGCGCGCCTGCTGCAACTGGCCGCCGCCGTCCAACGCGGCAGCGAACATGCACTGGCCCGCGCCGTCCAGCAAGCCGCTGCAGCCCGCGCCAGTGCGCCGCTGCTGGCGTCCGACGTCAGTGCGCTGCCGGGGCGGGGCGTGGCGGCGACGGTGGAGGGCGCGCGGCTGATCCTGGGCAGCACGCGCCTGATGCAGGAACACAGCATCCCATTGCAAGCGCTTTCTGCGCGCGCCGAAGCGCTGGAACGTGCCGGCCACACCATCTCCTGGCTGGCCGACGCCAACGCGCGTCAACTCATTGGCCTGCTCGCCTTCGGCGACCGCATCAAACCGCAAGCCCGCGCCGCCGTGCAGGCGCTGCACGCCATGCACATCGAAACCGTCATGCTCACCGGCGACAACCAGGGCAGCGCCGACGCCATCGGCCAACAGCTCGGCATCCAGCGCATCGTGGCCAACATGCTGCCCGCCGACAAAGCCAGCACCGTCGCCGCCATGAAGCGCGACGGCGCCACCATCGCCATGATCGGCGACGGCATCAACGACGCACCCGCGCTGGCCGCAGCGGACGTCGGCATCGCCATGTCCAACGGCACCGACGTCGCCATGCACGCCGCCGGCATCACCCTGATGCGCGGCGATCCGGCGCTGGTGGCGGCTGCGATCCAGATCTCGCGCCGCAGCTACAACAAAATCCGCCAGAACCTGTTCTGGGCCTTCATCTACAACCTGATCGGCATCCCGCTGGCGGCGCTTGGCCTGCTCAACCCCATGGTGGCGGGCGGCGCGATGGCACTGAGCTCGGTCAGCGTAATCAGCAACGCGCTGCTGCTGCGGCGCTGGAAACCGGAGCACAACAAATGAATATCGGCCAGGCTGCGGCGGCGACGGGCGTCTCCGCCAAAATGATCCGCTACTACGAAAGCATCGCCCTGATCCCGGCCGGCAAGCGCACCGACGCCGGCTACCGCATCTACGGCGAGAACGACCTGCACACGCTACGCTTCGTCAAACGCGCGCGCCTGCTGGGCTTCTCGCTGGACCAGATCCGCGACCTGCTGTCGCTGTGGCAGAACAAAGAGCGCGCCAGCGCCGACGTCAAAGCCATCGCGCAGGGCCACGTGGCGCAGCTCAACCAGCGCATCGCCGAGCTGACCGAAATGCGCGACACCCTGCAAACCCTGGCCAGCTGCTGCCACGGCGACGACCGCCCGGACTGCCCAATTCTCCAAAGCCTCGCGGACTAACGTATAATCGCGCCACGTTTTGGTGCCCGCGCGTCTGTCCAGATGCGCAGTTAAACGGGAAACAGGAGCCGTCGCCGGCCAACCTGTGCTGCCCCCGCAACGGTAAACAAGCGTCGTCCCACGACGACAATCCGCTACGCTAAACCACTGTGCATCGTGCATGGGAAGGTCAGGCGGATCTGCTTGCGAGCCCGGATACCGGCCAAACAGGTGGAAGCGCCGCAAGCGCTTCTGTTCAATCCACTCACGGGGAGGTGAGTGGTTTGCGCGTCTACTCACAATCCGTTATGCAAAATCTGCCTGTTGACGCAGCGATTCATTCTATTGAAACGCTGTTGTACTCCATTTCCAATGTGCTCTACCTGCCGGTATTGCTGGGCATCGCCGCGCTGGTGCTGCACATGCTAATGTGCTTCGGTACCTTCGCCGCCGAAGCGCTGGAACGCCGCCGCGGCGTGCGCATGCTGGTTGCCACCGCGCGCAAGGAGATGTCCGAAACGCTCAAGGCAAAAGAAGGCGAGCCAGCGCTGGATGCCCGACTTGAACGCGTGGTGCAGCGCGCCGACGCCAGCGGCGTGCGCCGCCTCGACGGCGTACGCTTTGTGGTGCGCGTCGGTCCCGCACTGGGCCTGATGGGCACTCTGATCCCGATGGGCATCTCGCTTGCCGGCCTCGCGCAGGGCAACCTGCCGAAGATGGCCGAGTCGATGACCACCGCCTTCACCGCAACGGTGGTTGGTCTGGCGTGCAGCGTCAGCGCCTACGTGCTGACGCTGGTGCGCGAGCACTGGCTGCGCAGCGACCTGACCGAGATCGCGTTCGCCGCCGAAGCGCTGCTGGCGTCGGAGGGCTGACATGCGCTACCTGAACAAACACCGCTATTCCCGCCACGGCGAGCATGGCGAGGATCCGCTATCGGGCGTGGCCAATCTGTTCGACGCCAGCATCGTGTTCATCGTGGCGATGATGCTGGCGCTGTTCTCGGCATGGAACATGATGGACCTGCTGGACCCGAATTCGGAAGTCACCATCGCCAAGAAAACTGCCGACGGCCGTGTCGAAGTGCTGACCAAGAAGGGCGCCGAGATCAAGGTGAGCAAGGTAAGCGACAAGCCGCTGTCCGGTTCCGGTAAGCGATTGGGCACGGCGTATCAGCTGCCGGACGGGAAGGTGGTCTATGTTCCGGAATAAGTTATGGGCGTTGGCCTTGCTGCTGCTTTGCCTTGGCGGTTACGTACATTCGGCGCAGTCGCCGCGCACCTTGGCACTGATGCTGGGCGATGTGGAATCGCGTCCCACGGTGCTGGCGGTGCGTGGTTTGCAGGATGAGCTGAAGGCGCTGAATCTCTCGATCCGCATCATCCCGGTGAACGGTCTGACGCCGGCAGACCGCAATGCGCTGGCGTCCGCCGACGTGGCGGTCATCAGCGTCAAAGGACGGCAGGCGATGGCCGGCCTCACCGCCGAACTGCAGGCGCTGCAAAAAGCGCGCAAGCCGGTATTTGCAGTCGGCGCCATTGACGACAGCCTGCGCGAGCTCGGTGTGCGCGACGATAAAACCATACAGGCCTATCACGCCGAAGGCGGCGTGGAAAACATCGGCAACCTGCTGCGCTACATCCTGCGCACCAGCTTCGGCTCGCAAGTCAGCGTGGCGCCGGTGCATGCAATGCCGGAAGCCGGCCTGTATGACGTGCAGGCCAACCGCACCGTCGGCGGCTGGGATGATTACGTGCGCGGCTACACGCACCACAAGCCCGGCGCACCGTGGATCGCCGTGCCGTTCTATCGCGCCAGCCTGGTGGCGGGACAAACACTGCCGCTGGCCGCCATTGTGGCGCGGCTGGAGGCCAGCGGCTATAACGTGGTCCCGGTGTTCGGCTATCCATACGAGACGCCGCTCAAGCTGCTGCTGGATGAAAACGGCAAGAGCCGCGTCGATCTGATCGTCGCGCTGGGCATGAAGGTGGGCGGCACCGCCAGCGTGGGCGCGCTGCTCGACCAGATCGGCGTCCCGGCGATCAATGCCATCACGCTGAGCCAGCAGACTTACGCGCAGTGGCAGGAATCCAAAGTGGGCCTCGACATTATCGAGCGCACCTGGCAACTGGCCGGCGCGGAAGCGGCGGGCCTGATCCAGCCAACGGTGGTCGCCAGCCGTGAACGTATCAGCGATGCGCAGACCGGCCTGGCCTACGTGGAAGAGACGCCGATTGCGGAGCGCATCGAACGCCTTAACGAACGAGCCACCGCGTGGCTGGCGCTGCGCAAGCAGGCCAATGGCGACAAGCGCGTCGCCATGATCTACTTTAATTATCCGCACGGTTCGGAGACCATCGGCGCGGCTTACCTGAACGTGCTGCCGGAGAGCTTGTGGCAGATCGTCCAGCGCCTGAAGCAGGAAGGCTATCGCACCGGCGAGACGCTACCCGCCAGCGAAGGCGAACTGCAAGGCGAGATCCAGAAGTGGGGCAACTATCCCGGCAAGTCCAAGGGCGACTACATGGCGGGCCTGAAACACTTGGCCGAAAGCGGGCAGGCCTTGCTGGTGCCGCTGCCCGACTACCAGCAGTGGTTTGCCAAACTGCCGCAGCCGCTGCGCGCATCGATTGAACAGTCGTGGGGCAAGCCGGAGAAAGCGCCGGTCCTGTGGCGCAATGCGAAGGGCGATGCGTTCTTTGTGTATCCGGCGCGCCGCTTCGGCAATGTGCTGATGGCGCCGCAGCCGGGCCGCGCTTGGGAACAGAATCTGGAAAAGCTTCACAACGAAGTGAGCATGCCGCCATCGCACGAGTACATCGCGTTTTACCTGTGGCTGCAGAAGGACTTCAATGCGCACGCGGTGATGCACATCGGGACACACGGCACGCAGGAGTGGCTGACCGGTAAAGAGGCCGGCCTGTCCGACAGCGATCCGACCGAAGCGCTGATCGGCGCCATGCCCAACATCTACCCATACGTGATGGACGATGTGGGCGAGGGCATACAGGCCAAGCGCCGCGGCATGGCGACCATCATCGACCATATGACGCCGCCGTTCGATGTGGCGGGCCTTAATCCCGACCTGCGCGAATTGGGTGCGCTGCTCAACGACTACCGCATCGCCGAGCAGAAAAGCCCATTGCTGGCGGCCAGCCATCTGAAAGCCATTAACCGTCTCGCGGCAAAGAGCGGCGTGTTGAAGGACATGAAGAAGACCGAGCTGAAATCGGAAGCCGATATGGAAGGTCTCGAAGAATATCTCGACGACACCGGCAACAAGCTGACCCCATTCGGGCTGCACACTTTCGGCGTCGCTCCGGCGGCGGAGCAGCGCAACGCCACCGCGCGCGCCGTGGTCAGCCTCGATACAACCTCCACGCTGGAGCAGAAAGTCAAACGCATTGCGCAGCTGGAAGCGGATATCGAGCAAAGCGCGCAGCTGGAGCTGGACCGCTTGATGCAGGCGCTGTCGGGACGCTACATTCCGACCGGCGCCAGCGCGGACCTGGTGCGCAATCCGAATGCGCTGCCGACCGGGCGTAACTTCTTCGGCCTCGATCCGTCGCGCATTCCGAGCAAGACTACTTACGAAGCCGGTGCAAGACTGGCGCAGCAACTGGTGGACGATTACCGCAAGCGTCACGGCGCGTATCCGGAAAAACTCAGCATGAACTTGTGGGGCGTGGAGACCTCGCGCCACGAAGGCGTGATGGAAGCGCAGGCCATGTCGCTGATGGGCATCCGTCCAACGTGGGATGAACGCGGCCGCGTCACCGGTGTGGAAGCCTTGAGCCGCAAGCAGCTGGGGCGCCCGCGCGTGGACGTGACGCTGGTGTCGTCCGGCCTGTTCCGCGACCTGTTCCCCAACCTGCTCACACTGATGGACCAGGCAGCGCAGCTGGCGCAAAAGCAGGACGATGAAGGCGGCAACGTGATGGCGGCGCACAGCCGCAAGGTCGCCGCTGCATTGACGGCGCGCGGCATCACGGCGGAAGAAGCGCAGCGCATGGCGTCGGTGCGCATCTTCGGCGTACCGAGCGGCGCGTATGGCACGCAGATCGAAAAGCTGATCCCGCTCACCAACGCTTGGCAGAACGAGAAGGAAGTGGCGGACGTGTTCATCAACCGCATGAGCCATCCGTTCGGCGCCGGCTACTGGGGTGACGACAAGGCCAACCCCGAGCAGCGCCGCGAGTTGTTCAGGCAGGCGCTGTCCGGCAGCCAGATTGCGCTGCACAGCCGTTCCAGCAATCTGTTTGCGACGCTCGATAACGATGACTTCTTCCAGTACCTGGGTGGCACCGCGATGGCGATCCGCAGCGTGGACGGCAAGACGCCGGAGGTGATGGTCAGCGACCTGGCCAACCCGCGCCGCGCGTCACACAAGACGCTGGAGCAGTACATGGGGCAGGAGATGCAGGCGCGCTACCTGAATCCACGCTGGGCCGACAGCATGCTGAAGGAAGGCTATTCGGGCGCGCGCTACATCAACCGCGTGGTGGATTATCTGTGGGCGTGGCAGGTTACGGTGCCGGAGGTGGTCGACAACGGCAAGTGGCAGCGCATGTACGATACCTATGTCGAAGACCGTCATGGCCTGAAGGTGCGCGAGCGCTTTGCCGCCGCCGGCAACCTGCGTGCATTCCAGGCGGTGACCGACCGCATGCTGAGCGCCATCGAACGCGGTTACTGGAAGCCGAGCGACGCAGTGTTCAAGAAACTGAGCCAGATGAATGCTATAGCCATCAAAGATGCCGGCGTAGCGTGCAGCGCCGACTCGTGCAGCAAGGCGACGTTAAAAATAGCGCCGCAATTCAATGCGGACTTCGCGCCAAACGTTGGTTCCAATGCTAGTATCGTGCGCGGCGCAGTCAATGTCGCCGCCGAGTTGCGCGCCTTGCAGGCCAAGGCCGACACTCAACTCCCGCCATCGCCGCCACCACAGGCCAGGGCGAAGCCTGCACCGCAGGCCAAACCGGAAGCTGCCGACGCTAAAGTCAGCGGCTTTGAAATGCAATCCTTGTCCAATCTGACGACAGTCCAGAAGACAGTGGGCACGCTCGTGCTGCTGGCGCTGGCCGCTGCGCTGGTGGGCATCGGTTATATCGCTCGTCGTAACAAACTTCGTCAATTGAAAGGCTTTGTATGATCGGTAAGTCCCTCGTCGCGCTGGCGGCTGTCGTGCCGCTGGCGGCTTTTTCGGAAACGGTGGATACGACGGTGGAGGTGCGCGGTCATTACGACAACGGCGTCGGCACGTCCGGCGCGGCCAGCCAGGGCGCAGTGACAGCGGAGCTGATCGCCAATCGTCCTGCGCTGCGGCCGGGCGAACTGCTGGAGTTTGTACCGGGCGTGATCGTCACGCAGCACAGTGGTGACGGCAAGGCGAACCAGTACTTCCTGCGCGGCTTCAACCTCGATCACGGCACTGACTTTGCGACCTTTGTCGACGGCATGCCGGTCAACATGCGCACCCACGCGCATGGCCAGGGCTACACGGACCTGAACTTCCTTATCCCCGAGCTGGTGGACCGCATCAACTACAAGAAAGGCCCGTACTACGCCGACGAAGGCGACTTCGCTTCGGCTGGCGCTGCGCACATGACGCTGGCGAACAAGCTGAAAGAGAATACCGCCAGCGTTACGCTGGGCGAAAACCGGTTCGTGCGCTCGGTGGTTACTGGCTCCACGCCGCTGGGCGCGGGCAACCTGGTGTACGGCGCGGAGCTGGCGCATAACAACGGGCCTTGGGTGACGCCGGAGGCGTTCCATAAAAATCTCGGCGTGCTGCGCTACTCGCAGGGTGAGTTCAGCGTGACCGGCATGTTCTACAAGGGTGCGTGGCATGCCAGCACACAGATTCCTTTGCGCGCGGTGGAGAGTGGTGAGCTCGATCCGTATGGCGCGGTCGATCCGAGCGATGGCGGCGAGACTTCGCGTTACAGCTTGTCCGCCACCATGCGCAAGCGCACCAGCGATACGCTGCTGCAAGCGAATGCCTATCTGGTGCAATCGAGCCTGACGCTGTTTAATAACTTCACCTACTTCCTCGATGATCCGGTCAACGGCGACCAGTCGCGCCAGACCGAGAAGCGCCGCATGGGTGGCTTCGATGTGGCGCAGACGTGGTTCAGCCATTTGGGCGGCTTCGATGTCAGCAACAAGGCCGGTGTGCAGGGGCGCTATGACTACCTGTCGCCGCTGTCGCTGCACGCCACGCGCAATCAGCAGGACTTGCGCACGATTTCAGAATCGCGCGTGAAGGAGGGCAGCGTTGGCGCATACCTGGAGAACACGGTGCAGTGGCGCGAATGGCTACGCACAACGGCGGGCTTGCGCTACGACCGTTATCGCTTCGACGTGGACAGCAATATCGTCGAGAACTCGGGCAAGGTCAGTGCCGGTACCACCTCGCCGAAGTTCTCGGTGGTGCTGGGGCCTTGGGCCAAGACCGAATTCTTCGTCAACTACGGCGAAGGCTTCCACAGCAACGATGCGCGCGGCACCACGGTGCATCTGACGCCGAAAGAGCGCGAGCCTATCGATCCGGTCACGCCGCTGGTCAAGACGCGCGGCGCGGAGCTTGGCGCGCGCACCGAAATCGTGCCGGGGATGCAAAGCTCACTCGCGCTGTGGAAGCTGCGTTCGGAGTCGGAGCTGGTGTTCTCCGGCGATGCGGGCGATACCTCGCCGAGCCGCGGCAGCTACCGCTCCGGCATTGAGTGGAACAACCACTACATCGCCAACGATTGGCTGCTGTTCGATCTCGATGTGGCGTATTCGCGTGCACACTACACCGAGCATGACGCGGTGGGCGACTACATTCCCGGCGCGGTCGGCAAGGTGGCCTCGTTCGGCGCGACCATCGCCGATCTTGGTCCATGGTCGGGGGCGTTCCAGATGCGCTATTTTGGTCCGCGCCCGCTGATCGAGGATAACAGCCAGCGTTCGGCCAGCACGGCGATTGCGTATGCACGCGTGGGCTACAAGTTCAATCGCCGCTGGACGGCGCAACTGGATGCGTTCAACCTGTTCGACCGCAAAGTGAGTGACGTGGATTACTACTACGCCTCGCGCCTGCCGGGCGAGCCGGCGGAAGGCGTGGACGATATCCACTATCATCCGGCCGAGCGCCGCAGCTTCCGCCTGACGCTGAAGGCGGTGTTCTAACGGACGAACATCCAGATCGTCAGCGTGGCGCCGACCAGCACCACGAAGCCGCGCATGATCTTCTCCGGCAGGCGGTGTACCAGCCATCCGCCGCACACACCGCCGGCGATGCCGCCTGCGCACAGCGCCAGCGCGGCGGGCCAGCTGATTAAATCGGAGGTGGCGAAGATCAGCGTGGCGGCGGCGTTCATGGCCATCGCCAGCACGTTCTTGGTGGCGGTGGCGACACGCACCTGCTGGCCGGCGATAGTCAATGCGGCCAGCATCAGGAAGCCGATGCCACCGCCGAAGTAGCCGCCGTAGATCGAGATGCAGGTCTGCACCAGCACCAGCGCCCAGCGCGGCATGCTGCTGGCCGCGTGCAGCGGCTTGCGGCGGAAGCTGCCCCACGCAAACACGCTGGTGGCGAACAGCACCAGCCACGGCACCAGTCTGGCGAAGAACGACGCCGGCGTATGCAGCAACAGCAGCGCACCGGCGATGCCGCCGATGATGCTGATGATGAACAGGTCACGGAAGCGCAGCGTGCCGACATCGCCCGCCAGCTTGCGGCCGGCGTAGGCGGTGGTGGTCTGGCTGGGGAACATGGCGATGGTGGAGGTCATGTTGGCGGCCAGCGGATTCAGGCCGGCCAGCAGCAGCGCTGGGAAGGTGATGAACGAACCGCCGCCGGCCAGCGCGTTCTGTACGCCGGCAAACAAGCCGGCTGCGGCGATCATGATGATGGTGTGTGCGTCGAGAGTCATCACATGATGCTACCATGAGCGCATGACGACTCCCTACCAACTATTTTACTGGCCCGGCCTGCAGGGCCGTGGTGAATTCGTCCGGCTTGCGCTGGAGGAGGCGGGCGTGTCGTACGTGGACGTGGCGCGCCAGCGCGGCGGCATGCCGAAGATGATGGCGTCGCTCGATGGCGAGCGTTATGAGCATCCGTCGTTTGCGCCGCCGGTGCTGCAGGCGGACGAACTGCTGATCGGGCAGACCGCCAATATCCTGATGTACCTCGGCGCCAAGCACAAGCTGGCGCCGCGTTCGGAGCAGGGGCGCTTGTGGGCCAACCAGCTGCAATTGACCATCGCCGACATCGTCAACGAAGCGCACGATACCCACCACCCGATTTCCACCAATCTGTACTACGAAGACCAGAAGAAGGAAGCCAAGGCGCGCGCAAAGGACTTTCGCGAGCAGCGCATACCGAAGTTCCTGGATTATTTCGAAGGCGTGGTGCGCGGCCCGTATGTGCTGGGCCCGCGCCTGTCCTACGTGGACCTGTCACTATTCCAGCTGATCGAAGGCCTGCGCTACGCCTTCCCGAAAGCGATGGCGCGGCTGGAGCCGTCATATCCGAAGCTGATCGCCCTGCACGACAAAGTAGCGGCCCGTCCCAACATCGCCGCCTACCTGCAATCCAAACGCCGCATCCCCTTCAACGAGACCGGCATCTTCCGCCACTATCCCGAGCTGGATAAATAGCTGGAGTACGTGGGAACGAAGGATCAAATTTGATTTCCTGAAAAGGGAAGCGAATGTTACCCGCTTTGGTACGATCGAGCATGCCCGAGCTTAAGAGCTGTTTCACATCGTCCTCCACTGCGGTGAGATCTCGTCCGAGGCTGTGCGCGATGTCGCGTACTGGCATTGCATTACGCCCGCAAAGCAGTTCAATGATTTGCCACCGCTCGGGCGTCAGCATCTGCTGGACTAATTGGGCGGAAGTGAAGGTGTAGATCGCGGACTGAGCTGTCATACCCGACTCCACCGCTCTAACCACATCTTGCATGGCTTCTCTAGCCGAACGAACTTCAAAGATGACGGTTTTCATAGTACCACCTCGCTATATCCGCTTCGAAATCGTCGATAAGCTGCTGAACTGACTGGAAGACATATGGGGTCTGGGTCTCGCCGTAATGACGATGATCACCTTTCCTTGATTCGTTGTCGTAACGTAGTACACAGTGTGGAGGTACTACGAAGGCCAGCCTATATTTGTATTTGTGAGCAGAGCCAATAAGGGGCTTTGGCAATTCCCATATGACGATTTCCGAGAAAGCGAATGATGAATAGGTTATTCGCGTTTTAGTTATCGATCGCGCCCTTGATGGTTTCATCTTGCTCCGCCCTGCTTATAGTGTCAATTGAGCTCAACACTAGGGCAGTTACGGCGGAGTCGTTTAATCTCGATCAATCTGGATTAGGTTGGCAGAAAAAGATGGCAGGAGACCGATCAGGCAGCGCTGGTGACCGGGTAGCCGGCATCGGCGATAGCGGATTTGAGTGGGGCCAGCGGCGTCGCGCTGTCGATTTTGACGGACTTGGTGGCCAGGTCGACTTCCACTTTGGCGGCTGCATCCACTGCCTGTACGGCTTTGGTGACCGCGCCCACGCAGTGGCCGCAGCTCATGTTTTCTACTTGAAGCTGGTACATCATGCACTCCTCAAACGGTTACGATACCTACACTTTAATCCTTCCCGCCGTGGCAAGGTCAAGGCTCGCTGCGAGCATATCGGTGAATACCTGAATTTTTTTCGCGCCGCGCCG
>Ga0105244_10000916_pt1 | contig 24930 bp, 20 predicted proteins | sample KBSM44metaG_FD_80423 | JGI IMG/M metagenome (GOLD analysis project Ga0105244, IMG submission 80423) | Miscanthus rhizosphere microbial communities from Kellogg Biological Station, Michigan, USA - KBS M4-4 metaG | ecosystem: Host-associated > Plants > Roots > Rhizosphere > Soil | place... | reverse complement strand
GTGGTCGGCACCGAGTTTTATCTTGCCGTAGCCCGATAACGCGGTGACCACCACGAAGACCAGATACAGGGTCATCGCCAGCATGTAGTACCAGCCGACCGTATTGGCCGCCCAGTTTTGCGCGGCCAGCAGCCAGGCACCGGCCTGTTGCGGGATCGCGATGACCGTGACGCCGAAGAGCAGGATGAACGTAGCGGCAAAGTAGAAAACTGGCGCGTTCATGCGCACCAGGCCGCTGGATGGGGTGGACGATGCACTCATGAACGATGCACCCCGAGGGAGTGGAATGTGGCTGTAAATAACGGACTCAGCAAAGGTAAGCCTCCTGTTGTGAGCGGGCAGCGAACCACCGGGTTTAACTTGAACGAGCATTCAAGTTAAACATGAATAGGCGGTCCGGGACTAATCGCAGGGCTGAGCGGTAGACAATTCCTACACTAGCTCAAGGACAGGTATGACGGGCGGGAATGACAAATCGTTCAGCGATTACGCGGGAAATCTGGAATACGGGTAACCCTGTGAGAGCTGGCTTGCCTGCGATGGCGGTGGGTCAGCTGTCCATTCGCGACTGGCACACCGCCATCGCCGGCAAGCCGGCTCCTACAGGGGGTTCGTGTGCCAGGTTGGCCTGAGCGAAGGACGACAAATCGTTCAGCGATTACGCGGGAAATCTGGAATGCGGTTAACCCTGTGGGAGCTGGCTTGCCTGCGATGACGGCCTCAAAATCAGCGCAAGGCTAATGGCCTCATCACCGGCAAGCCGGCTCCTACAGAGGTTTGCGTAAGCTTCCTATTTTTGCGTGCCGTCATCGTGTTGCAGGTTGGCCTGGGTGATATTCGCCCCGGCCGGCACGCTGCGGGTGAGCCACACGTTGCCGCCGATGGTCGAGCCCTTGCCGATGGTGATGCGCCCCAGGATCGTCGCGCCGGCGTAGATCACCACGTCGTCCTCGACAATCGGGTGGCGTGGGTGGCCCTTCTGCAGCTGCCCATCCTCATCGGCGGGGAAGCGCTTGGCGCCCAATGTCACGGCCTGGTAGATGCGCACGCGCTCACCAATGATCGCTGTCTCGCCAATCACCACGCCGGTCCCGTGGTCGATGAAGAAACTGGGGCCGATCTGCGCGCCGGGGTGGATATCGATGCCGGTGGCCGAGTGGGCAATCTCCGCGCTGATCCGCGCCAGCAGCGGCAGGCCGGCGCGGTACAAATGGTGGGCCAACCGATGGTGGATCACCGCCAGGATCCCCGGGTAGCACAGCAGCACTTCATCCACGCTGCGCGCGGCCGGGTCGCCGTGGTAGGCGGCCAGTACGTCGGTGTCCAGCAGGCTGCGCAAGGACGGCAAGGCCAGGGCGAAATCCTGGATCAGGCGAATGGCGTGGGCATCGACCTCCCGGTCGTCCTTGCCGCCTTGGCGGGCGGCATAGCGCAATTCCAGGCGGGCCTGGGCGAGCAGCGCGTTCAGCGCGACATCGAGGGTGTGGCCAACGTAGAAATCTTCGCTCTCTTCACGCAAGTCCACCGGCCCCAGGCGCATCGGGAACAGCGCACCGCACAGCGATTCGAGAATCTGCGCCACCGCCTCGCGTGACGGCAGCTCACGTCCACCGTGTTCGCCGCTCAGGCGGCCATTGCGCGTTCGCCACTGGTCCCGGGCGCCGCGCAGTTGGCTAACGATGGTCTGCAATTGCCAATGACTGGAACGCTCACTCACGGTATTCACTCCTGACGAAATGGCCCTCACTTTACGGTATGCACCCAGGCGGCCCTTAAGAACCAATGGTGTGATACTAAGAACCATACGGCATAAGCGATTGGCGGTTGCCCGATGAAAAGTGCCTGCCTATAGTCGCCTCATCTCTTAGCCACCGTGCGTAGCCATGATCAAACAACAGCTCGACCGTTTTAACCGCCTGGAACTGCTGGGCGGCGCCACTGCCCTGGAAAAACTCGAGCGGCTGTCGGCCTGGCTGGGCAGGGACATCTACGTCAAACGCGATGACACCACGCCCCTGGCCATGGGCGGAAACAAGCTGCGCAAACTCGAATACCTGGCCGCCGATGCCCTCGCCCAGGGCGCTGACACGCTGGTGACCGCCGGGGCCCTGCAATCCAACCACGTGCGCCAGACCGCCGCACTCGCCGCCAAATTGGGCCTGGGCTGCGTGGCGCTGCTGGAGAACCCCACCGGCACCGAAGACCCCAACTACCTGGGCAACGGCAACCGCCTGCTGCTGGACCTGTTCGACGCCAAAGTCGAGCTGGTCGAGAACCTCGATAACGCCGACGAACAACTCAACGCCCTGGCCGACCGCTTGCGCAGCAACGGCAAGAAACCATACCTGGTGCCCATCGGTGGCTCCAACGCCCTGGGCGCGCTGGGCTACGTGCGCGCCGGGCTGGAACTGGCCGCACAGATCGAAGACAGCGGCATCGAGTTTGCCGCCGTGGTGCTGGCATCGGGCAGCGCGGGCACCCACAGCGGGTTGGCGCTGGCCTTGAGTGAAGTGCTGCCGGACCTGCCGGTCATTGGTGTGACCGTGTCACGTACCGACGAAGCCCAGCGCCCGAAGGTGCAGGGCCTGGCCGAGCGCACCGCCGAATTGTTGGGCGTGGCGATTCCCGAGGCGTTCAAAGTGATCCTGTGGGACGAATATTTCGGCCCGCGCTACGGCGAGCCGAACGCCGGCACCCTGGCGGCGGTCAAGTTGCTGGCAAGCCAGGAGGGGCTGTTGCTGGACCCGGTCTACACTGGCAAGGCCATGGCCGGCTTGCTGGACGGCATCGGGCGTCAGCGGTTCGAGGACGGGCCGATCATTTTCCTGCACACCGGCGGGGCGCCAGCGCTGTTTGCTTATGACTCGGCGTTCAACTGAATAAACGCGGGTTGCAAATGTGGGAGCTGGCTTGCCTGCGATGGCGGTAGGTCAGCAAAACATCCGTCGGCTGATACTCCGCCATCGCAGGCAAGCCAGCTCCCACATTTAGACAGGCGTTATATTCCAAAATAGAATAACAGATTGAATTTATATTATTTTCAAGTCTTAAGAAGCGGCTTTATCATCACGCCGTAGGCGAAGACGCGCACCGCGCTTTAAGGCAGGATACGACTACTGCGTCACCTGCTTCGCTCAACATAAAAAAACACAGGGGCTCTTCATGACTATTTCTGCATTGCGTCGTACGTTGCTGGTTGGCACTTTGGGCCTGGCCCTCGGGGCTGGGTGGATGGGCCAGGCGGTTGCTGGCGAGCAGTTGAACACCATCAAGAAAGCGGGCGAGATCAAGATCGGCCTGGAAGGCACCTACCCACCGTTCAGCTTTGTCGACGAAAGCGGCAAGCTCAGCGGCTTTGAAGTGGAACTGTCTGAAGCGCTGGCCAAAGAGCTGGGTGTGAAGGTCAAGCTGCAGGCCACCCCTTGGGATGGCATCCTCGCCGCGCTGGAATCCAAGCGCCTGGACGCCGTGGTCAACCAGGTCACCATTTCTGAAGAGCGCAAGAAGAAGTACGACTTCTCCAAGCCTTACACCGTGTCCGGTATCCAGGCACTGGTCCTGAAAAAGAACGTCGACAGCATCAAGACCGCCGACGACCTGGCCGGCAAGAAAGTCGGTGTAGGCCTGGGCACCAACTACGAACAATGGCTCAAGGACAACCAGCCTAAAGCCATCATCAAGACCTATAACGATGACCCGACCAAGTTCCAGGACCTGCGTATCGGCCGTATCGACGCCATCCTGATCGACCGTCTGGCCGCCCTGGAATACGCCAAGAAAGCCCCGGACACCGCCACTGCCGGCGACGCCTTCTCCCGTCAGGAAGCCGGTATTGCCCTGCGCAAAGGCGAGCCTGAACTGCTCGACGCGGTGAACAAGGCCCTCGACAAACTGCGCGCCGACGGCACCTTGAAGAAGCTGTCCGAGAAATACTTCAACGCTGACGTCACTGAATAATGGAAGCAGGTTTCCAACTCGCGCTGGACTCCGCGCCCTTTCTGCTCAAGGGCGCGTACTACACGGTGATTCTTAGCCTCGGCGGAATGTTTTTCGGCTTGCTGCTGGGCTTCGGCCTTGCCTTGATGCGCCTGTCGCGCTTCAAGCTGGCAAGCTGGATCGCCCGGGTCTATGTGTCGTTCTTTCGCGGCACGCCCTTGCTGGTGCAGCTGTTCCTGATCTACTACGGCTTACCGCAAGTGGGCATCGAGCTGGATCCGATCCCGGCGGCCTTGATTGGCTTTTCGCTGAACATGGCCGCTTACGCCTGTGAAATCCTGCGGGCCGCCATCGCTTCCATCGAGCGTGGCCAGTGGGAAGCTGCGGCCAGTATCGGCATGACCCGCGCGCAGACCCTGCGCCGTGCCATTCTGCCGCAAGCCATGCGCACGGCATTGCCGCCGCTGGGCAACAGCTTTATTTCGCTGGTCAAGGACACGGCGCTGGCCGCTACCATCCAGGTGCCCGAGCTGTTCCGCCAGGCCCAATTGGTGTCTGCGCGAACCTTCGAAATCTTCACCATGTACCTGTCCGCCGCCCTGATCTACTGGATTCTGGCGAGCATCCTGGCGCACTTCCAAAACCGCCTGGAAGACCGGGTCAACCGGCATGACCTGGAGTCTTGAAGCATGATCGTGGTTGAAAAACTGACCAAACAATTCAAGGGCCAGGTGGTGCTCAACGGCATCGACCTCGAGGTCAAGGAAGGCGAAGTCGTCGCCATCATCGGCCCCAGCGGTTCCGGCAAGACCACCTTGTTGCGCTGCCTGAATTTCCTCGAAGAACCCACCAGTGGTCGCATCAAGGTGGGAGACATCGAGGTCGACACAGGCAAGCCGCTCAACCAGCAACAAGGCCTGGTGCGACGCTTGCGCCAGCACGTGGGCTTTGTGTTCCAGAACTTCAACCTGTTCCCCCACCGCACCGCGCTGGAAAATGTCATCGAAGGCCCGATCGTGGTCAAGAAGATGCCCCGCGACGCAGCGGTCGCCCTCGGTCGCAAGCTGCTGGCCAGGGTTGGCCTGGCGGGCAAGGAAGCGTCATACCCACGGCGCCTTTCCGGCGGCCAGCAACAGCGCGTGGCGATTGCCCGTGCATTGGCCATGGAGCCGGAGGTGATCCTGTTCGACGAACCCACCTCGGCACTGGACCCGGAACTGGTGGGTGAAGTGCTGGCGACCATCCGCAGCCTCGCCGAAGAAAACCGCACCATGGTCATCGTCACCCACGAAATGAGTTTTGCCCGCGATGTCGCCAACCGGGTGATCTTCTTCGACAAGGGCGTGATCGTGGAGCAAGGCGAAGCCAAGGCGCTGTTCGCCAACCCCAAGGAAGAACGCACCAAGCAGTTTTTGAGCAAGTTCCTCGCCCACTGACTCCGCCCTGTAGTGAGCGGGCTCGCCCCGCGCCGGCTGCGCAGCTTTCCCAAAAATCTTGGGGCTGCTACGCGGCCCAGCGCGGGGCAAGCCCGCTCACTACAGGTCAGCAGGTCCCACAGGGAATGCGCCTTCCAGCCTGTAAAACACCCCGCCATCACCCTCCGAATATCCCCGCGCCAGTCAGACCTTTCTGAATCTCCCCCAACCTGCCGTTTAGCCCCGTGCCGCCATTGACGCTCCTCGATCAACCCTCTTATCTAGCGCCCAGAGGATTGGATCCTATCCCGGCTACTCACTGAATCGTTCCTTTCGGCCCCCTTGCGCACCCGCGCCAACGGTCCGGAACGGTTGCTGCTGGCTGCATCAAGGAGATTACTTATGACGCGCACCCCAACCCCGCCCCTGCTCACCGCCCCGACCCTGCCCCAGGCGCATCGGGAAGGCATCAACGCCCTGGCGGCCACCCAGTTGCAAGTGGACATTGCGCCCTACCCCGGCATGGAGGAAGGCGACTTGATCGAACTGTTCTGGAACGACTGCTTTGCCGCCTCACGGCGGATCACGGCCTGCAAGGTCGGCATGTCGACCCACCTGCGCGTCCCGCAGAGTTTTGTGCAGGATGGCCGCGCTTGTGTGCACTACCAGGTGATGCAAGTGGGTTACGGCCCCGCGCGCTCGGCCTCGGCTCGGGTAAAGGTCAAGACCAATTACCCGGGCGGCGAACCTTCACCGCTGCTGGGTGACGAAAACCAGAACCTCGCCCCGGTGGACCTGCCCGAAACGATCCGCCGCCATGGGGTCAACGGCCGCCAGGTGCGACGTGGCATCCCCCTGGCCATCGAACCCTACCTGAACATGAGCTGCGGTGACGCCATCACCTTGCGCTGGGGAGACGTTCGCCTGGACCTGCCGAAAATAGCCGCCCGGGACGTCGGCCTGGCGGTACAGGTGTGGGTGCCCTCGGCGGTGATTGTCGAGGCGGGGGACGACTGTCGGCTGGACGTGACGTACTGCATCCTCGACCGGGTCGGCAATAATTCACGCTGGGCACCGGCCCGCATGCTGAGCATCGCCGCCTGTTCCCCACAGGTGCCAGCCCGGCCGGCCAGGGCCGCGTCGACCTACCAACCGCGTCACCCCGGCTCACCCTGCGAACCGGGGTGACAGCCCTTCTATGCATATTCCTAGAAGTTAGTTTATTTAAAGATTTAACACGCTTAGGGTATATGCACCGGACCACCGGACATCTCTGATTTTTCTGTTTTTATTTCATTGAATGCGAGGTCGGTATGGTCAGAATTACCCCGGTGCATAACGCCAGGGCATTACGTGCAGCCAAGGAGCGGCGCTGATGTCTAACTTGGCTCAAACACCCCCCCAGAGTGGCCTGGACAGTGATCGGGACATAGCCCCCCTGCTGTTGCCGGCCGCCGTGCTGCGCAACGACGCCGAGGCACTGGCCGCTGCCCACGAGCTTGCCAAGGCTGCACGCCTGCAAGCCGCCAAGCGCGACAGCCAACGCAAGCTGCCGTGGGCACAGATCGAACAGTTCACCCGCAGCGGGTTGGGCAGTATTTCCATTCCCCGCGAATACGGCGGCCCGCAGGTGTCCTTCGTGACCCTGGCCGAGGTGTTCGCGATCATCAGTGCGGCCGACCCGGCCCTCGGGCAGATCCCGCAGAACCATTTCGGCATCCTGCACCTGCTGCAGGGCGCGGCCAGCGAGCGCCAGAAAAAGCAGCTGTTCCAGAGCGTCCTCGACGGCTGGCGCATCGGCAATGGCGGTCCGGAACGCGGCACCAAGAACACCCTGGAACTCAAGGCACGTATCACCGCCAAGGGTGACGGGCATGTGATCAGCGGCCAGAAGTTCTACTCCACCGGCGCGCTGTTTGCCCATTGGGTCGCGGTCAAGGCGCTGAACGATGACGGCAAGCAGATCATGGCGTTCGTGCGCCGTGGCACCGAAGGGCTGCGCATCGTGGATGACTGGTCGGGCTTCGGCCAACGCACCACTGCCAGCGGCACGGTGCTGCTGGACCAGGTACCGGTGGACGCAGAGCTGGTGGTCGAAAACTGGCGCATCGGCGAATCCCCGAATATCCAGGGCGCTGTCTCGCAGTTGATCCAGGCTGCCATTGACGCGGGCATCGCACGCGGTGCGCTGGATGACACCATCGCCTTCGTGCGTGAACGTTCGCGCCCGTGGGTCGACGCCAACGTCGAACGCGCCAGCGATGACCTGTATGTGATCGCTGACATCGGCAAGCTCAAGATCGAGCTGCACGCCGCCGAAGCGCTGCTGCGCAAGGCCGGCCACGTGCTGGACCAGGTCAGCGCCGCGCCGATCACCGCACAGTCTGCCGCCCGCGCCTCGATTGCCGTGGCCGAGGCAAAGGTGCTGACCACCGAAGTGTCGCTGCTGGTCAGCGAAAAGCTCTTCGAACTGGCCGGCAGCCGCGCGACCCTCGCCGAGTTCAACCTCGACCGGCACTGGCGCAACGCCCGGGTGCACACCCTGCACGACCCGGTGCGCTGGAAGTATCACGCCATCGGAGCCTTTCGACTCAATGGCACCCTTCCGGCCCGCCATTCCTGGATTTGACCGACCAGACCTCTGGAGAAATACGCATGACCCTTTCTCATCACGTCGCGGTTATCACCAGCGACGAACAAGCCCTTATTGTCGCCAGCGACCTGGCCGAAGACTTCCGTCGCGACAGCGCCCAGCGTGACCGTGAGCGCCGCCTGCCCCTGCCCGAACTGGACGTGTTCTCCCGCTCCGGCCTGTGGGGCATCAGCGTGCCCAAGGAATACGGCGGCGCCGGTGTGTCCAACGTCACCCTGGCCAAGGTCATTGCGCTGATCGCCCAGGCGGATGCCTCGCTGGGCCAGATCCCGCAGAACCATTTCTACGCCCTGGAAGTGCTGCGCGTGAACGGCGCCCCGGCACAGCAACAACGCCTGTATGCCGAAGTGCTCGCGGGCCAGCGCTTTGGTAACGCCCTGGCGGAACTGGGCACCAAGACGGCCCACGACCGCGTTACATCGATCACCCGCGACGGTGATGGCTTTCGCATCAGCGGCCGCAAGTTCTACGCCACCGGCGCGATCTACGCCCAGCGCATCCCCACCTCCGTGGTGGATGAGCACGGCGTGCAGCAACTGGCATTTGTCCCACGTGACAGCGAAGGGCTGACGGTAATCGACGACTGGAGCGGCTTTGGCCAGCGCACCACCGGCAGCGGTTCGGTGGTGTTCGACAACGTGTGGGTGGCGGCGCAGGACGTGATTGCATTCCAGAGCGCGTTCGAACGCCCGACCACCGTCGGCCCGCTGGCGCAGATTCTTCACGCGGCCATCGACGCCGGCATCGCCCGTGCAGCCTTTGAAGACGCGTTGCATTTTGTGCGCACCAAGACCCGCCCGTGGATCGACTCAGGCAACGACAAAGCCACCGAAGACCCGCTGACACTAAAAAGTTTCGGCCATCTGAGCGTACGCCTGCATGCCGCAGAAGCATTGCTGGAACGCTCGGGCGAAATTCTTGACCGCGCCCAGGCCGACAGCAACGCCGAGACCGTCGCCGCCGCCTCGATTGCCGTCGCCGAAGTGCGCGCCCTGAGCACCGAGATTTCCCTGGCAGCCGGTAGCACGCTGTTCGAACTGGCCGGCAGCCAGGCGACCCTCGCCGAGCACGGCCTGGACCGTCACTGGCGCAACGCCCGCGTGCATACGCTGCACGACCCGGTGCGCTGGAAGTACCACGCGGTGGGCAATTACTACCTCAACGATGCAAACCCGCCACTGCGGGGGACCATTTGATGACCAAGAAAAAGATCCTGCTCAATGCCTTCAACATGAACTGCATCGGGCATATCAACCACGGCCTGTGGACGCACCCACGGGACACGTCCACCCAGTATAAAACCATCGAATACTGGACCGACCTGGCCAAGACCCTGGAGCGCGGACTGTTCGACGGGTTGTTCATCGCCGATATCGTCGGGGTGTATGACGTCTATCAGAACTCCATCGACGTGCCGCTCAAAGAGTCGATCCAGTTGCCGGTGAATGACCCGTTGCTGTTGGTCTCGGCCATGGCCGCCGTGACCCAGAACCTTGGCTTCGGCCTCACCGCCAACCTCACCTACGAACCGCCGTATCTGTTCGCCCGGCGCATGTCCACGCTCGACCACCTGAGCCGTGGCCGCGTGGGCTGGAATATCGTCACCGGCTACCTCGACAGCGCGGCCAAGGCCATGGGCCTGACCGAGCAGGTCGAGCACGACCGCCGTTATGACCAGGCCGATGAGTACCTGGAGGTGCTCTACAAACTCTGGGAAGGCAGCTGGGAAGACGACGCGGTGCTCAACGATCCGCAGGCGCGGGTGTATGCCCAGCCCGGCAAGGTGCACAAGGTCGAGCACCACGGCGAGTTCTACCAGGTGGAGGGTTATCACCTGTGCGAACCCTCGCCGCAGCGCACCCCGGTGCTGTTCCAGGCCGGCAGTTCGGATCGCGGTTTGCTGTTCGCCGGGCATCACGCCGAGTGCGTGTTCATCAGCGGGCAGAACAAGGCCTCGACCAAAGTGCAGGTGGACAAGGTACGCGCCAGCGCCGTCGAGGCGGGGCGTAACCCGGACGACATCAAGGTGTTCATGGGCCTCAATGTGATCGTGGGCGCCACCGAAGCGCTGGCCTGGGCCAAGCACGCCGAGTACCTGAGCTATGCCAGCGCGGAAGCCGGCGTGGCGCACTTCTCGGCCTCCACGGCCATCGACTTTTCTCAATACGAACTGGACGAACCGATCCAGTACGTGAAGAGCAACGCGATCCAGTCGGCCACCAAAAACCTGCAGAACAACGACTGGACCCGACGCAAGTTGCTCGAGCAGCACGCCCTGGGCGGCCGCTACATCACCCTGGTCGGCTCGCCCGAGCAGGTGGCGGATGAGCTGGAGTCGTGGATCGCCGAGACTGGGCTGGATGGTTTCAACCTGACGCGCATCGTCACGCCGGAAAGCTATGTGGACTTCATCGACCTGGTGGTGCCGGAGCTGCAGAAGCGCGGGTCGTACAAGACCGCCTACGAGGCCGGCACGCTGCGGGAAAAAGTCTTTCACAACGGCGCGCGCCTGCCCGAACAACACACCGGTTCTACCTACCGCCACTGAACCAAAACTGTGAACCACAAAAAATGTGGGAGCTGGCTTGCCTGCGATAGCGGTGTGTCAGCAAAAGCACCTGCAACTGATAGACCGCTATCGCAGGCAAGCCAGCTCCCACAGTGGACCGCATTGTTAATACCGACACCTTATGACTGGAAAATGATGATGAAAAAAACACTGCTCACCCACCCAGTCAAAGCACTGGCCCTGGCGTTTGGTTTGTTCAGCTCGGCCGTCTTCGCCGCCGATGCACCCCTGAAAATCGGCACCACCGCCGCCTTCGCAATCCCCCTGGAAGCCGCTGTGGCCGAGGCCGGCAAGCAGGGTTTGAAAGTCGAGCTGGTGGAGTTCACCGACTGGATCGCCCCCAACGTCAGCCTGGCGGCCGGCGATATCGATGTGAACTACTTCCAGCACATCCCGTTCCTGGAAAACGCCAAGGCTGCCGCAGGCTTTGACCTGGTGCCCTACGCCCCGGGCATCATCAACAACGTCGGCCTGTATTCGAAGAAGTACAAAAGCATCAACGACCTGCCCCAGGGCGCCAGCGTGGCCATCGCCAACGACCCGATCAACAGCGGGCGTGGCTTGCAACTGCTGGCCAAGGCCGGGCTGATCACCCTCAAGCCGGGCGTGGGCTACAAGGCCACCGAAGAAGACATCGTTTCCAACCCGAAAAAGATCAAGATCCTGCAAGTCGAGGCCGTGCAACTGGTGCGTGCCTATGACGACGCCGACCTGGTGCAGGGCTACCCGGCGTACATCCGCCTGTCCAAGACCTTCGACGCGGAGTCGGCGCTGCTGTTCGACGGCCTCGACCACCCGGAATACGTGATCCAGTTCGTGATCCAGCCGAAAAGCAAAACCGACCCGCGCGTGATCAAGTTCGTCGACATCTACCAGCACTCGCCGGTGGTGCGTGCTGCGCTGGATAAATCCCTGGGCAAGCTCTACCAGGTCGGCTGGGAAGATAAAAAATGACCGCCGCCCATGCCCAACTGCGCGACCTGGGCTTGCCACCCAGGGACGCCGAGCAGACTGAACTGCACCCCGACCTGAACCGTGCCCATGTACGCTTTATCAACCTGGGCAAGACCTACGACGGCGCCGTGCATGCCTTGCAAGGCATCGACCTGGCGATCCAGCGCGGTGAAGTGTTCGGCATCATCGGCCGCAGCGGCGCCGGTAAGTCGTCGCTGATCCGTACCATCAACCGCCTGGAGCAGCCCAGCAGCGGACGCGTGCTGATCGACCAAGTGGACATCGGCGACTTCGACGAAGACCGCTTGGTGGCGCTGCGCCGGCGCATCGGCATGATCTTCCAGCACTTCAACCTGATGTCGGCCAAGACGGTGTGGCAGAACGTCGAGCTGCCGCTGAAAGTGGCCGGCGTGCCGAAATTGCAGCGCGAGCAGAAGGTGCGTGAGCTGTTGGAACTGGTGGGCTTGCAGGATAAGCACACGTCTTACCCTGCGCAGCTGTCCGGTGGGCAGAAACAACGGGTGGGCATCGCCCGCTCGCTGGTACACGACCCTGAAATTTTGCTGTGCGACGAGGCCACCTCGGCCCTCGACCCGGAGACTACCCAGTCGATCCTCGGCCTGCTGCGTGAGATCAACAAACGCCTGGGTTTGACCATCGTGCTGATCACCCACGAAATGGCAGTGATCCGCGAGATTTGCGACCGCGTGGTGGTGCTCGAACACGGGCGTATCGTCGAGCAAGGCCCGGTGTGGCAAGTATTTGGCAACCCGCAGCACGAGGTCAGCAAGACCCTGCTGGCGCCGCTGCAACATGGGCTGCCGGAAGAACTGCAAAACCGTTTGCAAGCCAGCCCGACGTCGGCGGAGGCCGCGGTGGTACTGCGCTTGCAGTTCACCGGCAGCGACACCGATGAGCCGGACCTGGCTGCGCTGTTCAGCGCCCTCGGCGGGCGGGTGCGCTTGCTGCAAGGCGGCGTGGAACGCATCCAGGGCCACGCCCTCGGGCAACTGCTGCTGGCGGTGAGCGGCTCGCCCCACACGCCCGAAGAACTGTGCACCCGCGCCGGCAATTGGGCACAACACGCAGAGGTGCTGGGCTATGTGGTTTGATCGTTTAGTGCAGGGCGCCATCGACACCTTGCTGATGGTGGGCGTGTCGTCGCTGATCGCGTTGCTGGTGGGGATTCCGCTGGCGGTGTTCCTGGTGACCAGCGACAAGGGCGGTATTTACCAGGCCCCGACGCTTAACCGCGTGCTGGGGGCGTTCGTCAATCTGTTCCGCTCTATTCCGTTTTTGATCCTGATGGTGGCCTTGATCCCCTTCACGCGGCTGATCGTCGGCACCACCTATGGCGTATGGGCCGCCGTCGTGCCGCTGACCATCGCCGCCACACCGTTCTTTGCGCGGATCGCCGAGGTGAGCTTGCGCGAGGTCGACCATGGCCTGATCGAAGCCGCACAAGCCATGGGCTGCCGACGCTGGCACATCATCTGGCATGTGCTGTTGCCAGAAGCGCTGCCGGGGATTGTCGGCGGGTTCACCATCACGTTGGTGACCATGATCAACTCGTCGGCGATGGCGGGGGCGATTGGCGCAGGTGGGCTGGGGGATATCGCCTACCGCTATGGTTATCAGCGCTTTGATACGCAGATCATGCTGACGGTGATCGTGTTGTTGGTGATTCTGGTGGCGGTGATTCAGTTGGGGGGTGATCGCCTGGCGCGGGTGCTCAACAAGCGGTGAGGTATAGTCGGGCTATCTCAACGCCCGGTACTTCCCGTCATGCCCCTCAAACCCGACGACCTCGACCAGATTACCTCCACCACCCTCGGCCACTACAACAAGGTGGCCGAGGACTTCCGTGAAGGCACCCGCGATCATGATGTGAGCCAGAACATCGACGCGCTGCTGCGGCATATCCAGGGCACGGCGCCCTTTACTGTGCTGGATTTCGGCTGCGGGCCGGGGCGGGATTTGCAGACGTTCACGCGCATGGGGCACATCGCCGTAGGGCTGGACGGCTCAGAGCGCTTTGCGCAGATGGCGCGTGAAGACAGTGGCTGTGAAGTGCTGCAACAGGACTTCCTCAAGCTGGACCTGCCGGCCGAACGCTTCGACGGGATCTTTGCCAACGCCGTGCTGTTTCATGTTCCCAAGCAGGAGTTGCCGCGCGTGCTCAAGCAGCTGCATGGGGCGTTGAAGCCTGGCGGCGTATTGTTCAGCTCCAATCCTCGGGGTGAGAACCAGGAAGGCTGGAATGGGCCACGGTACGGGTCTTATCACGACCTTGAAGCGTGGCGGGTGCTGTTGACCGAGGCCGGGTTTGAAGAGCTGGAGCATTACTATCGGCCGGCGGGGTTGCCTCGGGAGCAGCAGCCGTGGTTGGCGAGTGTGTGGCGAAAAATTTAGATTTTTTGCGTCTGGGCCGACCTCATCGCAGGCAAGCCAGCTCCCACAGTTGGAATGCGTTCCCCTGTAGGCGCTGGCTTGCCTGCGATAGCTATTTCACCTGGTACACCACTGGATCTTCGCCCACTACCAACGCCGTCACACTGCGCTCGGCAAAATTGGCGATCAACCGCGTGCCATCTGCAAAGGTGGTTTCCTGCACACGCCGATCAGCTGTCAGCCACCGAAAGCCCGTCATTTCCTGCGTGGCCAAGCGTTGATGCAACGGGCGGAAAAACGCGTCCTGGCGTTGAATGATGGGCAATCGCTGCTTAACCGTCCCGGCACTCAGGTGATACAGCGGCGGCACGTTGTAGAGCAGTTGGGTCAACTCGTTCTCTGCCCGCACATTGCTCAGCTTCAGGCTGTCGAACAGCCAGTGATGCGTGGTGATGACCGACCCGTGGAACACCGCCTGGTACAACGGCAGGCGCATACTCGGCTCGAAATACACCGTGCGAAACGGCTCCTTCAACGGCACTTGCTTGAAGAACACCGCAGGTTGCTCCGGCGGGTACCAGTTACCCACGTAATAGGGTGATTGCTTATCTTTGGTCATGTCCTGGTCACCCCAGCCCATCACCGGAGTCTGCATGCCATGGGCAAACAGGATGCCCTGGGCGGTGATGGCGTTGCCGTCTTCGGAACCGGCCGGCAGCTTGAGCACCGTATTGATCCACCGGGAGGCGTCGATATTGCCTTGGGCATTCTGTGCCTGGGACATCGGCGCGCTGTCGCGATAGCTGTCGAACACCATGCTTGTCGCGTACGCATCGAGGAACCAGGCGTTGAAACCGGACTTGGCCTGCACGGCCTTCACCCGGTCTTCCAGCAAGGGCCTTACGCAACGGGGGTCGGTGTAGTGGCCCGATTGCTGGAAGCCGGTTTTCAACGTGCCGCTCTTCAACACGATCGCGCAGTCGCGGTAGGCCTTACTGCCCAGGTGCGCGGTGGTCCAGTCCGGGTTTTCGGTGGCGGACAAGGCGGTTTCATAGGAGTCGTAGGGCGCCATGAGGTAACCGGCAGCGACACCTGAGCGAATCGCTTCGGGGTGCCAGAGGCCACCTTCCCAGCCTTCGCCAAGGGTCAGCAACAGGCGTTGCAGGCCGGATTGACGCAGCGTCTCAATCGTCTGGCCACCCCAGGTTCCCGGCGTATCACTCAATGCTCCGGCGAACGCCACGGCCAATTCGGCGCGCAGCTCGCCGTAGCGGGCAGCGAGCTGCGTCATATCGGGTTCCTCGACCTGCCAGCGCTGTCGGGCTTTCTTGTTGATCGCGGCGTTAAGGCCCCGGAGCAACACGCCCTGCTCGTAGCGATTGAGCGCCGACGTCTGCGCCAGAACCTTTGCCGCCTCCTTGTCCAGCAAGCCTTTGAGTTCATGGCCACGCAAGCGCTTGAGCAACAGCGGCCAGTCACGCACGTCGCTCGATGCCAGCAGATCATTGCCCCACAGGTACACATGGCTGGCGCCCAGCAGTTTTTGCGCTTCGGGCGTTTGCCGAAACTTGTCTGCCAACGATTCATAGCGGCCCTGCTCCACCAACCATTGGCGATAGCGCTTGGCACCGGCCAACGGGTCGGCGTCGCCCAGGTGCAACAGCAGGGTCATCGGTGCAGAGGGATCGAGCGAGGTGAACTCATGGGCCAATGACAGGACCATGCCTTCCTGCCAGTGCAGGCGGTTGTTGTAGGGGTTGGTCAGCAGCCAATTCAGGGTGAAACCGCCATGGTCCAGACCCCAGAGGGGCAGGCTGAGGTCCTGGGTGGTGTTGAGCTCGCCCTGGTCCAGCAGGAAGGCCTTCCACACCGGGTTATCGGCCGGCACGTAATGCCCTTCGGCCAATGGCCACATCACACCGCGTCCCATGGCACTGGCCGGTTGCTGGAGGATCGCCAGTGCGCCGGGCTCCCGTGCGTGGAGGGACAGCAGCAAGTCACGTTGCTCAAGGGTGGCAGTGATACGAAAGGCGCCCTCATCCCACTGCCAGCTGGCCTGCTGCTGATTATGTGAAAGTTGACTGACGACGTGCGCCTGCACGCCGCTTGAAGCCTGCACCGACGACTGGCCGCTGGGTGTGACGCGGATGCCCAGGGTGGCGGGGTCGAGCTCGACGCGCCACTGAGGGTTTTCCAGGACCGTGGCAGCAGAGACCAGTGGGGAGAGAAGGAGCGTGCAGGCCAGTAGGAAATGATGTTGCCAGTTCATGGTGCTCATCCTGTGCCGAAGGGGGGTCGAGGGTAAAACACCCGGGGGCTAGCAGGAGGAACGAAAGGTATTTCGAGATACTTCCTACAGCATAAATATCCAACTGTGGGAGCGGGCTTGCCTGCGATAGCGGTGCGTCAGCCACTCATTCGCTGACGGGTAGACCGCTATCGCAGGCAAGCCAGCTCCCACAGGTTTAACCACGTTTTTCCTGATGTTCCTGCTTCGGTTCGCGGATCTTGTACCAGGCCACATACAGCGCCGGCAGGAACAACAGGGTCAGCAACGTGGCAATGATGATGCCGCCAATCATCGCGTAGGCCATCGGCCCCCAGAACACTTCACGGGCGATGGGGATCATGCCCAGGCTCGCCGCCGCCGCGGTGAGCAAGATCGGTCGGCGCCGGTGCTCGGTGGCTTCCACCACCGCGTCCCACGGCGTGTAGCCAGCCAGTTCGTACTCGTGGATCTGCGTCACCAGAATCACCGAGTTGCGGATGATGATGCCGATCAGCGCCAGGATGCCCAGGATCGCCACAAAGCCCATGGGCGTGCCCGTGGGAATCAGCGCCAGCACCACGCCGATCAAGCCCAGCGGCGCGACGCTGGCCACCAGGAACATCTTCTGCACGCTGTGCAGCTGGATCATCAGGAAGGTCGCCATCAGGAACAGCATCAGCGGCACCACCTTGGCAATCGGCCCCTGGGCCTTGCCGCTTTCTTCCACGGTGCCACCGGTGGCGACCTTGTAGCCCACCGGCAAGCCGGCGCTGAATTGCTCGATGGTCGGCGCCAGCTGCTTCACCAGGTCGGTAGGCTGCATCTCGTCGCGCACCGAGGCCTTGATGGTGATGGTCGGCTTGCGGTCGCGACGCCACACCAGCGGTTGCTCCAGCTCGTAACGCACGGTGGCAAACGCCAGCAGCGGGATCGACGTGCCGTTGGGCGTGACAATCTGCAGGTTCTGCAAGGTTTCCGGGGTGCCGCGCTCGGCATCTTCGGCGCGGCCGACCACGTTGATCAGGTAGATGTCATCGTGCACCTGGGTCACCGAGGCGCCGCTGACCACGCTGTTCATCAACTGCGCCACGTCTTCCGACGACAGCCCCAATTGGCGCGCCTTGTCTTGCGCAATGTCCACGCGCAGCACTTTGCCCGGCTCGTTCCAGTCGTAGATGATCTCGCCCAGATGGGTGTTTTTATCCAGCAGGGTCGCCAGCTCGATGGCGTGCTTGCGCACCTGGTCGATGTCTTTGCCTGACACGCGATACTGGATCGGCCGCCCCACAGGCGGGCCCATTTCCAGTGGCTGCACGTAGCTGCCGATACCGACGAAGTCATCACGCAGGCGTTTTTGCAGGCGCGCAATCAAGGCGCCGCGTTCTTCCAGGCCCTTGCTCACGATCACCAGCTGCGCGTAGTAAGGGTTTTCCAGTTGCTGGTCGAGGGGCAGGTAGAAACGAATCGCGCCCTGGCCGATGTAGGTGCTCCAACGGGCGATGTCCGGGTCGTCCTTGATGATCGCTTCCAGGCGGTCGACGGCCTTGCGCGTCTCGTTGATCGAGGCGTTTTGCGGCAGGTTCAGGTCGACAAGGATTTCCGGGCGGTCGGATGACGGAAAGAACTGGTTCTGCACGAACTGCATCGAGAATACAGACGCCACGAACAGCGCCACGGTGATACCAATGGCCCACCAGCGGTTGCGCATCGCCCAGAGCATGCCGCCGTTGAACGCGCGGCCAATCCGCCCCGGCTCGGCATCGTGGGGTTTCACGTTGGCACTGAGAATGTGCACGCCGATCACCGGCGCGAACAACACCGCCACCACCCACGACACCAGCATCGCCACGGCAATCACCGCGAACAGGGTGAAGGTGTACTCGCCCGCCGAACTGGCGTTGAGGCCTATCGGCACAAAGCCGGCCACGGTCACCAGCGTACCGGTGAGCATCGGGAACGCCGTGGAGGTGTAGGCGTAGGTCGCCGCCTGTTCCTTGGTTTCGCCTTTTTCCAGCCGTGTGATCATCATCTCCACGGTGATCATCGCGTCGTCCACTAACAGGCCAAGGGCGATGATCAGCGCGCCGAGCGACACCCGCTGCATGGTGATGCCGCTGTACTCCATGAACACGAACACCAGCGCCAGCACCAGTGGAATCGAGCAGGCCACCACCAACCCTGCGCGCATGCCCAGGCTGATGAAGCTCACCACCAGCACGATAATCACGGCTTCGAACAGCGCGCTGGTAAAGCCGCCGACGGCCTCTTCCACCACTTCGGCCTGGTCGGACACCTTGTGCACGCCCACGCCCACCGGCAGGTCGGCGGTCAGCTCGTCCATGCGCTCATGCAGGGCCTTGCCGAACGACTGGATATTGCCGCCCTTCTGCATGGCAATCGCCAAACCGATGGCTGGCTTGCCATTGAAACGGAACATCGGCCGCGCCGGGTCGACGTAGCCACGGCTGATCTCGGCAACATCCGCCAAGCGATAAAAGCGGTCGTTGAGCCGCAGGTTGACGTTGGCCAGGTCTTTCTCCGAGGCAAACTGCCCCGAGGTACGCACCGAAATCCGCTCCGGCCCGGCCTCGATCACCCCGGCTGGCGTGACCGCGTTCTGCGATTGCAGGCTCTGCACGACTTGGCGCTGGTCGATCCCCAAGGCGGCAAGTTTGCGTGTGGAGAAGTTCAGGTAAATCACTTCATCTTGCTGGCCGATCATCTCGACCTTGCCCAGCCCCGGCACCGAACGGATCTCGGCGCGCACCTGCTCCACGTAGTCGCGCAACTGGCGCATCGTCAGGCCGTCGCCAGTGAACGCGTACACCGAGCCGAATACGTCACCGAACTCATCGTTGAATGACGGCCCCTGCAAACCCTGGGGGAAGGTGCCGCGAATGTCGTCGATTTTCTTGTGCACCAGGTACCAGATATGGGGGATGTCCTTGGCGCTGGTGGTGTCCTTCAAGAACACGAACACCGTGGACTCACCCGGCCGGGTGTAGCTCTTCACGTAGTCGAGGGCGTCGAGCTCCTCGAGTTTTTTCTCGATGCGGTCAGTGACCTGCTTGAGGGTTTCTTCCTGGGTCGCGCCCGGCCAGCGGGTCTGGATCACCATGGTCTTGATGGTGAACGAGGGGTCTTCCTCGCGGCCCAGGTTCATGTACGAGAACACGCCCATCAGCAGCGCGACGAACATCAGGTACCAGACGAAGGACTGATGCTTGAGGGCCCAGTCGGATAAATTGAAGCTCCCTTTCATCGCGGGCTGTCCTCGTCGATTTTGACTTTTTGCCCAGGCTTCAGGCTGTTCACGCCAGCGGTGACAATGCGCTCACCGGGTTTGACGCCGCCGTTGAGCACGGCACTGGCGCCGTCGCGGCTGACGACGGTGACGTCACGCGGTTGCACCGTTTGGCTTGCGGTGTCGAGCAGCCAGATACGCGTTTTGCCGTCGACCTCCTGCAAGGCGCTCAAGGGCAACTCGATACGTGGCGCGATGGCGGTGCTCAAGGTCACGCTGATCGCCGTGCCCAGGCGGAATGCGGGTGGTGTCTCGGCCAGGGTCAAGCGCGCGCGACGGGTGCGCGTGGCGCTTTGGGCCTGAGGCTCGATCTCGCGCACGATGGCGGTGGTGTGCACGTTGGGGTCCAGTTGCTCGGCGACCAGGAACACCACGTCGGGCGGCAGGCGCTCGGCCAGCCCGGCCGGCAGATCAATCACCGCTTCCTTGATGTCCGGGCGGGCCAGGGTCACCACTTGCTGGCCGGCGCTGACCACCTGGCCAGCCTCGGCATTCCAGGCGGTGACGATGCCGGCGTGGTCGGTGCGCAGTTCGGCGTAGTTGAGCTGGTCCTTGGCCTGGTTGACCGAAGCCTGGGCCTGGTCAAGGGACGCCTGGGTGGTTTTCAGGTCGGTCTGGGCCACGTCCAACTGGGCCTGGGCACCGACGCCACGGTTGAACAGCTCTTGCTGGCGACGGGCATTGGCCTGGGCATTGATGTACTGCGCCTGCACCCGGGCCAGGTCGCCCTGGGCGGCGCGCAACTGGTTCTGCTGGTCGGTAGGGTCGAGCACTGCGAGCAAGGCGCCCTTCTCCACTTCGGCGCCCACATCCACGGCGCGGCGGGCGATGCGGCCTGGCACACGGAAACCCAGGTTGCTCTCATAGCGCGCCTGGATGGTGCCCGCGAAGCGACCGAGGTTTTCCTGGTCTTCGGCTTTCACCTCCATGGACAGCACCGGGCGCACGGGCTCCGGTGGCGCCTCTTCCTTGGAGCACGCGACCAGCAACAGGCTGGCGGCGAGTACCGCCGTCAGGCGCTTCATGGCTGGACTCCTTGCTGCGCGATCTCGACCACCATGCCGGGGTGCAGCAACTGCCCGCCCGCCACCACGACCTTTTCGCCGCCTTTGAGGCCATCGCCAATGATCACTTTGCCCGTGAGGTACCGCGCCACCGTGACCTTGTGCAATTGCGCCTTGCCGTCACCGTCGATCAACCACACGGCCGGTTCGTTGAGGTCTTTGGTGAGCGCTGCCCAGGGCAGTTCGATGCTGGGTTTGGCCGGGCCATTGGCGGTGGCGCTGACCACCGAGCCCAGCTCCATGCCTTTAGGCAGCGCCTGCAGGGCAATCTTCACTTGCACGGTGCCGGTGTTGGCGGCCACGGCAGGCGTGACCTCACGTACTTTGCCCACGGCCTTGATGCTGGGGTTCTCCAGCAGGCTGACGGTGATCGGCGCGTCGGGTGGTGGCTCCACCAGCAGCGACTCATACACGTTGAACACCGCATCGCGCTCGCCGTCTTGGGCCAGGCTGAAAATCGGCACGGTGGCCTGCACCACCTGGCCCACTTCGGCCTGGCGCGCAGTGATCACACCCGGCGCGTCAGCAATCAACGCGGTGTAGCCAAGCTGTTCGCGGGCATTGGCCAATTGGGCCTGCGCGGCAGCCAGCGCGCTTTGGCTGCTGCGCAATGCAGCCTGGGCGGCGTCGTACTCGCTGCGGCTGGTGTAGCCCTTGGGCAGCAGCTTTTCCTGGCGCACAAAGGCGGCGGCAGTCTGTTTGACTCGCGCCTGCTCGGCCACGACCTGGGCCTGGGCGGAATCGACGTTGGTCTGCAGATCCTTGGGATCGAGCTTGGCCAGCACCTGCTTGGCGGTCACGCGGTCGCCGACGTCCACCATGCGCTGGATGATCTTGCCGCCGACGCGGAAGGACAGGTCGGTTTGCACCCGGGCCTGGATATCGCCCGTGAGGGTGACCGCCGCGGCAAAATCCGCCGACTGCACGGTTTGCACAAACACCCGGGAATGGGCCTTGGGCTCGGCCTTTTCCTGGCCGTAGCCGCTCAACAGCGTCAGTAGGCCAAGTCCGAAGATCAATGTGGAAGTACGACCGCCCATGCAGGCTCCTTATGCGTGATGCCGACGTGCCAGTGTGTATGCGACTGTGAGCTTAGATCAGGGTTCCACGTTGCAGGTGTACAACTGGCGAAGACTCAAGATATTTCCGACACTCATCCTCTGTGCTCTCACAGGTAACATGCAGTCTTCCTTCAATCGCGGCACCTCTCATGCTGAAAACCCTCGCGGTGGCCAATTACCGCTCGATCAATAAATTGGTGGTGCCCCTGGACCGGCTCAACCTGGTCACCGGCCCCAATGGCAGCGGCAAGTCCAACTTGTACCGCGCCCTGCGCCTGCTGGCCGAAACCGCCCAGGGCGGGGTGATCAATGCATTGGCCCGTGAGGGCGGGCTGGACTCCACCTTCTGGGCCGGGCCGGAAACCATCAGCCGACGCATGCGCAACGGCGAGGTGCCCATCGAGTCCACCGTGCGCCAAGGCGTCAAGCGCCTGCGCCTGGGGTTTGCCGGGGACGATTTCAGCTACGCCATTTCACTGGGCTTGCCCGAGCCAAGCTTGTCCTTTTTCTCCCTCGACCCGGAAGTGAAGAAGGAATGCATCTGGGCCGGCCCTATCTACCGCCCAGCCAGCCTGCTGGTGCAGCGTTCGGGACCGATGGTGCGCGCGCGCGACGGTCGAAGCTGGGATGTGCTGGCCCAGCACACCCCCAACTATCACAGCCTGTTTGATCAGGTCGGTAGCCTGCGCGGCTCGCCGGAAGTGTTGCTGCTGCGCGAAAGCATCCGTGGCTGGCGTTTTTATGATCACTTTCGCAGCGATGTGGATGCTCCGGTGCGTCAGCCTCAGTTGGGCACACGCACGCCCGTGCTGCATCACGACGGGCGCGACCTGGCGGCCGCCTTGCAGACGATCCGGGAGATTGGCGACCCCGAAGCGCTGCAGCGGGCCGTCAGCGATGCATTCCCCGGCGCACGCTTGAATATCCAGCCGTTGCAGGGCGGGCGTTTTGCGATTGAGTTCTATCAGGAAGGCTTGCTGCGGCCGTTGTCGGCGGCGGAGTTGTCGGACGGGACCTTGCGCTACTTGCTGCTGATCGCGGCGCTGCTGACGCCACGGCCGCCGACCATGATGGTGCTGAACGAGCCGGAAACCAGCCTGCATCCGGACCTGCTGCCGGCGCTGGCGCGCTTGATCATGCAGGCGTCCCATCACTGCCAGGTGTGGGTGGTGTCCCATGCCAGCCGCCTGATTGCGGCGTTGCAGCAGGATGAGGGGTGCAATTCGATTGTGCTGGAGAAAGTGCTGGGGGAGACCCAGATCGTTGGGCAGGGGATTCTGGATGCTCCGGCGTGGCATTGGCCGGAATAGTCATCGCCTGCAAGGGCCTCTTCGCGGGCAAGTCGAATCGTCGCACCGCAGCTCCCACATTTGACCGAGTTCCACCTTTGGAATGCGGACAACTGTGGGAGCTGCGGTGCGACGATTCGACTTGCCTGCGATAGCGGTAGATCAGCCACTCAATAACTGACTGATCAACCCTGCCACTTACCGCCTTCAACAATCACGCTCTCAGGCTTGGTGTCATCGCTCAGCTCTTTGCGCACATATTGGTCGTACAGCTTGAGCAGGAACTTCTCCTCACCCAACTTGGCCAACTCGGCATTCACCCAGTCACGCAGTTCGGTGTTGCCTTTCTTCACGGCTGGCGCGATCGGCGCTTCATCGCCGAGTGTCTGTTCCAGCACGCGGTAACCCGGGTTCTGCTTGGCCCAGCTGAACAGCACCAGGTTGTCCTGGGCATAGGCATCGCCACGACCGGCCGACAGCGCTTGCAGCGATTCGGAGTTTTTCTCGAACTTGAGCAGTTTCCAGTCTGGGTGGTTCTTGGTCAGCCAGATATCGGCGGTGGTGCCAGTGGTGACGATGGTGGTGCGGGTGGCCAGGTCATCCAGGCTTTTTACCGCGCTGTCGTTTGGCACCAGGGCCTGCACCGCGACTTTCAGGTTGGGGTTGGTGAAGTCCACCGCTTCCTTGCGCTCCGGGGTCACGGTCATGTTGGCGAGGATCAAATCGACCTTGTCGCTTTGCAGGAACGGGATTCGGCTGGCGGGCTCGACGGCAACGAACTCGACCTTGTTCTCATCGCCCAGCAGATCCTTGGCGAATTGGCGGCCGATGTCGGTATCAAACCCGACGTAGCGGCCCGCTTCGTTCACAAAACCGAACGGCGGTTTGTCGGTAAACACACCGACGATCAGTTTGTCGCGCGCCTTGATCTTATCGAGGTAGCTCGCCGCAGCGGCAGTCGGTTTGGCAGGCTCTTCGGCCTTTTTATCGCAGCCGGCCAGCAGTGCGACGGCCAACAGTGGCAGCAGTAACTTTTTCATATCAGCTCCAGTTCCTTGGGTTTCTTGGGCAGTGTTGAAACAAAGGAGAACTTCTCCAGGAACTGCTGCGCGCGTGCGGTTTGCGGGTTCGTAAAGAATGCCTCAGGGGTGTTGTGTTCGAGGATGCGCCCGGCCTCCATAAACACCACGCGGTCGGCGACTGCGCGGGCAAAGGCCATTTCGTGGGTGACGATCAGCAGGGTCATGCCATCACGGGCCAGGCCTTGGATCACTTCCAGCACCTCCTTGACCATCTCCGGGTCGAGGGCGGCGGTGACCTCATCAAAGAGCATGACCTGGGGGTTCATGCACAACGAACGGACGATGGCGATGCGTTGCTGCTGGCCGCCGGAGAGCTGGCGCGGGAAGGCGTCGCGCTTGTCGGCCAGGCCCACGCGCTCCAGTAGTTTCTCGGCCTGCTCGCGGGCTTCGCGAAGGTCGCGCTTCTGCACTTTCAGCGGACCGAGCAGGATGTTGTCGAGCACGCTCATGTGCGGGAACAGGTGGTAGCTCTGGAACACCATGCCGATGTCCTGGCGCACCTGGCGCCAGTCGGTTTTTTTATCCAGCAGCTCATTGCCGGCAAAGCGCAGGCTGCCGCTGTGGGCCACTTCCAGCCCATTCAGGCAACGCAGCAGGGTGCTTTTGCCACAGCCGCTGGGGCCGAGGATCACCACCACTTCGCCGCTTTGCACGCGCAGGTCGATGCCCTTGAGCACCTGCGCTTCGCCGAAGTATTTGTTGAAACCCTGGAACTCGATCAATGCGCTCATGCTTGGGCCCAGCGCCGTTCCAGCACCTTGGAGGCAGCCGACAACGGGTAGCAGATAAAGAAGAAAAACAGGAACAGCACGCCGTAGATCAACACGGATTCATAGGTGCGCTCGATGATTTGCTGGCCAACCTTGATCACATCCACCACGCCAATCAGCACCGCCAGGGAGCTGGTCTTGATGATGCGCGTGTAGACGTTGATGGTCGGCGG
>Ga0105244_10000910_pt1 | contig 24994 bp, 21 predicted proteins | sample KBSM44metaG_FD_80423 | JGI IMG/M metagenome (GOLD analysis project Ga0105244, IMG submission 80423) | Miscanthus rhizosphere microbial communities from Kellogg Biological Station, Michigan, USA - KBS M4-4 metaG | ecosystem: Host-associated > Plants > Roots > Rhizosphere > Soil | place... | reverse complement strand
CGCTTCCAGCACGGCCGGCATGGGCTCATGCAGGCCGACCATTTTCAGCAGCCAATCGTTGCCGGTCGTTTCGAAAGACAATTCGACCCCGGCCTGGCGGGCATTCGTGCGCAAGGGCTGCAATGTGCTTTCCAGCCCTGCTGGCACGGGAGAATCAAAGCGCCAGTGCAGGTATAAAGCGCCTTCGCCGCTGTCATTCGCCAGGGCCTGGCTGAAGGTCAGAGCCGACACTTCCCTGCGTCCCCGTGAGCGGTCCTGGGCGAAGGTGCGCAAGCCTCGATGGGCGCTGGTCTGGCCACGGATCAAACCGGCGCGTTCGCCCCTGGCAGGCGGGCGCAGGAACGGGTTGTTCGGCGGGAGCTGCCAGGTGTGCCGGGAGGGCGCCAGTTGCAGGGCGTCGAGCATGGCCTTGAGGGCGGTGGCGCTGTGTTCCGACAGTTGTGGCTCCAGGCCGTCGCTGTCATGTCGCGCCAAGGCGAGTGCGCTCAGGGTCTGTTGTTGGCGCGCGTTCAGCAAGGCGAACTCTTCGCGCAAGGGTGTCCAGTCGCTGTGGGCGAAAAAGCTCAGCCAGTCGTGCAGCAGTGTCTCGATCTGTGGTGCGGAGCCGCGTTGGGTGCCCAGGGTAAAGTCGATATCCAGCAGCGCTTGCCCGCTGAAGTGATAAACCACGCTGGCATGCAGCGCGGTGGCCAGTTGTCGCGTTTTCACTTCGGCAAGCAGACCGCCCGGCGCCGACGTATTAAGCCAGAGGCACAGGAAATCCAGCGCTTCGCGGGGTGCTGCGCAGGTGATGACCTGATGCAGGTGATTGCCAGCAGTGTGTTGATAACCGCGCGCCAGGCCGGCCATCAAGGCGGGTGGGGCGTCCTGCGGATGCAGGGGCCCCGATGTCAGTGCGTCACTGAACCGCTGCGCCAAGGCTTCCAGTTGCGCCAATGATTGTGGGCCGGCAAGGCTCAACGTCATCTGCCCGCTTCGATAGAAGTGCGCGTGAAATGCCCGCAACGCTTGCTGGAATGCCTCGCTTTCCAGCGGCAGGCTATCGCGATTGCCGGCATGAAAACCCCGCAGTGGATGATTGGCGGCGACGCCTTGCAGCAGTGCCACTTGTTGCTGTGCGTTGGCATCCTCGGACCAGGCGACGAACTCCGCGTGCAGCACCTCGCGCTCGCGCCGTTGGTCTTCCAGCATCAGGCGCGGGTGAGTCAGCATGTCCGCCAGCCGCTCCAGCCCATCGTCGAAGGTCGATACCGGCAGCTCAAAGAAAAAGTCCGTGGTGCGCTCGCGCGTGCTGGCGTTGACCTGGCCGCCGTGGCGCTGCACGTAGCTCATCAGGCCTTCGTCACCCGTGAACCGCACCGTGCCCAGAAACAGCAAGTGTTCCAGGAAATGCGCCAGGCCTGGCCACGCCAACGGGACGTCATGGCTGCCGGCAGCCACTCTTAAGGCCGCCGCGCAGCGCTTCAGGCGCGGGGCATGACGCAGGGAAACCCGCAAACCATTGGCCAGGGTCAGATGAGAGTGGTGAGGATGGACCGGCGCAGGCATGGGCACTTCCGAAACGTAGGAAGCGCCTATGCTAGCAAACCCATCAGGTCAGGGCTTGTACAGCGTGCCATAGAGCTCGGGGCGACGGTCTTGCAGGTAGTGATTGGCGGCGCGGGCGTCGAGGATCGATTGGTGTTCCAGCGTGCCGACAATCAAGGCTTCATCCAGGCCGGCCTGGGCGATGCGCTGGCCATTGGGCGCGGCGATGCTGCTTTGTCCGCAGTAATGGATCTCGCCTTCGTGCCCGCAATAGTTGGCGTAGGCCACGTAGCACTGGTTCTCAAAGGCCCGTGCCCGCACGGTGACGTCGGCAACAAAGTCGAACGGCACCATATTGGCCGTGGGCACCAGGATCAGTTCGGCACCGGCCAGGGCCAGGCGCCGGGTGTTTTCCGGGAACTCCAGGTCGTAGCAGATGAGAAATCCGAGCGTCCAGCCGTTGAGTTCCACCAGCGGGAAATCATCCTCGCCGGCGCTGAACATCGAATGATCCAGGTCGCCAAACAAGTGCGTCTTGCGGTAGTTGCACAGGCGCTGCCCGTTGGCGTCGATCAATTGCACGGCGTTGTAGATTTGCCCATCCTCGGCTCGCTCCGGGTAGCCGTACAGAATCGCCAGCTTCGCGCTGCGTGCCAGTTCGGCAATCGCATGGGCTGACGGGCCATTCTGCGCTTCGGCCAGTGCGCCCACGGCCTCGGCGCCGATGTTGTAGCCGGTCAGGAACATCTCCGGCAGCACCAGCACATCAGCGCCGGACGCCTCATGCGCCAGTTTGTGCAGGCGCTTGAGGTTGCCCGCCACATCCAGGGGCAAGGGCGGGCATTGGTACAGGGCGACGCGCATGGTCAACTCCTTACTCGGGCAGGGCGATCGGCCCGATGTCATCGAACACATCACCCGGCCCTGGGTTTTCTGGATGGGTGCTGCCACCGAAGTGGGTCATGATGCCCCACACCGCGTTCAGCGAGGTTTGCACGGCGCCTTCCACCCAGGCGGGGGTCCAGGATACGTCGTCGCCGGCAATGAAAATCCCACGTTGTTCGGCGGGCATGTCCTTCTGCATGAAGTGCGCGTACATCCGCTGGTTGTAGCGATAGTGGCCGGGCAGCGCGCCCTTGAAGGCCCCGAGGAAATGCGGGTCGGCTTCCCAGGACACGGTGATCGGGTCGCCGATGATGCGCGCCTTGATGTCGACTTTCGGGTAGATCTTGTTCAGCGCGTCGAGGGCCAGCTTCACCCGCTTGTCGATGGGCTGCGGGAGCATTTTCAGGGCGTCGCTCATCCACGAGTACGACAGGCAGATCACGCCCGGCTTGTCGTCGCCGTTGTCGAAGAGGTAAGTGCCACGGGTCAGGCGATCGGTGAGGGTCATGCTCATCAGGTCGCGGCCGGTTTCCGGGTCTTTGTCTTTCCAGAACGGGCGGTCGACCATCACGAAGGTTTTCGACGACTGCATGTAGCGCGTACGGTCGAGGGCCATCCACATCTTTTGCGAGAACAGGGTTTCATCGCATTCGATCTGGGTGGTCAACAACCAGCTCTGGCAGGTGGTCAGTACCGCCGCGTATTCGCGGGTGTCACCGTAGTTGTCGGTGACTGCGAACCGGCCACCGGGCGCGTGGGCAATGCGCTTGACCCCGGCCCGTGGCGCGCCGCTGTGCAATGAACTGAGGCTGGTACCGTCTGGCCAATGGGCGCAGCGTTCCGGCACATGGCGCCAGATGCCCATGGGCACTTGCGCCACGCCGCCGACCACCAGGTGCTGGTGGTCGTCGCAGTTAGTCATCACCACGCGGAAGATTTCCAGCATGGAATTGGGGAAATCCGAGTCCCAGCCGCCCGTGCCGAAACCCACCTGGCCGAACACTTCGCGGTGATGGAACGACAACTTGGCGAACGCCTTGGAGGTGGCGACAAAATCATAGAAGGTGCGGTCGTCCCACAAGGGCACCAGTTTATTCCACAGTTCTTTGAGGCGTGGCACGTCACGGTCGCGGATGGCTTGCTGGATATCGCCGAACTGCGAACCGGCTTCCAGGGCATCGGCCCAGGCGTCAGCCACTTCCTGGAACAGTGCCGGCAAGTCAGAGAGCTTTTGTGCGTAGTGGGTCTGGCCTTCCAGGTCGATCACCGTACTGCCGGAGGCCGGGGTCAGCGGGTTGGGAAAGGGTTTGGTGTCCAGGCCCAGTTTGTCCACGTAGTGATAGAACGCCGTGGACGATACCGGGAAACGCATGCCACCCAGCTCGGCGATGATGCCTTCGGCGCCTTCAAAGGCTTGGGAACGCAGGCGGCCACCCATCTTCGAGGCTTCGTATACCACGGGCTTCAAACCCAGCTTCATCAGTTCATAAGCGGCCACCAGCCCGGCAATCCCGGCGCCGACGATCGCCACCTCGGCGCCATGGTTGGCTGCGGGAATGCTGCCCAGGCCTGCTGGGTGTTCGATCCAGTCATCAAAGGCAAACGGGAAGTCCGGGCCGAAGATGGTGATGGGCTTCTTGCCGTCGACCGGGTGGCGGTTGGTTTTGCTGATGGTGCTGGAAGGAATGCTCATGGCTGACCTTACTGACGACTCGGCGGGAAGCGACCCGCTGAGTATAGGAAAAGATGGCAGCCAGTTTAGGCAGCGTAGCGCTCGTTAATAAGACGCAAACTGTCGTCGGTTTGGATTGTTTTTGGTCAATCTGACGAGGTGGCTGGTCAGATTGGCTGGCCACGGTCTAATTTATTGCTGAGGATGATCGAGGTGGTGGTTTTCTCCACGCCGTCGACGCTGCCGATCTGGTCCAGCAGTTGATCCAACTGCTCCGGCGAATCGGTGCGCAGCCAGGCCACGTAATCGAACTCGCCGCTCACGGCGCATAGCTGCTGGACCTGAGCCATGGCGCTGAGCCTGCGCAGCACGTCCTTGCCCGAGCGTGCCTGCACGGTGATGCCGACATAAGCCTGCAAACCGCCATCCACGACCCGCTGGCCAAGGCGCACGCCGTAACCGGTAATCACCTGGGTTTTTTCCAGGCGCGCCAGGCGCGACGTCACCGTGGTGCGCGCGATACCCAACTGCCGGGCAAGCATGGCGACGCTTTCGCGAGCGTTGATCTGCAAAGCGGCGATCAATTGGCGATCGATTTCATCTAGGGCGTGCAAGGGAGGCTCCGATACGGGCGGCGATGGGGTGGCATGTTACAGGCTTGCGTCGGCGAGCAGGCAGCGGGCGAACAGCTGCGGCACCGGTAGGTGGCGTTGGCTGTAGCGGCTCAACAGGATGATCTCGCGGTAAAAGGTCAGATGACCCAGCGGGATAATCCGCACCTTGGGCGAGCGCTCCAGCCACAGGCCCGCCTGGGGAATCAACGACACGCCCAGGCCGCACTCGACCATCTTCACGATGGCTTCCAGCTCGTCCAGCTCGAGCGCTACCTGTACCTCTATCTTTTGTTCACGCAGAAATCGGCTGACCAATCGCCCCCCAAACGAAGCGCGGTCATAACGTACGTGTGGCTGTGTGCCGAGCAATTGCAAAGGGTCATCGCCGTCGACGGTCTGAGGCGCGATCAGTACGAACGGCTCTTTGCGCAGCACGCGTACATGCAACTCCTTGGGCAAGTCAAAGGGCGGGCGAATGATGATCGCCGAGTCCAGCTCGCCGGCGTCGACCTGGCTCAGCAGCTCAAGGGAGACCCCGGGCACCAATTTGCATTCCACTGTCGGCGCGGCTTGGCGTAAGCGCACCAGCGCCTGAGGCAGCAGGCCGGTCTGCGCCGTGGTGATCGCGCCGACTTTCAACTCGCCCCGGTATTCGTTGGCATCCACCGGCACCGCCATGCGGTTGAAGGTCTCCAGGATTTCCTTGGCCAGCGGCAAAGCGCGAATGCCGGCGGCATTCAGGGTGGCCTGGCGTCCCGTGCGGTCGAACAATTGCATCCCCAGCACCTGCTCCAGCTGGCGAATCTGTGCACTCACCGCCGACTGCGTCAGCCCGATATGCATGCCCGCCGCCGCAAACGTGCCATGGCGGGTTACCGCAATAAAGGTCTTCAATTCACGCAGCATGGACGTCTCGATTCATCGAAATAATTTGAGCTCGGCGCAAAAATTATCGTCTTTTCATCATCTGGAGCAAGGCTAAACTCGACGCATCTAATACCCACAGAGGTTTGACCTGATGGCATTGGCTCCTTTTCACCTGGCAATCCCAGTATTCGACCTGGCCGCCGCGCGGCACTTCTACGCTGAAGTCTTTGGCCTGGAGGAGGGGCGGTCGAGCGAGCACTGGGTTGACTTCAATTTCTTCGGCCACCAATTGGTCATCCACGAACACCCGAAAACCGCCTCTCAAGCAGCGGCGCATACCAATGCAGTGGACGGCCACGACGTGCCGGTCCCGCATTTTGGCGTGGTGCTAGGCTGGGAAGACTGGCATGCCCTGGCCGAGCGTTTGCAGGCGCGGGAGACGAAGTTTGTGTTGGAACCGCACATTCGGTTCAAGGGGCAGGTGGGGGAGCAGGCGACGTTGTTCCTGTTTGATCCGTGCGGGAATGCGCTGGAGTTCAAGGCGTTTCGGGATATGGGGCAGTTGTTTGCGAAGTGATGACTGTATTTCGCACGGTCTTTCTTCCAGTAGAGACGCAGCGTCGAGCCGACGCTGGCGCATCAATCCAGCAGGTGCTTTAACGCAGCGACGCCAACAGGCGGCTCCGCCGTCCAGGGAACCACAATGACAGCATGGCTGGTTTGGTCGGCTACTCGCGTCATCTGTTTTTGCTCGCTATCCAGGCGCGCGCGCAGCAGCGGGTCGGTGGTGGCTGTAGCCAATAGTGACTTATTGACCACCCATGCATACGGTTCGATGTTGGCCCTGCGCAAGTCATCTTGCAGCGCTGCCGCCTGAGACACAGGTGTGGCTTCGGGCAGCGTCACAAGGAGAATTTTGGTGTAGTTGGCATCTTGCAGGCGCATCAATGGCGTAACGATATGGTCCGAGGCTCGGCCTTTGAATTCCCGAAGCATCTGGCGGTGATAGGCGCCTGTGGCATCCATCAGTAGCAAGGAATGCCCCGTGGGGGCGGTGTCCAGTACCACGAACGAGGTCCTGGCTTGAGAAACCACGCGGGAGAACGCGTGGAAGACGGCGACCTCTTCGGTACAGGGGGAGCGAAGGTCCTCGATGAGCAAGGCTATTTCAGCTTCCGTCAGGGTCGGCGCGCGGGACGCCACGATCTTGTCTACGTATTTTTGGGTCTCGACCTTAGGGTCAATGCGGCCAACGCTAAGCCCTTTCACATCGGCATTGAGGGTCACGGCCAGATGCGCCGCAGGGTCAGTGGTGCTTAGGTGCACGGACTTGCCGTGCTGCACCAGGCCCAGGGCGACGGCGGCGGCAATAGTGGTTTTGCCAACCCCACCTTTGCCCATGACCATGATCAACCCGCGTTCATCATTCGCAAGCTCGGCGATCAGCTCCGAGAGCGTGTGATGTTCCAGGCGTGAGGGCGCTTGAGTTGCAGTACTTGTTGGCCTGGCAGGCTCCGGGGCAAGCAGTCCGCGAAGCGCGGGCAAACCAACGGAATCTACGGCCTTGAGCGAAATATAGTCGGCTGAAAGCTGGCGCAGTGAAGCTGGCATCTGGTCGAGCGCCCGTTGGCCAACAGCCTCGATCGCTGCTGCGATCGGGTCATTCAAATCGCTGCGTTTGAACACCGCGTTTACCACTAAACGCTGGTTGACCAGACCCAACTCACGGAGCTCGTCGGAGGAGTGCGCAGCCTCGTCGAGCGCGCCTTTGTCAGAGCGAGTGACTAGCACAACGGTGGTCAGGGCTGAATTGTTGAGCGCCGCCAACGCCTGCTTGAAAAGCTGCTCCTGCATTTTCAAACCCGAGTGCGGCCCCAGGCATGACGCGCCACGGTCATTGCCTTCCAAAAAACCGCTCCACGCTTTTGGCAGGCTCAACAGTCTAAGCGTGTGCCCCGTGGGCGCGGTATCGAACACGACATAATCGTAGGCTGCTGCGCCTTCTGACAGGAGGTGGGCAAACTCATCGAAGGTTGCGATTTCGGTCGTGCATGCCCCCGAAAGTTGCTCGCGTACCAAAGCAATATCCTGATCGCTGGCCTGGGAGCCCATTTGCTCGACTACCCGGGCTCGGTAGTCGATGGCGGCGGCCTCGGGGTCGATGTTCAGCACGAACATCCCAGGCACCTCCGGCACTGCTACAGGCTGATTGCTCAACTCGACACCGAGCATCTCATCAAGGTTCGAGGCGGCGTCTGTACTAACCAATAGCACCTGCTTGCCTGCATCAGCCAAAGCGATTGATACCGCAGTGGAGACCGACGTTTTGCCCACTCCGCCCTTGCCAGTGAAGAACATATATTTGGTGGGTTGATCGAGCAGTTTGATGGTGGGTTGCATGGCGTGCTGGCCTCCCCGCGGAGCAGAACTGAGGCTCAGAGTTTAGACCGATGTTCTGCACCTCCAGTTTATTTTATGAATCAAGCGGACAGGTTTAGCCCAGCGATGCAAACAGTCCAGCCCAGCATAGGGTTGCTATGTCTATTCACGGCGGGGAGCAGAAGGCGTTCTTCCTCCGGCGATAACCTTCGGTCACGATCACTTGGACCGTTGGACTGTATATGAGGTTGATACGCCAGAAACGCAAAAGCCGCGCAATGCGCGGCTTTGGAGTTGGTGGGCCCACACGGACTTGAACCGTGGACCAAAGGATTATGAGTCCTTTTTATTTCTGTATCACTTTCTGTGTCATACACACAGGATTTGTCCATAAGCTGCTGATTTAAAGCGTTATACCGTTATTAAACCGTATAGTTTGTATTCTTGAGTGTCCCGGAGTAGGGTAACATTCCCTATGAGAATGGCACGCAAAATGGCACGCGCATGACGACTAATATTGATAGGAAGGGAGCTAAGGCGAGCTTTCTTAAAGACATCCAGATCAAGAATATGAGCACGGGCACGCTGAGCGAAAAGCTCCAAGGTCTGCCTGGTACGATCTATTTTGAGCGTCGTGAAAACGGCAGCGTTGAGGCATACCTTCGCTACACTCCGAATGGGGGGCTGAGGCGAAAACGTAAGATTGGAGCCTTCCGTTTGACGGAAAGAGGTGGGGGGTTATCGCTTGCGGAAATTCGCGTTAGGGCTCGTGAGCTTGGAGAGATCGCTCGCGATCACGGAGATATTGAGGAGTACTTCGCTATTCGGGCTGAAGATGCTGCCCGTGCGAAGCGTAATGCTGAAAGGTTGCAAGTAGCCGAGTCGTCCCGCAGCTCTTTCTCTGAGCTATTCACCGATTACATTGAGGACCGCACGGGAATTGTCATGCCTGCTCAGATTAGGGATTTTGAAAATTATCTCAAAGGAGACCTTATCAAGCCATTTCCCGAGATCATGGATATGAAAGCTCGTGATATCGAGCCTACCCACATACAAGAGATCTTGAATAGGATTTGGAACAGGGGATCAGAGCGTCAAACCGAAAAGATTCGTTCAGCCCTGCATGCTGCTTTTGCCTTTGGACTGAAATGTGAGTACGCCGTTGGTAAGAAATCCGATAAAACTTATGGGCTGAAATCTAACCCGGTAGCATCGGTACCTGTTTCTAGAACAAAGAGCGCCAAAGATAGGGTTCTGTCAGATGATGAGCTAAGGCTTTTTTGGCAGACTATCGGGAATACTGCGGGTGTGGGGCCGGTAGTTGCTTCGGCCATGAAATTTGTCATCGCGACCGGCGGCCAGAGAATTTCTCAGCTGGTAAGGCAGGATTGGAGTAGTTATGACTCAGCAGAAAAAACCTTTAGTATTCTTGATAGAAAAGGTAGAAATTCCAAGGCCAGAGTCGCCATTATTCCTTTAACGGACAGAGCGATTTCAATTCTTGAAAATGTAAAAGCGCATAATTCTCCTGATTGTAAATTGCCGTTCACTACGAACGGAAAAACGAAAATAGACTCATCAACCTTCGTTAGTGCCGTTAATAAGTGGTTCGATTCTGATAACTCGACGGTCGATGGCAAAAAATTGTCAAAATTCACACCAGGAGATTTGAGGCGAACTCTCACTCAATTTATGCAAAAAGAATGTATTGATGATGAAAGTAGCGACTTACTTCAAAATCATGGTTTGAGTGGAGTGGTGGCAAGGCATTATCGAAACAATCCAGAAGCAGCGATTCCCAGGAATCGTAAGACTATTGCAGCCTTGGAAATCGCACTCTCGCGTGTGCTTGATGGGGCGGATGAGGGAAAACTCAATGAAAAAAGATAAAAATGAAATTCTAAGCTTTGAGTTGAATAATAGATTTGTCTCAACGCCGATTTATGCGGCAGGGATGAATGAGGCTCTAAATCATTTGGCCCCTCACATTAGTTATAGTCAAAGAAAAGACCTGTGTTTCAGAAAGTTGGCGCTTGAATCGGGTGAGATAAGCGAGCAATCATTTATTCAATATGCTGTAGAGTTAACAGTGTGCGCTCATTTCGCAAATTTATTTCCGGCAGATTTTATATATGAGGAAAAGGTAAACCCGCCAAAAGATGTTGATTGTACTGTTCGAGTGGGGTGCTATAAATATAATATAGAAGTTAAGTGTGCAGACTTTACAAAAAAAGAAGCCGTTGATGAAAGTGAAGGCTTCAAAATTGGTGCGCTTGGTCGATTATCTGATTATGCAGAAGTCGTAGCTGATCTTCAGAAGCTATTCTTATTGGATGGCCATCCCCTCTCCGCGCAGCGGCATATGGATAATAATCTCAAAGACTTTCTCATCTCTGCTCACGGTAAGTTTTCCCCAGAAACTTCTGAGGATGAACTAAATGTTCTAGTTGTTGGTTGTGATGATGCTATGGATATGCAGAAATGGCACTCATATCTTTATGGCGTCCAAGGGCTATTTACTGATGAGTCATATGCAGATAAATCGACATATAGCCGAGTAGATTTAGTGCTGCTGACGAACCTCTATCATAGGCATAAGAGTCCTGCTTCGAAAGATAAAGTAACCGGGCATTGGAAATTAAGTGAGGCCTTTTGCTTGCTGTGCGCTAACCCCTATTCTGGTAAGCCTTACAAAACCGCTTATGAGTTTTCGAAAACTGTGCGGCATCACAATAATGAGTGGAATGACTATATGGTTGGGGAAGGAGAACCAGATTTTATTTTGAAAGGCATCGGTATTCCAGCATACGTAGTGAGCCAGCTCCAGGCTAACGGAATCTATTATTTTCAGCCTTCTGAAACACAAGTGGATGATCAAGGCGACAATCAGCGCTGAAGTGTCAGCATTTACAGTCCCGAGTCACGCAACAGATCCGAAGCTTGGCATTCTAGAGCGTTGCCAATTCTGAGTATATTTAGAATTGTCACATTACGTTCTCCTCTCTCTATCTTTCCCATATGAGAGCGATCTATTTCCGCCGCGTCTGATAAAGCCTCCTGAGAGAGGCGTAGCGCTTTTCTTCGAGCACGAATTGCCTCGCCTAAGCGAACCAGCGCTCCGTCCTTATCTGACCCAACTGAGATTCTTGCCATGGGGTAAATCTGACAGGTAAGATGCATTTACGGCCACGGCATTTACGACCCATTTCGGCATTCTGGTGATCGCTTCGCTCGAACGCTACACCGGAGTGAGTGGTGGGTCCTGAGGCGCTAAGCGGGACGTAGCAAATCACTCATAACCTTTTATGACGGCGCCTATATGAGATTCGAAGCAGGGATATTTGAAGTACTGAGCGCAGATCAGAGCAGTGTGATCCACGGGGATGCTGACTCTATCGAGACAACACATTTTAAAGAGGCTTGGTTAAAAAACTTGAGGGACCACTCGACAAAAAAAGTGGTGCTTACTAATTCTAGCACTCCTCTCGTCGCCGGAAGGAAGATAGGCCTAGCGTTTCTGAATAATGAACTAATCGCATTCAAACGAGGAAGTGAAATCCCGGTTGAAGACCCAGTGCAAGGTAAAGCACTGCTAAACACGCCAAAGGCGATCCTGCTGGCTATCATATATGCAGTGTGTTTAAGCGTTCCAGTATTCGGCTACATAGGTGGCATCGTTATAGGTGGAGGGGCTCTAATCTCCGGTAAAAATATCCTCGGTCGCTACAGCAAGAACCCGTTTAATCGGCTATATGCTTTGTTTCTGTTGATTATGAGCATTGCGGTCTGGTTCCCTGTGCAATATATACACGGAGATATGGATAGGCTCATTGATATCCATATGCAATTCGCAACATGGTTGGTAATCGTTACCGTGATTTTCCAGTATATTAAGTTGCGCGTTGAAAAAAATTACTTTACCCGTGCCTGTGTGGAGCTAAATTCGGCTTGGCCTAGTTAATGATTTTTCATTCGTAGTTGTTTAGAGGGCGGTAGCCCGCCCTCTTTGCATCTTCAGTGTGTGGCAGGTAGTAGTGGTGTCCCCTGTAGCTTTGCTTCCTTTAGCGCCTTTTGAATCACGGGACGTTTCTAAAGGGCTATTTCTTTCAGCTGGAGATCGAGGTATGTAATCATAATGGGCAGGGTATGATATACCGAGATCAATACCTAAAGCGTTGATTTTCTCTGCCATGGAGATTTGAGATAGCAAAAGCTGGTAATAAGTAATCGATTTCTGAAGGCGTGCTATTTCTGCGATCAAGATACCCGTCTGATTGTTTGTTTGATTACTTGTAGTCTCTCTCATGTTAAATTTCTCATGTAGTGTAAGAACGAAGTATATAGAATTTTAAAAACCTCTATATAGATAAAGAAGCAACCAATCATTGCTATTGTCACGAGCCATTGAGCAACGGCAGAGACGCGCCTTTCCGAGTTTTCTATTAACATTTGATCAATGTAATCGGGATATTCTGAATCGTTTATTTGAGATTTGATTTGCATAAGATTTAGTCCTAAATTAGTGCTCAAGGTCAAAAGATTTTCGCGACGCGACTGCTTCTCTGTTCGCTCGCGCAACATTTTTTTGATTTATCTCATTCCCTTCCGCGCGTTTCATGCGCAAGACCCTATCAGCTTCTGGATCGCCTGAATCTACCGAGTCTCCGCCAAATCCTAAAGCCGCTATAGGCGCTGAGGGAACAGACGCATATAATGCTTTTGAAACTACGGTCTCAATGGTTGGATTTGCAGATTTAAGAATTGAAGCTCCCTGCTTAACAATTTCAGTTGAATCTCGAAAGCACGAATTTGTTGCGAAAGTCCCGTGTTTTGTAATTCCAATTGTTCGTTCTGCCGCTGTAATAATTTGATCAATGTGTCTTCCAAAAGTGTCATTTAGACCCCCATGTTTATTAGGATTGCGATTTGGGCTATTATCAGTAATGTTGCTCCGGCACCCATAAATTTGGCTAATTTCCAAAATTTCGCCGTGCTTTGCCCTATTGATGTTTCGTAAGCTTTTATAATCTTCGCTATTTCGCGAGATTCTAAGTGCTTTTCCGAAACGTTTTTCGATAAAGCTTTGACGCTCAGTGAGTGCTGCTTTATATCTTCGAGCAACGTTAGGTTTTGCGAGATAGCTTTCTCGTTCTGTAGTTTTTGTTTTTGTATTTGTAAGCTCAGATGCGCTAGTGAATCGCTCATGGTAAATCTCTCCTTTAAGTCTTATTGCCTTGTCCGCTCCTGGGGCTTTTATAGACAAATAGTCTTTGCCTGCACGAGTAATTTCGAACCCTGCCGTTTTTGCCAAATCAATCAGCTCTTGGCGATTATCAATTGCGCCATCGATAACCGCCTGTTTAAAGAAAGCATTTAGTGTTTCTCGTGTGGCTTTATTATCAGCTGGGGCCCATTCAGGCTCTTTGGTTACTCTGGCGCGCATAGGATCGCGCGGATCGTCCAACCCATATTTGACGTTAATAAGGTCTGTGAAAGCATCCATTTGCCTATATTTCCCATCACCTGGTGGTGCTGGGTTCCAGGCACGGTCAACCTCGTAATTATGCCGAGGTAAAACGTAGTGAAGTTCAAGTCGATCTAGGTGGGTATGAGCGACGATCAAGATGTGCTGGTGCTCTTGGGAAATTCCCGCAAATAGCATCTCTTTCAGACGGTGTGTGATATCGGCTATTGAAGACTCTAGGCCAGCTGATTTAATTTTATCGGTGTCGTCTTTGGTGAACGACACAACACCACTGGTATATTTGTGCTTATGATCAAGTGCGTCGATCATCTGTTTCATCAATTCAGGGCTGCCCTCGATCACTTTTGGCAATGGGTTCCTTAGTGCCCACGCGGCTCCCTATTTATCAAAGTAGTTTTCATCGATCATATAATTGACTGGGCCGCTACCGCCGCCCCCGCCACTCCCTGAGTGGCAACTGAAGCCGTGCATTGCCATTACACTTCTCCAAGTAGCTCAGATTTTAGTTCTGTTATGCCGCGTTCGATGTCGATTAAACAAGACAAAATTTGCATTGTGTTGCTGTTCTCTTTGAATGTATTGCAATGCTTGGCGAGCATATTCAACTGACTGCCAAATTTATTATATGCGGCAGTCATTGCAAGCAGTTCTTTGGAACTTTTCGGAGCGTCTGTTCGTTTAATTGTGATTGTTGATGTTCGGGCTGATTGCAAAAGTAGTTGTGATAGCGACATAAAATTTTCAGAGGCTTTCTGCTCAAGCTCAGTTTTAAGTGTTTTTTTTAATTTAATGTGAATACGGGTGGTTGTAAGTGTTGGCTGCTGTTTAACAGTAGGCAATTCGTCTTGTTCGTTCATAATTCTGTGCCATTATTATTGTTATTATTGGGGGGGTGGGGGAACCCCACGCTTTTAGGGTTCAAGGTGAACCCTTGCAAGGATCAAGGTGGCACGCAGTGCACACCTTGAGTAGCCTTGTTCTTATAACTTATTTAATTATATACTAGTTTAAATTACTTTTATTTTATTTTGATATATGAGGTGTGTCGTATGAGTACTCGGTTTGAAGATATTGATGATGATGGAATGAGAGTTGAGTTGCTTTATCTAGAACTACTTGATGTATGTGGTGTCGTTGGGGCAAATAAAAGGTTGGATGAGTGGAAGAAAGTTAAGGGGCATGATAGTCCAGGTTTTCCATATTACGTTGATCCTGCTTTTCTGGAATAGTACGGAAATCCTACGATGTCCAGTATCCACATACTGAACGTCGTTACAGAAAACTGTGAGAGTATTTTTTAGGGTTTATGTTATTGACATAGAGGGTATCTATAGTTTTGCCCCTGTCAAATAAGTTTTTTTGTTTTGTGTGCGCTCTTTTTTTGCTTCAGTCTTTAACAATTCGCGATGAAAGGAAATTGCAATGATTGTTAAAGGACCATGGATAAATGAGCCAACGGATATATTCTACGCAGCCGAAAGTCTTCTGGGCCTTTACGGTCGTGTTTTTGCGTTAGAGATATATCTCCAGCGTTTTTCCTTACCTGTCTTAGATACAGCGTCAAAGCGCTTTGCTGTCACTTGTTTCGGTGAGGTTGCCTGCGCCGAAGAAAAATTCAGTTGCCGCTTAAGGGTTTTATTTGGCGAGGACGAAAAGGTAAGGCCATTGCGAATCATTCCACGCCCACTGCGAGCGCTAAGCATCCGCGATATCCACTTAAATAAATTTGAAGATGCTGAGCATATTCAAGTTTTTTTGGAAGGCCACGAAGTTGTTGCCTCACGATACGACAGCATTGATTCGATGGCATTGGTACGCGCTATGGCTTGCATAGAGGCCATGCGAAGTCGGATTCGGTCAGCTGCTTTAGATTATCTTGATTCGGGCTGTCATGCCCTTCCTGGGCTCTTGCAGCACGCCCTTGCGTATGAGTATGGAACGCGAGCTACTGCTTCTCGCTAGAGGCTGGCGGGAGTGCGAGACGGCGTTATGTCTCGCGCTCTCGGGAGCCGTCGGGGCGTGGGGTGAAGCCCCGCATGCGGACTTGAACACTTTAAATATGCCTAATGTCAATGTGATAAACCTTTTTACACTGCAACCTCCCCCTGGGAGAATTCGGCCAGCGGCCGGTATCGACAATATCATTGACAGTGTTTATGCAGTTGACATTAACATGCATATTTCATCCATGCTTAACGTTTGAGTTGATGTGTTTTCTATATAAGGGTTTATGTAGTTGACATAATAACGAGATGGATTGATTTCTCTGGCTCTTTTTAATAATTCAGAAGCTGTAGGTCTGGAGATGCTCGCTAGTTTGATGGCGGGCTTTTCCCTTGGATAAATAGAAATAAGTGTAACCGCGTGAGCGGTGGAGCTTGTTTCTAAATGCTTGAAGTCAATAGAGCGTTCGTTTTTTGCAACTTTCAATGCGCTGCAAATTTCATACTTGTTGTTTGTATAGTATTCAATTCCGGAGCTGATGAAGCGAATCCCGACAACCTTTTCGGAAAGAAGACCATGTTTGTTAGTTGATTCCTGGCGGATCAGTTCAACATCATGAATATGGATTTGTAAGAAGTTTTTATATGCGCTGAGATTTTTTGTTTTTGTATGCCGATCGTTGATTCTGCAATTTCTTATGATGCTGGCTATCTCTGGTGGGAATTGATCGGTCGACTCAGTTATTTTGTTCAATGTTCTAAACACTGTTAATGAGCTTTTTACACCGTAGTATTGGACTTGACGTATCGACATCGCTCTTATGCCTGCACGGACTCGTGCGCCCTCCGTGATTGTGGATAAGTCTTCACTTTTACGTAAGGCGTCTTTTTCTATATCTTTGTCTGTATAGCTAATTTGCAACTCGTCACTATCTACCGTTTTGATAATGTATTTAAGCGCATATGTCGAAGCAGTTGAACCTACTATCGCCTCTAGCTTGGCTTGAGTATCGCTGTAGCTTTTGTATAAGGTGGCCTTGAATCTATCAACCAGTTTCGGGTCTATGAAAAGCACGATGTGCCAATGTACGCATCCATCTCTATGTAACTCGGCAGTTCTCACTCCGAAGCAGGTAGTTAATGACATGCTTATTCCACAAGAGGGTTTTGCGAGTTGTGCTCTAAGCCTTGCCCATGCATTCTTAAGATAGTCTTGGCTGTCAGTCGTGCTGTATTTGTTAAATGAACACGTCCCTTTTGCAGGGTTTGGGTGGTAATTCGCTGGTGCAGTCAGCGTTAGCATATATGGTGTAAAACCATTATCCTGAGCGACTGCTTCAAGATTCTTTATTATAAAGTATGATTCGTTGAATTTGTTTTTGCTTTTGTTTTTTTGGATGTCTCGCAAGCATATAGCTTCTCCTGTCTCTTTAATTACTACAAATTTCTTTTTTAGGAATTCAGCATTTTTCTCATCTCCTCTGCTTATAAAGCTTAGTGTTTCATCAGAGCAGTAGGAGCTTTTCTGATCTGCACCAATTTTTTTTGTCCGTGCCTCAAGACGCAGCCTTTCTTTATGGGCAATAGCCGTCAGTCTGCGTTTTATGAATGAGAAATCACGTAGATAGTTCAGCTGTGTTTCTACGCTGAGCTTTTCGCACTTTTTAAAATTTGGGTTATCGATTAACTCTCGCGTGACTAAGCTTTGAATCGCGGCTTCTTGGTTAGCTATCTCCTGCGCTGCATCAGCCGATTCGGCTATCAGAGAGTCTGCTATTTTATTAATAGCCTCAAAATCAATTGCTTTTAATGAGGTGTGTTGGTTGTTTAGTAAAATCGCGGCCTTTCGAGCATCGTTCCTGATGCAGGAACATTCTGTTTCGATTTTGGAAATTTTATTGTTCAGATAATGTACGTAGCTATGAGCAACACCGGCGATAGCGTCGTTACTCAGCGTCCCGAGCACTTGGAGTTTTCTCCAAGTGGGGAGATTTTCGCGTATGTGTGAGGATGAAGGCTTGAGTGTTTGCATCTTGCGTTGTTCATTTTTATATTTTTTGTCGAGCGGAGGGGTGTGGCGCCTTCTCAATCACACTGAGGCAGATGTAGGGAGGAGTTGGATCCAGTCGTTAATCTCGCTCTCAATCCAGCGACTAGCTCGGCCAAGTTTTCTGGGTTTTGGAAATTGATTGTTGCGGATTTTGTCGTAAATAGACTTTCGGGACAGTTGGACTTTAGCTGCCACCGTTTCGAATTTCAGTAGATTTTGGTTCATTTTGTCTGCCCTGGTCTGTTGTTGTAGACCGAGCATAGCCAGTGTTTTTGGGTGTTTCAATGGCGGTATTTGCTGGTTTCTTGACAGATCAAAAATCGCTTCTAGGGTTGGAGCGGTTTATCTACTGTTGTTGAATTTGAGATAAAATAAAATATATTCAAACGAGTGTTTGAATTACGATTTAAAAATCTAATTGTCTGCTGTTTCGAGATCATGCCGTCTAATTTGTGAGCGGCATGCGAGGGTGGGGGCGGTGGAATGGCTTTTAGTTGATAGCGCGGCCTACACTTCAGTCGAGCTTGAGTCTGAGTGGTAATCGACCATCGAGTACCTTACGGTGCCCGCTCCGAGCAGTTCGCTTAGGTTGATGTCCGAGATAGACCGGACATCGATGTCTTCTTTTATGATCCTGATGCCGAGTCTTCTAGCAAGGGCGCTACGTGTGATTGTTGCGGCACTACCTGCTTCTGGGTCTTTGATTTCGTCTTTGAAAAGCTGCTTTTCGAGTTGCACTCGAATCGCTATCGGATCGACGTCTTCATAGCAGGCGATCAGAATGCCCAGGTCATAGGGAGGTTTCCACAGTCCCAATTCTGTTGGGCCTTCTGGACTCTCCTCTTTCTGTTCCGCGTTAATCGTAAGAAAAATCCCATAAAGATCACTGTGTTTTTTCTTTGCGAGACGTGATTCTAAAATTTCGCGGATCTGGCTATTCGCCAAAGAAGCATTGAACTCATCTGGCAGTGCGACTCTCGTATATCCCCTTGCAATCCATGAGCTGAATTTTTCTAGCCAAAGGCTCTCATTGCTGAAAGGTATGGTATGTCTGTTTTCTAGGCGATAAGGAGGGGATGGTAAATCTGCAAGCAGAAGACGTGGTATCCACAGCCTTTTTTGGGATTCTGCTCGTATGGGGATGACGACATCACCGTGGCTGGCAATCAGGTCAATTTCGCGGGGGTGTGAGCCGTCAGCATATTTAAATGGTTCTTTGACGGAGTTCGCACCGATCAACTCAATAACAGGGATGCTTTTGAAGTTGCCGCTGTAGATGTTGCAAGCTTGGGTAGCAACGATCCACCACTCACACTCAGGGTGCTGGCCACGCAGATCAGCGATGCTGTCTGCGTGGATTAGTGATCCCTGCCACCATTCGTGTTCATAGAGCTTTGCTAATATGGCACTGACGTCATCGGCTAATGGCTGCGTCACGGATAATCCCGTCAAGGTCGCTATTTATTAGGTCTCTAGAGCGGGTCGCTGACCTGCGGGTCGGCGGTGCCATCCTATGAGCAAGTGTGCCGATCTTATCGGCTAGGGCTGCTTCAAGATGGTGCTGATCTGTGGAGCTGTTGATGGCTTCAATGAGCGATTCGCCATTAACAGGCAAATTCCACACCTGTTTTAATCGTTTCAAATCCACTTGAGCCGCCATCGAGCGGAAAACATGGTACAGGGCGTTTATTTTGTTTGCTACTACGGGACGAGGATCAGCGCCGTCGTACCAATCATATACTGTCTTGCGGGTCACTTTGAATAGCTCGGAGAGCTGGGTAACGGTGAGCCCCAGAAAATCTTTTATGGCGTCCAGCTGGGCTGTCAGTCCAATCGCCTCTGCTTTTTCCGCTGCCGCCTCCTCAAGTTTCAGGGCTGAGGTAGAAATGAGGACGGGATGGCCGTCTATCAAAAAAATAGCGCCCTGTTTTATTGGGGGGGCAGTGGAAATCGTCTTATCAGCCAGCAGTCTTATCAGCTTGCTAACCAAGCCAGGTGCGGAAGCGCTGGTATCAGTTAGCTGCCTTGGTGCTGAGAACTGAATTGAGCTTGAGTTCATGAAAACAGTCATTTTACGTCCTCTCCTCTCCATGATGAGAATGCATAGTCTGTAAATACTTCGGGATGCCTAAAAAAATCATTAGCTACGGTGTGAAGCGCTCGCAGCTGTTCCAGTGCTTTCGCTGAAGAATCTACCTTGAGCGACTGCGCTGGTTGGTAGATTGCGTCCATATCAATGATAGCTTCTCCCGGAGTTAGCATGGGTATCCGAATCCCTATCGTGGGGTCCTGGGCCATAATGAGCAGGCCCATCAGGTCCTCGCTAACGCTGGGGTGTCCGGGATGATTTGTGTACCTGACACGTAACTCTTTGTCTCCTCTCTGATAGCTGGTAATGCCTGAACCGCCAAGCCGCTCAAAGCCATCAAAAGAAGGTGCCAGCAGTTCTGCGGCCAAGTATTTTTTAAGTTCTTCTTGAGATGATGTTTTGATGTGGTCGATGAATCGTACACCCATGTTGTTCACATCGATAAAGCGCATCAATTTAAGCAGCTCGTCGAGAACTCTACGCAGAATTTTCTCGAAGTCATCGTACCGAATGTATTCACGGGTGAAGACTAGCACCTGGTCAGGTGCCAGTTGAATCCCCAGCCTCCGGTCCGCAGAAAGTAGCATCCACATCCGACTGGTGGTGAGTTCTGCCTGCATCGACGCCCCAGCAGTGGGTGTCTGCACTTGGATTTCGTGGATGAGCGGCACCATGTCTCTAAGGGCGTCTTGGATCAGTGGAAATCTTTCTGCGAGTAACGGCCACGGAGCGAAACGTATCGACGCCAGCATGTATGAGAGCGGCGAATTCTTGAGAATACCGGAGCGGTCTGGCATGGCTTGAGGGACTCTGCTGAGGGTGTAGAGAATCCTAACTATACATCAAAGTAAACACTTGCGCTTTTTTTGAACTGCTTTGCGGAAGCTAAACAGAACCCAAGGGCATCGGAGGTGCGCGCGGAAGCGTCTCTCAGGTGGTTGGGCGAAAGGCGGGGAAAATTGCAATGTTTCTTTAGTGGCACGCAAAACGGCACGCAATGCGTGCCGTTTTCGCTCAGGCTGCTATGGCTGTGCGCCTTAACTGCTTGATTTATATGGTGGGCCCACACGGACTTGAACCGTGGACCAAAGGATTATGAGTCCTCTGCTCTGACCAACTGAGCTATAGGCCCTTAGTAGGTCGCGGATTATAGCGATGGTTTCTCCGCTGTGCTATCCGAAAAATCCTCAACGCTCATACGAAGAAAGGTCGCGGCGAACAGCTCTGGGGGGAGAGGCAGGCTGACGATGTAGCCTTGCATCTGTTCGCAGCCCTCTGCGGCAAGGAAGGCTTGCTGCGCCGAATTTTCCACGCCCTCGGCGATGATGGTGAATTGCATGCTGTGGCCGAGGGCGATGATGGCGCGCACGATGGCGGCGTCGTGAGGGTCGTCGGGCAGGCCGCGGACGAAGGATTGGTCGATCTTCAGGAAGTCCAGGGGCAGGCGCTTGAGGTAGCTGAGGGACGAATAGCCGGTGCCGAAGTCATCAATCGCCAGTTGTACGCCCAGGCGCTTGAGCTGATGCAGCACATCGAGGGCTTCTTCGGCCTGGCTCATGATGAAGTTCTCGGTGATCTCCAGTTGCAGGCAGCCAGGTTCCAGGTGGTACTCGCGCAGCAATTGTTCGATGCGTGACAGCAGGTTGGGGTGACGCAGTTGGGCGCCGGCGAGGTTGACCGACAGGGGGCCGAAGCCATCGAAGGCGGTTTGCCAGGCGTGCATTTGTCGACACGCCTGTTCCAGCACCCAGTCGCCAATCTGCAGGATCATGCCGTTTTCTTCGGCCAGGGCGATAAAGTGTTCCGGCGCTACATCGCCGAATGTCGGGTGGTGCCAGCGGATCAGTGCCTCGGCCCCGATCAGTTCCTGCGTGAGCAGGCTCAGTTTTGGTTGGTAATACAGGCTCAATTCATCGCGTTCGATGGCGCGCCGCAGTTCGTGCTCCAGCGCTACGCGTTCATTGGCCTGGGCCGTGAGGTCGCGGGTGTAGCTTTCGACCCGGTTACGGCCCTTGGCCTTGGAGCGGTACATCGCGGCGTCGGCGTTTTTGACCAAGGTGGCCACGTCGGTGCCGTCCTGGGGGTAGAGGCTGGTGCCAATACTGGCGCTGATAAAGAACTCGTGTTCACCGGCCTGGAACGGCGGGGTGAAGCAGTCCAGCAGTTTGTTGGCCAAGTGTTGTGCATCGCTCGCTTGTTGCAGGCCGGGCAGCAGGATGATGAATTCGTCACCCCCCAGGCGTGCGACGGTGTCGATGTCGCGCAACTGCTCCTTGAGACGTACGGCGATGTCCTTGAGCAGCAGGTCGCCGATGGGGTGACCGAGGCTGTCGTTGATATGTTTGAAGCGGTCCAGGTCGAGGAACAGCACCGCGCCCTGGCTGCCGGTTTCCTGCTGGCAGTTGATGGCGGCCTGTAATCGACTTTCAAACAACGTGCGGTTGGGCAGGCCGGTCAGGGGGTCGTGGTGTGCCTGATAGTCGAGGCGGGCCTGGGCGTGCTTGAGGCTGGAGATGTCGGCGAACACGGCGACAAAATGCGTGATCAACTGGTCGCGGTTGCGCACGGCGCTGATGGTCAGCCAACTGGGATACACCTCACCGTTCTTGCGACGGTTGGAAATTTCGCCTTGCCAGTGCCCATGGGCAGTCAACTGGTGCCACATGGCGGCATAAAAGGCGCTGTCGTGCAGGCCCGAGGCGAGCAGGCGCGGCGTGTGGCCGAGGGCCTCGGCTTCGCTGTAGCCGGTGATTTCGCTGAAGGCGCGGTTGACGGCGCTGATGTTCTGCCGGGTGTCGGTGATCAATACGCCTTCGGCGGTGCTCTCGAAAACCGTTGCGGCCTGTTGCAGTTTTTCCTGCATCTGTTGGCGTTCGGTGATGTCCCGAGCGATGGTCAACATGCAGTCATCACCGCCAATGGGCAGCGGGCGGCTGGACACTTCACAAAGCCGAGTCTGCCCGTCGTTGCGGCGGATGTGACAGATGAAGTCGCGGACAAACCCGTCGCGCTGCATCAGCTCGATCATGTGTTTGCGTTCGTTGAGGTCGACCCAGATGCCCAGGTCCAGGGTCGACTGGTCCAGGGACGTCGCGCTGGTAAAGCCGGTAATGCGGCTGAACCCCTCGTTGACCTCGATCAGCAGGCCATCGCTTTGACGGCTCAGCAGTAAACCATCGGGGGAGGCATGGAAGGCCTTGGCGAATTTTTCTTCGGAGGTTTGCAGCTGTTGCTGGGTTTCCTTGAGTTGGGTGATATCACGCACCACGACCACCAGCGCTTCGATAGTGTCGAGTTGGAAGGGTTCGGCCGAAATCAGGCCGGTAAACGCTTGGCCATTGCTGCGCAGAAAAGGCATTTCCAGGTTGCGGATGCTGGTGGTCTGCACCTGTTGCAACAGATCCGGGCCGGTACCGGGGATGCCCCAGATATTCAGCTCGGTGGCGGTTTTACCAATCACGTCCTTGGCCTTCAGGCCAACCTGGTCCTCGAATGCTTTATTGACCTCCAGCAGGCAGCCATCGGACATCCGTGCGATCACCAGAATATCCGGGCACTGCTGGAACACCGAGGCAAACTTTTGCTCTGACAGCTGCAGCGCCTCTTCGGTGCGCTTGGCGTCGCTGATGTCGATCATCAAGCCACGCAGCACCGGTTCATGGCCATGTTCGATGAGGCTGACAATATCGCGGACCCACAAGCAGCGGCCATCGGCCGTGATTACTCGGTAATCAACACTGTGATCACGGTTGGCGCGGGTTTCGCGCAAGCAATACGCTTCGGTACGTGTCAGGTCGGCAGGATGAATGATGTTGCGCCAGAAGCCGGGAATCAGCCAATGGGCGCGAGGATAGCCGAGTAACTCTTCGGCATGCGGCGACACGTAGCTGTAGGTGAAATCGCTGACGCTGGCTTCCCAGGCGATGGCGGACAGGCTTTCGACCAGGCCGCGATAGTGGTATTCGCTGCTGCGCAGCTCCTGCTCGAGGGCGACACGGCGAGAGATCTCTGAGCTGAGGCGGCGGTTGATGCGAATCACGATGGCCAGCACCGTGCTCAATAGCAGTACCGCCGGCAGGCCGTAGGTCAGCAGGTCTGACCAGAAGGTGCGGTGATCGGTGAGGCTGCCGACCCAGTGTTGCTGAATCGCTTGAGTTTCATCTGGGCTGAGGTCGGCGAGAACCTTGTCCAAGATGCTCACCAGCATTTTGTCATCCCGAGGTACGCCCATCGCCAGTTGGTAGCGGTAGGGTGTCTCGCCGCTGACGTACAAACCGTCGAGCTTGAGCTGGCGCAGGCTCCAGACGCTGGAAGCCAGATCGCCGACCACGGCGTCTACTTCATCAGTGGCCAACGCCTGCAGCGTCGAGCTCACATTGGGCAGAGCCACCAGATTGAGGTCAGGGTGGTGGGTGCGCAGTAGCTCATGGGGGGCGTAGTTTTCCACCACGGCGATCTTCAGGCCATAGAGCTCCTTCAGGTTGCGTGGTTGTGCACCGCCTTCATGGGCGAGGATGACAATGGGAAAATCCAGGTAAGGGCGTGTGAACGCCATAAAACTCTGGCGTTCCGGGGTGGACATGATGCCGGGCAGCAGATCGAGCTTGTTTTGCCTGGCTAGCTCCAGCACGGCGCTCCAGTTCTCCGGCTCGATCAGTTTGATCCTGACGCCGAGGCGGTCCTGGATCAACCGCACATAGTCTGCCGCCAAGCCTTGGTAGCGGCCGTTTTCATCACGGTACTCAAAGGGCGGCCACGACGCGTCCACCCCCAGGCGCAGCTCCTGATGGTCCGCCAACCAGCCACGCTCATCATCAGTGAGAGTCAACGCGCCAGCCGTTGCGGTCCAGGTCAGCAGCGACAGCAGTATCACGGTCGGCAATCTGGGCATAACGGTCTCGTTATGGCACGGGGAATGTTTCGAGTGTAGACGGGCATTGCGGGGGGAGAGGGGAGGTGCGGGGAATTTTATCGGCACACAGCAAAACCCCCGGCCTGGGCCGGGGGTTCTGGGATCACTCGTCGAGGAAGGAGCGTAGATGCTCGCTTCGCGTCGGGTGGCGCAACTTGCGCAGCGCCTTGGCTTCGATCTGACGGATCCGCTCACGGGTCACGTCAAACTGCTTACCGACTTCCTCAAGGGTGTGGTCGGTATTCATGTCGATGCCGAAACGCATGCGCAGTACCTTGGCTTCACGGGCAGTGAGGCCGGAGAGTACGTCGCGAGTCGCTTCTTTAAGGCTCTCAACGGTGGCGACATCGATTGGCGACTGCATGGTCGAGTCTTCGATGAAGTCACCCAAGTGGGAGTCTTCGTCATCACCGATCGGGGTTTCCATGGAGATCGGCTCTTTAGCGATCTTCAATACCTTGCGGATTTTATCCTCAGGCATTTCCATGCGTTCGCCCAGCTCTTCCGGAGTCGGTTCGCGACCCATTTCCTGCAACATCTGCCGGGAAATACGGTTGAGCTTGTTGATCGT
>Ga0105244_10000902_pt1 | contig 25108 bp, 30 predicted proteins | sample KBSM44metaG_FD_80423 | JGI IMG/M metagenome (GOLD analysis project Ga0105244, IMG submission 80423) | Miscanthus rhizosphere microbial communities from Kellogg Biological Station, Michigan, USA - KBS M4-4 metaG | ecosystem: Host-associated > Plants > Roots > Rhizosphere > Soil | place... | reverse complement strand
TGGTTTGGCGTCTGTTATTTGGCTGTGTATCGAACTGTATCCACGCCCCATCCTGATACACCGGCATGACGTTCTATCGCGTTCGCGACACAGACCGGATACACGCCTGGCTTTAACTCTGTTCACCAGCCGGCGCCGGCGGTCAACCCCCGTCACACGCGCCCTGGCCACACTCAGTCAAGCCAGGAGATACACCGATGAAGCGTCCTTACGCCGCCCTCGCGGCCACCCTTGCCCTGTCCCTCAGCGCCTTCGCCGCCGTGGCCCACGCCGATGAGGCCAAACCCCAAGAGAAGTGCTTTGGCGTGTCCCTCGCCGGGGCCAACGACTGCGCAGCCGGCAAGGGCACCTCGTGCGCCGGCACCGCCACCGCCGACTACCAGGGCAACGCCTGGGTGCTGGTGGACAAAGGCACCTGCACCCAGATCAAGACCCCCAAAGGCTACGGCAGCCTGACGGAGCAGCCATGAGCCGAGCGGCCCCGGCGGTGCTGATCCAGCGCCTGCTGCCCGAAGCGTTGCTGTTGCTGGTGGCGCGGCTGGGGATCGCGGCGGTGTTCTTTCTGTCGGGGCGCACCAAGGTCACGGGTTTCCTGAACCTCAAGCCGTCGACCTACACGCTGTTCCGCTCGGAATACGCCTTGCCGCTGATCCCGCCCGACTGGGCCGCGCACCTGGCGACCTATGCCGAGCACCTGTTCCCGCTGTTGCTGGTGCTGGGCCTGCTGACCCGCCCGGCCGCCGCCGCGCTGCTGGGCATGACCCTGGTGATCGAGGTGTTCGTGTACCCCGACGCCTGGCCGGTGCACCTGACTTGGGCGGGCTTGCTGTTGCCGTTGCTGGCCTACGGCGGCGGTGCCTGGTCCCTCGACCGCCTGATCTCAGGCCAACGTTCCTCACTGTGATGGAGAGTTCCAATGCGTATGCTTTCTTCCCTGGCCATTGCCATGGCCCTGACGGTTCCTATGTTCGCCCAGGCAGCCGATGCCCCACAGCCTGGCGCCGGTAAAAGCGTGGTGATCGTGCCCGGTTCGTTTGTCGACGGTTCCGGCTGGCGCGTGGTGCACGACATCCTGATTCACAAGGGCTACAAGGTCACCGTGGTGCATCAAGGCCACGAAAACCTCGCCGCCGACGTGGCCGAAGCCCGCGAAGTGCTGGAGCAGCAAGTCGGCCCGGTGGTGCTGGTGGGCCACAGTTCCGGTGGCGGGGTGATCTCGATTGCCGGCGACCGCGACAAGGTCAAGGCGCTGGTCTACGTCTCGGCGCTGCAACCGGAAGTGGGCGAGAACATGGCCCAGTTGATCGGCTCCATGCCGTCGCCCAGCGATGACATCAAGCCGAGCCGCGACGGCCACCTGTTCTTCGACCGCACCAAATTCAACGCCGACTTTGCGGCCGACCTGACCACCAACCGCACCGACTTCATGGCCGCCTCCCAAGTGCCGGCCACCACTGCGCTGTTCGGCGGCACCGTGTGGGCTGCGGCCTGGCACAAGAAGCCGACCTACGCCGTGGTGTCCACCGAAGACCGTGCCTTGAGCCCCGACTTGCAACGCTGGATGTACAAGCGCGCCGGTTCCAAGGTCACCGAAATCAAGGCCAGCCACTCGGTGTACATCTCCCAGCCTGAGGCTGTGGCGAAGGTCATCGAAGACGCGGCCTCCGTCATCAAGTAATTCACCCACCCCCCCTGGAGAAACACCCATGAACACTGCATTCAAATCCCGCCTGAGCCTCGCTGCCGCTGCTGCAATGATCGCCATGGCCTCCGCCTCGTTCGCCACTGCTGCCAGCGCCGCCGACCAGGCGGAAAAGCCCGGCCGTTGCTACGGCGTCAACACCTGCAAGGGCACCAGCCTGTGCGCCACGGCCAAGAACGATTGCAAGGGCCTCAACAGCTGCAAGGGCGAAGGCGTGATCGTCAAGACCCCGTCCGAATGCCTCAAGGCGGGTGGCACGCTGACTGAACCTAAATAACGCCTCACCCCCTGTGGGGGCGGGCTCTTTTTGTGGCGAGGGAGCTTGCTCCCGCTGACTGCGCAGCAGTCTCCGGCTTTTTCGGGGGCGCTTCGCACCCCAGCGCAAGCAAGCTTGCTCGCCACAACAAGCCCGCCCTACAGTTTTGATGGAGAGCCTCGAATGTCCATATCCAACCCCCACTTTTCCGGCTACGGCCTGGGGCTGCGCAAGGAGCACTATTGCGACTTCCTGGAAACCTCGGTGCCCGTGGATTTCGTCGAAGTGATCTCCGAGAACTTCATGGTCGCAGGCGGCCAGCCCCGCCATATCCTGCGCCAGGTACGCGAGCGTTACCCGGTGGCGCTGCATGGTGTGTCCCTGTCCATCGGCACCGCCGAAGGGCTGGACACCAATTATTTGCAGCGCCTCAAGTCGTTGGTGGACGAGGTGGAACCGCTGTTCGTCTCCGACCACCTGAGCTGGTCGCGCAGTGCGGGTTTCAATGCCCATGACTTGTTGCCCGTGCCCTATACAGATGAGGCCCTCGACCGGGTCTGCGCCAATATCCATCAGGCCCAGGACGTGCTGGGCCGCACGATGCTGTTTGAAAACCCGTCGAGCTACCTGGCGTTCGATGGCGCGTCCATGAGCGAGTGGGAATTCATCGCCGCCATGGCCAAGCGCACGGGGTGTGAACTGCTGCTGGACGTCAACAATGTGTTCGTCAGTGCCAGCAACCACGGTTTTGACGCCCTGGCGTTTCTGGACGGCATCCCCGCCGAGCGCGTGCGCCAGGTGCATTTGGCCGGGCATAGCCAGGGCCGCGAGCTGTTGATCGACAGCCATGACAGCCCGGTGTGCGCCGGGGTCTGGGAACTGTATGCCGAGGCCATGACCCGGCTCGGTCCCGTGGCCACCATGATCGAGCGCGATGATGAGATTCCGCCGCTCACCGAGCTGCTGCGTGAGTTGTCGAGGGCACGGGCGTTGGGAGCGCAGCGATGAACCTGGCGGCACTGCAACAGGTCTTCAGCCACTGGTTGGTGAACGCGTCCGATGAGTTTGCGCAGCTGCTCGGCAATAACGCCGCAGGCCTGGCGGTGTACCAGAACAACTACCGCGCCCAGTTGGTGGGCTGCCTGGAACAGGCGTTTCCCCACCTGCGCCGGTGGGTCGGCGAGGAGGCGTTCCTGGCGGCGAGCATCACCCATATCGACAGCCACCCGCCCCATGCCTGGACCCTGGATGCTTACCCGGAAGGTTTCTACGCCACCTTGAAAGACGTGTTCCCGCGCAACCCCGATGTGCATGAACTGGCCTGGATCGAATCGGCCCTGAATGAGGCGTTCGTGGCCGCCGACGCCGAGCCACTTGCCCCGCAGGTGTTGGCCGAGCTGGATTGGGACACGGCCGTGCTGAGCCTGACGCCGTCCCTGCGTTGCCATGGGCTGACGACCAATGCCGAGGCGATCTGGTCGGCGCTGTGGCAGGAAACGCAGGCGCCCGAAGCGGTGATGCTGGAACAGGCGGGTGGCCTGTTGGTGTGGCGTCGCCAATTCACCTCGCGCCTGCGCCAGGTGGATGCGCTGGAACTGGCGGCGCTGCAACAGGTGCAGGCCGACGGCAGTTTTGCCGGGCTGTGCGAGTTTTTGGTGGAACGCCTGGGCGAAGAGGCCGGCGTGATGTGCGCGGGCGAATACCTGGCCACGTGGCTGGGCAGTGAATTGATTGTGGGGGTGAGGGATGTTTGATCGTCGAGGTTTTATGCTGCTGGCGGCGGTAGCGGTGTGTGCGCCGGCGTTTGCCGTGCAAACGGTCAGCACCGATGAACAGGAAATTCGCTACGAGCGTTTCGGGCCGGAAGAGGGGCACGCGATTATTTTGCTGGCGGCCGACACCCAGGTGTTTGCCGCCGTCACTGGGCCTTTGGCGGCCCAAGGGTTTCGGGTGATCGTGCCGTACTTGCGCGACAGTGACGACGGGACACTGGGCCAGGATGTGCTGGAACTGATGAACGCCCTGCATATCCCCGAGGCCGTCCTGGCGGGCGTGGAGCAGGGCGCGCGGGTGGCGGCCAAGGCGGCCACGTTGAAGCCCACCCGCTGCGTGGGGCTGGTCACGCTGAACACGCCACCCCAGCCCGGGTTTGCCGAGGCGGTGGCGCTGATGGCGAAGACCGGGCATTGGCGAACATGAAAATATTGACAGCCAGGCAATAGGCCACTGAAAAAAATCCCGTCTGCCCTTACTCTAGAGGCCTTCGTCACCTGTGTGGATTGTTCATGTCTTCTGTCGCCGATGGGTTGCCCTCCAATAAACGCTTGCCGGCCGTGATCGCCCTGTCTTTGGGGATCGGCATGGCAACCCTGGACACGGCGATCGTCAACACGGCGCTGCCAACGCTGGCCGAGGGCATCGGCACCGATTCGGCCTCGGTGATCTGGGTGGTCAATGCCTACCAGCTGGCGATTATCGCCACAGTGCTGCCGTTTGCGTCCTTGAGTGATGTGCTGGGGCACCGTCGGGTGTACCTCGGCGGGTTGTTGCTGTTTATCGTGTCGTCGCTGTTTTGCGGGCTGGCCGGCTCGCTGCTGACCCTCACCGCCGCACGGGTGGCGCAAGGTCTGGGCGCGGCGGCGTTGATGAGCGTCAACACCGCGCTGCTGCGGCACATTTATCCCTCGAAAATGCTGGGGCGCGGCCTGGGCTACAACTCGCTGGTGGTGGGGTTGGCGTTCACGTTGGGGCCGACCGCTGCGTCGGCGATTCTGTCGGTGGCGACCTGGCACTGGTTGTACCTGATCAACGTGCCGCTGGGCCTGCTCGCATTGGGCCTGGGCCTGCGCTCATTGCCGGTGCTGCCATTGACCGGCCACGCGTTCGACCGCTTCGCCGCCGTGTTGTGTGCCGGGTTGTTTGCCTTGCTGGTGTTGGGCCTGGGCACGGCGGTGCATGGTGCGCAGGGCGCCTTGACCCTGGGTTTGATAGCGGTGGCGCTGGTGTGTGGCGTGTTGTTGCTGCGTCGTGAGGCGGGGCACCCGGCGCCGATGTTGGCGGTGGACCTGTTCAAGCGTCCGGTGTTTGCCCTGTCGTCCCTCACGGCGATCTGCGCATTCAGTGCCCAGGGCCTGGCGTTTGTCTCGCTGCCATTTTTGTTGCAGGCAGTGCTGGGTCATAGCCAGGTGGAAACCGGTTTCCTGATGACGCCCTGGCCGGCGGTGGTGGCGGTGATGGCTCTGGTGGCAGGGCGCCTGGCGGACCGGGTGTCCCTCGGCGTGCTGTGCGGCATCGGCCTGTTGATGCTCAGCGTGGGCATGGCTGCACTGGCGACCCTGGGCAGCGGCGCGTCGGCGTTTGATATCGGCTGGCGCATGGCGTTGTGCGGTGCCGGTTTCGGGTTCTTCCAGTCACCCAACCTCAAGGCGATCATGACCAGCGCACCCTTGGCCCGCAGCGGCGGGGCCAGCGGCATCGTGGCGATTTCACGGTTGCTGGGGCAAACGTTGGGGGCGTCGCTGGTGGCGTTCTGTTTCCATTTGTCCCTGGGCAGTGGACCGCAATACGCGCTGTGGCTGGGCTGCGGGTTTGCGCTGGTGGGCGCGGTGGCGAGCCTCTTGCGCTTGTTGCCGTATGACAAAAAGGCGTGATTGAGCGTTGTAAAACACCGTTCGGGAAGGCTACCGTGGCGACCTGAATATTTCGGGATGTTTCAGATTTATGTCCAGCCTGGCCCAACGCACTGCTGATGTGTCTTCCCGCCGCGCCGCGCTGACCCTGGCTTTATGCTTGCCCAGTGACGTGTTGCTCTACCTGCTGCTGCCCATGGAATCCCAGGCGTTCGGCATCACCCTGGCCCAGGCCGGGGTGCTGCTGGCGGCCAACCGCCTGGTGCGGATTTTCGGCTACCGGCATGTCCTCAACTTTTATGCACGCAACGGTGACCGCCTCACCTGCATGATCGCCGCAGGTGCCGCGACCGTGTGTGCCCTGGGCAACTCGATGCTCTCGGGCTTCGCGGCGCTGCTCTGCCTGCGCCTGATCTGGGGCCTGTGTTTTGCCGCGTTGAACCTGTCGACCCAAGTACTGGCCACCTCAGAACCTGCAGGCGCGGCGCGGAGGGCAGGGCGCTCGCGGGCCATGATCGCGCTGGGGCCGATGCTCGCGCTGCCCTTGGGCGGCTGGCTGACACTGTGGGCGGGGCCGCGTCCGATCTTTCTGATTCTGGCCGGGTGTTGTCTGCTGGGCTTATGGGCGGCCCACGGCCTGCCGCGCACCGGGCATGATCTGCACAGTACCGGGCGGCGCTTCAAATGGCCGGACAGCGTGGCGACCTGGTCGTTTATCGAAGGCGTGGCGCTGGATGGGCTGTTCATTTTTGGCCTGTCGATCCAGGCGCAGAAAATTCTGGGTGGCAACGCGGTGCTGATCGCCGGTGGCCTGATGGCCCTGCGGTATGCCTCGGAAATGCTCCTGAGCCCCCTCGGTGGCCGGGCCGCCCAGCGCTTTGGCGCCACTTCGATGCTGGTGCTGTTTTCGTTCCTGAGTGCCCTGGCCCTGACCGCGTTTGGCAGCTACTGGGTGATCGTCGGCGCGGCGGCGGTGCTGGTGCTGCGCGCCCTGCAATTGCCGCTGGTGACCACCTTGGTGGCCGAACGCAACCCGGGCTCGATGCGGGTTTCTGCCCTGGCGTCCAACGCGGTGTGGCGCGACGTGGGCGCGGGGCTCGGGCCGCTGCTGGCCGGTTTGTTGCTGCCGGTGGCGTCGGCCCCCTGGGTATTCGGCGTGGCAGGCGCCGCGATCGCACTGAGCGCGGTGTTCTGCTGGCGGGCAAAAGTTTCCCACTGACGATGTGAGGTTGTGTGTGTCCCTTCAAGAAAATTTCGTAAGCGTGCTGGATGAGGCGTATCGACACTGGACCGGCCAGGGACTGCCGGCCCCCGAACACCTGGACCCGCAACAACGCCTGGCCTGGCTGCACGCCGAGGCCCCCTACAGCCTGCTGGCCCACGACGGCGCCGCCGATCCGCTGTTTACCTACGTCAACGCCTGCGCGCTGAGCTGCTTCAAGTACCCGCGTGAAGACTTCATCGGCATGCCGTCGCGCTTCAGCGCCTCGGAACTCGACCGCGCCGCACGCCAGGTGCTGCTGGAACAGGTCACCGCCAACGGCATTGCCGACGGCTACAGCGGCTGGCGGGTGGATGCGCAGGGTGAGCCGTTCATGATCCACGCCGGGGTGGTGTGGACGTTGCTCGATAACGCCGGCCAACCCTGCGGACAGGCCGCGCTGTTCTGGCCGGATGAGCAACGTATCGGCGTGTTGGCCTAAGCGCTTTTAAAGCGTTCCAGCCAAGCGGGGTCGAACCGGGTTTGCTCGGTGTCGATCCCCAGCGCCTGCAGCTTCGCCTTGTGCGATTCAAGCTCGCCCACCAGTTGCGCCTGGGCGCTGGAATTGGCGTCCAGCGCATGCATCTGCGTCAGCCCCAGGTGATAGAAACGCAGCACCTTGAGGGCGGTCGGGTCGTTGGCTTGTACGCCCTCGGTGACCCGGTGCATCACGTTGGTGATGCTCATCAGGCTGCGCTTGAGCTGCCAGCCATACAACGCCGGCGCCAGCCACGGCTGGTTCCACAGCGGGCCACGCACCAGCGCGACGGTGACCAGCACGCCCGCAAACACACCCCCGACGTTGAAGCGGAAGTTGTCACCCCCGGGCTCGCCAAACAGCATCACCGCCAGGCTCGACAGCAGCATGGCCAAGGCCACGAACACCACGGCGATGATCAGCGTGCTGCGGCGGGTGAGTTGGCGGTAAGTGACGGGGTCGCAGGGTTTGAGTTCGAACATCCGGTTCAGCTCTCCAGGAGGGGCAGGGCGGCATCTTCTCATGCTTACGCAAAAGAGTTGAACGATGGTTCCCGGGGCTTTCTCTAAAACGCTGTAGGCCACCCACTTGAAAGGTGAACCGTCATGCCCGAATACAAACAGCCGCCGCCTGGTACACCCAACCCTGACCGCACACCCGGCGAAGAGGAGCGCGACAACGATGCGTTACGCCCCAATGACCCGGCGGAGCGTCAGGACAACGACGTGGAACAGGTAGAAGAAGACCTGGAAAACCTTCACGACAGGGCACGTCCCTTGTGACGAGAGTGGGGTGTGAGTCTGCCTTGGAAGCGGTCGACTCATACCCCGCCGTTGACTTTACGTTGCGAGACAGCCATACCTGTTTTTTCAGGCTGGCGAAGGTTGATCTGGCAATGGTGCAAGTGGATGCAGACATGATTACGGATTGGCAAACCTTCCACAGTGTTTTCGCCGAGACGTTCGGATTTCCGGGTTTTTACGGTCGCAACATGGATGCTTGGGTGGATTGTCTTTGTTACCTGGATGACCCTGGCGCAGAAATGTCTTCTGTTCACGTTCAAAGCGGACAAACGCTTTTGTTGGTCATCGAGAATGCCCAGGGCTTCAAACGCCGCTGTCCTGAACAGTTTGAGGCGTTGGTGGAGTGTGCGGGATTTGTGAATTGGCGAATGGTGGTCGCGGGCGGGGCTCCGCTGTTGGCGCTTGCTTTTAATGTTTGAGTGTTCACATGGAGCTGACGCACTTTGAATGTGCTTTTCATCTGCAGCAAAAACCGCCTACGCAGTCCTACCGCCGAACAGTTGTTTGCGGATTGGCCAGGTATTGAGACGGCATCTGCTGGTGTCAGTAACGATGCAGATGTGCCTGTAAGCCAAGAGCTTTTGGCGTGGGCCGAGCTGATTTTTGTGATGGAGCCGATCCATCGGAAAAAACTGACGGCTCGCTTTGCCTCGGAGTTGAAGGGTAAACGTATTGTCTGCCTGCATGTTCCTGATGATTACGAATACATGGCACCGGCTTTGATCAAGCTGCTCGAGGGGAGAGTGGGGCGTTATTTGTCCATATGATGTTATGTCGCCTTCCGGCCAAAAGCAGCCCTTTGAAGGCTCGAGTCGCACCTATTTCGAAAGCCCGTTTGCGCCGTCGTCGATCTCACACAAAATCCGCTCAAGCTCAGGTCGCGACCACTTCTCCCAAGAAAATACATCCCGGTCATCACCGGTGTGCCAATACTCGCCTGCGTCAAATGCCTGATAGATAGAGAATGCCGGCTGGGGCATATCCGCGTGCATGGACAAGTCGATAATATCGCTGATGACAGTATTCATCACCTCATCACAGTAATGAAAATCGCGGGTGCCTGTAATAAACAATCTTGCAACTGAGATCGCCAACTGATTCAAAAGATCGCGACTGTCGATCTGTAGGTGCTCACACATCACACTCAATTCCGTGTTTGGGGCCTCTTCAATGACCGTAAGTACGTAATCAAGGTTGTCATCACTTAGACCTTTGTTCATGGGGTAACAGCACTCGCCAATTCAGTTTTGCCATGGATTCAGGACAGGCTTGTCAGAAAGGCATATTGCCAGATGTGCTGCCGAAGGTCTGCTTAGGGGCGGTAGCGTTCAGTCGCGACTGGCGGCTTTTGGCCGAAAGCGGACGTCATCAATTTAGTCTGCTTGGCCAAGAGCCACCCTACCCTTGCTACATCCCGCAACGCCTTGCAGGAGATTCACATGCTGCTCTCTTTGGTTTGGCGGGGCTGTAGCACTGAGGGGCGGATGCAAAAAGTCCAGTGCGGGGCTGGGCTTGACTCGGGATTCGGATAATGTGTCGATAAAACGACTACATAGATTCGATTTCCAGAGCCCCGAAGCATTGTAAGCCTCTAACGCGAAAGCTCAATTTGATCGGATGTTTACGTAGGCCGATAGTTAACTCACATGGAGTTTGTGATGGCTCTAACTCAAATGCAGATTATTCAGTCACTGGGTGAAGCTATGGCCTGGTTTGAGCGGGAGCGTCAGTGGGGGGTGCCACCGACAGAGCTTAGACATCTTTGCGGTCGTATCGGTGAGCTGTATGCAGCGCTGATAACGAATGGCCAAATGGCTGTGTCTGTTAACCAGAAAGGTTATGACGTGGTTAGCGCACAGGGCGAAAAGGTGTCCGTTAAAACGACTGCAAAGATGGGTCACGCAGGTCACGTATCTTTCAACCCGCGGTCACTCTCCGAGGTGGATAGGGTGATTATTCTACGAATCAATACAGATGACATGGAGATTGAAACGCTGCTCGATGCATCTCTTGATGATGCGTTGGTGATGATGGGCCCAGAGACGCAAGGAAAACGCTCAATCCTCTTGAGCCGGCTTTTGAAACGATCAAAACCTGATAGCGAACTGGTGACAGTCAATCAGGTTAGCTACCACGGGTATGTCATACGGGAGCTTGAAACCGGCACCATTGCTGTATTCCGGGACAGCCAACCTGTACAACCGGCAAAACCAGCCCTCAGAGAGATGGCGATAAGTCTCAATGTCTCTCTTGTTAATTCAAACGGGAATCCATTTAACACCAGGCAACTGGGTAGCTTGATCATCCAGAGCGTGAAGGCACTCATGGAAAGCTTGCCAGCGCCTCCCGTACCTATAATTCGAGGCACATCCTGGCCTTGCTAGAAATGCAGTCAGGGTTGGGCAGTGCTCGCGAATGGCGTATAGCCCGCCAGCACCGCCACCGCTACTATCAAAATCCGCATGTCGTTCCCTCTTTGATGTATCCGGAGACTTTATCACCAGCGAAGGACCGGCAAGAAAGACTCACATGGGTGGAGTTACTCTGATTCGCGAGCGCCCGCTTAGCATCATTCTGGCTGGCTAAAATCTTGATTCAGGGATCAACCTGTTGCTCAGAAACAAACTCATAATGCTTTCCAGGGCTGTCATCAAGGACCGCTTTCAGAGCCTTAGCTCGTCGCTCCAGGCAAGCATCAAAGCCGGCACTGTGGGGCGCCGAAATCTAAGCGTGGATCACGATTATCAAGTGGTTGCCTTTTGTGCGAACACCCCATTAGGAGCGCTAAAGCCAGCGCTCCTGCGATAAATTTCATGCAGGTAACTCCTGTGGAAATAAGCCACGATATCACTGGGCCGGACGGAAATGAAAAGCCCAGCGCGGAGCTGGGCTCGACAACTTTTCATTAGCCTTCGATCACAGGAACTCTGCCAGCGTTGCAGTAGGGAAGTTGAGTTGCTGGCTTAGACTTATCGGCAGACTTCACCGTCCCATAGGCGGTTGCGAGCGTGGACACCGCGTCCACTGCCATCTTCAGCCCTGGCGTCGAATCGGCCCCCACCTTTGCCAAGCTACCGTTATCTTTTAGATCTACCGAGAACTTAGAGGTTTCGAACCATCCAGCCTCGTAACGGATATAGCTTTCATGTGCCGCCGGTATCAACTTCGTTTCAGTGACTTGGACCGCAAAGCAGCCAGTGCTTTTGTCGCCGCCGGCGTAACGCAGCATTTCACCTTCTTTATTCAGGATTTTGTCCTGAATGTATCGCTCCTTTACCTGAACTAGTCGAAAAAAAGGAACACCCTCGCAACCACTCTTACAGTCAGCTTGCTCGTACGTAACAATTTTCCCTGAGCACCCCGCCAGAACTGCTATCAACGAAAAAACCATCAACCGTTTCATGCACGCCCCCCCTATATGGCTTATTGCCATATCAAGATCGTAGCGGGCGTAGGCGGAAACGCCATTTTTCCTCTCTCATATGCTGACCTGGTCAGGCATCCACATCACTGAGGGGCCAGATGCAAAAAGCCCAATGCGGGGCTGGACTACTCCAAGGACAGCTTTCGGCCAGAAGCGGCCGCTTGCGAGTGACATTTGTAGAATCACAGTGGTCGAATCACTTAACAGGTAATCCACCAACAAAAAAAGGAATTCGCTGAATTTCCATCTCACTCATTTCTCGCCAATCGTTACGCAAAATACCGTACTCAAGCTCGGCGCTTTCCATTGCCTCTTCTAATCCAAGCATCAAGTGGTCACCTTCAATCTGGAGCGCTTCGTAGTCCTCAAAGCGGATCTCCAGATACACCGGGTTATCGCCTTCTATTTCTAGGCCAAAAAGCACGAGTGAGGTTACGCCAGGCCGAAATTCGTTGAGTTTCTTTACATTCGCAAAAAAGCAGGTCGTAGGTTGTGGCATGACGCCGGTCGCCTTATATATTTTGGGCTTCCCATTTCATAGGGCTGCTTTAGATCGATTTGAGTCGGCCGCAACTGGCAGCTTCTGGCCGACTTCTGCCTTTGCTGACAGGCAGCTTTGGGTCAAATGCAGCCAATTGCAACTCCAGCTTTCGACCCATCGCGTGCGCTCAATCTAGGTTTTCAAACTCTCCTGATACCACTGACAGGATCGTCCCCTATGTGTGTACCTCAGGGACATAGGAAGCAAATCTATCACTGGCATCCTTTTGCACCCAAAGGCGTCCACGCCGTAAGCGTGCGACCAACTCTCTTTCCAAACGCCAGCATTAAGAATCATGGTGCCTGCGTATTCTTAGGCCGACGCGATAGCCCTTAATGTCAGGATTTCCATGCTTCAACGAAGCGCTTACTCAAAACCCTTCAACGCCAACGTGATACGCACGTGGCTGCAGCGTTACGGGGCTTTGCATCTTGAAAACCTAGTTGGAATGACGCTCACGTAGGGCTTGATCCAAAAACAAGGCCGCATTTTTTACCGCCTGCATCCCTTCCGGCAAGATGGCTGCGAACATGTGCCAGACGTGAAACATCCCCGGCCAGACTTCCAATGACACACGCACTCGGTTTTCTCCCAGATGGGTAGCGAGCCGCATGGCGTCGCTGAGCATCACTTCGTTTTCACCTATTTGCACCAGGATGGGTGGCAAGCCCCTGACGTCCGCGAAGACGGGTGATGCATCGGGATCATTGGGCAGCGCGCCATTGAGAAACGCTTTGGCCAGCAACGTAAGGCCCAGGCGTGATGCTTGCGGATCCAGGCCGTCACGGTTGTCGATGGAAGCACCCGTGTGCTCCAGATTTGCCCAAGGTGACAAGGCGGCTCCACCCGCTGGCAACGGCAAGCCTGCGTTGCGGGCCTTGACCATCACCGATACGACCATTGCACCTCCAGCGGAGTCGCCGCAGAAAACGATGGACTTGGGATCGTGGCCTTGGTCGAGCAGCCATCGATAGGACGCCAGTGTGTCATCGATGGGGGCCGGGAATGGATGTTCAGGCGCCAGGCGATAGTCCGGCAGAAAGACGTTGGCGCCGAGTCGTTTTGCGAAGTGCCCAGCCAGACCCAGATAGCCAGTCGGGCTGCCGCCCACATAACCCCCGCCATGGATGTAGAGCAGAATCCGATTGCCCTCACGCTCATCGGGCACCACAACCTTGCCGGGTACACCGCCCATATCGACGTCATGCCAGGTTACGCCTGCGGGAACCGGGTGCGTGGACAACACCTGTTCGTAAGCTTTGCGTTGCTCATCAAGGGTCGTGTTCGTTTCCTGTCCTAGCAGAAAGGGCCCAAAGTCAGCCGCAGATGCAACCCAAGCGTCGAGACGGGCCTGAACAAGGGGGGAGAAGGGCATGGGTAGTTCCTCACATGAGATGCCGATGCAACGCATCAGGATTGGCGATTGTGGTTCCAGTGTATTCTCCTCATTGACGAACAGATTTCCCCTCTGTGGGGTCGCTTGGAGTTGCGTGTGAGTCGTTTGAATCTAGATGAAATGAGCGCGTTCATGGCCGTGGTCGAGACGGGAAGCTTCGTTGCGGGTGGCCGTTCGCTCGGGCTGACACGCTCGGCAGCCGGTAAGGCAATTACTCGCCTTGAAGCCCATCTTGGTGTGCGGCTCCTCAATCGCACGACGAGGAGCATGAGCGTCACGGATGACGGTCAATTGTTCTACCAGCACTGCATTCAGATCTTCAGCCAGTTGGAAGAAGCTCAAGACAGTGTGGGGCAGAAGGCAGGTGCACCAAGAGGTAATCTGCGCATCAGTCTGCCTGATGCACTTGGCCGGTTGTTGGTACTTCCCTTGCTGGCCGAGTATCAACGGCTGTGGCCCGATGTTCAGGTCGATGCAAGCTTTTCGGACAGGGTGGTGGACATCATTGACGAAGGCTTCGATCTCGCGGTGCGCATTGGCAACCATGCAACCGATTCCAGCCTTGTCTCTCGCACGGTGGCCCATCATCGCGCAGTCATTTGTGCCGCTCCCGCTTACGTCCAGGCGTATGGCGCTCCTCAAACGGCGGATGATCTTCTGCATCATCAATGCCTGGTGTTCAGCAGCCGCATGAAGCGCCAACCTTGGCGATTGCAAGAAGCAAGCGGCGAGTGGCTGAAGGTCAGTCCGAACAGTCGGCTAAGGCTGGACAGCGCAGAGGCCATTCGAGATGCGGCTCTTCTGGGCCTGGGTCTCGCTTACCTGCCGGCGTTCCTGGCGGCTGACTACCTTGAGGATGGCCGCCTGAAGCAAGTGCTTCAGGCGTATGGCACCGAAGAGGTGCCCGTCCAAGCCATCTATCCCAGCAAGCGTCATTTACCCCCGAAGGTTCGGGGCTTCATTGACTTGATGGTTGAACGCTGGAAATGCTGAATTTCAAGGCAGATGCCGGAGGGCTGAGCAAGTGATCCAGCACTCAACCGACTCATCCTTTCGCAGCAAACCGCCACGTCTTGGGTGCGAGCCCCGTCTCCCGCTTGAAAGCATGGCTGAAGGCGCTTTCGGAGGTGTACCCCAGCGCCTGTGCAACCGTGCCGATATGTTCATTGCCTTCACGTAGCGCGCGCTCAGCCAGCCGCATCCGCCAATGCGTGAGGTACGCGATTGGCGTCATCCCCGCCACGGTGCGAAAGTGGTGTGCAAACGTCGTTCGTGACATGGCGCATGCGCGTGCCAGGTCTTCCAGGTGCCACGAGCGGGCAGGATCGCCGTGCATCAGTTGCAGGGCCGGGGCAAGACGGGCATTGCCAAGCACGGCCAGCCATCCCGCCAGCGGTGAACCGTTGGTTTCCAGGTGAGCGCGCAGGATCTGGATGAACAGCAGTTGAGCCAAGTGAGCGGATGCCAACTGCGCGCCTGGCTTTGGGGTTAGCCGTTCTTGCACCAGTTGATCAAGCAGCCCGCGAAACGAAGCGGCCTCAGGCGCCGCCGCTGGCACGTGAATCCACGGCGGCAGGACCTGTCTCAACAGCCTCCCACTGACAGGGTCGAGGAGTACGTGACCCCCAATGTGGGCGAAATCGTCGCCCTCACCAATGGGCACGTGGGATTTGCCCGGGCCCGAAAACACACGCATTGCATCGGTGGGTTCGACCCCCGGATCACTGGCGAGTACGAAAGCGCGTTTGGCACTGAGTAGCCCCACATCACCCGTGCGGAACAACATCGGGCTTTCGTCGCCTTCGAACGTGACCCAGCAACTGCCTTTGATGACCGCAAAGAATTTGATGTTGTCCGGAGCGGGAAAACGCAGCGCCCAGCGCCCGCCTGCGGTAAAACCGCCTGTCACCAGCGATTCGGCGCGGGCGAGTTTGAGGATGTCGGAAAAAGGGTCGTTGTGCATTTCCGTACTATCGCGCAAGACTGGCGTACGATCAAATATTCAGAATCCGGTAGCAGGCCGGTAGCCTTTCCTGACGATCAATCCGGTGAGGAAGGCAGGCATGAGTGAACACATTGTATTGGTAACCGGTGGCACAGGTTTTATAGCCCAATACTGCATCATCACACTGCTGGAGAAGGGCTTTAAGGTCCGTACGACTGTGCGCACGCTGGCGCGCGAAGCTGAAGTGCGCAGGCATCTGAAACAACGCAATGTCGACCCGGGGAGCGACCTGTCGTTTGTGGTCGCCGACTTGATGTCCGATGACGGTTGGAAAGAGGCCGTCGCCGGTTGTCGCTACGTGATTCACGGTGCATCGCCTACGCCGTCAGGCAACCAGGTGACTGAAGCGGACTGGGTCAATCCAGCCATTGAAGGAAACTTGCGTGTACTGCGCGCCGCGAGCGAGGCGGGAGTCAAGCGTGTTGTCCTCACCTCGGCGTTCGGTGCGGTTGGCGTCGGCCATTCAGCTGACTACCGCCGCCCGTTTGATGAGACCGACTGGAGTGATGTCAGCGGTGATGTCTGGGCGTATCAGAAATCAAAAACGCTGGCGGAGCGCGCGGCCTGGGAATTCATCCAGAGTGCGCAAGGGCAAGGTCTTGAACTGGCGGCAATCAACCCGGTCGCGGTGCTGGGCCCGGTATTGGGCGCAACCTATTCTCACTCCACACGGATCATCAAAGACATGCTGGAAGGACAGCCTGGCTGCCCGAACATCAATTCGTGTTTTGTGGATGTCAGGGATGTGGCCGAGTTGCACCTGCTGGCCATGACGCATCCGGCCGCTAACGGCGAACGTTTCCTGGCCAGTTCGGGCGACAGCTTGCCGATGGTCCAGGTGGCACGCACGCTGCGCGATCATCTGGGTGAGGCGGCCAGGAATGTTTCCACTCAGGAACTGAGCGATGACAACATTCGTGCCGCTGCCAAAACGAACCCGATGATGCTGGGCATGGTCAAGCTGTTGGGCGTCGATATGAGCGTCACGGCGGCCAAGGCCATGACACTGTTGGGCTGGGCACCTCGTAGCCCGGAAGACGCCATTGTTGCAACGGCCAGGAGTTTTATCGAACTCGGCTTGATTGAACCTCGCTGAGGTGAGGCGTGCGGGCGTTTGATGGCTGGCAACCGCGCGCTTCGGGTCGAAAGCAGCCTGATGTGAGGGGCTGCCCATACGCCCGCTCCATGATGACGCGCGGAGCGGGAATCATCGGCACCACTGACTTGATGAAAATGTTAACGGCATAAAAAACGGTTTTTTACCTCAGCTAAAGGGCTGTAAGAGGTTGCTTCGCCGTTTTGACTGTTCCAGAAAACGTCGTAACCTTGATCCGCTTGCGAAACCTGAGAGAGGTCTTCTCGCGTCGATATAGAAAGCCCAGTCTGACGTTACACACTCTAGGCCAGAAGCTGATGCAACGAAGTGGGTTGCGTTGGTGGATACATTGATAACGTGTGTAATTGCGCCATCACTGTCGGGCGGACGTTCTGGCCTAGATATCCTACGATGACTGACTGCGGTCACTCTGATTTTATGACTCCCGTGTGCTTAGAGGCCTCTCTTGGATATCAACCGGCTACTGAAAAAGCGTCAACTGAACGTCCAGGAACAGAATACGATCACGGCACATAACATTTCGATCACCGCTAGCTATTGGCGGGGCAGGGGAGTTCCTGCTTGCTTGGCCGAGTACGCCGAAAGCCAAGGTGTAGTCTGGTCTGATACCGTCGTCCTCAAATTGGAAATAGATTTTCCCGGCATGCCCAGCTTGTTCGGACTACTGCTCACTCAAACCGAACAATTCATTGCGTTCGAGGTTGACACTGATAGTGCACACCTGACGATTCAAACAGTCGAGCGCTGGGAGGACATCTCTGCTCATCAGGATTACTCGCTGTCGAAAAGAGGTGTGAGAAAAGGTTTTGCAGCTATAGCTTTAGAGGAAAGACGGCAACTCCTTGCGCTGCCGCAATATGAATCGCCCCTCTAATGCTTCGCTCATTGAAAAGGCTTTCCCGTGCTCAGGAAGTGACTCGCCGCGCGGGACTGTACTGAGTCTATTGCTACCATCATAGATTGACGGCCTCTAACCCAGTGTTTATGCGTCATGCGCAGGGATGGCCCACTGTCCGATAAAGCTGCCAATTCTGCGCTCGATGTCACTTTCAACTGTCCGCAGCCGCAAAATAGGAATGCCACTTTTCGCCAGAATCTCGTTTTTCATGGCGTCCCGAGCAGCCTGCACGGGGTGGTCGTGGTACCCGCCGTCGACCTCGATCACCCCTATCGGTTTCTTGCCTACTTTGAAATAGATCACGAAATCGCAACTGGCGCGCCTCATGAACGCTCGCTGAGGCTCCGTCCAGTCGAGGCTACCCGGCGAGGCAATCTTATCTAGGTCGATCTGTGTGTGGAACTTCAATGCCTGGCACGCTGGGGCCGACAGCGCTTCGCGCAGCAACTGTGCCACGATCTGCTCGGATTTGTAGCGTGAATCCTCGGACCGCAAGCGGGCATCCAAGCGTGCCAGAGACTGGTCGTATTCGCGGTACAGCAAGTCGAATGCCGACACCACCGGCGCGCGTACGATCTGCTCATCTTGCGCGTAATAGCTGATGTAGCGGATCAGTGCGGCGATGTGGCTATTGTTGTCAGTGAATACCTCGTCGCCGGTCACCAGGGTGAAGCGATGTTTGGCCCGGGAAACTGCCACGTTGACCATGCGGGGGTCGTCGACGAAATCCAAGCGTGTTCGCGTCTGGTTGTAGCGCTTCTTGTCCAGCACGGTGGAGAAGACAATTTCGTCGCATTCGCGCCCCTGAAACTTGTGCACGGTGTCCTTGACGAAATCCGTCGGCAAGTGTGTGTTGCAAAGGTTGACTTGCGCCCGGAACGGGGCGATGTAGCCACGACCTTCGCCGTCCATTCCGACCGGCGGCCCTTCGTTCTCGAGCACCTTCAGTAGCGAGTTCAATTCCCGAAGGTTGGTGTTCTTTCTGGCGTGATTACCCTTGGCTGTCACCACCAGGCGAAGGGGGGCTTCGCCCTTGTCCTCGGTCATCGGCACCAGTGCGTTGTCGTAGAACTGCTGGTTGCAGAACTGGATGATCCTGGGGTGACAGCGGTAATGTTCTTTCAGCAGGGTTCTGGGCAGCGCGTCCTGGAATACGGCAATGCACGAATCCAGCAGGCTGTAGACCTCGCAATCGTAGGCCTCGTCGGGTGCTTGAAGCCCCAGTGCCACAGGGATATGTGGCAACTGACGGTTGTCTCCAACGACGATCAGATTCTTTGCGCAGCCCAGTGGCAGGATGCCCGGCACGATGTCCTGCAAAGAGGCTTCGTCGATGATTACGTAGTCGAGAACCGCTCCCGGCGCGATCGAATTGACGATGGAGTGCGTACCGCTGCCCAGTATGGGAAATCGCTGCACGAAGGCATCGAAATGCCTGCAGTAAGTTTTGACATCAAAGCTGCCCTGCGGCGGTTCCTGAAGTTGCAGGTGCTGCTTCAGGTGGTGCATCGATGCCGTTGTCAGTTCTTTCAGCAGGGCCGTAAAATTCGCGCGTGCCAACGATTCGCGGCACTCGCGTAGCTCCGTCTCCTTATCCCGTACCGACTTGTCGTAGTAATGCATCTGCAGTGCGTGGAAAACCGCTATGCGCGCCTCGCCCTCAGCGAATGGTTGAGTGCGAAAAATCCTGAATTTGAACAGTAGCTCGATGCGGTCTTTGAAATGAATGCGCTGTTCGCCGAGGTAAGCCAGGTAAGCCATGAGGTCTGCAGTCTTGCGCGGTGTCAGGCCGTACTTGTCGAGCGAACCTGTGGTCTGCACATCACTTTCGGCCTGCCACTGCTGCAGGTAGCGCCGCTCGATGACCAACTCGTCCAGCTCGATTTGCAGTTGTGCCGCCCTGTTATGGTCTTGTAGATGCTTCTTCAAGCGAGTCAGCAAGGTCTGAATCTCATCTAGGGACGGTGCCGACTCAGGCGCACTTGATGGCCACGCAGGCAGGTCGGCGAAGAAGGCCTCACGTTTGTCCTGGTTGCCAAGCTTGGCGACCAAGTGGCCCAGACCGTATTTCTCCAGCTTTTCGTAGACGTTTTCCACGGCAGCATTGTTGTTGGACAGCACCGCTACCGTCTGCCCACGTAACAGAATATTGGCGAGGATGTTGAGGATCGTCTGGGTCTTGCCGGTCCCGGGTGGACCCTCGATCACGCTGATTTGCGCGCTGAACGCCTGCTCCACCGCCTGAAGTTGACTTTCGTTAAGCCCGAACGGATAGATGAGGTCCTGACCTGGCGCCAGCGTGCCATTGCGCCCCGAACAATAGGCTTGCAAGGCGGTGCCAGCAATGGCGGGCAGTTTTCCGAGCTGGCGCACCACATTGTTGGCAATTTCACGATCAGTCTTCGACTCGGCGTGATCCTGTCGGGCATTCGCCACGGTAGTGAAGTAGCGGAAGACAGGCGATTCTTTCATTGATGTCGCGGCCGTAAAGCCGATACCGTCCATCTTGTAGACGTAGGGTTTTTTGGCTCCCGTGTAGTGCACGACGGCATATCGCTCGCCGTAAATCGTAGCTTTAGCAATGGGCGTGACGACCGCGCTGCCGGATTTGTGCATCAGTACATCGGTCAATTCGCGGGTGGGCGAAACATGGCAGTTACTGAGCGGGCGAGTGTATTTCTTGTTGGAGGGGAAGTGACAGGTCAGCTCCAGGGCTTCGTACTTTTCGCTCCAGCGAATCGCCCAGTCGCTGATTTTTGCAGTCTTGTCCTCACCATCCATCTGAATCGAAGCCATCTTCCATTTCCCTATGCGTCTGACATCCGGCTTTGCTGTGCACCGGATGCTGCTTTCTCCAAGAGGAGTTATATTGCCATCATTGCATGGAGGGTAGAAAGACGGAGGAAGTTGTACGCGATCGGGGCAGCAGTTGCTAATGAGCCGGCTGCGCAAGTAAATAACTAAGGATTGAATGAACGATGGAAGCCAACAGCCGTCCTTTGCTGCGAATCTTCGAGCCCACAGTGTGCTACCAGATTCCGCTGTTCCAGCGGCCATATGTCTGGAAGCGTGAAGATAACTGGCTGCCGCTCTGGGAGGACCTTGAGCGCCTGCTCGGGGTGGTGCTGGCTGGTGAGAAGCTGCGCCCTCACTTCCTCGGTGCAGTGGTGCTTGAGCAACTGCGTAATGACACCGGTTCGGTGCAGGGGCGTCAGGTCATTGATGGGCAGCAGCGCTTCACCACCTTGCAGCTTCTGCTGATCGCCGCCCGCGACCTTTGCCGCAACCGGGGCAGCGAGCGCTTTGCCGGACGCTTCGAGTCGATGGTCTCCAACAGTGACACGATGGTCGATGACCCGTCGGAGGTGCCCAAACTGTTGCCAACCAATGCCGATCGTCACGCGTTTGCCTGGGTACATGGCGTGGGCAGTCCGGATGCGTTGTTGCAGCAGGCGAGCAAGAAGGGCGTCGATTTCAGCTACGATCAGGGCATCGTCGGCGCATACCTGTACTTCTATCGGCAGTTCGAGGATTGGTTGCAGCCAGAGGCTGAAGAAACCAAAGATTCGCCGGAGAAGCTGCTGGATGCGCTTTGGGCCGTGGTTCGTAATGGCTTGCAGTTGGTGGTCATTGATCTTGGTGAAGACGACGAATCGCAAGTGATCTTTGAAACGCTCAATGCCCGTGGCACGCAATTGCTGCCGGCGGATCTGATCAAGAACTTTCTATTCCGGCGCGCTCAAAGTGAAGGCGGTGATATCGACACGCTATACGAAGAGCATTGGGCGGAGTTCGATGGCGAGTTCTGGCGTCAAGAGGTCAAGCAGGGGCGGGAAAACCGTCCACGTATTGACATCTTCATCCGCCATTTCCTGACCTTGGCGATGCGCCGCGACATTCGCGTCGGCCACATCTTCAACGAATACAAGAACTACGTGCAGCACACAGCCGACTGGAGCTCTTGTTTCATCGATCCAGCCAACTCCGCCAGTGAGCATATCGCGCTGCTTAAGATCTATGCCGAGCATTTTCGCCAGTTCTCTTCGCCTACGGCAGGATCTCGTCTGGCACGTTTTCTGGCGCGCCTTGGGGTAATCGATACGTCGACGGTTTATCCGTTGCTGCTGTTATGTAGCCAGCGACTGCTTCCGCAGCAGCAAACCGAGTTCGAGGCGATCCTGACGGTCCTTGAGTCCTATCTGTTCCGTCGGATGATCTGTGGCCTAACCACCAAAAACTACAACCGACTATTCCTGGATCTGATTCGTCATCTTGAGCGGGAAAAAAGAATTACGGCCCACGTGGTTGGTGCGTTCCTACTCTCCGGCGAAGGGGAAAGTGTGCGCTTCCCGAAAGACGGTGAGCTGAGCATTGCACTACTCGACTTCCCGCTGTACCAGTGGTGGCCCCAGTACCGTGTGCGTGCGGTACTCAAGGCTTTGGAGGGTGGGCTGGCGCATGTAAAAAGCGAGGCTATCAGCCTGCCGAAGGGGTTGACCATCGAGCATATTCTGCCTGTGAGCTGGCAGGAGCACTGGCCGCTGCCTGCAGAGGTGCAGAATGATGCCCAGGCAAAGGTGGAGTTCAGCCAACGTCGTGATCTAATCAAACACACGCTGGGCAATTTGACACTCGTGACCAGCAGCCTGAACCCTGCGTTGTCCAACTCCGCCTGGTCAGCCAAGAAGCCGGAGCTTTTGAAGTGGAGCAAGTTGAATCTCAGCCGTGACTTGCATGACCATGAAGAATGGTCGGAGCAGGAAATTTTCGCCAGGGGAGCGGTGCTGGCCAAGTCTGCGATGCAGATCTGGCCATATCCGGACGTCGATCAGTAGCAACAGGGAGCGGGAGCTTCGTTAGCAACGTGCGTCCAAAGTCACTTTACTGAGGACCGTTTCTATCTATCTGAAAGCTGGCATAGCGCTGTACTTGTTCCTTTTTCACCTCTGGGTCACAGACTCCATGGGGTGGTTTTAGGCCCCTCGCTGAAGGTGTTCAAGGCGCTGGCGGCGTTTGCGTGGGTGGTGACTGGAATAAGGGGGGAATTTGGCGGTGCTCGCTGTGATGGTCACGTAAGCGTCCTCGGTGGTCACTCGCGAATTTCCCTCAATCCCTTGAATGCAGGCGAGCCAGCTTATGATTTTGAACCCCGTCATTACTGCTCATTTGGTCGCTGAAGCCAGGGAGCTTTTAGCGTCACCGCGTTGGCAATATCCAGACACTCCCGGGGCGGCGCAAATAGTGGAGTTGAGTGAGCGCCTGTGTTCTCCAATGATGTACAGAGCTTTTCAACGTTGCGTTGGGCTTCTCGCTCCAGGCGTCGGCTCGACTGGATGCGGTTGAGATATCCATAGACACAGATCTTCAACAGGACCTCAGGGTGGTAAGCAGGTCGGCCCGTATCAGCAGGAATAGCACCGTCGAAACCCAAATTGACCAGGTCGAGCTCGTCGACGAAGACGTCGGCTATACGTACCGGGTTGGTATCGTTGACGTAGTCATCGAAGCTTTCGGGAAGTAAGGTGCCTTGACCTCTATGCTCCCCTTGAATAAAGCGCTTCACGAGACGATCCTCTTCTGGAATTCGAATGTTGGATGCTGCTGTGAAGATAGTGAAATCTACCCGTTTTGACGATGTCGACCATGATTTAGGGTATGAGTACCGTGGTCATAATTACAGCGTGCAGAGCGATGGGGACATATTCCTGATCAGAACTTACGACGACGAACCAGGGTGTGCGACTGTCGTAAGTCCGACCACGGCGCATGCCAAGGGCAACCTTAGACAGCTCGTCACTTTCTTGCAGGCGGAGTTTGGGGTCTCTAGGATCTGCCTCTACAAGGCGGATTTGGGGCGTTACGCTGAGATCAACCTTGAAACGTTGGCATTCCTTCCCATTTGAGTTCGGCGGCGACAGCGCGGTTAGTGTTTTTACACACTATGGGCCGTTAGCTGCCCTCTAGGGGGGCGGAATCGACCCAAAACCGCCTTCCAGAACGGGAAGCTAATGACCAATACAGACCTAAGCGACAAATTTCGCCGCCTGGCTCCTAACTTGCAGTCACGATAAGTCGCGCGCACCTCGGGAAAAGATGTTCACCAATGTGCCATCTGGGTCGCGCAACAGCGCCGAGGTATTACCCCAAGGCATCAGTGTGATCGGCATTACGACTTCTGCGTTTGCCTTTTCTGCGAGCATCAAGGCCGCCTCCACGTCGTCGACTTCGAACTCCAGGATAGCGGAGCGATTTGCCGCCGCCGAGGCAAGCCCATTGTTAAAAAGCCGGATCAAGCGTTCTTCGCTGATTGCCAAAACGATGCCATTGAAATGAATTTCGGCGAATCCCTCAGCGAGATGCTTAGGCTCAATGGCGCAGAGTGTTTTGTAGAAGTCGACGACGCGTTTGAAGTTTTGGGTGACGATACGTACGGAGTCAAAGTTCATGAGCAGACCTGGCGAGAGGGAGAAATCTCACCTTAAAGCCAACCCGTGTCAGTTTCTGACAGTATCGTTATGCCCCTTTCCGGCATCGAGCGACGCCATTCTTCAAGCAACGCCTGTTTGCTTTGAGGGTAGCGATCCGTTGAGAGCACCACTTGATTGATGCGATCAGTACGAAAATTGCGGAAAGCCCCTCTCAGTTCGCACCAGCACATTAACACCTGCACCCGCTCGAAGTATGCGAGTGCAAACGGCCAGACTGTGCGTTGGGAGACTGCTCCAGCCGCAGTCTGGTAGCTCAGTTCCAGCTTGCGTTCAAGCCGGACGCTCTCCCTTAGAAGGCCCGAGTGAGCTGTGGCATCTGTCGATGTTTGTCCCATGCCAGCAAACAGCGTGGAGACCTCCAATTCGCGCCGCAGGGGCGGTGGCAAAACCGCCGATATTTTTGTCAGCATCGCCTGCGCACCTTGCGTCAGCTCGCTGTCTCGGCGCTCCATTACCAGCCGCATCCCAAGAACCAGCGCTTCCAATTCGACGGAGCCGAACATCAGTGGAGGCAGCATGAAGCCGGGTTTCATGATGTAGCCGACGCCGACACCCCCTTCGATTGCCGCGCCCTGTGCCTTCAGGCTGGCAATGTCGCGATAGAGTGTGCGAACGCCGATGCCGAGTTCGTCAGCTAGCGTTTGCCCGCTGACGGCATGCCGGTAGCGTCGCAGGATTTGCAGGAGATTGAGGAGGCGTTCAGATCTGGACATGCCGGAAGAATATTGAATATTCAAACCGCGCGCTATTTTCAGGTGCCACCGGAATAGGTGGCGTTGTCAGGTTGAGAGGCTACTCGCTAGTTTGAACGTCTACTGCTGGCCGTTTTCTGCCCTTTGGCAGAGGCAGACAGCGGACTTCAAACGCCGCTTAGCCTCGACCAGCATTTGGGGCGCTGCGATCTTCTGGTTCAGAAAAGTAGCGACCTCCAGGTCTGAAAGCTCGTCAAGCGGCGTATTCCAGGCGTCTCGGTATCGCTCTTGTAACGAAGTTTCGGCCACGCCTTTCCAGGGGCCAATGAGGCTGCTGACGGTCGTCGATTGGGTCACGTAAGTCGAATGCTCTTGGTTGGTTACAGGAGGCGCTACCACCACCTCCACCAGGCCTTCT
>Ga0105244_10000897_pt1 | contig 25163 bp, 37 predicted proteins | sample KBSM44metaG_FD_80423 | JGI IMG/M metagenome (GOLD analysis project Ga0105244, IMG submission 80423) | Miscanthus rhizosphere microbial communities from Kellogg Biological Station, Michigan, USA - KBS M4-4 metaG | ecosystem: Host-associated > Plants > Roots > Rhizosphere > Soil | place... | reverse complement strand
GTCGTGTCCGCGCATCTCAAGCTTGGGTAATCCGTCTTGGGTGAACTTGGGTGCGCCGTACTGATCCTTCGCCTGGGCGATGTGGTACAGCTCATGCTCGACCAGTGCACAGAAGTCAGCGTCGGAGCACTGGGCGCAGTAATCAGCAGCCAGCGTGATGATGTAGGCCGGCACGTCGCCGAACCAATCCAGCATCTGCTGCTCCATCCGGGCTTTCTGCCAGCCACCAGCGCGGAAAGCGACCTGTTCGGCCTGCCCTACCACCGTGCGGCCCTTCTTCGTGAAGGCAGCAGATGCCCACATCACACGAATGTCCGCATCGATCAGATGGGCGTGGTCTTCGTTGTGGATGCTGCCGGTGTCAGCGAGGATTTCGGCCTGGAGCCATTCCCATACCTCAGGCGCTGGGGTGAGGCGTATACCGAAGTCACTCAGATCGGCCAGTTCAAGCAGGCTTGCTGGAGGTAGTGGCCTGTTCAATTGGGGTCACCTTGATCTCCCCCCAAACGGGGTGATAGTCGATGTGATTGCCGTCGGTACTGCGCAGAGGCATGTCGGCCACTACAGCGATGCCAGCCTCCGTGTCGCAGTAAACCACGCAGTCGATGCGCTTCCCGTCGAGGAAGACTTCTCGCTGGCCCCTGCCATCGTCCGCCCAATGGACGTGCCGGCCTGTTTGGTCACTCATATTTCACCCCGTGTCGCGACACAATTTGCTGATTCGCGAAACGTGTCGCGACTTACTTGGATCGGCGCTCGATCCCGCCAGGCGCCTTTTCACAGTGCAGGCAGTGCTCACAGTTCAACGTCCGGCAGAGCCAGGCTTTCACCCGCTGCCACCAGATGACCATGAAGATGTGACGCATACCGGCAAGGGCCAACGAGACGTGCAACGTGATACCGGCAGTGGTTGGGCCGATGATGAAGATGTTCTGGTTGCGGCTCATCACCACAAACCCGCTGATGGCGATCGCTGAATAGATCAGCTTGCCGAGGATTCCGTCCCGCACTCGACCGCTCAGAACACACCAGGTCGCCCACAAGGCAATCAAGCCGCAGGCGATGGAGTTGATCAATTCAAGACTCATGGTGGATTGCCTCCCCCGAACCGCTGGCGAATGAGCGCCCAGAGGTCAGCGGCTTTGATGGCTCGGTTAATGGCTGCGAGCAGCGATCCGCCGAAGGTTCCCAGCAGGAAGCCAATTCCCGCGACGATCTTCGGCTCTGTCACACCCAGATAGGTGCTGACCATGCTCGTCAGGTACAGCGAGCAGGCAATGCCAGTGACCAGGAAGATCATCCAGGCACGCCAGTCGGCCAGATCGTCTTTGTGCCACCAGCTTGCGACGACAGCACCGACCAGTCCTGCGATCAGCAATTCAAACCTGTCGATCTTGTCGAGCAGGCGCTGCAATAACTCCATGCGCTCGACTCCGTGGATGCATGTGAATAGGTCGGCCCCGCTGCACTCCCAGCTCGGAGCAATGGGTGTGGGGAGCCGAAAACGAAAAAGCCCCTGCGAATGCAGAGGCTTCATGGTGTAAAAAAAAAGCCCCGCATCTGCAGGGCTATTTTGGGAGGTTATACCTCGGATTAATCGGGGACGTTACCGTTTGCTACGCATCCCGCCAGGACGGCGACGATTGATACAAATGTTGCGTTAACGAATGTTGCTGCCAGTGTTTTGATCATCTGTAACTCCTTGCACGCAAATTGAACTGTTGCGTTCAGCGATCCAATGAAGCTTGAAAGTGCGGTCAAAATAACCATCGTCAAAAAAAGGATCGCCATCAAGGAAGGCTGCGTAACGGGATTCGAACCATGTCCCCAGAAACTGGGTGGCCGGTAGTTAACCTGCTCATACCCCAATCATACCAGTGTGCATATGTCGAATTAAACATTGGCCATCAAAAAACCCGGCGCGGCGGCCGGGTTTCGAGGTAGTCGTGCGCTGGAGGTAAGTTGCGCAGTGTGGGAAAAGTACATCAAATTCCCCACCATGGCAACACCTTTATGCCGCATCCTCTGATTTTTCTGCGTGAATAACCTGCCAAACTGGCTCTTGAGCTTGAATATCCACTTCCTCGATAGCCTTTCGCAGGAAATTCCAGATGTCGAGCCAATCTCGATCCCAGTGCTTGGGCTGGATAGCGATCCCGTACAGCTTCATCATGGCGTCAGACACTCGAGCTGGCCCCCACGCATCGCCGCCGTTCGCCTCGGCCTTGTAGGACTGCAGGGCGCAGGTGATCAAGCAATGCACCTTCGCAGCCTTGGCATCAGTGAGCGCACTAAAGTCAGTATCCGACCAGATCAGCTTCTCGGCATTGAGCATGTGCACGACGGTCATGCACGGGTGGTAGAGGTAGTGCCCCAACTGCTGTACCTGGAACGGCAGCGACTCGATCGCCTTCTGCACCTTCCCCATGGTAACCAGGTGCGCTGCCCGATGTGTCGACCGTCCAATAGGCGTGCGGCGTGTCTCGGCGATGTGGATCTTCTGGCGGACAGCCATGATGCGCTCTTCCTTGTCCTCGCCCTGGGCGGCAAAGATGACCTCTCGAAGCGCGGCCTTTTCCTTCCGGACGACAGTCGCGGATTTTGCCCGGTCAGCCGCCGCTGCACTGATTGAGGCGTTCGACTCATGCTGTGCGTCTGTCCACGCTTGACGTGCGTTGATCAATTTCATGCTGCCTGCCCCTTTTTCAGTTCTCGGGTCTTGGCCCGGTATTCGGCCTTGATGGTTTTGATTTCTTCGACGGTCAGCTTCTGGGGCTGATGAGGCCCTTCGATCCAGGCCACCTTGTCGGCGCCGATGCGCTGCACCAACCGGATGCGGTACTCGACCGCGTTGCCGGAAAGGTTGCGATTGCACTTCACACACTGGCGGTGGATGTTCAGCGGCTCGAAGCGCAGCTCAGGACAGGCGCCGACGGATCGGTAATGGCCGGCGTCCCAGCGGCTGCCGGTGATCAGGTCACTGTCGTTCGGCATCGAGTCGCAACTGATGCACGGAAGGTGCGCATCGCGGAGTCGGACATACTCGTTCACCGCCGCCTGGGCTTCGCGCAGGTGATCAGCCCTGGTCTTCAGTTTCTCTTTGCGGACTTTGATCTCGCGGCGACCGAGCTGGGCGATGGCCTTCTTTGCCTTCTGCTCGTTCCGTGGTGCGTCCTTCAGCGCGCAGGCTGGGCTGCACACGGCCTGACCTAGCCGCGCAGGGACGAATGAGGCCCCGCAGGAAGCAACGCGGCATTTCTTCGGTTTGGGCGCCTTCTTTTCCTTGATGGCTACGCGCATGGCTCCGCCTCCTTGGGAACAATGGTGGCCGCGGCAGTGCGATAGGAGTAATCGCCGCAGACCGCAATAACCGTGTAGTCCTTGAGACCGAGTCGAAACGTGTCACCGCATTCTGGCGGGGTGTCCTCGGCAGTTTTGATGATCGCTGTGCCGTTCAGATACCAGGTGGTGAGGCACTTCGAGAGCGCCTCAGCAGTAGTGAAAAACTTGGCTTCTCGCATCAGTAGCGCCCTCCCCACTTGTCCTGCTCAGTCCAGCGAACGCCATGCTCGGCGCCGAAGGCATGCATCAGCTCGAACAGATCGCTGAACCACTTCTGCGACTGCTTGCGGGTCGAAACGGCCATCACGACGAAGCCACCGTCGAGGCCGGGCTCTGCGCGTTGCTTCTCCAGCGAGGCGCTGAAGAGGCACTTCCAGTCCTCACTGGTCAGTTTTTTGCCGTGCCAGATGACCTGCTCGGACACGTCCTTGAGCATTGCCCACATCTTCCGATTGCAGACGTCAGGGCGCTTCTCGTCGCGGATCACCACCACTTTTGGCTTGCTCAGGTCGATGGCGTGGAGAACGCCGGCGAGGCGGTTGACGTCTCGCTGATCACGGATCGTGTATTCGGGATTCATGGATGTTCGCTCCCACAGGCAGAGCGTTGCAGGGACGGGGCTTCAGGCGCAGGCGAGCCCTGCTCGCTCCCACTGACAACTGACCGCCCTTTGCTCATGGCGGCGTCGATGGACGCGATGGCCGCTTGGCGCCTTGGGTGCCTGAAGGAAATCTCGTTGTTTTCATCCAGAAGCCCGCGCACCTCGGCTTCGTGAAGAATGAATTCGCGGGCGTCCAGCGCAGCCTTGCGCAGCCCCTCGTTCTCAGCCAAAAGCTCCAGCGCAACTTCCTCCACGGTCTTCTCCCCGAGGAATTCCTGCAGGGCCTCGGTGTTGCGCTTCCACTCCGCACAATTGGCCTTCCAGGCAGCGACCTCGCTCCACAGCAGGGACTGGAGTTTCTGTTTGTCGATGGTCATGTCCTTTGCTCCCCTGCTTCCAATTCCTGGGCCTGCTTGATCAGCAGCGCCCGGCGATCAGCCAGTTCGTTGGCTGCCAAAATTCGCAGCTCTATTTTTTCCTCGTCCGTGGCTTTGCGCATCGCCAGCATCGAATCCTTCACCGCGGCGAGCCTCTCGCGCAGTTTTGGGGAAGGCCGCGCGACCTCACCGGTGAGCAGCGCAACCACGGCTCTACCGTCTTCAGTGACCGGTGCGACACTCAAGTCGGCCAGGTACTGCTGAGCGCGCTCCTGTGGGATTCGCTGCATTTGCAGGGCTTTGGTAATCGCCTGCGTGCGGCGGTTGGCGTCGAAGCCGACAGACACATGCCAGTTCACCTCTTTGCTGTCCTCCCGAGCCTGCCCCACCAGACGCTCGTAAGCGCTGTTGAACGCCATGCGCGCACCGACCTTGTCGCCGGCATCGAGTACAGGTTTCGCAGCAGCCAGCGCGAGCTGGATTTCATCGGTCAGCACCACGGTTTCAAATTCATCGTTGGTGGTCATGGCGATCGCCCATGCTTCGTCCTTGCCCGGGCGGCCGTCAGCGGCTTGCACTCGCTGGAGAATGTCGGCCATTGCCAACTTGCCTCTCACTTCAAAACGGCAGGCCTTCAGCGCTGCTTTCACGACCGGCACCGGGTAAGCGCAGAGGTCTTCGGCCATGATCGCCGCAGTGCCTGGGTTCATTTCCTGCCCCATGGCCTCCGCGGTGGCGCAGATCGCGGCGGCGAGGCCAGCAACCTGCTGGTCGTTCATTTCAAAGGTACTCATTGCGCTCCCCTGCTTTGCGCTTGGCCAAGACCATTTGCGCGGCCTGTTCGGCGGCGGATACGTTCGCCTCGGTGCGTTCCATCTGGCGTGCGGTTGTCCCGTTGATGCGCTGACCTGTCACCCACTGGGTGTGGTAGCTCTCGGCGTTGGCCAGCAGCTCGTTGAGGCTGTGGCACTTGCGCAGGACGGCGGCATCGCTGGTTTTCAGAAAGTGGGCAGCGACGTGGTGAGCGAGATCGGCACCGAGTCGGTCCACCAGTTGACCGAGCTGGCCACCGACCTTGGCGTTCCACACTGGCCAAGTGCTGTAGCGCTTGCGGTAGGCCATGGCGTAGTTCGCCCAGACCTTGAAGGTTTTGCAGGACTGGTCTTTCGGGCCCGGCATGTCAGCGGGAATCTCAACCCGTGGCGTGTCGGTGCGATCAACCACCAGCACTAGGTTGCGGGCCGGCTTGTCCGGGCTGCCTTGCAAGTCCTGACTGGTATCCTGATTAGTACCCTGATGATTGGTATCCTGATTTGTCGGAAATTTTTCCGACCCTGACTCGGATTTTTCTCCGACCTTGCTCGGATTTTTTTCCGAGGTAGATCGGATTTTTTTCCGACCTTCGTTCTTTGGTGGGGTCGGATATTTTTCCGACCCATCCAGCTTCTGGTTCCACTCGATCGCCTTCTCGGTCAGGCGGAACAGCGTGATGTTCGAAGTGCTGGAAAGCTCAATCAAACCCGCCTCTTCCAAGGCCTTCAGCATGCGGTAGGCAGTGTCTGGCTTGTCAGTGAGCAGCGGCAGCTCCTCAATGATCTTGGCCTTGCTCAGCGCGAAGAAGATCCCGTCGTCAGTCTTGATTGGCTTGGTCCAGCTCGGGCAGCCGTAGATGAAGGCGAACAGCAGGGCCTGCTGTGAGTTCAGCCCCCACTCCAACGCCTTCACCTGATTGATCGTTAGGGTGAACTGCATGTCAGGTGTTCCTGACGCAGGATGAGAAAACAAACGCGAGCGACACGTTCTGCGAATTCTGAAAACATGTCGCGACATCGTTTGGGGTATTGCTGGAATTTGGCTGGCTCTGCATAATCGGGCCTCTCTAGTTTTGCGAATCAGCCGACCTTCTCCGTCGGCTTTTTTGTGCCCTGGATTCAGACAAGCTTCAAATTCGGTTTGTGTTTTGCGATCAGCGCTTCAGCCTTCCGGCCAAGCTCCCCTGCCCGCGCCTCAACTTGGCGGCACTGTTCGGCGAACGCCGGTAGGTGTGGAAGGTCCTCTTCGCACATCACCTGGTCGTCAAATACTTCGCTGCCGGTGTCGATCACATCGCCCAGCGCGCGGATCAGCGCACCGAAGCTTTTGTTGGCGCACTGATCGCTCTGCATCTGGCGGGCACCGGTCAGGCCGTGGCGACCGGCCAGTTCGTTGATGCAGTGGTCGCGATACTCGGGCTCCAGAGCATCCACCCAAGATTCTTCCAGCCACGACGGCATTTCCTGATCACCGGACAGCCAGCGCTGCACACGCTTCAGCCAGCGGCCTGTAGCCTTCACGAATTCACCAACGTCGTTCAGACGCGCCAACTCATCAAAATCCGGAACCTTTGCCTGGACGACTTTCGCTGCTGGAACTCGCAGACAGATTTCCCGGCTCAGCGCTTGGGCGAAATCGTCCTGGCTCAAGCTAGTGCGTGCGATCTGGTTTTGAGCGTGCGCGACCAGAACCTGATCACGGGTTTGCGCGGTGTGTCTTGGACTGGACGTTTCCATGGAGACTGCTCTCTTCTAATCTGGCTTCAACGGATTGGCGGACAGGGATGTCGCTAGGCGGCCATCTCGGCCCAAGGAAACGACGGACACAGCTTTTCTTTTTTGAAAGCACCTTCGGTCAGCGCCTCCGCTCGCTTGGCAATAACCGGAGACATGCCGTGCTTTCCCCGAACCCAGCCGGAAACGGTGCTTTGATCAACCTTGAGCTTCTCGGCGGTGGCCTCCTGGGTGCCGAAGTAGTCAACGAGCCCCTTGTAAATTGCGTTCATAATGCCCCTCCATACGGGAATACCCATATGTTAGTTTATGGGAATACCGATTTGCAAGGGTATGGGAGCGCCCGTAATACTTCGCGAATGGAATTCAAAGACCGACTCAAAGCAGCCCGCCGCCACGCCAAGCTCAATCAGACTGAGCTCGCAGAGCGCGCCGGCCTCACGCAGACCTCAATTTCCGATTTGGAGAGGGGTAAATCGAAAGCGACTGCATTCGCAGCTCAGATCGCCTCAGTTTGTGGTGTCTCCCCTATGTGGCTCGCAGAGGGCGTCGGCGACATGCTCAAGGGCGTGCCTGATCATCAGGCTGAATCCATCCAGCCCAGCGTGAAACTTGGCACCATCGAGACCTGGGACGACGAAACACCGCTCGATGACGACGAGGTCTACGTCCCCTTCCTTCACGAAGTCGAGCTGGCGGCCGGATCAGGCAGGTTCGCGATCGAGGAAAACGCCAACTCACGTCTGCGCTTCAACAAAAAGGACCTGCGCCACAACGGCGTTCAGTTCAGCAACGCTAAATGCGTCAAGGTCGGCGGTAACAGCATGGTGCCCGTGTTGCGCGACGGCGCCACGGTTGGTGTGAATGTCGGCAAGAACTCACTGAGTGATATCGTCGACGGCGAGATGTATGCCATCAACCACAACGGGCAGCTTCGCGTGAAGCAGGTCTACCGCATCCCAATCGGCCTCCGCCTGCGCAGCTTCAACCGTGACGAGCACCCGGACGAGGACTACACGTTCCAGCAAATCCAAGAGCAGCAGATCTCGATACTTGGGCATGTATTCTGGTGGGCTATGTACTCTCGCTGATGGACCGGGAAAAAAATCTCGCAACGACTATGCTCATAACTCCTCATGATTTGATAGCTCACCTCCCATTTGGTGGGCTTTTTTCTGCGCGCGATAACCGTCTTCTGCAAGGCGGATTAATCGGTATCCGTGCAGAGTGCATGCCCTCACCTCGCCATCAGCTCAGCGAAATGCTTGAAATCGTTAAGTCTTTTTATTTCGGGCAGTTGGCACAGAAGATGCCCTTACTACTGGGAGAACGTGAACCGCAGCCGGAGAGCTGCTGACGCTAACCTGTGATAGATGAGGCATATAAAAATGAACGCTATTGACCTTCTCAAAGCCGACCACGAAAAAGTAAAGAGCATTCTGAGCCAGCTGAGCGAATCCACTGACCGCGCTCTGAAAAAACGTGTCGAGCTGCTCGATAAGCTGGAGATGGAGATTACTATCCATACCCAGCTTGAAGAGCAGATCCTCTACCCCGCCTTTAAAGAAGCGGGGGGCAAAGAGGAGGATGAAATGTACTACGAGGCGAAGGAAGAACACCGCACAGTGGACTCCCTGGTGCTCCCAGATCTGAAAGGCACTGCCCCTTCAACACCCGAGTTCGCCGGCCGGGTAAAGGTGGTGAAGGAGTTGCTCGAGCATCACATCGAGGAAGAGGAAACCGAGATGTTTCCGAAGGCCAAGAAGCTGCTGGGCAAGGCGAAACTCGATGAACTGGGTGAACAAATGGAAGTGATGAAAACTTCGCTGAAAAAAAGCCTAGCTAACGGCGACATGGCGGCCTGAAGTGATCTCAGCCGAACGTTGACCTTGGAGCCCGGCCCAGTGCCGGGCTTCCTGTATCTCCCCTCCTACGTTCCGCCTCCGAGCCCTTCAGTTGCTTGAGCGAACCTCGTGCCAGCTTCTCTGACTAACTGGCGCCACTCGCCGGCAGTAATCAGTCCTTCCTGCTCCATGGCGTCTGCCATTTTGAGCAACTCATCGTACTGCTCTTCGGCGTCCATTCTGATTTTGGGCTCCTCCAGCAGCTTGTGCCACGCAGACAGTGCTTTTTGTTTCTCTTCGACTCTCATGGCGATTCACCTAATGGAATGTGAGTCGGTAGAGGACGGGCACGAGATGAGTGTTCAATGGCAGCGACTGACGGCGCTGTTGATGGTGGCGCTGCGCCACGGGTGGTAAAATTTCAGCTCAATTGATGGAGGGATCCGATGAAAGCAAAACTCACCATTTTCCTGCTCGCAGCCTGCGTCGCGGGCTCAGCTATAGCTGCCAAGAAGGCCTCTGAGCCAGCGCCATGGAACCAGGAGCCGGACAGCTTCATGGGCGTCAAGTTTGACCAAAAATTTGTTTATTCGGTACCCGAGTGCCCTGCGGGTTATGAGATCCCGAAAGAAATGTGTCGTGGAACGCCGTATCAGGGCTATTACTCCACCAAGGGCGCGCCCTCTATCGGTATAGGTTACGGGCTTTCTGTAATGGCGAAGAGCGGACCAGTTGACTCCTTCTACTTGACCACATCCTCCGATAATTATCTGCAACTGGTGCAGCTATTTATCACCAAATACGGTCAGCCAATGAAGCGCTCAACAGAGCTTGTAAAAACAAAAGGCGGTGCTTCATTCACCAATGAAAATCTCATCTGGCGAGGGAAAAAGATAGAAATCGCCATCGAGAAATACAGTGGTGACATCAACACAAGCTCGGCCACGCTGAAAACTCTCGCCTCAAAGACAAAAGCAGTGCAGGACATTGACGAAAAAATCCAAAGCGCCGCCGGTAAGCTGTAACGAGCCAACTGACAATCCTTTTCGCTGATAAGGGAAGCCCGCCCACGCGGGCTTTTTTTCGCCCGCAGATATGGGACAAACTGAATATTATGGGATTACCCATTGACATAAAATATGGGCATACCTATATTTACACCCAAGCCAAAGCAATAACGGCCCAGCAGCGAAAGCCGCGCCGTTCTTTAACAACCCGCGCCATAAACGATTACCCGGCTCACGCTGGGAGGTCAGCCCCGGCCACACCTGTGGGGCGAGATGAAGTCAGGTGAACAAAATCGCGCTGCCACTACTGGCGACCGGCGATCCGATAGCCCCGAAAGGCTACCAACGCGCAGAACTGCGACGGCGGACGAGGTGTTGACCGAACTGGCGAATGACCTGGTAGGAGGCGCGAGCAATACCGATAGATTTACTGATGCCGCTTTTCTGAGCGGCATCAGTCCACAGCGCAGAGCCCTCCTTGCCCTGAATCTTGAATAAAGGGGACAGTCAGGGAGAGCTCTGCGGTGTGGATTGAATCGACCGAGTAGAAAAATTGAATTAGCCAGTTGCCCGCCCGGTCAAGAATTATGAACGCAGAAAATCTGACGAGGTGACAGCAATGACTATCCAAGCAGAGACGCTCGTACAACTGACCGAAGCGCTCCAAGAGCGAGGCATGAATCTGGTTTCAGATGTTCACTTCACTCGCGCGCCATACCGGGAAGATCACCGCTGGATTTGCATCGTAGAGTGACCATGCTCGTTGCCGGCGTCTCGGACAATCAATCCACCGCCGGCCCCACTACCCCGCTACGCCTTTTCCCTTCCGCCCGACCCGCGCGCGATTCCCCTCTACGCCAAGAGACACTCACCGGAGCGGATAGCTGCAGTCAGGCCTTTTGGAGGATCAATGACGCAACTCCTTCGACTTGAGATGGTGCTACCGGCATGGTCAAATGAGTAATGGCCTTTTGCTACGGTAATCTCAATTGAAACAGAGTCGCGGAATCATCATATTTTTTTCGGCAATGACCTTGCTCTTTATCTTGGTACAGGTATGGCACACAAAATCTGGCCCGGAAGAGAAAAAGCAGGAGCGGGAGCGCCAACTCAAGGGGCTCGCGCTCATCATGAGTGTCCAGTCCGGAAAAGTATCCGACGATTCAACCCGCGTCGATTCTGTGACCTACAGCGATGAGGTCATGCGTATCTCTTACACACTCACAAAAGTTACGAAAGACGAAATGGATTCTGATGAATTCACCAAGGACGCAAGAGCGCTTGCAGCCTCTGCATTCTGTAATGAAAAAGGTTTAGGGCAGTTCGTGAAATCGGGGCTTTCCATTGACCTTCTCTACAAAGATTCAACAAGCTCACCGATAGTCGAGTTTCAGATAGGCAAGTCCGACTGCCTCTGAAGCCATCCCCAAAGCCCGCCTCTCTCGCGGGCTTTTTTCTGCGTGTCGCACCCTAATGAGTCCGCGCAGCTAGGCATCAATCTCCCGACCAATCTCGAATGCACTCCCCTCCGCGCCCAACGGCAGCCAGCGGAGCGAACGAGTGCATCCGAGTTTTGTTGGATCAACACCCCGCCACTCTGGAGGCGCCCATGTCAGCTTTGCGCAAGCACATCCCGGAAGACGACTTTCTCGACACGGAGGCAGGTCAGGTATGGCTGACCGAGTCGGTCGACGATTTGCTTTATCGGCGCCACGTCGAGGCGCCCAACCCTGTTGGGCGAAGCAAGGTCCTGGTGAGCGCTGACCACTTACCAGAGGCGCTGGCTGATCACATGGCCGCGAACCCAGATCCCGATCGGTACATCGAGAAAATCCTGATCGAACTGATCTGTCGCGGGGATGGCGGTGTACTGCACAAGTGGGCCATTGAAGCCGTCGGCGGTGATCCACAGATCGTCCGGCGGCTCGCCAGCGACCTGGTCGCGGTGCACGCCAACGAATTCCGAAATGCCAAGCAAGAAAGCGATCGCGTAGAGCGGGAGTGTGGGTTTTGAGCCCTCACATACTGATCGACCAGGCCATTGATGGAGTGTCGACACCCGCCGGCGAAGAAGACATCAGCCTGCTGGTACAGGCGCTGATCACCCGACTCTTCACCGACGGCGCAATCACCACTGACGAGTTCAACCACTACTGCAAACGCCTGCGTGACACCTGTCAGCGGCGCAAGGAGGACGCATGAGTACGGCGCCGGTTAAATCGCTGATCGACGAGCAGCCTGAGGACATCGAACACAAGATTGTTCTGCTCGGCTTCGGCCTTCCCTTCAACGAGGTCATTGGTCGCAAGCGCGAGGATCTGGTCGCCAATCTCCCGCAGCGCCTGGCGCCTTCCATGAAGGGCAAGCGAATTGCGGTGAGAGTTCGGCCGTGACCGGTCGCCAATGGGCGCGCCGTCTGATCATCTGGCGCGGCGCGTTCTCTTCCCTCGGCGTTTTCACCTTCCTGATGCTGCTCAGCGCCCTCGCCGACCGCATCACTCAATAAACAAAGCATTCAATCGCTGCGCACCGCGCGGCAAGGAACAGTCATGTCCGCTCAAAGCGTTGCGCCGGTGGCGCACGACCGAAACCTCCACGTCCTTCCGCACGCAGCAACCAGCACCAGCGCCTTGGTACTGGACGGCGACAGCCTGGACAAGATGATGCGCCTGGCCGAAGTCATGGCCACCGGCCGCGCCACGCTGCCGAAGCACTTCAACGGCAACCCAGCGGATTGTCTGGCGGTCGTCATGCAGTCGATGCAGTGGAAGATGAACCCGTTCGCCGTGGCGCAGAAAACGCACTTGGTGAACGGCGTGCTGGGCTACGAAGCGCAGCTGGTAAACGCGGTGATCACTACCTGCGCACCGGTAGTAGATCGCCTGCACTACGAGTGGTACGGCGCTTGGGAAAAGGTGATCGGTAAATTCACCATCAAGAACGGCGACAAAGGTGAGTACCGCGTCCCGGGCTGGAAGCTTGAGGACGAGCAAGGTCTGGGCGTAAAGGTCTGGGCGACCTTCCGGGGCGAAGACGAGCCGCGCGTGCTTGAGCTGCTTCTGGCCCAGGCTCGCACCCGTAACAGCACCCTCTGGGCTGACGACCCTCGCCAGCAACTGGCGTACCTCGCCACCAAACGTTGGTCGCGCCTCTACTGCCCGGACGTGATCCTCGGCGTGTACAGCCCGGATGAGCTGGAAGAAACCGCACCGACCATTCGCGACGTATCACCGGCGCGCGGCGCAGCACCAGCAGAACTTCCGCCCTACCCCGACGAGAAGCTCGCGGAAAACCTTCCCAAATGGCAAACCGCGGTCGATGCCGGACGCTCCGCCCCTGATCACCTGATTGCAACCGTCAGCAGCAAATTCACCCTGAGCGAAGAGCAGATCGCCAAGATCAAAGCGCTCGCGCCGATTGAAGGAGACCACGAATGAAAATCCACAATGTCGCTCAGGGTTCCGAAGCCTGGCATGCACTCCGCGCCAACTACTTCACTGCTTCAGAAGCGCCGGCAATGATGGGCGCCTCGAAGCAGATGAAGCGCACCGAACTGCTGCACGCTAAAAAGACCGGGCTCGACCGGAACGTGTCGTGGTGGGTGCAGAAAAACCTGTTCGATAAAGGCCACGAAGCCGAGGCACTTGCTCGGCCGATTCTAGAAGGACGAATTGGCGAGGACCTGTTTCCCGTCGTCGGCACCGAGGGTGATCTGCTCGCATCTCTCGATGGCTGCACAATCCTCGGCGACGTGTTGTTCGAACACAAAATGTGGAACGAGCAACTTGCTGCCGACGTTCGCGCCGGTACGCTGGATCCGCACTACTACTGGCAGCTTGAACAACAGCTGCTGGTGAGCGGCGCCGAGAAAGTAATTTTCGTCTGCTCCGACGGCACCGAGGAAAACTTCGTGTCGATGGAATACGCGCCGGTGCAAGGCCGCGCCGCAACGCTCGTCGCGGGCTGGAAACAGTTCCAAGCTGACCTGCTGGACTTCACCCCCGCCGAGGTGGTGCCGGAAGCCGTCGGCAAAACGCCGGAGTCATTGCCAGCGCTGCGCATCGAAGTGACCGGCATGGTCACCGCCAGCAACCTTGAGCAGTTCAAGGCTCACTCGCTGGCCGTTTTCGGTTCGATCAACACTGTGCTGGAAACCGATCAGCACTTCGCTGACGCCGAAAAAACGGTCAAGTGGTGTGGCGATGTCGAGGAGCGACTGGAAGCCGCCAAGCAGCACGCGCTGAGCCAAACCGAAAGCATTGACGCGCTGTTCCGCACCATTGACGAGATCAGCGCCGAGGCCCGCGCCAAGCGTCTGATGCTCGACAAACTGGTGAAGGCTCGCAAGCTCAGCATCCGTGAAGACATCGTCATGGATGCAGCCAAGGCGCTACAGGTCCACATCGACCAGATCAACGCTTCACTGGGCGGTAAAGCGCGCATGCCGGCGGTGCCTGCAGATTTCGCCGGAGCCATCAAAGGCAAAAAGACGATCAGCAGCCTGCGCGACTCTGCCGATTCTGAGCTGGCCCGGGCAAAGATTGCCGCCAGCCAGATCGGCGACAGCATCCGGAGCAACTTGGCCAGCCTGGACGAACTCGCAGCCGACTACATGTTCCTGTTCAACGACATTCAGCATCTGGTGATGAAAGCGAACGACGACCTGGTCGCGCTGATCAAGGTGCGGATCTCGGAACACCAGAAGGCGGAGGAGCAGAAAGCCGAAGCGCAGCGCGAGCAGATCCGCCAGCAGGAGCTGCAGCGAATTGCGGACGAGGCGAAAGCCAACACACCGGTTGAACCTGCACCAGTCAACAGCCCGGCACCGGTGAAAGCCGCCGCGCCGGTTCAGTCTGCATCGAAGCCAGCGACCACAACCGCGGTGCCGGCGAACCTGCAAGCTGAGGTGTTCGATCTGGAGGCGCTGATCCATGCCGTCGCAGGCGGTCATGTTCCAATCTCGGTTCTGACCGTGGACTGGGAGAAGCTCGACGCAATGGTCGAGGCCCAAGGCGACAAGTTCAGCATGGCCGGCGTGAGGCTGGTGAAGGTCGCAGCGTGAAACGAACCATCAACCGGGCGGCCACGCGCCGCCGACAGACCTGGCTTGACTTGCCGGCCAGCGGAATTGAAGAGGTAGGCCATGGCCAAGAGCAACGCGGAACGGTCAGAGAAGGCCGCGGCGAAGAGGAAGAGCCGCGGCGAAGTAGAGGTTCGGTTCCACACCCTGCCCGCTACGCGCCAAGCTCTTGCTGAGCTGATGGCCTGGAGCGGCATCGAGGAACAAGGTGAGGCAATCACGCTGATGATTCACCATCTACATGGCCTCGGCCCGGGTGGCGCCCTTCCCCTGCTCACCCCGCCGCAACACGAATACGTGATACCCGAAAACGTGTCGCGGAGGTTGAAGCTTGCCTATGAACGTGAAGCCCAGCGCATCGGGCACGACGAATAAGAAGCTTGTAACCCAAGTCCTATCAGTATGCCCCGGTAGCAGGCTCAAGAATTAGTCGATCGCTTTTCGAGTTCGATGTGTGACCAAATACGGCTACAGGCAATCATTTTCTCACGCCATGGCTTGATTCGGTCATCGAGAGATCCTTCGTGGTCATCCATAAAGCCTGCATGCAGTAGCGGTTGAAGATAAATAACATACTCAGCTGTGAACATTGCTACATACCACAGCATAAGCCGCTCACTTTCAGAAAGCTGAACACGCAAAACTCCTAGTGAAAACCGTTTAAAATCTTCACTTGATTGCTCTTTTAAAACGAACGCTAGTGCTAAAAACACGGAATCCAAAAAGAGCCCCATCGAAGGCCACTTGTCTTTTCTCCACTTTCTGAATGCGTCTTCAGCTGATTCGAAAATATCCATGTCGCTGTTATTTACTTGATCGCTAATGCGAACCCGCCGAGAAAGCGAGTCCCTTAGCTTCATAGCTGCATGATGCTGAGCCTGATGCCCATAGACGTACTCATCAGGTTGTGCTCCAACGTATGCAGTAGTGAGCATCTTTGTACTTTGGGCATTTTCATTCATCAGACCAATTAACTGAAACAGGCGCTGTTCTCGTAGCTGCTCTATGTGTCTCCTCTCGCCTTCTTCATTAGCTTCAACTTGAGTCCTGAGAGTATAAAGAATCGCAACGAAAGCAAAAAAAGACAATATAGGATTTAGAACTCCGCCGAAATAATCGCCAAACTGACCCCACTTATCTTGTTCTGAAAGAACATTAAGAGAAAACTCCCATATGTACCTACCCGCAACAATTACTATTACCGATAGCGCAGTAACTGTTACTAAAAACAAAACCTTATCAAGCTCCTTAAGCTTAGACATTCCTTTTTACCTTTCAAAATTTAACGACCCTACCTGACCCACTAAAAGAACGCCAGCCGGCGAGGATCCCCCATGGAAATCACTTACGGCTCGGTCTGCTCCGGCATCGAGGCGGCAACTCTTGCATGGAAGCCGCTCGGAATGAGCATGCCCCGTTTCGACGGGATTTGAATGGGCCTTCTCCTCCAAGAGAAGACCCAGCATATCAGCCAAATTTTACATCGCTACCGCCGATCATCCTGGCCAGAGCCGGAGCAGTGCAGCAATCAAAGCTAATACAGCGATCAACACGTCAAGCCATTCACATACCTGCGCCATCCGACACCTCACCTCAATAGTTGTTTGGTCTCCTTGCCTGAGGGGATGTCGAACGCGCACTCATATTTTTTGACCGGCCGGTGACGGTCCGGCGAGGATCCCCTATGTCCGCACAACAGAAATTGCCTCAGTTCATACATGGCCAGCCGAGCATGGGCCTGCCGTTCGAAAAGGAACTGGTGGTCGACCTGTTCGCCGGCGGTGGCGGCGCCAGCACTGGCATCGCTCGGGCATACCGTGAGCCGGACGTGGCGGTGAACCACAACCCAATCGCCTTGGCTGTGCACCGCGCCAATCACCCGAACACAGCGCATTACGTCGCGGACGTGTTCGAGGTGGATCCTCGCGAAGCAACGGGCGGCCAGCCGGTGGCAATCATTTGGGCCTCGCCCGATTGCCGTCACCACAGCAAGGCCAAAGGCGGCGCGCCACGCGATCGCGGCGTGCGCGGGTTGGCTTGGGTTGTAATTCGCTGGCTGTTCGTCACGAAGTCGCGCATGCTTTTCCTAGAAAACGTTGAAGAGTTCTGTGACTGGGGGCCGATCGACGATGACGGCCAGCCGATCAAGGCTGAGCGCGGCCGCACCTTCAAAGCATTCATCGCCGCGATCAGCACCGGCCTGCCCGCTGATCATCCGGACATGCCGGAGATAATCGAGGCGATCGGTGAGTTCGTGCCGGTGGAGGCTCTTGTGCGGGGGATGGGCTACAACGCTGAGTGGCGGGAGCGCATCGCGGCGAACTCCGGCACCCCGACCATCCGCAAGCGCCTTTACCTGGTGGCGCGCAGCGACGGGAAACCGATCGTCTGGCCGGCGCCAAAGCGCCACAAGCGGCCAGCAGCGAAACAATTGCCGTGGCGCTCCGCCGCCGAATGCATCGACTGGAGCAACCTCGGGCGCACGATATTCCGCGACAAACCAATGGCCGAGAACACCATGCGCCGCGTGGCCAGGGGCTGCTGGCGGCATGTACTGACCAGCGCGAAGCCTTTCATCGTGCCGATGCGAGGGACCTCATCGGCTCATACCAGCACACACGGTACTGACGAGGCGCTTTCCACGATCAGCGCGGGCGGAACTCACCACGCGCTAGTGCAGCCAGTTGCGGCGCCGTTCCTCACCGAGTGCGCCAACGGATCAGCACAGCGCAATTTCGACGTGCAGGAGCCGCTGCACACGCAGGTCGCCCAGGTCAAAGGCGGACACTTCGCGATGGCGGCGGCGCATATGACCGCGTTCGGGCAGAACGCCGCGGGCAGCTCACCCGACGATCCAACTCAGACTGTGCTGGCCGGCGCCGCACGTCACGGCATCGTCACAGCGTTCTTCGAGCAGGCGAATGGCGGTTTCTACAAAGGCGACGGCCGAGCGGCTTACGATCCGATATCGACCATCTGCCAGTCCGGCGCCAACCAGCGGCTGGTTAGCGCATACTTGGTGAAGTATTACGGCAACGAGAAGGACGGCATCTCGCTAAATGAGCCGATGCACACGCTGCCGACGAAAGATCGCGTCGCGGTTGTCGAGACGGTGCAGGTTCCCGACACGCTGACTCCCGAGCAGATGGAAGGCGCCCGCCGCTGCGCCGCCTTCATGCATAAGTATCTGCCGGAGCACTTCAAAGACCCCGCCGAAATGGTCATGGTCGGCGGCTACGTGCTGATCGATATCACGCTGCGCATGCTGCAACCGCCTGAACTAAAAGCAGCGCAAGGCTTCGACAAGGATTACATCATTGATCGAGGCCTGTTCGTCGACCCGGTCACCAGCGCCGAGGAGTGGCGCGACATCAAGAAAGTCGACCAAGTACGCCTGATCGGTAACAGTGTCTGCCCAGATGAAGCCGAGGCTCTGGTCGCCGCGAACGCCGCTGACATCATCGAGCTTTATCAACGCCTCGCTGCATGATCAAAGCGCCCAACGCTCGTTACCAGATTGGATGAATGGGTCGCGATCTGGATAGACCCGGCGCTGCTGAACAAGCCAGTGCCGCATTTGTTCAACATCAAACCGATGCCCCCCAGCTGTTCTCACTGCGAGAACTGAGCCGCTGACGTCATATCGTCCACAGCCGGAGCACTCAACGGACTTGCAGCCATCTGCAGATCCAGACTCTTGAGCTTCCGCGTCGCAGATGTAGCACTCCATAAGCACCTCAAATGTTTGTTTGCTGGACTTTGGTTAACGATCGATGTCGGTACTTGCCGACGGTTTATGCAAGCTTAATGAGATGGCCAAAAAAGCTCTCCTTTTTTGATCCGCTCTAGCTGTTCAGCTGTGAAATCAGAAATTGGCCTCGAGCGACCGACTACTTGCGTTTTTGTTGTTGAGAAATCTTCTCTCAAGTACTCAGTAACAAATCCATCTTTCACCCTCAGCTCTACCAGCTCGTATTTCATTGCTGCCGCCTCTTTGATCAGCGCGGGAAGCAGCGCTGTATCTCTTAAGCGTATCTGCTTTTCATAAAGTGAAAGGCGAGATACGTAATTAGTTGTGGCAACCCCTCACCCCCCTCCACCGCCCGGGCATGCCCCGGCATAGGACGCCCCATGCCCACAGAAAACAAACTGTCCGAGCCGCTGAAGGTCGAGCGCTTGACTGTGACCAAGCTGGTGATCACCGGTGCACCGCGGCTTGACCCGATTACCGTATTCCTCGAGGACTTCGGGCGGCGCGACTGCCCTACTGAATCCGACCCGAGCTATCAGACAGCCCAGGGCAAGATCACGGTCAATTGCTGGGACAACAGCTGGAACGCTTACTGGGGTGGCATGGGCCCGCGAACGGTTGCGGAGTTTGTCGCCGACTGTGATTGGCACTACGTCCTGAACTGCCTCGATCGCGGTATCAGTAGCACGCGGTTCAGCGGAAATGCCCTTCACGCCTTCGCGAAAAAGTGCATCGTCCAGCGCCGCCGGCAGCAGACCGGCCGACACGACTGGGAACTGGACGAGCTGAGCAAGGAGGAGGCGCGTGAACTCTGGCACGACATCGAGGTTCTGCGAAGCGTCGAGTCGCCGAACGAGTGCTGGCATCACGACAGGCTGCTGACTGAACTGTTCGGCGATGAGTGGCACTACCCGGTCAGCGACAAGGCTGTCGAGGAGAATCACGAATTCGCCTACCTGCGCAGAGTGGTTGAAGCAGTGCAGGCTGCGCTGCGCCAACCGCTGGAGCAGCGAGCAGCTTGAATCACGGCAACTGACTGTCGACCCATCGCTCAGCGGTGGCCAGCGCCTCGGCCAGCGCGCTTTGATAGTCCTCCCACGGGCCAGAAAGATCGGCGACAGTGTTAGCAAAGCCGGGCACTTCGCTGGCTTCGATGACATGAACACCGACGGGCACTTCGTCGTTCGGCTTGTCCCAGTCGAATTTAATGATCACTTCATGCCCTCGATATTCGTGGGCGATCGGCCTATCCAGGCTGTGGGACATGTCCTCTTCCTATAGGCACCCGTTGGCAAGAAGGTGATTTTCGACGAAATAGGACGCTTCGCATATCGAGGCAAAAAGCCACCCCTCACTCTACCGTCGGGTTCTCGCGATCAAGTGGACGCCCATCAAGCACCGGCATAGGGTCAACGGTCACTCCGGTTGCCGCTTTCAACCATGCGGTGTAAGCGGCGCTTTGCCGGGAGAACGCTTCATCCCAGACGCTTCCTGAGAGTTCACCGGCTACTACCAGCATCATCAATTGTGTGGTTGCAGCGTCGAGCTCTACGAGAAGAGCGTGCGATTGAAATCTGAAGTCGTCATCCAAAGTCATGGTAATTCTCGAAAGCGCGGATACGGCGTAGCAGGCTGGTTTTTGAAGCGCGATTCTCCTACCTGAAGTTTGGCATGTTCTTATACAAATACTAGTTATCTGTACAACTATTTTCCTGCGATCACATGTCAAGGATCGCTACACCCTCCCCCTTCAAAGTCAGCCGCTATAGCTGCAAGGACGAAGTCATGCCTGAAGAAAAACTCAAACTCCAGGTAGGCCGCACCTACCGAGCAAAGAAGCCAGCCAAGGCCGGTGATACCTGGAACCCATCGATCAACGACCGAACCATCACCTGGGTCGGTTCGTGTGAGGTTCAGTACGACGGCCCTTCGGTTGGGTTCGGCAAGCACTACCCGAAGGTAACCAAGGAGAAGTTTTTGGCTTGGGCCAGTCACGACGTAACTGATCAGCTTCCGCCAAACGAATACGCGAAATGGCCACCAGCCAAGGAGTCCGCATGAGCAACGTCAAGGAACGGCCGATCCTGTTCTCGGCGCCGATGGTGCGCGCCATTCTGGATGGCCGGAAGACGGTCACGCGGCGGCCGGTCAAAGGATTGTCGACCAGCTTCGCTGTGACAACCGCTGCTGACGAATCGCCCCTGAACGGCGTCTGCTGGAATGTCGGCGGCCCAATTATCCGCTGCCCATACGGCAAGCCCGGCGATCGGTTGTATGTCCGCGAAACGTTCAATCGCACCAATCCCGGTGGCGCGGAAGGCGTTTATTACTACCGCGCTGACGGTGAGTTCCCGAAGTCCATCGGCGGCGGGAAGTTCACCGACGCTGAATCATGGAAGCCTTCGATTCACATGCCGCGAGCAGCCAGCCGCATCCTGCTGGAGATCACCGACGTGCGCGTCGAGCGGCTGCAGGACATCAGCGAAGGCCAAGCAGTCGACGAAGGACTGATCTGGGAAGGCGTGAAGGACGGACAGACTTACTGGAACCATACTGACCACAGATATCCACCAGGTTCCCACCAGCAGCTCAGCGTTTCCGGAACCGACGCAGTGTCGGCCTTTCGCAATCTCTGGAAATCCACAGGCGGCGACTGGGAAGCAAACCCGTGGGTATGGGTCGTCGAGTTCAAGAGGGTTCAGCCATGATCTTCGCCCCGCTCTACATGGCCTACCTGATCTACAGGGGGCCGTGGCGATGACCGGAATGATCGGCGCCCGCGCGGCGCCGCCGAAGCACAAGAGCGTCGAGTGGTACACCCCGGCCTGGATATTCGACAGACTCGGGCTGCAGTTTGACCTCGACCCTTCCAGCCCGCACGACTTTGTGACGGCGGTACCGGCGAAGACGAAATACACCATCTTCGATGACGGCCTCTCGAAACCGTGGATAGGCCGAGTATGGATGAACCCGCCCTACGGTCCGGATACTGGGTTCTGGATGCGCCGGCTGATTGCTCATGGCGACGGCATCGCGCTGGTGTTCAGCCGTACGGATGCCGAGTGGTTTCAGGAAGCGATGGCCAGAGCTTCAGCGACCCTACTGATCAAAGGACGAATTGCCTTCGTGCCTGGCCATGAAAACAGCCACAAGAAGGGCCGCTCCGGCGCTGGTAGTGCAATGTTTGCCTTTGGCGATGAATGCGCGATCGCGCTGCAGGGTCTGGCGGATCTCGGGGTTCTGGTTCCCCGAATCGCCGCCTGGCCTGTTTTCGATGTAGCCCCTCCCCCAACTCAACAGCTTGCAGGTGTAGGGCGGGAGGAAATCGACTCACGAAAGTCCGTCGAACCAGCCTAAAACACGCATTGCTCTCGCATACGTTTTTTCATTCGCAAGAAACACCAACAGCAATAGACCGCTCCCTATAACGGTGAAAAGAACGCCACCCACTCCGTCGATGGCAATCAGAAACAAGCCCAACGCTAGGAATGCAGCACCAAGAGCTCCCATCACCCTTCGGCTCTGCTTCTGTTCGGGATACCTGCTGAACATCCATTTTCTCCACGTCAAGTAGCGCGTCCACCAACTGTAGACCAGGTGCGACCACTCAATACCCACCACCTTCTGCCGCCACGCGCGGCATGGAGCAATACCTCATGGAAACCGAAATCCTCTCTGACGAGGAGCTGGCCGAACTCACCGGCTACAAGGCCCGCGCATACCAGCGCCGCTGGCTGATTGATCGCCAGTGGGTGTTTGTCGAAAGTCGCGGTAAGCGCCCGCTGGTGGGGCGGATGTACGCCCGCATGAAGCTGGGCATGATCAGCCCCACCATCGCCGATCCGAACCCGCCGCCGGCCGCACCGGTATGGACACCTGATTATTCGCGAGTGAATTGATATGCGCCCCCGCAAGACCGAGCACCAGCACCTGCCCCCTCGAATGTACAAGCGATCCCGAAAGCGCAAAAACGGTAGTACGTGGACCGCATATTACTACCGCGACCTGCTCGGCAATGACATCCCCCTGGGCAAGGATCTCGATAAGGCCAGACTGAAGTGGGCCGAACTCGAAGCCAAGGAAAAACCGCTCGACCTGCGCACCATGAAGGGAATCTTCGATCGGTACATTCGCGATGTGGTGCCGAAGAAAGCACCGCGCACGCAGAAGGACAACCTGGCGGAGATCAAGCAGCTTCGGCCGATGTTCGATAGCGCCCCGATCGACTCGATCACGCCAGCAACGATTGCTGGCTACCGAGACGCGCGATCGGCAAAGGTCCGGGCCAACCGCGAGATCGCTACCCTCTCCCATATTTTCAACATTGCCCGGGAGTGGGGCCTGACAACAAAGGAAAACCCCTGCCAGGGGGTGCGCAAGAACAAGGAAACGCCGAGGGACTACTACGCAAATGATGTCGTTTGGGAGGCGGTATACAAGAAGGCAGCTCAGGAGCTTAAGGAAGCGATGGACCTGGCCTATCTGACCGGGCAAAGGCCGGCAGACGTGCTGGTTATGCGGAAGGATGATGTTGAAGGCGGATTTTTGACTGTTCAGCAGAACAAGACGCACAAGAAGCTGCGCATTCAGATGACGACCGCCGGAGAAGCGAACAGCCTGGGCATTCTGATCGCGGCAATCACAGAGCGGAACGCTGCGCACGTTTCGAGCTACCTGATCATCAACCGGAGCGGTAAACGGATGACGGCGACGATGCTGAGGAAGCGATGGGATGCCGCGCGGGAGAAGGCAAAGCTGGACGCTCTTGAGCAGGGAGACGAGCTGCTGGCAAAGAGGATCGGTGAATTCCAGTTCCGGGACATTCGACCGAAGGCGGCATCGGAGATCAGTGATGTGGGTGACGCCAGCCTGCTGCTCGGGCACACAAAAGGCGACATTACCGAGCGAGTTTATCGTCGCGTCGGCGCCATCGCCAAACCATCAAAATAGGCAAAAAATGCGTTCCATAACTCAAATCGCGCCCCTTGTAGAATGCGGTCTGTAGAGGTGCTGCAAAACAAAAGTATTGGAACGAAAAAGAGTCTGAGGCCGCGTATTCAGCGGCTTTCCATAGCGGTCTTGAAAACCGTCGACTGTAACAGGTCCATGAGTTCGAATCCCATCGCCTCCGCCATATTTGATACGACAAAGCCCTGATTATTCAGGGCTTTGTCGTTTCTGGCGTTTACGAAAATTTCTGCCTCTCGGTATGTGTTCCATCCTGATTCACTGTCTTTGCAACTGGTCGGAATAAACTCATGATCAAGGTTTTACCGCACAACGTACTCATGGAGCTTTCGGTGAAAGCCGATTCATACGGTTTAAAGCTGAGCGATCTTGCAGCCACTTGCGAAAAGTTCGATGTTGCACCGCAAGATGTGCTGAACGAATTGTCCATTGCCGTTGCGGAGGGCTATCTACAAGGATCCTTGATCTATTGTTTTTGCGACGGTGTTATGAATGGGATCATAAATGCCGTGGTTGAAGTGGGCATGACTGACGACATGCCTCAGCCCGCGTTCTCGCTTTACCAGGCGTTCGACCAAGGTGAATGGATCCGCAGTAACGATCCACCGGAGACTGACCCCAGTGAGAAGTACACGAAGCCGGTGGTCCAGGAAATAATGGCTGCCCTTGCAGGCTAGCTTTTACAGATTGAGCAATTTTCCGTTTTTACCTGGTAAAAAGCGTTGATCGAACGGCTGCTTCTACCCGTTTGCAGCCCTTCGCGACAGGCAGCAATCGGCTCGGACGCACTCCATTCCCATTGCCAACGGAAACCGACACACGTGTGCCAGTGTCCTCTTCTCCGCTCGCACACTGACCGCGAGCTAAAAGGCTAGTCAGGGCGCTCATGGAATTGAGCAAAAATATCCGCGATAAAATCCATGAAAACGATGGCTCGCTGGGGGAGCAGCCGATTAGCCAGGTAGACAATCTGGATCGGCACCGGTGGCGCCACGTATTCGTTAAGCAGCAATTGAAGATTGCCACTTCTCAGCCCTTCCTCATACAGCCATTGCGGCCCCTGCGCGATGCCCAGCCCTGCATTGACGTACTCACGAATCGCCTCAGGCGAGTTGACCCGCAGTCGTCCGGAGATCGGCACATCAATATCCTTGAACCGCCAGTGGGTTCCAGTGGACAGGAGGGTATAAATGAGGCAGTCGTGTTCCTTCAGGTCGTCTGGCGAAGAGGGAGTGCCTCGTTTCTCCAGATACGCGCGGCTGGCAACGCACACACGCTCGAACCATGCCAGTGGCCGGGCTCGCATTGCACTGTCTTCGAGGTGACCGATACGAATCGCGAGTTCTACCCCCTCGTCGACCAAATTGACGTAGCGATCATTGATTTGAAGATCGAGCGACAGTTCGGGGTAGCGCCCTAGAAAACTCGCGACGTGCGGTACGATGAAAGTGTGAGCCAATGCGGTCGGGCAAGCGACGCGCAGTAGCCCGGACGGCGCTACTTTTCCTCTCAGTGAGGACTCGGACTGTTCCACTGAATCCAGGATACGCCGCGCATCTGCGTAGTACCGTTCACCCTCGGGCGTGAGCATCAGCTTTCGTGTGGATCGGTGAAGCAGCCTGGTTTGCAAATGGTCTTCAAGCGCAG
>Ga0105244_10000895_pt1 | contig 25202 bp, 21 predicted proteins | sample KBSM44metaG_FD_80423 | JGI IMG/M metagenome (GOLD analysis project Ga0105244, IMG submission 80423) | Miscanthus rhizosphere microbial communities from Kellogg Biological Station, Michigan, USA - KBS M4-4 metaG | ecosystem: Host-associated > Plants > Roots > Rhizosphere > Soil | place... | reverse complement strand
TCTCTCCCGGCACGCCCCGACCTTTGACTCCGAGAGTCTGAAGCGCCAGCATCACCTGATCATCATCCGAAGATCTACCTGCCGTTGCGGGGATGGCCGCGAGGTAAATCTGGTGAGGTTCCATCACCACTCTGAAGGGGTGCTTGCACGCTCCGCACCGGCCGGTCATGGCCTTGGGCGGCAGTGTCAAGCGCACGCGTTTGCTGCAGTTGGGGCAGGGGAGAATAATTTCCTCAGGTACGGCCGGACCTGGCCCGATGCCATAGAGGGTCAAGGTGTCCTGCCCAAGGGCGATCTTCAGATGGAACATCTCTCCAGACAGGCGAAGGAGCTGCTTGTCCATTGTCTGGCCAAACGTCCAGTTCCAAAGGAAGGTGCCGTCTTGGTCGCCCCCGCTGGTGGTCAACTCAACAAACCTTTCACCACGCAGGGATAGTAAAAAGCCGAGTACCCTGCTGCGCGCGTAGTCAAGCTCATCGACCGGGGTGTACCTGTCCGGATTGCCATGGTAAATCAGGAACATCTCCAGGTCAGTAGGATTACCCAGTTGCTCGGTGAGTGCAGCTTTGACGCCGATTGCACCTGACTTCCTGAGTGCTAGGCCCCACTCTCGCTCCACCGCGTCCAGTATGTCTTCATTGATCTCATCATCACCTGCGTTTTTGCGTACATGTAGGATCAGCAAGATTGAGTAGATGGCGAGATTAAGATTCAGCATGGATGAGTGCGTCGGCGTCAGGCAGCCAGTCTTATGCAGTACTTCATCGATCATTGTGCGTAGCACGCTTGGGACCCTGCGCTCGATGGCGATGTAGCGTTCGAAGATCGGGTTGAACAACCCATTCAGTGAGCGGGGCTCAACCTCGGCTCGACGCTTCGGAGTCGGTCGACCCCACCAATCCAGGCCCGCTAGCGCATAGCCAATCCTGTCAATGAGCGTTTTCCGGAAATTCTTGAACATGGAACAGCGACCTCTCGTTCGCGCCGGCGCACATCAATTGCCTGCGGGTCTAGCAGGGTAGGGTTCGAATGTGGGATTTTGGCCTGATTCTGGAGGCACATTTACTGAGGCACCTTGACCACGCAGAGGCGCTGGATATTACGGTCTTGATACTGTAGCAGGTCGACCGCTGAGCATTGATCTCGGCCAAGCACAGCTGCTTGCTGTCCCGGACATGGATCGAATAGCATGCAGGTTCACCCTTCACCGATGCCAGGCAGTAGCGCTGTTTGTCTTTGTTCTTGATCAAGTATCAATTGCTGCTGGCGTCCGCGGGTGCAAAGACCGACAGCATAGTGAGCCCAAAAGTACCCAGCGCATGGGTACATCCTCATTCAAGTTGGTATGGTTTACTCGACCAACTTGCTTAGCTGCGTGCTTGTACTGTCTGCCTCTGGCTTCAAGACAGCGTTGGCTCGCAATCGAAGATCTACCCAGCCACTCAACATCGGTTAGGGCAGTGGCACACAGGCCGTTTGCTACTTGTCGCTGAACGGGACCAAGAACCACATAATCCGTTGGCTACTTTCCGTGGAGCGGCCTGGCCCCCTCGGAAAACCGCTGTGCCAGCGTGCTGTCCAAGCCGATCAATCATGACAGGCATAAAACGGCCATCAGCTGACGGTCAGCCCAACGGCGTTTCCCACCCAAAGTAGACTTCCGCGAAAGCAGATAACGGCAATAGCAAACGGTCACGTTAGAGCCGCTTCCATAGCTATTTATCATCAATGGATAGCGCCGTTCAGTTTGTATCCGTCGTGTTCTGCCTAAAAGCTATGCCTCAATGATAGGCGACAGATGCGTGAAACTGGATGCAAATTGCTAGCGAAGCGTATCCTTTCTAGACAAGATAATGGCGATATAGTAGCGTTCTCTTGTGCTAATTTTGAATGAACATCCCTCAAAATAAAAAAGCTGCACTTATTTAACGCTCTAAAAGGACTTCGTAAGTGATCGATAAGGCGGTAACAAATCCGGGGTTTCATAAGCAATTCGTTATTGAGCGATTTAACTCTGAAGAGCAACGAATACTCAGAGATCTGTCAAAGACTTGGTATATGACTAACTCTGGTGCAGAGCTTAAAGTCGCCCAGTCCTCGTATAACTATTTCTTAATGAAGCCTACTCCGCGAATTTCGGAGATGTTTAACATCGAAAGAGAAGTTGTTTGCGTTCTAAGTGATTATGATAACTTCGAGCCGCGCTCATTAGACTTTTTTGAACAAGTGTACGCCCGTCTTCCAAAAATGAGAGCCGAGACAGTTTGTGCGGTATTAATATGTAGGGCGCGAGACGTTGAGGAGAAAGTGGAGCGTCTTCTAAAGTCTGATCCGGAAAATCAGATTGTCATACCTTTTACCTACTCAGAATTAACGAATGGAACCACCGGGCAGATCGTCGAAAATCGATTCAGAAAGCATTTTTATTCTAGGGACTTATTTTCTTTTCTTTCACCACTAAAAAAGGATACCTATTTTTTTGGTCGCTCAAATCTAATAAATGAAATTGTTAATAGGTATCACTCTTGTGAGCATACCAGTCTCTTTGGTTTGCGAAAAAGCGGTAAGACCTCCATTGTTTACGCCATACAGCGGCGACTAGAGTCGGCTGGAAACTCTATAATCTCATTAGACTGCGAAAGTCCCTCAATTCACCAGTTACGCTGGTTTGAGCTTTTAGAACGCCTTGTGAGAAGTTTCAAAGAGGCTAAAGGTTCAAAGATAAAAATTGACACCTCGCAAAGATATGATCAGCGGAACGCCGCTGATAGTTTCGAGGAAGATATTTTAAAAATTTATAGATCTAAAAAACTAGCAAGCACGCTGTTTATTTTTGACGAGATTGAGCGCATCACACCAGCAACAGCATCATCGTCGCACTGGAAAGATGGTGATGATTTTATTTTTTTCTGGCAAACAATGCGCGGCTTTTACCAAAAACATCCTAATGTCTTTTGCTATATGCTAGTAGGCACTAATCCTAGCTGCATCGAAGCACCGACATTGATAGGTCATGATAATCCTATTTATGCTTCAATACCTAGCCAATACGTTCCACCTTTCTCCGTAGAGCAGGTAACTCAGATGGTTACCCGCCTGGGGGAGTACATGGGATTGAAATTTGACGCGCTAATCGCAGCAAAGTTAACGGATGACTTTGGTGGGCATCCTTTTTTGATCAGGCAAGTTTGCAGTCAAATAAACAAGTTAGTGGGGGCGGACCGGCCAATTACCGTGGATAAGGCTCTCTATAACAAGGCTAAAGAGGAATTTTCAGCCCATTCAAAAGAATATCTCGATATGATGATTCATGTTCTTGCTGAGTGGTATCCGGACGAGTACGACATGCTTTGTTATCTAGCCCAAGGAGATATGAAAAACTTCAATTTGTTTGCAGCAGATCATACCTCCTACACTCGCCACTTAATCGGCTATGGTCTCATTCAAAAGAGTGATTCGGGGTATGCTTTTAATCTTGAGGTCATGTCAGATCTCTTGCGAAAAAAACATAAAAACGAGCGACTAAATCTCACAGGAGAGGAGAAAGTCCAAGAAGTCTCCATCCGTCGAAATAAGATTGAAAAAGCACTGAGAACACTAATTCGAAATGCTTTAAAAATTTCGGTAGGCCCCAAGAAAGCTGTTGAGGTAATCATCGCAGCTGTACCTGAAAACAGGCGAGCCGCACTTTCGACTTCAGATCTGTCTTCTCTATTAGATAAAGATAATTCCCCCCTATTCTTTCTAGAGCTAATTAACATTCTGAGAAGAGAGTGGGAAAAATTTGAACATGCATTTGGGATGGAAAAGGCCAAGGTTATAGTGATGCTGGAAGAGATAAACAGCAAGGGCAGGCCCGACGCCCATGCAAAATCACTCGATGAGGACGACTTCTTACAGCTAAGGCTTTACTTTAAAAAGCTCGAAGAACCTCTTAATGACTGGTCAAATTAATAAGGGTTTTTATTTGCATGATGGATTTCATATCTTATATTAGCTCCATTCCAAATGTTATTTGGTCGGGCGTTATCGCCGCATTTATTGCTCTAGTCGGGGTAGTGCTTTCCAACAAAGGAAACAATAAACGCCTGAAAACTCAGCTAACACATGACGGTAACGAAAAGCACAAAGAAAGGGTAAGCGCGCTGCGGAAAGAGATATATTTGCAGGCAGCTGACGAAGTGGCTTTGGCGAGTAACTTTCTTGTCACGACGATACATGGAGACATAAACAATATTGATATGCGCTCAGATCTCAAAGGTGTAACCACTGCTTTAGCGAGATTAGTCATTGTGGCTGATCTTGAAACAACAAAGATTTCAAATAAATTCGGATCACACTTCGGTTTGTTGATGTTGAAAATCCTTCAGGCAATGCTGCCAATGCAAAAGCTGAATGACGATATCAAGTTAATTGAGCAACAACTTTCCGCTGCCAGCGATGAGATCTCGAGATTGCTAGTGCAAATAACTGAAATCGAAAAAAACAATGATCAAAAAATAACTGCCCCGCTTAGAACTCGCCACATAGAACTATCTGACATTGTCCAAAGTTTAGCCGCTGCGCAAGATGAAGCTTATGATCAATATCGCGAAAAATCTAAAGTGATAAATGAACTATTGCTTCCTGATATTATTGAGCTTTCAAGAATTCAGTTGCAACTCATGATCTCTATCCGACAAGATCTGGGGATCGTTACAGATGTTGCAGAACTTCAAAGGCAGTTAGAGCATCAGTGGGTAGTATTGAAGGCGGGGTATAGTAACGCCATATCCTCAGCCGAGATCTAAGTTCACTTTCAAATAACCGAATAATGATTCGCCTTGCTTTTGCATACATCTAAAGTGGCTGTCGAAATTGGACCTAATATGAGCGTCCGTTATTTGCCGAAAGCTGTCTATGGATGATGTTCAGCTCAGATCTTTTTTCCAATGTTGCTTGTGTGTGACTGTCGTCGATGCGTTTAAGATCTAGCCGTCGAGTTAACATGACTTTTCAGTAAGTCAAAGAAAAATTGGGATTCCAATGCTAGAGCACCCGCATCGCAGAGTTGATCGTAATACAACCCGACCTTCAATCGAGCCGCATCCAAACTTCCACATGCGTTGTATTCTTGATGAAGTCGCTCAGAAACGCTTTCAAATGTCATCTTTGGTTCTATTGCTCGATTAGCAAGATTGAGGATGCGAGTGAGTGACTCCGACAACTCTAAAGTGAAATAAACTGAAAACAGCGCATACAATCCCCCCATCTCTACGAGGATATCTCGAAATTCGGAAAACGCCTCTACTGATAGATCCGCGAACTCGCGGTGTTTCTCCAAGTAAATCGTATGAGAACCTTCGTCGGGTATAGCTTTCGATATACCCGCAGCGGCTAAAGCCAACTCCCTTTCAGAGAGGAATAATTGGTATCTTTTTACCAAGTTAATTAACTTTGCGACATCAACTATAGATTTTTTGAAGGTTTCAATCTTTAGTTTTATTTCCTCTTTTGTCCAAAGGTATTGCTGCTGATCTTGCCATAGTTTAGATTTGTGGGATTCCAGCTGTTTAGAATAATCAGTCTTTACCGATTCGATTTTTTTTGTGATTAGCTCAATATCTTCTTTTGTCGCAAGATTTTTCCCTTTTTCCCGCGCATAACTAGGAAGGAAGTTTTGAATTAACAATGTCACTATGCCAGTCACCAAGGCTCCAGATAGAGCATAAATATAATTAATTAGCTCCGCATTCATCCCCATTCTCCTTTTTTTTAATCAGAAAGCAGTACACTAGATCGTACACCAATGCCCGAATAAATGGTCTACCATGCTCTACATTACATCTAATACCCTGCTACTCAAACTGGAATGGGGAGATGGATTGCTCCAGGCTTATGAAGGGCTCCCAGCCAACGGACAAATCAGTATCATCGAACCACATTTGAAAGGAGATAACAGCGACTGATAGCTTGGCATTGCTCCCCATACAAAGTTGGGTGATGCGCTTTAACTGTTGTTTGCCACTCGTGCTCCCCGATGTGTCTGGTTATAAAATACCCTACGATCGACCGCTTTTGGCCGGTTACTGTCGGACGCGAAGGTCTGCAATTGGCCGTTTTCTGCCTATCACGACGACCGAAACCGCCCTGTACCTGCCGCTCGGAACTATCGACGAGTCTGGGGGCGATTCCCAATTTCCCTGAAATCCAAACTCCCCCCGCGCCTCTCTGGAACAAATACCAATTCACAATGCGTCACTATGATGAGTAGAGTCTGCCCGCTAAATTCGACGCCCTTCACTCGTTGGCCTGCTAGGCGCAGCATGGAGAAATTATGCGAATTTTTATCGACGAGTCAGGATCGTTCGCCTATGCGCCCGATCCCAATGCTTGGAGCACCGTTGGTGCAGTCGTTATCTTGGACGAGGCTATGGACGCGGCTAAAACCGCACTCCATCAATTCAAAGTGGATAATGGTTTCCACCCGACTGAGGAGTTGAAGCTCGGGAAAGTTCGCGATGAGTTGAGCTACTTTCGACTTTTGAACCGGCTCGCTCAGTTAAATTGCACGCTTTATGGGCTGGCAACAAACGCTCACCTCAATACCCCCGAAGCTGCACGCGGACATAAATTGCAGGCCGCTAAAGGGTTGGTGAAACATATTGACAGGATGGTTCATCAAAGCATGAAAGACAGTATTCTAAGACTTTCCAAGCAATTGCTTGGGTTGTCAGATCAGCTCTATATCCAGTTCACCTGTCAAATTCAATTGATGCATTACGTAGTTTCGCAAGCGGTGACCTACTACGTCCAAGTCAGCCCTGAGTCTTTGGGCTCATTTGTATGGCGCGTGGATCAAAAAGAACCTGCAAGAAAAACTGAGTTCGAAGATGTGTTCGAAAAGCTTAGCCCACCATATCTACAAACTTTATCTATAGATGATCCACTGCCAAGAGTCGAAGGCTTCGATTACAGCCATATGGCAAAGTACGATTGCGCAGAGGAGCCAACGTATCTCAAAGAGCAATACGGAGTTGATGTTGACCTGAGCGATGTATTGGATATCGGAAGGTTGATAAGAGATGACATCCAATTCGTTGACTCTCGAAGCGATTTTGGTATTCAGTTGGCTGACCTCCTGGTGTCGGGGTTAAGGCGATGTCTGAGAAAGGAGTTCAATGACAACCTAAGAGCTGCGGCGTTTTTAGGACGGTTAATGGTCGGACGTGGGCGCGGTCAGCAACCGTTGCTGCTGTTATCACTCGGCGAGGAAAAGGCACTGGACAAGCCTACTGAACGTCTTGTCAGAATGATGAAGCGGCAGCAACGTCCCATGATCCGTGAATGAGACGTTGGTATTGCCTACCTCCACGCCCATCCAATGTCCGTCCAATTTAGGTAGATTTCTATTCTGCACATATACACAAGATGTCTGAGGTGAGTGGCCGCTTCTGGCCGAGGTTGTGTAAAAACGTTTTTCAGCACGATTGGAGCCTGGTGTTGGACTGGAAATTGCGTTTCTACGCAAAATCCAGATCGGCTGAGTAGCCCATAATTTTCAGATTTCGCATAGAAGCGCAGACTTCAATTTTGACGAAGCGTTTTTACACACTCTGGGCCGATTGCTGCCCTCAGGGAGGTGCGGCGATCGACCCAATGCAGACGCTCAGAATTGGCGGGGTCGTCCAGCGAAGATAAAAAGAAGAAAGCTTACTAGCATCGTGTTCTACGGAATGTATTTGCCGTCGAGTCCTCACCGACGCCCTAGAGGTGGCTTGCAGTAGCCTGTTGATGGGGCGTTTGGACGGGGTGTTAGTTAGCCATTCCATCAGGCAGAAATCCCCCGCGCAGGGTAGAAGCATGACTTGCCTGCAATGGGTTGACGCGGTACGTCTGGCTGTCGGCGCGGCGCCCCACATCTATATCTGGTCAGCAATAGCCGATAGCATTGAAGCCTACGACCCCCCTCCTCAATAGAGTGAATTGCAGCCCGTCCGTCTTGAAGTATTGTGCATTGAAACTCGCCACTCCGAACGCTTTCAGCGCGAAGCTTTGCCGGGCGAACAAATCGAACCCCGCCGCTTGTAGAACATCTTCGGGTACGGCATACGATTGCTCCACCAGTCCCCAGAAGGTCCATCCCGACTCGACGCAAATTCCTAACACCTTGTCGTTGGCATATGTGGCACCGACCGAGCCTAACGTGGAGCCCACCAGGTTACCGAGCAGCGCTCCGAGCACGGGGACGGGGATGATCACCTGGCCGAGCGCCGCACCGCCGGCTCCCATCATCAGCGCCACGGCGTCTCGTGACGAGTTGAACGCCAGTTCCTTGCCGCTCAGGCTGCCATGGGCATATCTCCAGGAGTTTTCGATGGAGTTGAGCGCCATTGCGGTGGCCATGCCGACAGCTGACGGCGAAACACCCTTGAGGACGTTACCCATCAACCCCGCCTTGCAAGAGCCTGTGATTATCGCTGCCACGCCGCCGCGCAAGCCGGCCGTCGTAGCGCTCGACAGCACTTGGCCGGCTCCTTCACGGATGATGGCTGCGTCCAGTTCGCCCGACGCGACGCAGCGGGAGATTATCCGATAAACATGGGGTGCCGCTGTCAACGCCGCAGAGAAGGCGGCGGCATTTAGGGCCGCACTGCCGGATTCCCTGAAGATGTCCGACCACTCGACGAAGCACTCGGTGTTGAGGTCGTAGGACTCGGGATCGATGCTGCCATCCCGCTTGAATTCCAAGGCCATGCCTTTTGCATCCACCTGGCTGAGAGGTTTGGAGGCAGCATTCTCGACCTCGATATGGTCGCTCACCGTATCGGCCGTGTGCTGGTAGCCAGCGGCAACTTCAGGACGAATCTCCTGGTTACGGATAGCTTGGTATTTTGACTCCGCGACCACCTCGGCCAACTGATCGGAAGGCACAACCTTCTGACTGTTAGAATAATCAGGATTGCCTAATTGCCTCGCCGTATCCACGCCGGTCTTGTAGTACTTCAATTCCGCATGAGAGGTGCCCGCGCCATCGCCGTAGACCACATCCTGGCCCGGCTTGTTAGTTCCCAGTGCCAGGGCCCAGACGTTGTCTTGACCTTTCGCCACCGCAGAAACATTCAGAGTTTCTGCATGCCATACCTCGGCAAGGTTACCCTTGACGTAGTCGGCAGCGACATTGGTGCGGCGAGCGGCTTCCTTAGCCAGCGCCTCAACTGCTATGTCGATCGCAACCTGGACCTCGCTAACAAAATCTGCAGACTCCAATGCGCCGGTCACACCCGCGAAGTCCTTGCTCGATCTATAGTAGGCGTCAGCAAAGGCGCTCATGGTCATTGTTCCTGGAGACCGAGCCAAGCATCTAATTCGGTCAGGAGAAAGTTATAGATCGCCATCTTAGTCTGTTCATAGCGCAGCGCCTTGGCTTCGCTCTTGCCCTGAAAGTATCGCACTACTTGTAATAACCCCAGACCGCCAAGTGCCCCCGCGGCTACGAAGGGAATCGTCGTAATGAAAGCGCTACCCACGGTAAAACCGAGGGTGCCCGAGGCGGCGCCATAACCCAGTTTCTGCTTGAGCGCTTCAAACGCGGCCTTCTGCTCCAGCTTACCTTCGCCAAAGACCACTGCCTTGCTGCCGTCATGTGCAAAGCAGGCGCCTTTCAGGTTGACGATATTGGCCATGGTTGCAAGATACATCTTGGAATAGCGATTCTCTTCCACATCTCCGATAAAGATCACATGGCTGCGGCCCGACAAGGTTGGTAGCGTCTGTTTGTAGTGCTCGATCGTCCACGCTGCGCTGTCTACCCCGTCCACTTTGGACAGTTCATGCGTCAAGGTGATGGCGATCTCTTCATAGGTTTCCGGGTAGACCACGATGACTTGCTTGGCGGAGAACATGGCTGAGGTTCCTTGATCGATGCTTTGAATTCAATGGGCTAACTATCGGCAGGATCGCTGTGCACATGAACTGCAACGTTGATCGTGTGCCTATCCTTGCGCCAGCGCACTGCCATGAGCATGAAGTTCGTGACGCCGACGCCACCCATTCCCGCCGTGTGGGATGGCACTGGATTCGCCGGTGTTCGCGGGTTGGGAAATGGACTACAGGGAATGGGGAGGTCTTAGGCATTTGGAAAGCGCGGGGTTTATGCGAGCCGTTCCGCAGTGGGCAAACGCGCTTGGTACGAAGCCAAGCGCTCAGGGTAGGGCGGCGCACTTCCGGCTTCGCCCGGGCGCTTCAGACTATGTTTGCGTTGAGCTTTCGCAGCTCTTCGTAGGTAGCCGACTGGACGAACCAGAAGCCGGAAACGATGCACCAACCCAAGCTGCCGACCACGAAAATCCCCAGGGCTGGCAATAACCCGCTGGTGAACATGGCGATGAAAGCGAAAAGCCAGATCACGGCCAGGGAGACGTAGAGGACGATGTTGTTGACGCTGATGACGAAGTCTTTCACAAGGCGTATTCCTTGCAGGATGTCAAAAAATTGCCCCTCCAAGCGGCGCGCGTGTGCTATCACATTGCCTCCATAGGTTGGATAGCGAACACGGTCGACGCCATCGGCCCCGGCATTCACGCAAGATACCCCTTACAGGATGTTAAGCAATGCAGCATGCAAGATTCGAAACCAGGTCGGTCTACGATCTTATCAGTGATATTGACGGTCATCCGAGAACGTTCCGAATTCCTGCCTACCAGCGTGGCTATCGGTGGAAACCGGCTCAAGTCACTCAACTGCTTGAGGATGTGTGCGAGTTTGGGAAACGGGCTGGTCCGCAGCCCGACGAGTTCTACTGTCTACAGCCGTTAGTGTTGAAGACCGCAGGTGGCGTTTACGAAGTCGTCGATGGGCAGCAGCGTCTAACTACGCTTTTGCTGATCCTGCGCCACTTCAACGAGCGCATGGCACCCAAGTACCGAACAAAGCATTTCAGTCTGAGCTACGAAACGCGGCCCGAGCTGCCGCGTTTTCTCGACGAGCCCAGCGCGGAGGAGGCGGCGCGAAATGTTGATTTCTACTACCTGCACCAAGCCATAGAAACTATCGAAGCCTGGTTTGCCCCGCGTGAGCAGGAGTTTGAAGGGTTCAAAAGCACGTTGCTCAACAAGACCCGCGTGATCTGGTACGAGCTGGACGATAAAGAGAATGCAGTCGAGGCATTCACCCGCCTCAACGTCGGAAAAATCCCGCTGACCAATGACGAACTGATCCGGGCATTGTTCTTGCGCCAGTCGGTCAATTCCGCCAATAGCATCACCGGGGAACAACTACAGATTGCCCATGAATGGGACCAACTGGAAAAGGCTCTGCAAAATGACGCCTTCTGGTACTTCCTCAATGGCGAGAAAGGGGCCACTCATAACCGAATCGGTTTTCTTTTCTCGCTCGTAGCCAGACTGGAAGCCGAGTCGAACCTGGATCAGCGTTATGGCGTGTTCCACGCCTACAGTCGTCGCCTGTCGCTGCCCGGTGCCAACGCCGCCGGGGAATGGCTGCGGGTCAAACAAGTCTTCATGCAGATCGAAGAGTGGTTTGAAGACCGTAGCCTCTACCACATCATTGGCTATCTGGTGCTGCAGGGCGTGGCTGTCCACGCCATTTTACGCTGGGCGGCCCAAGGGCCGAAGGCTGAGTTCGAAGCGCTTTTGCGCCGGGAGGCATACTTCCGGCTGATCGGTAAACGGCTTGAAGTGTCTATCTCACCAGAGCAGCTTAAAACCGAACTGCGGGGCTTTTTACAAGCACTGGAGTACGGGAAAAGTGGTGCGGCGAAAATTCGCGCCAGTTTGTTGCTGTTCAATCTGGCAACGCTGTTGCAAAGCAAGGCATCCAACGCCCGCTTTCCGTTTGACAGCTTAAAGAAGGAAAGCTGGGACATCGAACATATCCGCTCCGTCACCTCCAGCCCGCCCATCGACAAGGCCGAGCAAGAGCACTGGCTGAGACACGCCGGACTACAACTGCGAGCCATGATGTTGCCTGGTAAGCGTTACGAAGAGATTGAGGCCTATCTGTCCGCTCCGAAGACGCCGAGTTCCGATACGTTTAACACCTTATATGCGAACGTCCTCAAGGATTTCCAAGAGAATCAGGAAGTTGACGACGGGATCGCCAATCTCACCTTGCTCGACCTTCACACCAACCGCAGTTACAAGAACGCGGTATTTGCGGTCAAGCGCAACCATATCCTTGAACTCGATAAAGCAGGTGTTTTCGTGCCGCTCTGCACACGCAATGTGTTCCTCAAGGGTTACAGCCAGAATGTTGACCACCTCCTGTTCTGGAGTGCAAAAGACAGCAATGGCTACTTCAACGCCCTACTCGAGGCGCTGGTTGATTTCTTTTCGCAAGCGCAGGAGGGCATCGTATGAGCAGCAAGGGACAGCGGTTAATTTTTGAGGATTTATTTAACCCTCGTGCGGGCGTCTGTATTCCCCTTATCCAGCGTGACTACGCGCAGGGGCGTACTGACAGCGCCGATGTGCGCAACGACTTCCTGGCGGCGCTTGCCGGCGCATTCAAGTTGCCGACTGACAGCGCCGAACTGCCCTTGAACCTAGATTTCGTCTATGGAGGGTACGATGACGACGGCCAGTTTCAGCCATTGGATGGCCAGCAACGCTTGACTACGTTGTTCCTGCTGCACTGGTACCTGGCCCAGCGCGACGGCCAGAGCGAACAGTTCAAAGACCTGTTCTGCCATGACGGTAAATCCCGATTCAGTTACAAAGTGCGTCCCAGCAGTACCGAGTTCTTCGACGCGCTTAGTCAGTTCAGCCCCACGCGCGTACTTTCCGCAACCGAATCGTTGGTCCGGTTGATCTGCGACCAGCCGTGGTATTTCCGCCGCTGGCGCCTTGACCCCACCATTCAGTCTGCATTGGTTATGCTGGAGGCCATCCATGCGGTCTTCCACAATGAACCCGCGGCAACTTTTGCGCGCTTGAGCGACCGCGAGCTACCAGTGATTACCTTTCAGTTACTGGACTTGGAGGAGTTCGGGCTGGCGGATGATCTGTACATCAAGATGAACTCGCGGGGCATGCCCTTAACCCCGTTCGAAACCTTTAAGGCGCGCTATGAACAGATCTTGCAGCACCACTATGAGGGGCAGGCCCACACCGTGGATGGCGTCAAACTAAGCGTTGCGTCGTTCATCGCCACACGGCTGGATACGCGTTGGGCAGACTTGTTTTGGACGACCTGCAATGACGGCGGAGCTGGTAGCGGGTTGATCTCCATGCAACTGTTCGACGATGCGATGATGAATGTACTACGGGTTATTGCGCTGGCAACTCGCGACCTCGACAGCCCAGGCTACGCTGCGAACTTCAATACGCTGAGAGCGGCGAAATGGACCAATACATTTCACACCTTCGATGACAACGGCTGGCTCGATAAAGCCTTCTCCGACACCGTCGTGCTGCTGTTCGAAGCGTGGTCCAGTAACGGCGCTGGCTTCTGCTCACTTGTACCTGACACCCGTTATTACAGCGACAAGAAATTGTTCAAGGTGGCCTGCGCTGACCCGTTTCGGCTGAACTACACCCAACTCGTACAATTCACTGGTTATGTCCAGTTCGTGACAACCTACCCGGACGCGCCTGCGCAGGCACTGGAACAGTGGATGCGCCTAGTGTGCAACCTCTCTCACAATACCACCTACGTGCGAGCCGAGGATGCTCAGCGAAGCCTCAAAGGGCTGCGAGACATGTTGCCCCATGCGTTGGACATACTGCCGTTCCTTGTCAACGCAGCGCGTCCGATCTCGGGCTTTAACGGTGCTCAAACCAACGAAGAGGTGCTCAAAGCGAACCTGATACTCGCCGACGCCACGTGGCGCGACCTTTTAGGGAAGGCTGAGCTGCATGGTTATTTCCAGGGGCAGATCGGCTTTCTCCTCGACCGCAGCGGGGTGAGCGCCGCTGTACGTTCTTCGCCTCTGGAATCACCCGACCACGCAGCTCTCAAACAGCGGTTCAGCGATGCGCTACACATAGCCGAGGCGATGTTCAATGCCGACGGGCTAGTTACGGTCGACACGGCATTCGCGTGGGAGCGTGCATTGCTGTCGCTTGGCGACTATTTCCTGGAGAACGGCAGTAATTACTCGTTCCTGGTAAATCCGATGACAGAGCAAGGCAGTTGGAAGCGTCTGCTTGGTGAGGACAGCGATCACCGCAAGCTGCTGTTTTCGCTTTGGGATCAACTCGATGCTGGAGGAGCCTTGGCGCCTCAGCTCCACGCCATCGTCGCGCAAGCTGAGCCAGAGAGTTATTGGCAGATGGTGCTAGTGCAAACGCCGGAGGCTTTTGCCTATTGCCGTAAGCGGCAGATACGTTTTGTGGATGGAGATTGCAATGAAATCTATTTGTTGGCCAGGGAGCGGATGAGCGGCAGCCATGCAGAGCTTCATACTTTTGCGCTGCATGCCCGGCTCGTCAAACAGCCTTCCGCAGCGCTGGCCACTCTGGATCTTCAACCGTATGTGTCGGTATCAGGCGAGGCGGAGCAACCTTATCTCTACTTCGTTCATGCAAAAGGCCGTCAAAGTGTTCACGTCTACGTATCGCACGAGAGCCAGCGTTTTCTGATCCAGATTGATAGGTCCGAGGTTGAAGTCAGAGCGACTCTGCTGGATGCGCTGGTGCGGACTGTCGGACTGGAACCCGAGCATGAGTGGTATTCAGTAAGGTGTGAGTTCTCGGAAATCGATGAAAAGCTCGCCGCCGTTGCAAAGATTCTGGCGGCAGACGGAGCCTGATCGGAGCGCTGTTTCCAGCGGCGCTTTCGTCGAATTAAGGTTGCCTAACCCTGCAAGGGTCGATAGATGCCGGTCGCGATCGACCGTATTCGGCCCAGTCGGAGTAAAACCTCCGATGCCAATACGAAGAGCGCGCTGCTACGCAGATCGAAAAAGCTTGGTAACCCCAAACCCCAAACCCCAAACCCCGAATTCACGTAGAAGCGCAATTTTTAGGTGGTTTTTAACCGGACGGAGTGCTGCACACGTTTTCACAGCTCTTGTTGCGTGTATTGCACCTGGTCGTACCGTCGAATGATCGCTCTTGCCTCCGGCGAGCTGGAAGTCGCCGCGGTAGCGTTCGAGTGCGCGTTTGGCTAGGTGCTTGCCGCGCTCGCGGTCGATGAAGCGGCCGGAGTAGTCGTAGTCTTCGAGGTCGGGCAGGGCGTCGCCACGGTTTTCGCTTTCGAGGGTCAGGCGCGGTTTTTCGAAGTCGTAGTTGCGGCGGGTGGTGCGGCTGGTGCGGATTTCCAGGCGCAGGTCGAAGCGTTTCATCACCGGGTCGTTGGCGACCATGCCGGAGTCTTGCTGGTAGGCCACAGGCTTGAGTTTCGGGAACGCCGTCTGGTCATCGCGAACACCAGTTTGTGGGCCGTGGCGCTGTGCTGGAAGTGGTAGTGGATACCTTCTTCCTCGCGCAGGCGCCGGATGAAGTGTAGGTCCGACTCATCGTATTGCACGCAATAGACGCGCTTGGGATAGATGGAGCCGATCTTGAATTCGTAGGCGTTGCTTTAAATACCAAGTTCTTCGAGGGCATATCGATGATTTTCGGCCGTGAGGTTCTGGAAGATGCGCTGATTGAAGCGGTGTGCAGGTAAGCCAGTTGCGGGCGCGGGGTTACCGAATAACGGGTCAGACGCTTGCAGAATCACCTTGGGCTGCGCGGTAGATCTGACCATGTCGCTGCCGTCGGGCGACAGTTGCAGGAAGGCCGGTTTGTGCAGCAAGGTTTCGAGGCCCAGCGACGGCGGCTCACTGATCAGCTCCACCTCGAACAAAAAAGCTGGCTGATGGCTTCCCGACCGGTCAGGGTAGCCGCCTCTCAGCTTACCAGCGCAAAGTCAACTTCAGGCTTGGTGCTTTCACCTGCCGCCAGGTTGAGTTTCCAAGCGTCTTTGTAGAAAAGATGCGCGGAGCTATGAATATCGTTGATGCGCCATTGGCAGCGGCGTTTGTTCTTCGAACGATCATTGGCCACGAATTTGTGCCCTGGATCCAGGTAGATGACGCCGCCAGATAGTGCTTTCAGCAAGAGCTCTGCCGAAGTTCTGCGGCACCAAATTATTTCAGGTGAAAAAAGTACTTGGTACGTGAAACCTTTGTCGTAATCCGCTGTGTTTGTGTTGCGCGATTTCTCGGCAGAAATGTAAACAACTTCGTTGTGTTTCGCGCCCCAGTTATTCATAAGCCGTTCAAGGCTCCATCCTGCTGCTACAACTCCCGCGTTGTCGACCAACACAACTTCCACTGCGTTCATCTTGCTTGTCAATGAGGTTGATGGGTCGTATGGGAAGCTAATGCGTGCGCCACACTCATTGCGAATCCAATCAGATTTGGCATTTTCAGGCTCAACGGCGCGGTACTCACGTACCCGTAGGGTAAGTCCGGATTTTGTGCAGGGCACGTTTGCGCGATGAATTCCTGTTAGCCGCCATTCCCCCTTCGATGATTCATAGCCATAGGTCCTAATCATCTGTTCGAAGTTATCGACATAAAGGCCGAAATCAGGCTCGGTGGTGAAAAGCGTGATTTTTGGCATGGTATGGGCCTTGAGCTCAATGCCGTACAAATCTCCGTCCTTGCTGGAATTTGGAACAATGCCTAGAAGTCCCTCCAGCGTATATCCGCATACCTGTGTGCCTTCAAACGGGATTCGTTCCCCCTTTACATTCAGCCTGAAACCGCTGTGATGGTGACCCATCACATCCGCCCTAAGTTGGTCAAACAACCTTCCGCTGTACCGTTGATGGATGTTGAGCGCTTTGCAAACCCTTGAACCCTCAAACCCCGGCAATTTAGCAATCTCCTGTTCAAGGGTTTCGTCGAAACCCACGAACATAAATGCAAGACAGCCCCCACCAGGCGTGTGGCCAAGCACTAGTAGTCGTTTGGCCTCTGGGTGGTTTTTTGTATAGGTAACAGAGAGGGAGCTAGGCATGGTGTTCTGGTCGGTAATAAAACCCGAAAGCCTGACCTCCGGATACTGGGTGTAGACGATTGCCTTAACGTTCTTGGCCCGAATCAGGTTTCTGTTGGTATCGACCCACTTGAAATTATTGAAAGTGGCCTCCGGGATGTTGTCACCCGGTTTGGAATGAGCTTTGGTGAGGCTGGTACTAGCTACTCGTTCCGAAATAGTCATGTCGAAGGTGGCGTGAAGACCAACAAGGCTACGCAAAAAGTACACCTGATTTTTGTCGTTGGCGTTTGGAGGCAGAACCTTAAGCAGCATTTTGTCAACGCCGAAGCTGTCGAGGAGGCTCTTGATGCGGGCTACAGAGCTGGCGAAGTGTTCAAAGCTTGCAGTCGTTTGCGTCATTTTTTGAGCCTCTGAGTGGATGTCGCGTTGATGCTCGCAATCTACTCAGGGTTTTATAAAATCACAACAAAAAATATCAAAAATAAATAAGTAATCAATGATTACTAGGTTGAATTGATGTTTGCTTGGTTTGGTCTTGGTTTCTGTTCGTTGATTTAAGGGTGTGGCTAGGTCCGAGGTGCGCGTGCCTCACTCCATGTGGGCGCACCGAAACGTTTTGGCATGGCGAGGCGGATTGTTGAAGCGGAAGGCATAAAAGTTAGTAGCCGGCGCAGGGTTCGTGGCCGCTATCGGCCTGGTGAATGCAGTTGTTCGACAGCGAGTCTCGGTCGAGAGGAGATCGGTGGTACAAAACTGGTGCGGGAGAGTGGATCTTTTGTTGTAAGTCTTTGTTTTAAAATGGGGGGCGTCAGTTGCTTCATTCCATCACTGCTGGAGGCTAGGCTCTCCTTGGAGTGAGCTCTGCTCGAATCTCCAACAGCAAAAAATTAATTGCTTATGCCGTGATTTAATTAATGTCAATTGTTTTTTGTCGCTATCTACATAAATGAAAGGCTAGAGATACTGTTTTTGGAGCGCAGGCCCTTGGAAAGCGCATTTACGGCCTCTGAACGGTTGTTTCATTACACCGCCCACGTTACTCTTCGTGATATTTAGCACTGTATGAAGTTTCAATAGTTGTGCTGAGCTTTAGGTATATGCGTTGAATTTGGTTAGGCTGCAATTAGGCAAATTATCCGCAATCAAATATTTTAGGTGTGATATGGAATTTGATACAAGTAAATGGTCGGTAAAAACAATACTGGGGATGATCGGTAGCAAAGAGTTAATCCTTCAGCCTGACTATCAGCGATTTTACATATGGGATCTAAAAAAAGAGCAGGGACTAATTGATTCTCTCCTTAGAGGTTTTCCAATTCCTCCTATTTGGATCTGGACTCATGCTGATGAGGAAGGGGAGATTATTTATGAAGTGATAGATGGTCAGCAAAGATTGACCTGTATCCAGCGCTTTATACAGAACGCATTCATTTTCAAAGAGCTGCCGCAGACGCCAGGAGATATTGATCTTTCATTGGTATCTCTTTCATATTTTGATGCTCCTCCAGCAGGTACAGGTTTTGCGGCGCTGCCCATGTCGTACAGAACTAAGTTAAAAGGCTACACTATTCCATATATTGAAGTGAAAACTGAAGACCGTTTAGAGATTATTGACATTTTTAAACGGTTGAATAAATCAGCTACAAATCTTAATCCTCAGGAGATGCGAAATGCATTTTATACAGGAGCATTCAAGACTAGTGTTTATAAATTAACGTCAGAGCTTCAGGATGATGGATTTTGGGGTAAATCTGACAGGGTTTTTTCAAAGCCGACAACTGATAGGATGGCAAATCAGCAGTTTGTCTCTGATTTATTTATAGCGATGTATAGGAAAGAACCTCAGCATCAGAGTCTAGCTCTAGATGAGTTTTATGATACTTATGATGGGACTTTTCCCGATGGGCCGAAATTGCATTTACGAACAAAAAAATGCCTAAGACTCCTTAAAAAAATATTTCCGGACTCGTCAAGATTTACAAAAAATCTATCGGATTTTTACACTTTATTTTTGTATCTCGATGAGCTTTATGATTCTGCAGATATATCTCTTGATGCAGAAAATGAAATGGTTATTGATTCCTCGATAAGAAAATTTGAGCTTGACTATGCGGCGTATCTTGAAAGACGCAGCATTGATAAATCTGATAGTTCTATCTTTGAACGATATCGCGAGACTATTGTGGGGCGACAGCGTGAGAAAGAGGCGAGGGACGCTCGGCGCCAAATTATTGATGAGCTGATTAGACCTGGACTGAAATTCAAAAAAATGGATCCCGTGAGGTTGTTTAGCGAGGAGCAAAAACATTACATTTGGGAGACGTCTATAGATAAGCAATGCGCAATTTGTTCGAAAAAGGTTGAGGCATGGGATGATTACGAGCCCGATCATATTGTTTCGTGGCAGAAAGGTGGTCGAACCAGCATCGATAATGGACAGGTTTCTCATATTTCATGCAATAGGCGAAAAGGTGGGAAAAAAGCTTAACGGAACATTGAGAGTTTTCGCCATCGTTAGGCGCCGCCTAGCGATGGATTAAAATCCTTTCTGGAGGTAAATGATGCTTCCCTTTAAGTTTAAAGTATCCATTTTCTAATTTTATTGAGTAAGTGAGAAAACTATCTGTAATCTTACATCGTTGCTAAATTTTCCTGAATCGGAACCCTCGGTGAAAGTTAGGCCTTTGGCATCGTTACAGCTCAGGGTTGCCTGTAAGAAAGACTTATGCTTAGTTTTCGATGAGTTAGGGGTCAATAAGTAACTTAATATTTCATCTTCATAAGTTGGTGACTTCTTGCTCGCTTTAATTTCGCCTTTTGGATTGAAATTCCAAATTAGGTATTTGTAGTTGACCATGGCATTTTCGCACATATTAAGAATTTGATAGTGACTCCAATCGAGGCCGCAGTAAAAGGCGTTTCTGTTGATGGCGTATTCGTTAAGATATTCACTGGGTAGAATGCGATCAAACTCTTTTCGGAGTAAATCGGTTGTTTGAGGGGGTGATAGTGTTGTAGCGAGTGTCGCCTTATAATTGTTCATTTTTTGGGTGATATTAAGCACGAGGCTGGATACGATTGGGAAAGTATTTGTGAACTTAAATGTGAATTTTCGTGCTCCCATCGCTGGGTATTTCCGTTTGAATTCAAAAAAAGTCAGTTTTTTGTTATTTTTGCACAATGCTACAGCGTCAATGTCAACGCAGTTGTCCATCGAGTTCATAATGCAGCGTTGAATAAAGGCTAACTCAAGCTCGTCATTGTGAAAGTGGTGGAACCATTTCGAAAGTAATCCGCTTTTTTTATTGAGTTTTTTATTTTTAAGGTATTTATCAAATGATTGTTGCAGATTTGGGGGGGGGAGGGGGGAGGAAAGGCTTTTACCGAAAGGGCCGATCTCGATAACAGTCAGTTTGATAGCTCCGCTGGATAGGTCGAACGGTTGAGTCGTGTACTCTATTGAAAAAAAACGCCTTCCTGCTCTAGAGAATGTATTGATAATCGTGTGGTCAACAGCTGAAAGCGTGGCGGCTGGAGATACCAATCTATACCAGTGCTCGTCCTCCGCACACTCTTTGTTGATTGAGCAGAAGCCTAGCTTTTGTATTATCCAACCTGATTGAACGTCCGAATAGCCGCGCTCAGAAAACGAAACTTTCAGTTTTCTTATGAAGTAATGCTCAATAATTAGGCCGGCAAGCCGGGAGTCATTGTTGATTTCGACCGCATAAATTGCATTAATTAAACTTGCTTTATCAATCATTTCTCATGGAAGCACTTTGCTTGATGTGGTGGCATGTTGCCATAGTCGATCGAAAAAATGGAGCTGATTTTGCGCTCAGCCCTATGCTTCTCGACTTGACAGCCGTAGCAAAATTTTTTTTGAGCTTGGTGATACAAAATTGGTACTGAAGTAGTAAAGAGCTTCTTTAAGCCTTTATCTTATTGGGCTTTATGGATTGTCAGTCCAATCCTTGCTTGACGTGTCCGGCATTTTTATCCAACTGCCCACAATGCCCCACGAACGTTGCCACCCACTCCGGGAGGACCTTGCTTCTCCGCATGTAGTGTTAGCTTCATCAGGTCCGCCTCAAGCCCGAGCTGATTCTGGTACATCCTTTTGTACACCGTCAGAATTGCCGGGCAGAACAAAATTCTCTCTGTGCTTCAGAGCTATCTTGAAAGCATTGACGGAATTTGGTTCCCGACCACAGAGTTATCTGAAATGCTTCTCGAAGTGGCATGTAAGACATGCCCTACCGCAAGCGATGCCCAACCCATCATTCTACCGGACCTGCGCAAAAAACGCGCAGGCCAGTGAATTCAAGCTTTAAGGCACACGGACATGTTCCATCTGACACTAGAGACCCTGAACCTCATCCAGGAGAGCCGCCTCAGTGGCGTCACGAAAGCCGCCAACCGGCTCCAGCTAGAAGGCGGGCCGCCTTCGAGTTCCGACGGGCTGTACTGGCTCTACACCAGCTATTCGGATGCTGAGCTCCGGTCTGCTGTTCCGAGTCAGAAGCGGAACTCGGTGCCCATCAACACCCTCGCCGCATATCGCGAAAATCTTGGGATGATCTGCAATCGCAAAGTGGATGACTTCCGCGTCGTCTACAACGGCATAGGCGGAATTGGTCCCAAGGGGCACGGTGGGCTGAGGGAGAGGATTCTTCAGGAGTTCCGAGGTGGTGAAGGAACTGGCTCCTTGGCAATTTGTGACACGTCGCTGCACGATCTCTCCCGCTGGCGCTTCTCATATGTCCTATGGTCCGAAATCGAACACAAGGAGACCATCCAGTACTTGTCTCTTGCAGAGCGCTTGGAAACCATGTGGCGCCTTCACTACGGTTGGCCAATTTTGTGCGCGCGATGAGATTATGCGATGCGCCTAACATGGCAATCGACACGGACATTTTTGCGTTAGTGTCTGCTATTGGCTGGAAATGGCCATCGAGGATGTAAAAATCAGGACTGATTCCAGCCTCTATAGAGTCCGACTCTTAGCGTTAACTCTGACCGCATGGCTGAATCCAGCTCTTCTTCGTAGCATTTCACCAGCGAAGTCAAGGCAACTCTCATGGGCGCGCCCATCATTATCGGCAACAGCCATGGCCTTTGGGTCGGCAACAACATGAAGGATACGTTTTGCGAGGTACTCACCGCTGTTGCAACCTTGGAAGGTCATGATGTGAAGGCTGCATACGAGGAGGCGCCAGGAGTGGCCGGGACCTACGGTATTCCCGGAGTGGATATTATGCTCGACGAGTTTTATCGCTATCTCGGCGAATTTTCAGGCGTTCGACACCACCTCGATGTGTGCCGAGCGCGGCTGGACAAGGTCACCGAGTCTTGCGGATTGTCGCCAGTTGGGGCAGAACGCATGTCACACGTACTGGCGTGGGCTGCATACCACATGGATGGCAATCTGATCCCTATAGGCGGTTCTTTCTATGAAGACTGGCCTCCTAGCCCAGCCGACATACGATAGCCACCGACGCAAAAGTCGTGAACGCCTGCTTCTGACTAAAAGCGGCAGGTGAGGCCCGCTTTTGACCGATTGCGGTCTTTCGCGAAGGGCTGCAATCGACTGTGGATTCAACCGGTCGATGCTACACATCTATATTCGGTAATAGAATCGAGACTGCCGTCAATCATGAAAGATACTCTGAGAGCGCAAAAGATATATTTCCGCCGTCTCGTTTATCGTATCCATGGTATGCGGGCATACTATTAGCTTCAAGAAAGTACCAATCACCAGATTTTGCATTTAGCTTAAAGTCGACGCCTAACAAAGGCGCGCTCAATCTTTTGTTCAGCTGTTTTGAAAAGCTCAGAACGAAATCAGGCAGAGGTGAGTGAAAGTGGTGCTTGTTTTTCGAGAAGCGATAATCCACATCACAACTGACAATAATTTCGCCACTGCACATTCCGTTCACTGAATGAACACGGACATCTGGCCCTTCGATGTATTCTTGAAGTAGCGTGGGGCAGTTTATTATGTTGGCTATGTTGTCGCACTTACTCACAACTCTGGCTATGGTTTTATAAGAGCTCGCACCCTTACATATAACTCGATAACTATGATAAGCTAAAAACTCACTAGCTACTTTTGGGTTGTTGGTTAATAGTGACTCCGGTGTCTTTATACCAAATTCTCTCGCAAGGTCACTAAGTAAGTAAGAGTGGTAGATTTTCGACAGGTTGCTGAGATCCATTGAGCGACCTACAAGGCAAGGAGCGTCTATCATACGAAGAGACATAGACAAATGTTGAAACCGATAGAGTGCTTTCATACGCAAGTATTCATCTGGTGCGCCTGACGATATATCAAATACGCGCATATAGCCTTTAGCTCCCATCTCAAGTCTTACAGTATCACCATTGTTCGTGATGACTAGACGTCTGCCTGCAGGGTCGAATTCCATCTCGCCCTCATTAATGACCGTCGCCAAATCAAGATGCCTAATAGAGTGCCCAAGCTCTATCAACCTACTAATAGTATGCGCATATGTTTTGTCTAACATTGAGCCAATGCAAACGAGGTCACTCATGAAAACTCCTCCACTATAGCGCACGCTAGATCATAAGCGACAAGTTCAACGAAGTCGCTTGGGGGCCAAGGAGAAAGAGATAGTAAGCGCGGCTTTTGATAATTAAGATTAATAGTTATAAGCAGAAACGATATGCCAACTTTTGCAAGCTTGTCACGAAGATTATGAATCTGCTCCATTTGGTTTTTCAGGCCGGGTAACTCCCCATAAAGAGAAACTATGCGGTGCCCTACTATAAAAAAACTTATGCTTCCTTCTAGCTCATCAGCGCAGTAACTGTTGCTCGCCTCCCTTACTTCACTTGTTTTTACTCTGTTGGGGCCGTAATTATCAAGCAGGGATGATAATTCCCACCCGGCGCTAGCAAACATCTCTATGAGATACGAGATATCTGTGCCAGGGAATAAGCCTAACTCAGATGGCCGATTAAGCACTGGAACATCAAGGGTTCCAAGCGTCGCCCACATTGCTGCTCCATACTCGCATTGGAGAAACGTACTGTGAGAAACATTGGAGTATGGATTTAGCCTATTAAATACAAGGCATGTATTGTGCTTTGTTATTTGATCTTCTTTGTGGCTCAGATTGGTAACCATTATATTATTGTCCAATGAGACACTAAGAGATAGCGTAGAGAGCGAGGTCTCTATTATCACATTTAATCCTCGATCTTCGAGACAGGGAGCCAGTAAATATGGTACGCGGTCACTCTGATCCGCAAGGAACAGGACTGTCTTTATCTTCCCCATTGAATTCCACCTTGTTGTATTCTGGGTGTTTCTGCATAAAATCAGTCCAAATTATCTCTATCAGTTCAGAGTGGGTAACTGGACATTGCTCTTGGCGCAGAAATGTTAATAATTTAGTTGGATTATTCAATGAGGAGTATTCAGTCATGGCTTTTTAAACCTACTTCTTAAGAAGGCTTCCACAGCGGAAATATCGAAGTTAGGGCCAAGCAACTCATCCGCATTGGGCCGTTTTATTAGCCGCTCAATTCGGCTATCAAGTGACTCGGAATTTTCGGTATCTTCGCTGTTTTCAGAGTCCTCGCTATGCTCGGTCTCCTCTGATCTCTCGCTATCTTCACTCCCTTCAGTATCCTCACTGCCTTCAGACTCTTCTGTTCCATCTTTATCTTCTTTGTTTTCGCTGCCCTCACTGTTTTCTGTATCCTCACTTGTCTCGCTGGCTTCGGTGCTCTCACTATCTTCCGTTGTTTCGCTATTATCGCTATCTCCGGCAGCTGTATTAACTTCCACCCCGAGCTGTTTAAACGCCAACCGGAGTATCTCGGCAGTATGTGGATCAAGAGCTTTATTTGCCATGTCCTTCTCCTAGATTAAACGTGTGGTTAACGTACGTATTGCTCGCGTGCATCAGGGTTTCCTGAACAAAAGCCTAGGCAACAGCATCAAATTTAGCAACAAACCCGCTGCTGCCCGATTGACGACTCTCACATGGGATTGGCATGTCCAAGGCTGTCTCGATGAGCCGTACCCGTACCGGCTCTAAATACTGCAATGCGGAGGATTCGCTAGCGACAGCTATGCCAGTAGGACGAGTTCTCTGACGACTTATTGGTCCCCAGGCCACCTAGTCACCTCGACGGAGTGGATGTCGAAAGCCGCCAGACGTCACTGGCTGCATTTGCCCTTGACCCAACCATGTACGGTACTCACACGCTACGGCGAACCTAATCCGTCTCGATTCG
>Ga0105244_10000893_pt1 | contig 25223 bp, 21 predicted proteins | sample KBSM44metaG_FD_80423 | JGI IMG/M metagenome (GOLD analysis project Ga0105244, IMG submission 80423) | Miscanthus rhizosphere microbial communities from Kellogg Biological Station, Michigan, USA - KBS M4-4 metaG | ecosystem: Host-associated > Plants > Roots > Rhizosphere > Soil | place... | reverse complement strand
ATTAAATAAATCAACCAGTCTGATGTTCGATTTTGTCTGCAACCATATATCGGCAAAAAGCCACTGGTTCACAGAATATCTTGCGGGAAATCCTGAATATCAGAATTTCTTTATTTCTGTTGACCCGCGGACAGATTTATCCACGGTTACTCGTCCGCGCGCGCTACCATTACTCTCACCATTTACCCTGGCTGATGGCTCGCAGCAACATATCTGGACCACTTTTAGCGATGACCAAATCGACCTCAACTTTGCCAATCCACTGGTGTTGTTGGCTATGGTCGATGTCCTGCTGCGCTATTTGCAAGAGGGAGCCGATTATATCCGTCTTGATGCGGTGGGCTATATGTGGAAAACCATTGGCACGAACTGTATTCACCTGGAAAAAACCCACCAGTTGGTGAAGTTGTTCCGTGCGGTTGTGGACACCGTAGCACCTGGTACCGTATTGATTACCGAGACAAATGTCCCGCACAAAGACAATATTTCCTATCTGGGTAACGGCCATGATGAAGCCCAGATGGTGTATCAATTCCCTTTGCCGCCGCTGGTGTTACACGCGATCCATACCGGTTCTGCGCAGGTGTTAAGCCAGTGGGCAAACTCTTTATCTGATGCCACAAATGGCAATACGACATGGTTTAATTTCCTCGCCTCCCACGACGGCATTGGGCTCAATCCGTTGCGCGGAATATTACCGGAAGAAGATATTTTACAGCTGGTGAATCAGCTTCAGGATGAAGGCGCACGAGTCAACTGGAAAAATAATCCTGATGGTACGCGCAGCCCCTATGAAATAAACGTCACGTATATGGATGCGCTAAACCGTCGGGATAGCAGTGATGAGGAACGTCTGGCCAGATTTATCCTGGCTCATGCCATATTGCTTGCATTTCCGGGTGTCCCTGCCATTTACGTGCAAAGTATTCTGGGGTCACGTAATGATGAAGCCGGAGTCGAGCGCCTGGGTTATAACCGCGCTATCAACCGTCAGAAATATGAACGGCATGAAATTGAAAGCCAGCTGCTGGATGAAAATAGTTTACGCCAGCAAGTGTATAAAAAATTATCTCATCTGATCAATGTTCGTAAAAATCACCCGGCATTCCATCCTGACAGCAGTTTTATTACGCAATGCATTAATGGCAGTTTGTTAGAAATAAAACGAACCTCGAAAGAGGGAAATCATGTTACGGCATTATTCAATCTGAGCCATCATCGCCAACAGATTACTCTGCCAGGTAATAATATTCAGGATTTAATTTCCGGTATAAAAATTAACGGAAAGCAATCTTACGAAATACAACCTTATCAGGTGTTGTGGCTTAGCTATTAATATAAAGGAATAACCATGAAAACGAAAAAAGCAGTGCTGTTAACAGCACTGGTAGCCGCGGCTTTGCTCTCAGGATGTAAGCAAGACGATTCTGAGCAGGTCACTATTGAATTTATGCATTCGTCGGTTGAACAGGAACGCCAGGCGGTCATCACCAAATTGATCGCTCGTTTCAGCGAGGAAAACCCACAAATCATCGTTAAGCAGGTGCCTGTCGAAGAAGACGCCTATAACACCAAAGTGATCACCCTGGCACGTTCCGGCGCGCTGCCCGAGGTTATCGAAGTCAGCCACGATTACGCCAAAGTGATGGATAAAGAGCAGCTTATCGATCGTGATGCCATCAAAACCGTGATTTCAGGCGTCGGCGAAAGTAGTTTCTACGATGGCATTTTACGCGTGGTGCGCACCGAAGACGGCAGTGCTTTTACCGGTGTGCCTATCAGCGCCTGGTTGGGCGGCATCTGGTATCGCAAATCCGCGCTGGCGAAAGCCGGAGTGAACGAACCCACCAACTGGACGGAATTGCTCAACGCGGCGCGCGTCATGACCGATAGCGCCCACAAGAAATACGGTATTGCGCTGCCCACGGCTGAAAGCGTGATGACCGAACAAACCTTCTCGCAATTCGCGCTCTCAAATGGTGCAAACGACTTTGATGCTGCCGGAAACGTCACCGCTAACTCACCTGAAATGCTGACCTCGCTCAATTATTACCGCGAGCTGGCGCAGTACACCATGCCAGGTTCCAACGATGTGATGGAAATAAAAGATGCCTTTATGAATGGCACCACCTCGATGGCGGTTTATTCCACCTACATCTTGCCAGCTTTCTATAAAGACGGTTCACCGCAGGATCTCGGCTTCGTAGTGCCTACGGAAAAATCCCCGGCGGTGTACGGCATGATCACCTCGCTGACCATTACCGCCGGGCAAAGCAAGCCAGAAACCGAAGCGGCACAGAAATTTATCTCATTCATGGAGACTGCGCAGAACTCGGCTGATTGGGTGCTGATGTCACCGGGTGCGGCATTACCGGTCACTAAAGCCGTCGCACAAACCGACAGCTACAAAAATAACGAGGTAATCAAAGCCTTTGGCACGCTTCCCGCCGAACTGATTGCCCAATTCCCGAACGTGCAGGTCTTTGGCTCAGTGGGGGAGAAAAACTTTACCCGCATGGGCGACATCACCGGCTCAGCCATTTTGAGTGAAATGGTCAACCAGGTCACGGTGGGTAAACAAGCCACCGCTCCGGCACTGGATAACAGCCAGCAGCGCATCGTCGAATTGATGAAACAACACTGAAATCACAGGATAAGTCACTATGAAGAAGTGGTTCTCAGGCCGCTCTGATATGCCATTTGCCATGATGCTACTCGCCCCCAGCTTGTTATTGCTGGGGGGATTAGTGGCCTGGCCGATGCTATCGAACATCGAAATCAGTTTTTTGCGCTTGCCGCTTAACCCGAACATCAGCTCGCGGTTTATCGGGCTGGAAAATTACCTCAACATCCTGAGCGATACGGCGTTCTGGCACTCGCTATGGACCACGTTCTGGTACACCGCGCTGGTAGTTCTTGGCAGTACAGGGTTAGGGCTGGGCGTGGCGCTGTTCTTTAACCGCGAGTTTCGGTTACGTAAAACAGCGCGCTCGCTGGTGATCCTTTCTTACGTGACACCGTCAATCTCTTTGGTGTTCGCGTGGAAATATATGTTTAACAGCGGCTACGGCATCGTGAACTATCTCGGCGTCGACATGCTGCATCTGTTCAACGAAGCGCCGTTGTGGTTCGACAACCCCGGCAGCAGCTTCTTTTTAGTAGTGCTCTTCGCCATCTGGCGCTACTTCCCATATGCGTTTATCTCATTCCTGGCGATTTTGCAGACCATCGACAAATCGCTGTACGAAGCGGCTGAAATGGACGGGGCGAACGGCTGGCAGAAATTCAAAATTGTTACGCTGCCAGCCATTATGCCGGTACTGGCAACGGTGGTGACGCTGCGCACCATCTGGATGTTCTACATGTTTGCGGATGTCTGGCTGTTAACCACCAAGGTCAACATTCTCGGCGTCTATCTCTATAAAACGGCCTTTGCCTTTAATGACTTAGGAAAAGCGGCCGCCATTTCCGTGGTGCTGTTCGTCATTATCTTCGCCGTCATCTTGCTGACCAGAAAACGGGTGAATCTTAAATGACCGCTAATCATCGCAAACTGTTAGGGCGCGTGGGCTTTTACTCTGGGCTGGCATTGTTCCTGGCAATCACGCTATTCCCGTTCTTTGTCATGCTGATGACTTCGTTTAAAAGTCCGAAAGAGGCCATCTCGTTGCATCCGACCATCTTCCCGCAAGAGTGGACGTTGCAGCATTACATCGACATTTTTAACCCAACCATCTTCCCGTTTTTGACCTACTTCAAAAACAGCCTGGTGGTATCGCTGACTTCCTCTGCCATTGCGGTGTTGATCGGCATCCTGGGCGCATATGCACTTTCCAAATTGCGCTTTAAAGGGCGGATGACCATCAACGCCAGTTTCTACGCGGTGTATATGTTTTCCGGCATTTTGCTGGTGGTGCCATTGTTCAAAATCATCACCGCACTGGGGATTTACGATACCGAACTGGCGCTGATCATCACGATGGTGACGCAGACCCTGCCAACTGCGGTCTTTATGCTGAAAAGCTACTTCGACACCATTCCGGATGAAATAGAAGAAGCAGCGATGATGGACGGCTTAAACCGCCTGCAAATCATCTTCTACATCACCGTGCCGCTGGCGATTTCCGGGCTGGTTTCGGTATTCGTCTACTGCTTTATGGTGGCGTGGAACGACTATCTGTTTGCCTCTATTTTCCTCTCCAGCTCGGCAAACTTCACGCTGCCAGTCGGCTTAAGCACGCTGTTCAGCACCCCCGATTACGTGTGGGGAAGAATGATGGCGGCCTCGCTGGTGACTGCATTGCCAGTGGTGGTGATGTACGCACTTTCCGAACGCTTTATTAAAAGCGGCCTGACTGCAGGCGGCGTTAAAGGTTAAGCAGGTTCATTTGCACTGTTTTGTAGGGTGGATAAGCGCTGCGTCATCCACCACAACATTTAATTACTGGAGTTAAAAATGAAGAAGTTAGTCGCAACCGCACCGCGTATCGCGGCCTTAGTGGACTATGAAGATCGTGCCGTACAGGCACACGAAGTGAAAATCAAAGTGGCCTTCGGTGCACCAAAACACGGCACCGAAGTGGTGGATTTCCGCGCCGCCAGCCCGTTTATCGACGAAGAATTTTCGACGGAATGGAATATGTTTGTGCCACGCGCAGAAGGTGCAGCCCGTGGTATTGAATTTGGCAAATTCCAGCTCGGCAATATGGTCGTCGGTGAAGTCATCGAATGCGGTGCTGACGTCACCGAATATCAAATGGGCGACCAGGTTTGCACTTACGGCCCATTACAGGAAACGGTTATCGCCAACGGCGTTAACAACTACAAACTGCGCAAAATGCCTGCCGGAGCGAGCTGGAAAAATGCGGTTTGCTACGATCCGGCGCAGTTCGCCATGAGCGGTGTGCGCGATGGCAATGTGCGGGTAGGGGATTTTGTAGTCGTCGTTGGCCTCGGTGCTATTGGCCAAATTGCCATTCAACTGGCGAAAAAAGCTGGTGCATCCGTCGTGATTGGCGTTGACCCTATTGCGCATCGTTGTGAAATAGCCAAACGTCACGGCGCAGATTTCTGCCTGAACCCGATTGGCACCGACGTGGGCCTGGAAATCAAAAAGATCACCAATAAGCTTGGCGCGGACGTGATTATCGAAACCAGCGGCAACGACCAGGCGCTGCAAGCCGCACTGCGCGGTATCGCCTACGGCGGCACCATCTCTTACGTCGCTTTTGCCAAACCTTTCCATGACTTCAACCTGGGTCGCGAAGCTCACTTCAATAACGCCAAAATCGTCTTTTCCCGCGGCAGCAGCGAACCAAATCCGGACTATCCGCGCTGGGATCGTAAGCGTATTGAACAAACCTGCTGGGAGCTGTTGATGAACGGTTATCTGAACTGCGAAGACCTGATTGACCCGGTAGTGACATTCCATGACAGCGCCGAAAGCTACATGAAGTATGTCGATAAGCATCCGGATTTGAGCATCAAGATGGGCGTAACCTTCTAATTTCCCGTCGTCTTTCAAGTTGCAGATATGTTGGCTGCTTTCGTGCATCCCAGTCACTTACTTGAGTAAGCTCCTGGGGATTTACTCTCTTGCCGCCTTTCTGCACCTCGAAATACTTAGGGAAATATTTTCAGGAATAATTAAGGAATAAATCATGAAAATCGGTACTCAAAATCAGGCGTTTTTCCCGGCAGATATTCTGGAAAAATTCAAATACGTCAAAGCGATGGGCTTCGATGGCTTCGAAATCGACGGCAAACTGCTTGTCGAAAATGTGCAGGCAGTGAAAGCGGCGATTGCCGCTACTGGTTTGCCGGTCACTACCGCATGTGGCGGTTACGATGGCTGGATTGGCGACTTTATTGAAGAGCGTCGTTTGAATGGCCTGCAACAAATTACCCGCATTCTTGAAGCATTGGCGCAAGTGGGTGGCAAAGGGATTGTGGTTCCAGCGGCATGGGGCATGTTCACGTTTCGCTTGCCGCCAATGAACTCACCGCGCAGCCTGGCAGGGGATCGTAAAGCGGTTAGTGATTCGCTGCGTTATCTGGATGAAGTCGCGGCACGTACCGGGACCACGGTTTACCTCGAACCGCTTAACCGTTACCAGGATCATATGATCAACACTCTGGCCGATGCGCGTTCGTATATCGAAGAAAACCAGCTAAAACACACGCAAATCATCGGCGATTTCTATCACATGAATATCGAAGAAGACGACATCAGCACGGCGTTTCATGCTAACCGCGACCTGCTTGGTCATGTGCATATTGCCGACAACCATCGTTACCAGCCAGGCAGCGGCAGCATCGATTTCAAAAAGCATTTTGAACAACTTCGCGCGGATGGCTATGACGGTTACATCGTCTACGAAGGACGCATTCGCGCGGAAGATCCGGCGGCGGCGTACCAACAGTCGTTGCAATTTTTGCGTACCTGCTAAGAGGCAACGTGAGATGAGTCGAAAACTCAGGGTGGCTATTATCGGTGGTGGGCAGGTCGCTCAAACCGTCCATGCGTCGTATTACCTGACAAGAAGTGAACTGGAACTGGTGGCTGTCGTTGATAGCCACACCGGTCGTGCGCAGGCGCTGGCAGACAAACTCGGTATCCCACATGCCTTCAGCGATGCAGATGAAATGTATCGCACATGTGCGCCCGACATTGTCAGCGTCTGCACGCCGAACCGTTTCCATCATCAACATGTGATGCAGGCTCTGGAGCACAACTGCCATGTGATGTGTGAAAAGCCACCGGCCATGACGCCGGAGCAAGCGGCTGAAATGCGCGATGCTGCCCGCAAAGCCGGGAAAGTGTTGGCCTACGATTTTCACCACCGTTTTGCCAGCGACACGCAGTTTTTACGCCAGCAAGTGGTTGCCGGCACGCTCGGCGAAATTTATGTCACCACCGCTAAAGCGTTGCGCCGCTGCGGTGTACCGGGCTGGGGTGTTTTCACCAATAAAGAGTTACAGGGCGGCGGGCCGCTTATCGACATCGGTATTCATATGCTCGATGCCGCAATGTATGTGCTCGGTTTTCCGGCGGTGCGGCGGGTATCGGCGCACTCGTTCCAGAAGCTTGGCACCCGTAAACACAGCGGGCAATTCGGTGAGTGGGACCCAAAAACCTACACCGTAGAAGATGCGCTGTTCGCCACTATCGAGTTTCACAACGGCGGCATTCTGCGTCTTGAAACTTCGTTTGCGCTGAACATTGCCCAGCAATCGGTGATGAATGTGGAATTCTGTGGGGTAAACGCGGGGGCCACGCTGTTCCCGGCACATATCTACCAGGATGAAGCTGGAGAGCTGGTGACGTTGTCACAAAGAGAAACCGCTGACAGCCAGCGCCATTTCAAAAGTATGCAGGCGTTTGTCGATCATGTCCTTGGTGAGCCAGTCAGCATCGCGGATGCCGAGCAGGGCTACCTTATTCAGCAACTGGTTGCGGCGATTTATCGCGCAGCGGAATCAGGAGCGAGCATCGATTTATGAGCACTCTTACCCGACTGCAAGACCTGCAATTTAGCCAACACACGCTGAATAAATTTGCCACCTTAATGGCCGCTGGAAATGGCTATCTGGGGCTACGGGCCTGCCATGAAGAAGCCTACACCGAGCAGACTCGCGGTATGTATCTGGCGGGGTTTTATCATCGCAGTTCAGCCGTAGAAACCACCGAACTGGTGAATTTGCCTGATGTGCTGCAAATGCGCATCGAACTGGATGGCGAAATATTTACCCTGCTTTCAGGGACGGTGACTGATTATCATCGCGAACTTGATTTGGCTTGTGGAGAACTGCGTCGCAGCCTGGTTTGGCATGCGCCAAACGGTAAACGTTATCAGATCGTGTGCCAGCGATTCCTGTCGGCGGCACAGCATTCCTTGTTGTGCTCGCGTGTGGCTATCACGCCGCTCGACGACAATGCACGGGTCACCATCAGCACCGGTATCGATGCCACCCAAACTAACTCAGGCCGTCAGCATCTGGATGAAACCAGTGTCCGGGTCTTTGAACAGCGGTATTTACAGGGTTGTTATCGCACTCTGGACGGCAGCAATGAAGTGGTGATTAGCAGTTTCTGTGCCTTGCCAGCGGAGAGTTGCAGCAGCTTTTATGCGAAGAACCGCCGTCTGACTCAGCACTGTAGCGGCAAGGTAGCAAAAGGCCAGACATTCGAGTTGGTGAAAACCAGCTGGATTACCAGCTCGTTAGATAGCGACTACCACGCAGCCAGTTGCAGCGAACAGGCGTTGAACAAGCTGATGCAGTGTGTGGAACGGGGTTATGAGCAACTGCTGGCCGAGTCCAACCAGGTTTGGGAGACATACTGGCAACGCAGCCGTGTGCAGCTTGAAAGCCAAAATAGCCAGGATCAAATTGCGTTAGATTTTGCGTTGTATCACCTGTTTGCGATGACCCCCGCGCATAACGAGAAATGCAGTATTGCGGCGAAAGGGCTGACCGGCGAAGGCTACAAAGGCCATGTTTTCTGGGATACCGAAGTGTTCTTGCTGCCATTCCATCTGATGACGCAACCAGAAATCGCTCGCCAGTTGTTGAGTTATCGCTGGCATAACCTCGCGGGCGCACTGGAGAAAGCGCGCAAAAATGGCTGGCAGGGCGCATTGTTCCCGTGGGAAAGCGCCTGGTCCGGGGAAGAAGAAACACCAGAGTTTGCGGCAATTAATATCCGTACTGGCTTGCGCCAGAAAGTCGCCTCAGCCGTGGCTGAACACCATTTGGTGGCAGATATTGCCTGGGCGGTAGACGCATATTATCAAGTCACCGGCGACGATGGCTTTATGCGTGAACGCGGAGTGGCGCTGTTGCTTGAAACTGCATGTTTCTGGATGAGCCGCGCAGTTGAGGCTAATGGCAGGCTGGAACTGCACGATGTCATTGGGCCAGACGAGTACACCGAGCATGTTGATAACAACGCCTATACCAACTATCTGGCGTATCACAACGTTGAACGAGCCAGGCACTATTTACAGCAGTTTGCGTTACCGGACGACGATTTCATCCGCCAGGCCGATCGTTTCCTTGCACGTATTTGGTTGCCTGAAGCCCGTGAAGACCATGTTATTGCGCAAGACGACAGCTTCTTCAGTAAACCGACCCTTGATCTCACAGGCTATAAAGAGCAGCAGGGCACTCAAGCTATCTTGCTGGATTACTCACGCGCTGAAGTTAACGAGATGCAAATCCTTAAACAGGCGGATGTGGTGATGCTGGCCTACATGTTGCCGTCGCAGTTTACGCCAGCCCAACTGGCAGCCAATCTCGATTACTATGAACCGCGCACCATTCACGACTCTTCGCTCAGCAAAGCCATTCATGGCGTCATTGCTGCACGTTGTGGACGCCGTGAACAGGCATATCAATTCTGGCAGCAGGCATGTCTTATCGATCTCGGTGATGAACCGCACAGCTGTGACGACGGCATTCACGCCGCCGCGACCGGCGCAATCTGGCTCGGTGCGGTGCAGGGTTTTGCTGGGCTAACCGTGGAATGTGGAGAACTGCATCTGAACCCATGTTTGCCCGAACAGTGGCAATCCATCTCGCTGCCGTTTGTCTGGCAAGGGGTGCGCATCCAACTGACGTTAACTCACCAGCAGCTGAGCGTGACTTCATCGTCCGAAAAACCGATCAATCTTCACCTTGGTAACACCGTGCTGCAAATCACGAGGGCTGCAACTTTTTCGCTGGCTGATTTTTTCACACCTTTAACTGGGAGCGGTACCACAAAAGGAACACCACTATGAAACCTGAAGCAGTGATTTTTGATTTAGACGGCGTGGTGACGGACACCGCTCATTTGCATTTCCTGGCATGGCGGCAGGTTGCTGGTGAAATTGGTATTGAGATCGACGAGCGGATTAACGAGCAGCTCAAAGGTATCAGCCGCATGGATTCCCTGGCGCGCATTTTGCGCAGCGGGGGAGCAGAGCAGCGTTTTGACAGCCAGGCAAAAATCAAACTTGCCGAGCGTAAAAACGCGCTCTATGTCGCGTCACTTCAGCACCTCGATCCTGCGGCGATATTACCGGAAATTGCGGCGTTGCTCGAAGAACTTCACCACCAGCATATTCGTGTCGGGCTGGCTTCTGTTTCCTTGAATGCGCCACGCATTCTGCAAGCGTTGCGGCTTAAAGGTCAGTTCGATTTCTGCGCGGACGCCAGCCAAATCGAGCATTCAAAACCCGACCCTGAAATCTTCCTTGCCGCTTGTGCAGGGCTGGGTGTCGAACCGGCCAGATGTATTGGCATTGAAGATGCACAAGCGGGAATTGAGGCGATTAACGCCAGCGGCATGCTCTCGGTAGGGGTTGGCTCGGGGCTTGAACACGCCGATTTGCTTCTGCCGACGACGGCAGAATTGAACTGGTCACTTTTGCAAACATTCTGGTTAACCAAACACAGTGCACACGCGGTGTGAAAAAAGGAACAAGTGATGGCACAACTCTCGTTGCAGCACATTCAAAAGATTTATAACAACCAGGTTCATGTGGTGAAAGATTTCACCCTCGAAATCGAGGACAAAGAATTTATCGTGTTCGTTGGGCCATCGGGCTGCGGAAAATCGACCACTTTGCGGATGATTGCCGGACTGGAAGAAATCAGTGGTGGCGAACTGTTGATTGATGGCGTGTGCATGAATAACGTGCCTGCCAAGTCGCGCGGTATCGCTATGGTGTTCCAGAACTACGCGCTGTATCCGCATATGTCGGTTTACGACAACATGGCGTTCGGGCTGAAGATGCAGAAACTCGACGCCAACATTATTGATGAACGCGTACAGTGGGCCGCCTCTATTCTGGGGTTAAAAACCTACCTCGACCGTAAACCTGCTGCTCTTTCCGGTGGGCAACGCCAGCGCGTGGCGCTAGGACGCGCCATCGTACGCGAAGCCGGTGTATTTTTGATGGATGAACCGCTATCCAACCTGGATGCGCGGTTGCGAGTACAAATGCGTGCTGAAATCAGCAAGCTCCATCAAAAACTGAATACCACCATGATCTACGTGACCCACGATCAGACCGAAGCGATGACCATGGCAACGCGCATCGTTATCATGAAAGATGGCATTATTCAGCAGGTTGGGGCGCCTAAAACGGTTTATAACCATCCGGCCAATATGTTTGTTGCCGGGTTTATTGGCTCGCCATCGATGAACTTTATCCGTGGAACACTGGATGACGGCTGCTTTGTCACTGAAACATTAAAGCTGCCTATCCCGGATGATAAATATGCGGCAATGAACTTAGCTAATTATCAACATAAACCGGTAATATTAGGTATTCGCCCTGAAGATATTATCCCGGTGTTACAGGATAAAGGCATTGATGCTCATATTACAGTGGCTGAGCTAACCGGAGCGGAGTTTATGTTATACGCCACCGTAGGTGGCCATGAATTAACCTTACGCGCCAATTCAGATAGTGATTATCGGGCTGCACAAAATATAAAAATAACGTTCGATATGAATAAAAGTCATTTCTTTGATTCTGAAACCGAATACGCGATTAACTAATAATATTCTGTACCCTGCCGGGAATTAACACTCCCGGCTTTTTCTCTCTGTGTAAATTTCACAAGGAATACAAAAATGAAAAAGCTAATGCAATGCACAGTGCTTATTGCCTGTGCAGGAGCGGCCTGCGTGCAAGCTGCGGAAAATAACGGCTGGAATTATAATATTGGTGCGATGTATGAAATAGAAAACGTTGAAGGTCAGGGTGAGGATAAAGATGGATTATATGAACCCTCTGTCTACTTTAATGCCAGCTATGGTGACTGGTCTATCGCATTAACCATGTATCAGGAAGGTTCGGCGGATTACAGCGACTTATCCCGTGGTACTTACTTTAACCGCCCGGAAATCGATATTCGTTATCAAATTGTCGACAATGATGACTGGTCATTAGGTTTCACTGGCGGCATGCGTAATTACGGCTACCATTTCAAAAATGATGATGGTTCCAGCAATGGTACGGCAAATACCCAGCGTTATAAATTCCAGCCTGACTGGAATGTGAAAATTAACCATGACTGGAGTTTCAGCGGTTGGTTGGCATACTACCGCTTTGATAACGATCTTGACCAGACCGGCTATTCCGACAGCCGTGTTGAAACGGAAACGGGGTTCAGCTGGCGAATTAATGAAACCGTTACATTACGCACTAACTACTATTTAGAACGCGGCTTTAATACCGATAGCGATAAAAATAACGGTGAGTTTTCTACCCAGGAAATGCGTATCTATCTGCCGATTGCGCTTGGCAATACCACTTTGACGCCATACACCCGTCTGGGGTTGGATCGCTGGACGAACTGGGATTGGTCTGAGGATATTGACACTGAAAACCATGACTATAATCGTCTGGGTTTATTGTATGCCTATGATTTCCGGAACGGCCTGTCAATGACGCTGGAGTATGCATTCGAGTGGGAAAACCATGACGAAGGTGATAATGATAAATTCCACTATGCAGGTATTGGTGTGAATTACGCGTTTTAAGTTTCGGATTTCGCTGCGCTTATCCGACCTACGAAACTGTTTAGCCGATGTAGGGTGGATAAGCGATAGCGTTATCCACCATTTTGAAGTGAATTAGTCTCAGGAGATAGACCCCGTCAACGTGATCTTCGTTGGAATTAATGTTCTGGGAGCGGCATACTTTCCGGAAATTCTCTCAAACAATAGCGCGCTACCGGCAGTGCCTAATTCCAGTGTCGGGACTTCAATCCCCCCTGGCGGTGGGGAGAGTAGAAAACTCAACATGTCGTTGCTGTATCCCACTACTGAAAGTTGCCCGGGGATCTTAATGCCTTTTTCTTGGGCGATACGGTAGATACTCATTAACTTCAGGCTGTCGGTGGCGAATATCGCATCAGGAAGATCCTGATGGCTCAATAATTGTTGAGCAGCTTCAAGTGCTGTTTCATTAGTATAGCCACCATCAACGACCCACTCTTCAGGCAAACTAATATTTTGCTCAAGCAGGCAATCTCTGAACCCAGCGAGTCGGTCTACCGAAACGTGATAATCAAGCGGGGCATGAATGCAGGCTATTTTACGATGCCCGTTATTGATCAGTGTTTGGGTTAACGCAATGCTGTCGCGATAATTATCCGTATCCACCGAACAAACATGCTTGAACTCACCATCTACTTTCCCAATCACGACCACAGGAATAGCGTACTGATCCAGTTCCTCAAAGAATGATTCATCAGTGGGGGAGCTGAGCATAATAATGCCCTTGATCATTTTTTGCTTAATTTTGCTGACACACTTTTGCAGGTCTTCTTTACTATTTTTGGATGTCTGCAATATGACGTCAAATCCTTCTTGTTCTGCCCTGGCGGTAATAGCATGCAGGACTTCAGAGAAAAATGGATTTCCTGCGGTCGTTTTGGTTGAGCGAGTTGAGATAACCATAATCGCGTCAAAACCCGATGAAGTCAGGGCACGCGCTAATTTATTAGGCTGGTAATTTAACTCTTCAATCGCTTTTAAAACACGTTCTAGTGCTTCAGGGGAAATATTAGTCTGCTTATTAAGCACCCGCGATACGGTTGATTTAGAAACGTTCGCCAAACGGGCAATATCATAAATGGTGGGCGACATGACTGAACCGGTCCTGTTCTGCGCCAAAAGATAACGCATATTACTTAAGCTCGATGAGGCTGTCTATGCACGATACGCCGCCTTCAATTGGCTATAAAATTGAGCTATACCCTTTGATTTGCCACTATTTACCCCCATAACCTCCCTCATAACAGCTTCAAAAGGGTGCAACCAGGACGCAGATGAACAGAATCAAGAATGAAATAAATGCCCTGATGAACCGGGGCGTGGACCGACATTTACGTCTTGCCGTCACGGGTTTAAGCCGTAGCGGCAAGACAGCGTTTATTACCGCGATGGTGAATCAATTACTGAGCGTACATAACGGGGCGCGTTTGCCGTTGCTCAATGCGGTGCGTGAAGAAAGACTCCTTGGCGTGAAACGTGTTCCCCAGCGCGACCTGGGTATTCAACGTTTCACTTATGATGAAGGGCTGGCGCAACTTTACGGTTCGCCGCCGAACTGGCCGACGCCGACTCGGGGTGTCAGCGAAATGCGCCTTGCGTTGCGCTATCGCTCAAACGATTCGTTGTTACGCCATTTCAAAGACACCTCGACGCTGTATCTGGAAATTGTCGACTACCCTGGCGAATGGTTGCTGGATTTGCCTATGCTGGCGCAAAACTACCTGAGCTGGTCGCGTCAAATGACCGGCCTGTTGCAGGGCGATCGCGCTGAATGGTCCGCACTTTGGCGCAAATTATGCGAAGGGTTAGACCCGCTCGCACCAGCCGATGAAAACCGCCTGGCGGCGATTTCAGAAGCCTGGACTGACTATCTGTTGCGCTGCAAACGTGAAGGTTTGCACTTTATCCAGCCTGGCCGCTTCGTGTTACCCGGCGACATGGCGGGAGCGCCAGCACTGCAATTTTTCCCGTGGCCGGATGTGGACGCGGTCGGCGAATCGAAACTCGCGCAGGCCGATAAAACCACCAACATTGGCATGCTGCGCGCGCGCTTTGATTACTACTGCGAAAAGGTGGTGAAGGGCTTTTATAAAAACCACTTCCTGCGTTTTGACCGCCAGATTGTGTTGGTGGATTGCCTGCAACCGCTCAATAGCGGCCCGCAAGCGTTTAACGATATGCGTCTGGCTCTGACGCAACTGATGCAAAGTTTCCATTATGGCCAACGCACCCTGTTCCGCAGGTTGTTTTCACCGGTTATCGACAAGCTGTTGTTTGCCGCGACAAAGGCCGACCACGTTACGGTTGATCAACATGCCAACATGGTGGCGCTGCTCCAGCAACTGGTGCAGGACGCCTGGCAAAATGCCGCGTTCGAAGGTATCGACATGGACTGCATGGGTCTTGCCTCGGTGCAAGCCACACAGAGTGGCCTGGTTGATGTGAAAGGAGAGCAAATTCCGGCGCTGCGTGGGAACCGTTTAAGTGATGGCGAGCCGCTGACGGTTTATCCTGGTGAGGTTCCAGCGCGTTTGCCTGGTAGTACCTTCTGGGAGAAACAAGGTTTTCAGTTTGAACAGTTCCGCCCACAAGTCATGGATGTGGACCGGCCAATGCCACACATTCGGATGGATGCGGCACTGGAGTTTTTAATTGGGGATAAATTGCGATGAACGAACCATTAAAACCGCGTGTCGATTTCACGCAACCGTTGGATGTGGAACAAGAACCGAGTTTCAAAGCCGCGCATGCTTTTAGTGAGCCGGAAGCTGAAAAGTTTACTCCCGTCTTAAATTCGCTGGATGAAGTGGAAGATGAAGGGCAGGCCGAAGCGGTTATTGAAGCCGCGTTACATCCTAAACGCAGTATATGGCGGCGCATGGTTCAGGTGGGCCTTGGGCTGTTTGGTGTCAGCGTGGTGGCGCAAGGCGTCCAGTGGACGCATAACGCTTTTGTTACGCAAGACTGGATAGCGCTCGGCGGCGGCATCGCCGGTGGGTTAATTATCGCCGCGGGTGTCGGTTCGGTGGCAACGGAGTGGCGTCGTTTATGGCGTTTACGCCAGCGTGCAGAAGAGCGCGATGAAGCACGTGATTTGATGCACAGTCACGGAATGGGTAAGGGCCGGGCATTTTGTGAAAAGCTGGCGCGCCAGGCTGGGCTTGATCACGGGCATCCGGCACTACAACGCTGGTATGCCGCGATTCATGAAACGCAAAACGACCGCGAAGTAGTTGAGCTGTACGCACGTTTGGTGCAGCCCGTGCTTGATAACCAGGCGCGTCGGGAAATCAGCCGTTCGGCTGCGGAATCGACCTTAATGATTGCGGTCAGCCCGCTGGCGCTGGTGGATATGGCGTTTATCGCCTGGCGTAACTTGCGCCTGATTAACCGCATTGCCACGCTGTATGGCATCGAATTGGGCTATTTCAGCCGTATACGTTTGTTCCGCCTGGTGTTGTTGAATATCGCCTTTGCCGGTGCCAGTGAACTGGTGCGTGAAGTGGGTATGGACTGGATTGGCCAGGATCTGGCGGCACGGCTTTCCACGCGTGCAGCGCAGGGAATTGGCGCGGGTTTACTGACAGCGCGCTTGGGGATTAAAGCGATGGAGCTGTGCCGCCCGCTACCGTGGATTGACGGTGATAAACCGCGGCTCGGGGATTTCCGCAAGCAGCTGTTGGTGCAGCTCAAAGAGACCATGAACAAAAAGCCCAATACACCTTCGTAACACGGGTACGCGCCAGCCACTGTCATTGGTCGTTATGTAAATGACGGATGACAACGGTGGATGGTGCTGGCGCTTATCCGTCCTGGAATTGTACAACCCTCCCGTATCATCAGCTTATCTGTCAACTTTTCTTCACACATCACTTTAGACTGCCCGGTATCTGGGGTATCATTAGTATCCCCAATGACTCCGTAATTTGCATTTGAAGGACACCTCCATGCGTCTGGAAGTCTTTTGCGAGGACCGCCTTGGTCTGACTCGAGAATTACTTGATTTACTTGTGCTGCGTAGTATCGATTTGCGAGGGATCGAAATTGATCCAATTGGGCGAATTTACCTGAATTTCTCTACCCTCGATTTCGACACGTTCAGCAGTTTAATGGCTGAAATCCGCCGTATTCCTGGGGTCACGGACGTGCGTACTGTGCCGTGGATGCCTTCTGAGCGTGAGCATCGTGCGCTGAGCGCTTTACTTGAAGCTCTGCCAGAGCCGGTACTTTCGCTGGATATGAGAAGCAAAGTGGAGCTGGCGAACCCGGCAAGCTGCACGCTGTTTGGGCAAAACGAAGACAAACTGCGTAACCATAACGCTGCCAGCCTGGTGAACGGTTTTAACTTTATGCGCTGGCTTGAAAGTGCGCCGGTTGAGTCACATACCGAACACGTGGTGATCAACGGGCAAAATTTCCTGATGGAAATCACGCCGGTTCATTTGGATAACGAAAACGACGGTCCTTCGCTGGTTGGTGCGGTAGTAATGCTGCGCTCCACGGTGCGTATGGGTCGCCAACTGCAAAACCTCTCCAATACCGATGTGGGTGCATTCAGCCAGATTGTCGCCGTCAGCCCGAAAATGCGCCATGTCGTCGAGCAGGCACACAAACTGGCCATGCTAAACGCGCCGCTGTTGATTGTTGGTGACACCGGCACCGGTAAAGATTTGCTGGCGCATGCTTGCCATCTTGGTAGCCCACGAGCGCAAAAACCTTATCTGGCACTGAATTGTGGTTCGATGCCTGATGATGTGGTTGAAAGCGAGCTGTTTGGCCATGCGCCAGGCGCTTATGCGAATGCTGTAGAAGGTAAAAAAGGCTTCTTTGAACAGGCGAATGGCGGTTCCGTCCTGCTGGATGAAATTGGCGAAATGTCACCGCGCATGCAGACTAAGCTGCTGCGTTTCCTCAACGATGGAACCTTCCGTCGGGTAGGTGAAGAGCATGAAGTCCATGTTGATGTGCGGGTGATTTGCGCGACGCAAAAGAACCTGATTGAGATGGTACAAAAAGGGGAGTTCCGCGAAGATCTCTATTATCGGCTGAACGTCCTGACGCTGAATTTGCCGCCGCTGCGCGACAGACCGCAAGACATCATGCCGCTGACTGAGCTGTTTGTGGCACGGTTTGCCGATGAACAAGGGGTGCCGCGTCCGAAACTCTCTAATGATTTGAGCAATGTGCTCACGCGTTATGGCTGGCCGGGCAACGTGCGTCAGTTGAAAAATGCGATCTATCGCGCATTAACCCAGTTAGAAGGTTACGAACTTCGTCCACAAGATATTCTGCTGCCTGATTTTGATACCGCGAGTTTGGTGGTTGGGGAAGAGGCGATGGAAGGGTCGCTGGATGATATTACCAGCCGTTTTGAACGCTCGGTGCTGACGCAGCTTTATCGTACTTATCCAAGTACGCGTAAACTGGCTAAACGCCTTGGCGTTTCACATACCGCGATTGCGAATAAATTGCGTGAATACGGCTTGAGCCAAAGAAAAACAGAGTCGTAAGAATAATGCCCCTGGTTAGCGGGGCATTCGAGACTGATGACAAACCTTTTCGTAGGTCGGATAAGCGGAAGCGTCATCCGACAAAACTGGCGAAAATGGTGGCCACTCTACAACACCTGTTTCGTGACCTTTGTCAGCCATCTGGACAATGCCCCCGGTTAGCGGGGGCATTCACACTTAAGCCTGAAGGGCTTCCAGTGCTGCGGTATAATCCGGCTCGTTAGTAATTTCATTCACTAACTGGCTGAATACCACTTCATTTTTCTCATTAAGAACCACAACCGCACGGGCAGTCAGGCCTTTCAGTGCGCCTTCAGCAATACCCACACCGTACGCCTGCTGGAATTCCGGGTTACGCAGAGTAGACAGCGTAATCACGTTGCTCAGGCCTTCAGCGCCGCAGAAGCGAGACTGTGCAAATGGCAGATCTGCAGAAACACACAGCACAACTGTGTTATCCATTTCAGTCGCCAGTTGGTTGAATTTGCGCACGGAAGCGGCGCAAACGCCGGTATCGATGCTTGGGAAAATGTTCAGTACTTTACGTTTTCCATCGAACTGGCTCAGTGCAACATCAGAGAGATCTTTTGCTACCAGAGTAAAAGCTTCAGCTTTGTTGCCAGCTTGTGGGATCTGACCTGCAACCGCTACAGGGTTGCCCTGGAAATGAACGATTTGTGACATGTTTGATTTTCCTTTTTACATATAATTAACGCCGCGAACAGTGTATGTCAGTATTCAGCTTCTGAATATAAAAAACTGATACTGCAAGTGAAAGTGTTCTCTGGCTATACTCAGCGAATGTCCTGGAACACTGGAAAAACAATGAGAACAGTTAAGGTTTATCAAGAAGCCTGGCCGCTTCACACGCCTTTTGTGATTTCACGCGGTACCCGTAGCGAAGCCGTAGTCGTGGTGGTGGAGCTTGAAGAGGATGGAATTAAAGCCGTAGGCGAGTGCACACCGTATCCACGCTATGGCGAAAGCGTTGCTTCTGTCCTGGCGCAAATTACTACCCTGATTCCTGAGTTAGAAAAAGGGATGTCGCGTGCGCAATTACAGGCCGCACTTCCAGCAGGCGCGGCACGTAACGCCATCGACAGCGCGTTGTGGGATTTGGAAGCCCGGAAAAGTAAACGTACTCTGGCGTATATGGCCGGTGTTGAATTACCAGAGTTGGTCACCACGGCGCAAACCGTCAGTATTGCTGAACCACAGCAAATGGCGGCAGCCGCAAAACTGTTATGGGACAAAGGCGCACGTTTGCTGAAAGTCAAAATTGATGACCGGTTGATTACTGAGCGCATGGTAGCGATTCGTGCAGCAGCCCCGGAGGCTGTCATTATTGTTGACGCTAACGAAGCCTGGCACAGTGAAGGTCTGGCAGCGCGTTGCCAATTGTTGGCTGATTTGAATGTGGCGATGCTTGAGCAACCATTACCCGCAGGGCAAGACAGCCAGCTGGCAAACTTTATTCACCCATTACCGATTTGTGCAGATGAAAGCTGCCATACGCGTGAAAGCCTGGCGGCGCTGAAAGGGCGCTACGAAATGGTGAATGTGAAGCTGGATAAAACCGGTGGGTTAACCGAGGCGCTGGCGTTAACGCAAGCGGCGCGTGAGCAAGGGTTTGATGTGATGCTCGGCTGCATGTTGTGCACATCACGGGCCATCGCCGCCGCATTGCCGCTAGCGGCGAAGGTCCGTTTTGCCGATCTCGATGGCCCAACGTGGCTGGCCGTTGATGTCGAGCCAGGGCTGCACTTCGAAACCGGCAAACTTTATCCGTAAATTTCTATGACTTCTGCCAATGCAGTAAGCCCATCATGGCATCCAGATACCGCTCACTCGCTTCGTCAGCTGAGATGGGCGGGAATTCTGCGGTAATACACGGCAAGCCTAAATCTGCGCACCAGCTGCCAAATGAACCGGGCGTTTCGTAGCCTACGCTGGTCACCAGCGGTAATTCAAACGCTTTAGCAAGCCAGGCTCCGAGCACCGAGTTATCAGGATCTTCGATACATCCCAGTGGGTCATGGAAAGAGACAATCCACGCGGGCTGCAAGGTGTGAATTAACTGGCACAGCGCTGCGGTTTCCGGTTCGGACGCCGGTTTTTTACCCGTCGACAGCACGACATCACGTTTGTCAGCGCTACTGTTCCAGCGATAAACCGTTTCGCCCGATTTCCAGTTGGCAGCCGGGAAATTTCGATTCAAATCCACTCCGTTGGCATTGGCGCGCAAACCCAACTGGCAGCCGTCAGGATTCACCGCTAGCACCACATGATGGCGGCGATGTTCAGGCTCAAGAGTGCGCAGTGCGCAGGACAGCGTGACCATCGCTGCGTTTTCATCGCCATGTGTTCCGGCAATGATCAAACCGCTGCGTTGCTCACTGGGTGCTGCTGGGAACCAGATAAGCGGAGCGCCGAAAACTGATTTTCCAAAGCGTTCGCTTCCTGGAGGGAGATGTCCTCGTTGCGGGCGAGGGCGATGACCGGGCATAAATGTCCTTACTGTGACGAGTTGCAAGACATTATTAATAGCAGTGTTTAGTTAAAATCTCATCTGAAACAACTGTATGCCAGGCCATTATGTATCTTAAGGCTGGGTATCCGGCCACCTCACTTTCAAATGGAGACAGCTAAAGAGGTTTAAAAAATGCGTTTAAACGGTGCGCAAGAAGAATGCGAAATTATGCCCGCAGGAAGAGTAAAAAGGTCATTTGAGTGAGATGCTCCACATAAATTGCATCTTGGCGGAGTGTTTTTCTTATTGGCAAAACAAGTAATTGCGCTACATTAATGGTTCGATCTGGGCAAGGTATTACTCTTACAAAAATAAACAACTAAAGGGGCACTGATGAGAAATCGGTTTCGTATCACCACTTGTGCATTAACACTCGCTTGCTCGTTTTCACAGGCCTGGGCAGCAGATATTCCTGCAGGGACTCAACTTGCCTCCGACCAGAGTCTGGTGCGCCATATCAAAGATGAGCCCGCTTCTCTGGATCCGGTAAAAGCGGTGGGATTACCAGAAATTCAGGTCATTCGCGATCTGTTTGAAGGCCTGGTAAACCAAAATGAAAAAGGGCAACTGGAGCCTGGTGTGGCCACCAAATGGCAAAGTAATGATAACCGCACCTGGACATTTACTTTACGCAATGACGCACGTTGGTCGGACGGTACGCCAGTCACAGCACAAGATTTCGTCTATAGCTGGCAGCGGCTGGTTGACCCAAAAAACACTTCACCTTTCGCCTGGTTTGCCGCCCTTGCGGGTATCAATAATGCGCAAGCTATCATAGATGGAAAAATGCCAGCCGATAAACTGGGTGTAACGGCAGTCGATGCCAGAACATTGCGCATCCAGTTGGATAAACCGGTACCATATTTCCCGAATCTGACGGCCAACTTCTCGTTCTATCCAGTACCCAAAGCAGTGGTAGAGAAATTCGGTAACGACTGGACCAAACCCGGTAATTTGGTGGGCAATGGTGCGTACACCCTGAAAGACCGTGTTGTGAACGAAAAACTGGTCGCGGTGCAGAACAAAAATTACTGGGATAACAGCAAAACGGTCATTACTCAGGTGACCTTTATTCCGATTAACCAGGAGTCGTCAGCGACCAAACGTTACCTGGCAGGGGATATCGATATCACCGAATCCTTCCCAAAAAATCTCTACCAAAAGCTGCTAAAAGATATTCCAGGCCAGGTTTATACGCCGCCACAATTAGGAACGTATTACTACGCGTTTAATACCCAGAAAGGGCCAACCGCTGATGCACGCGTTCGCCTGGCTCTGAGCATGACCATTGACCGTCACATCATGGCAGATAAGGTGTTGGGTACCGGTGAGAAGCCAGCGTGGCGCTTTACCCCTGATGTGACCGCAGGTTTTAAACCAGAACCTTCACCATTTGAGCAAATGAGCCAGGAAGAGGCCAACGCTCAGGCAAAAACTTTGCTGCAAGCGGCAGGTTATGGCCCCAACAAACCACTTAATCTGACACTGCTGTACAACACTTCGGAAAACCATCAGAAGATTGCTATTGCGGTGGCATCTATGTGGAAGAAGAACCTTGGCGTGGACGTGAAACTGCAAAACCAGGAATGGAAAACGTATATCGACAGCCGTAATACCGGCAATTTCGATGTTATTCGTGCGTCCTGGGTTGGTGATTACAATGAACCATCCACCTTCTTGTCACTGTTAACTTCTACTCACAGCGGTAATATTTCGCGCTTCAATTCGCCGGAATATGACAAGCTGATGCAACAGGCAAGCCAGGAAACAACGGATGTTGCGCGGAATAAAGATTACAACCAGGCTGAGCGAATCATTCAGGAACAGGCGCCAATTGCCCCGATTTATCAATACACCAATGGTCGCTTGATCAAACCGTGGCTGAAAGGTTATCCGATTAATAACCCTGAAGATGTCGCGTACAGCCGCACCATGTATATCGTGGCACATTAACCGGTAACACTACGCTTATCCGCGCGACTAAAAAGGGCGGATAAGCCTTAGTAAACTGCGTTTCAGGAGGTTGAGGTTGCGTAGCCGCCGACAATAAACCAGGTGATGAAGACGATTGCAGCAATGATGATCGCAATAGGAAACAGAACGCCAATTTTCATTTTTATCTCATTTGTCAGTTAGAAAAAATTTGCCACTGGTTGCGGCCCGCTTCTTTGGCTTTATACAACGCCGCATCGGCTTGAGCGATAAAACGCGTTGCGTTAGTCGCAGGTGTTAAATTCGTAATACCCAGGCTTATGGTTACATAAGGTGCAACAGGCGAGGCGGCATGTTGAATCGCCAGATCCTGGATATTTTGTTGGATTCGTTTTGCCACTTCAATGGCCTGCTGCTGATTGGCTTCAGGCAGCAATATAATAAATTCCTCTCCGCCAAAACGTGCGGCAACATCATGTATTGAACGTGTTGCAGCCTCAAGGCATTTTGCAATCTTCACCAGACACTCGTCACCCGCCTGATGCCCGTAATGGTCGTTATATTTCTTAAAATAATCGACATCCAACATAATTAACGATACGGACGTACCGCATTGCTCGTGGCGTTGCATTGCTTTATCCAACAGCAAGTGGAAAGAACGGCGATTGGCAAGGCCAGTCAGTGGGTCGTGGTTCGCCAGATTCTGTAATTGCTTAATCAGTACTCTGTTTTCTTGCTCGCGGTTGATGGCCAACACAAACCAGCCGCGTAAAATCCGGCGACCAGACTCAAAAAGACAGGCCAGCAGCACGTAGAGTAAGGCATTGAGTACGGTCAGTTCTGAGGGGTAGACAAAATTACATATCAGAATCACCACCCAAATAGGCAAAGTGAAACTGAGCAACACGCGGCCATCAAAATAAAGTGAAATTAGCGCAGTGAAAATCAGTAACGCCGCGAAGGGAAAAACAATCCGTGAATCACCGCTGGCGAGAAACAAGTAAAAACAGCCCACCCATAACGCGCTGATGCACATTAGGGCTCCGTGCAGAAACTTGCTCAACCACTCCGCATATTGATCATGGGCCATACGCAGAATAAAAATTGCCGACGATGCAATAACCAGAATCAGCGCCATGATGATTTCCATAGCGGGGTAAGACTGCGTAATACTGGCCACTTGCTTCAGTGGTGAGAAATAATGACGGCCTAATATAAATAAACAGAACAATAGGTTAACCCATAGAAACCATGGGCCGCTCACGGTGATAGCGCGCTGTCGCATGCTCTTAAGGCGAAAGTCTAAATCAGGACTCTCGTTACGTCTTTCTCGCAAAGCTTATCTCCGTATGCCGCTTTGGCATTGCAATATTTAAAAAACCAACAGAAATGTAACATTATTTATTGAGCAAATTCAGCGTGTTTGCCTATTTTTCCGAGTTACATAACAAAAGAAGACGGCTAGACTAACTGCATTAATGTGGTCACACGTGGAGAAATGCAGTGGAAACCATCAAGGGACATCAGTTAATTGTGCCGGATGCTGTATTTGCCTGGCAATTGGATGGCAAAGGCGGTGTCGATAGCATCGAGAGTAACGACACTATTGATGCTGAGCATCCTGCCTGGCTGCATTTGAATTATACCCATTCAGAGAGTGCGAACTGGCTTGCGAAGACGTCAGTGCTACCAAATTATGCTCGCGATGCACTGGCAGGGGAAAGCTTGCGCCCGCGCGTGTCACGCATAGGAGAGGGCACTCTTATCACTCTGCGTTGCATTAACGGTAGCACAGATGAACGCCCGGACCAGCTTGTCGCCATGCGTTTGTATATCGATGAACGGCTGATTGTCTCTACGCGTCAGCGACAGGTATTAGCGCTGGATGATGTGGTCAACGATCTTAAAGAGGGCGCAGGCCCGAACGACAGCGGCTCCTGGCTGGTGGATGTTTGTGATGCGCTGACCGATCACGCCAGCGAATTTATCGAACAGCTGCACGATAAAATCATCGACCTGGAAGATAACCTGCTTGACCAGCAAATCCCGCCACGCGGCTATCTTGCCCTGCTGCGCAAACAACTGATCGTAATGCGCCGTTATATGGCACCACAACGTGATGTTTACGCCCGGCTTTCCAGCGAACGCTTACCGTGGATGACCGACGATCATCGTCGCCGGATGCAGGATATTTCCGACAGGCTAGGGCGCGGACTGGATGAAATAGATGCGTGTATTGCGCGTACCGCTGTGATGACGGACGAAATCGCTCAGGTGATGCAGGAAGCGATGGGGCGACGCACTTACACCATGTCGTTGATGGCGATGGTCTTTTTACCCAGCACATTTTTGACTGGGTTATTTGGGGTGAATTTAGGTGGAATTCCTGGCGGCGGCTGGCATTTTGGTTTCAGCATGTTCTGCATCATGTTGGTGGTTCTTATAGGTGGTGTTGCCTGGTGGTTACATCGTAGTAAATGGCTGTAAAATTTAACATTTTTAACATCAGGCGGACTAAAAAAGGCGGTGATAATTGAGCGAGGTCAATAAATGGAACGTCGGTTCAAGGCACTATCTCTCTCGCAGGTGAATGCAACGTCAAGCGATGGGCGTTGCGCTCCATATTGTCTTACTTCCTTTTTTAGAATTACTGCATAGCACAATTGATTCGTACGAGCCGACTATAAGTCGGCTT
>Ga0105244_10000892_pt1 | contig 25233 bp, 26 predicted proteins | sample KBSM44metaG_FD_80423 | JGI IMG/M metagenome (GOLD analysis project Ga0105244, IMG submission 80423) | Miscanthus rhizosphere microbial communities from Kellogg Biological Station, Michigan, USA - KBS M4-4 metaG | ecosystem: Host-associated > Plants > Roots > Rhizosphere > Soil | place... | reverse complement strand
GTCTCGTTGAAGCTTTTTCCATTCGCGATTCGCCGCACGTTTGGCGGCGTTTTCAGTGGCGTACAGCCAACGTAGGCGTTTAGGTTTGCGCTGGTCTCCAGTCGTTACCGGTTTCTGCACACCGGTGTTCTTGTCTCGGTAGTACGCGATGACGCCTGTGAATTCTTCTTTGTTTTCTTCTGCCAATCTCTCAACTGTGTCATCCGGCAACTTGCTCTCAAGCTCAAGGCTGATGGTGTAGCCGCCATCTGCGCTGAGCGAGTGCTGCACGTTGCCGCCGTACCAGACGATCTCATCGATTTCAGGTTTCACACCTTCGAGCGTGTAAGTCAGCTCCGGGATCAGATCCGGTCGACCTACGGCCAGCGTGTAGCTGAGCGTCGCGCTGCCACGTTGCAGTCGGTTGAATTCGGCGCGGGCGGCGCGTAGGGCCGATTGCCGATCGCTGTAGGTGTGGCGCAGATCTTTGAGGTTTTTGCCGCCACCCGCGATGGCTTGTTGTTTCTCGGCGCTGTTCACGTCGTAGAAATACGCACGTACGCCGTCGTAATTATCGCGGTCGGCCTGCAGGTATCGGTGTTGATCGCCGTCGGCGCGAGTCAGAGTGATGTGTGGCAGGTCGGCACCGCTGGCGGTCTTGCCGCCGCCGGCCGGCAGGCAAAGTAGGCAGCCAGCCTTGACGGTGACGACGGCGTCGAATTCCTCGCCAATGCGGCTGATCAGATTGGCGTCGGATTCATTGGCCTGGTCGAGTTGCAGGATGGGTAAACCGTGAAGCGTGCTGGTGATAGTGATGGTCAGGCCGTTGCCCAAGGCGATGTCGCCGAGCACCTCGCCGAGGGTGGTGTTGCTCCAGCTGCGTTCGTGTTTTGTTGTCAAACTCTTGCGCAGGTCGGCGGATCGAGCGCGAATGGTCAACACGTCCGGGGCGCCGCAGTGTTCGGTTTCGTCGACGGTGTACGTGCCTTTGTCGACTAGCCCTGTATCGCTCCAGCCCAACCACAGACGAATCACCGCTCCGGTGGGCGGGATCGCGAGCAGGCCGTCGTGGTCGCTAAGCGTGATGCTGAGCTGGTCGGCTTCAATACCACGATTGTCGGTGAGGTCCAGGCTCATCAGGCGCGGGCTGATCAAATGGGCGATGTCGTTGCCGTCCACGGTGATGCGGTACGCCGGCACAGGGTAAGCAGCTTCGCGCTGGTAGCGTGAAAGGGCCTTGTCCAGGTAGCCGGTGACGCGGGAGAGGGCCGCGTCGATCACAGCAGTGCCCTCATGATGCTGATGCCCACGCTGGTTCCGGCGCCGATCAAGTCGATGCGGTCGTCATCAATGCGCTTGAGGCTCAACATGAATTCGATACGCCGGGGCGTGCCGTCACGGAAAAATAGAGTCTTGGTTTCGCTAAGGCTTTCGATGATCCATAGGCCGTAGATCCGGCCGCTGCCTTCGACCATGGGCCACGCTTTACCGGTGTTGGCCATCAGACGCAATGCATCGAGGCTGAGCGCGCTGCCGGCCAGTTCCGGCAGGATCAGGCCGGGCAGGGTGATCGAGTCTTCACCACGGCCCAAAAACTGCCGTGCAGGTGCCGCGCCGACACGGTTGCTGCTCGCGTGTCGCCATTCGGTTTGACGTTGCAAGGCCTGATAGGCCGCAGTGGAGAGGCTGAAGACGAACATGCCCAATGCCAGCATCATGTGCATTACTCCAGGTCGGCCAAACGGCTGCGTTGACGGGCTTGTTTCTCGTGGTGGACGCGCATCATCTCGGCGCGTACCGCACGACCAATCGCCAACGGATCCATACCTGGGGCAGGGTGGATGTTGATCTGGTAAGTGTCGTGGCTGTCTTGAATCGATGGTGTGCGCGGTTTGAGGGGAGAACGGCTGTCGACGGTCAGCGAATGGTTTCTCGCGTCCGGCATAAAGCCAATCGCTTTGGTTGCGTCGCTGAGTCGCTGAGTCAACACGCTCAGCACGCCGATCGGTTGACGCTGATGACGCTCCAGTCCTTGAGTGAGGCCAGCCATGGTAAAACCGCCCAACTCGGCAAAGACGCGGGAAGGACTGTTGATACCGAGCTTTTCCTTGAACCAGCCAATGGTCGAGTCGCCGATATCGCCCATGACATTTTTCAGCTCACCGAGGCCAGCCTTCAGCCCTTTCACCAGCCCGTCGATGATCATCCCACCGAACTCGCTAAACCGGCCGGGCAGCTCAATGCCAAGGTATTTCAGGACAGCAGCGAAGGCCTTGTACAGCAAGCCCACGGGGCTGAAGTTGATCAGGGTCTTGAGGATGCCGGTCGTACCACCGTTGAAACCGGCTTTGATCTCTTTCCAGGCATCGGTGAAGTAGAGCTTCACCGCGTCCCAGTTGTCGTAGAGCAGATACGCGGCGCCGGCAAGAGCGGTGATGGCCATCCCGATGGGATTCAACATCAGCGCACGTCCGATAAGCAGCAGCGCCTTGCCCACAAAGGGCAATACCTTGCGACCAAGACTCCACAACAGGCTGATCAGGCTCGGCAGGCGAATCCCCATGCTCAGGAGCATGAGCCGCAACGCCACGAAGGGCAGCATGACACCGGCAACCGTCACCATCAGACCGCCGATTACCATCGCTAAACCCGCGATGATTGCTGAGGTTTTGACAATGGCGGCCGCCAATTCTGGATGTTCGGCGACCCAGCTTTTCACACCGCGAATAACCTCTGTGAGCGATTGGATCAGCGACCGTAAAGGCCCATCCTGCTGATCCTGTAATTCAATGCCCAGATCCTGCCAGGCACTGCCTAACGTGATCAGGTCACCTCTCAAATTATCAGCCATGATTTTGGCGGTGTGAGCGGCTTCCCCTTGGCTTTCGCGCAGGCTGGCAATCAGTTTTTGCAGCTCGCCATTGCCGGCCTGGTCCACCAATTGGGCCATGCCTTTGACGGCTTCTTCACCGGCAATAGCCTTGAACAACCCACCTTTTTTCGCGGTGCCCAAGTGTTGGGTTTTGTCGTGGATCTCTTTGAGGATGTCCGGCATTTTCCGCAGGTTGCCGTGCGCGTCGGCGGTTCGGATCTGCAGTTGCGCAAGTGCTTTTTCAGCGGCTTTCGGTGGTGACGCCAGGCGGTTCATGATCGAACTCAGCGCCGTGCCGCCCATGCTGCCTTGCAGCCCGGCATCACCCAATTTACCGGCCATTGCGGCGGCGGTTTCCAGTTCGACGCCGTAGGTCTTGGCCATCGGCGCGGCGTATTTCATGGTCTCGCCGAGCATCTGCAAATTGGTGTTGGAACGGGTAAACGTGCCGACGAGTACGTCGCCCAGTTTGCTCATGTGCTCGGCCTTCATGCCGAGTCCGGAGAGGATGTTTGAAGCGATATCGGCGGTCTGGGCCAACTCGGTGCCGCCAGCGGAGGCGAGGTCGAGCATGCCAGGCATGGCGGCTCTGATGGCTTTAGGCTGGAAGCCGGCCATGCCCAGAAAACCCTGAGCATCGGCGGCTTGGCCGGCAGTGAATTGTGTGGAGCTGCCCAACCCACGCGCCTGCTTGCGCAGATCCGATAGCTCAACAGCGTTTTGATCGAGGCGGGTGATCGCTTGTACTTTGCTCATGCTGGCGTCGAATTCAATGCCGGGCATGATCATCTTGGCGCCCGCATACAGCGCTGTTCCTCCGCTAGCAGCGGCGGTGGCGCCTTTACCAGCCATTAAGGTGGCGACATCTCGTTGATTTTGTAGTGCGGTGCGTGCCGCTGTAAGCCTTCGCTGTTGAGCCGCCAATGCCGCCAAACGTCGGGTCTGCTCCGCGATGCTTTGATTGGCCGCATCGGTTTGCTCACGCAGACGGCGTTCGTGCTGACTGAGGTTTTGGGTACTAAGGCCCGCGTCGTGCAGGCGAGTACGAAGGCGCTGTAACTGCCCGCTGCTTTGCTCGTGTTGCTGCTTGAGCTTTTGCGCTTCACGTATCGCCCTGCGTAGGTCTTGCGTCATCGCCTTGGTCGGCGCGGCAGTGGCGACGATTTGCTGACTCAGCGTTTTGACTTTGTCGCGTGCAGCACTCAGCGCCTGCGCCGTAGTCTCGGCGGCCGCGCGTTGCGAGCGCCAGGCGCTCACATCTTTTTGCTGTGAGTTGAGTGCCTTGAGCTTTTCGCGGGCCTCCTTCAAGGCACGGGCTGCGCCGATGCCGCTGTTGTTGATCGCCCTCAATGGGCGGGTGGCTTGATCGATGGCACTCAGCAATACCCGCAGCTTCAGATCATTCGCCATCGACAGCACTCCTCAACCTGGCGCGCTCGCGCCATTCCATCAGCTCCTGCAGGCTCAGCGAATCCATGTCCGTTGGTGCCCAATGAAAAACCACCGCCAAGTCAGCCATGGCGTCCTCTACGCAACGAGGCAGACATCCGTCTTCGCCGACTTCTGCAACAAAAAAGCGGAAATCTTGCTACCACAGGCCAGCAGATCCGCCGGGTCCATGCCGGCGGCTTCCGGCGTGGTAATGCTCGGCGACGTGATGCGCGGCAAGATCTTGATCAGGGTGGCCACGTCCATGTTCAGCAACTCGATCAACTGCACGCCGCGCAGTTCGCCCGATTGGGGTTTGCGCAGGGTGAGCGCATCGATAGTGGTTTTACCGCGAGTGATGGGCGTGTCGAGAGTGACGCGGTTGTCCTCGACAGTAGGATTGGTTACCTGTGTTTCAGTACTGTGCATAGCGAGTGTCCAATGGGGTGGGGAAGGTCATAGGCCGATCGCGGCGCGCTGCTTTTCGAGCAGGTCGACGCCGTTCACGTTCTCGATGAAATTGAGCAGATCGATCTCGATGATGTCTTCGTTATCGACGATGAGCTTGTAGTAGGAACAGGTGGTGGTGATGCTGTGTTCAGTGTCTTCGCCGGGCTGGGCATCGCCCATTTCGATGGTCTCGTGACGACCGCGCATGACCAGTTCCACGGCGCTGACGTCGCCCGTGTCGTCTCGCTGAAAGGCGCCGGAGAATCGCAGCGCCACACCCGAAGCGTTCACCGCGCCGAACTGTCGCAGCGCGATCAGATCCAGTCCGCCGGTCTTCCATTCGAACTGGATGCCGTCATCGGAGAACCCCAGGTCAGCTTTGACCGGGCCGTTCATGCCACCGCCGCGATAACTTTCCATTTTTCGTCCGAGCGGGGGCAGGGTGACGGACTTGACAACGCCGACGTAGCTGTTGGCATCGTTGAACAGGTTGAGGTTTTTCAGTTTGCGCGGCAGGGCCATGGCGCCGTTCTCCGGTTAGCGGTTGATCTGGCTGGCGAAATTGATGAGGTAGCGGTCGGTGATGCGTTGGCGCAGGGTCAGGTCTTCCAGCGGCGGGATCGGTGTGTAGTCGTAATCCAGCCAGAGTTTGCCGGCTTTGAGCGTGTCTTTGGTGTTGATGTCTTCGGGGTACCAGCAGCCTCCGCCGACCAGATAACCGCCAGCGACTTTGGTGCGAAACTCGGCGTTTACCGACTCGATCATGTCGCGCACCAATGAGGCGTGCAGCGGCTTGTCCATCGCCCACATCTGCGCGCCGGCCATGGTGTCGGCCAGTACTTGCGCGGAGCGGGTGTAACTCTCGAAAGCGAACAGCGGGTCGTCGCTGCAGGTGCGGCTGCCCCAGAAGCGAAAACCGCCCTCATTGATCAGCGTGGTGACGTCTTGACCGTTGAGGTAGTTGGCGTCGGTGGCCGGGTTTTGCAGGTCCCAGAACACATCGGCGTTGATGCCGCTGACACCGTTGACTGTCACGTTGGACAGGGTTTTGTGCCAGCCCACTTGCTGATCGATTTTGGCGCGCACGCCCAGTGCGTTGGCCACGGCGCTGGCAGTGGCGGTCTTGTTGGTGACTGTGCTCCAGGTCTGAAAGTCGGGCCAGATGACCATCACTTCCCGAGCGCCGAAGTTGCGACGGTAGGCGACGGCCTCTTCTTTGATCTGGCAGCCCCAGGCGCTGACATAAGCGAATGCGCGCAGTTGTTGAGCGAGCGATGTGAGGGCGGTGGCCACGGGCAAAGAGTCGAGCCCAGGCACGCCCAGAATGCGCGGTACCAATCCTAGTCGAGACTTGGCGGCCAGCAATGCTTTCATACCGGTGTATTTGCCGGTTTCGGTGGTGGTGCCGATCAACGCGCTGGCGGTCTCCGCTTCGTCCTGGCCTTCCTTCACGCGCACCACAATGACGTAGGGTTTGGACTGGTTGGCGATGGCTTGCAGGCTGACCGCCAGCGTGCCTTTTTCACCGGCCTTGCCAATGGCGCTCTGTACGCTGCTGATCAGCACGGGTGTATCCAGTGGGAAGGTCGATGCATCGGCGTCATCGGCGGTGCAAACCATGCCGATTACGGCGGTGGGGATCGTGCGGATTGGGCGCGAGCCATCGTTAAGTTCGATGACTCGGACGCCGTGAAGATAATCGGACATGGAAGCGGCCTGTGCATTGATCGTGAAGTCGATGCACAGGTTGCCGATGGAGGATGATGACGTCGCGGGGTGGATGTTGTAGGAGGCTGGGTTACAACCCGGTAGGGTCTGGAGGTGCTGGCCAATCGATGATGTCGGGGAACTGCTCCTGCTGTTCAATGCGGTTGAGATCTACGCTGTAGCGCATCCAGCCCAGTAACAACGTCAGCTCTTGAGGTGTTGCAGTACCCAACTTCTCCGCGTACTGAAGCGGTGCGATGCGCAACTGCGCGTTACGCAGCAGGTCGTCGCGATGCTGTAGAGCCTGAGCGCTTTGAGTTGCACGCAGGGCCGATTCGTCGAGCGTCCATTGTTCGTTGATCCATCGGAAGTGTTCGCCTGGCCATAATTGGGTGGTTAAAGCTTCCGGCAGCTCGCCTAATTGTTGCCACGATTGGCTCGCACCATCTGCCTTCTGGAAAACTGTTCCTCGCAAATCGCGTACCTGCCGGACTTCTCCATCGAGCAGTGCCCACGTTGTACCTGGCTCTGTCGGCGTGAGCTCTTCAGGTACCTGCACGGCGTTGCCGGGAAGCTGGGGGCCGAAACCGGGAATATCCGGGAACGTCACCGGGCCGGCCAGCGCCCCGGCGTCATCAATCAAATAGGTAATCATCCAGACCTCAGATCAGTTTAATTCGGGCGGGGTAGGCGATATTGCGTGGGCGAGTTTCGTCGTTACCCATCCGCCCGATTAACGGCGGCGATGTGTTGTAGGCCACTACGTGGTTGATTTGAGCAACAGAAGTTGATGCAGCAGAAAGAAGCGCTACGCGGTCACCCTTGCCGGAGCCGAAAGAAACAGGGTGGGTGTGACGCTCAAACGTGTCGGGTGTCCATGAACCGGCGATCCGCCCGAGAACTTGCCACTCACCGGCGCCGTCCGTCTGCGACTCATTCGAGGCAACAATCTCTGACTCTCCGACGGAAATAATGGTGGTGCCTTTTGGAAAATCGCCGCCCTCCAACATCATGCCGATCTTGACGCGCATGCGGCCGCGGATATCGCTGATAACCGGACTTCCTCGCGTTGTGGTACCTGTCAGAGTCGATTTATCGACGCGCCGGTCTTCATCAAGCACCCTGAAAAACTCGCCTCTTGCCTCGGGTAGCCGAAACGTCGTTTTGTGATCGCCGATCGTCCATGCACCTTCCAGGTAACTATGTTTTTCCGGATAGAGCATCCCCGATTGTTGAGCGTGATCCCACAACCATGGCCACTCATTTCTGTCGAGTAATTGTCCGCTCATGGCGCCGTAACCACCGGGGCTGAACACGGTGGTGGTTTCGAAAACCGGTCGCCCCAATGTTGTGCTGTCGAAACGGCCTAATGGCCACCAACTCCCGGCACCGTCACTGCGCAAATGCCACCAATCACCAGCGCCCATCAGCACGAGAAACGGATAACCCGCTGGGTTCAAGTGCGTATGAAACATGAGTGTGTCTTTGCCATGTGCCTTGATGACCAGGCGATTGATGCTGTTGTCTTTGCGGTGAACAATCACGTCCCGTGTGCCGAGTCGGGTATCAGCTGCTGGCAGCTGGATGTTCAAGGCGCGGGTACTGGCGTCTATCAGGACGATGCCCATCTCTTGGGGTTTCAACGTTCGGGATGACGATACGTTGGTGAAAGCTGAGCGCGCGATGAGGGAGCGATCCACATAGTCTCGGGTCGCCAGAACCACCGCCGGATCAATCTTGAGCTGAATGTTGGCGGTGCCATTGGTGATGATGTGCATCCGCACCACCTGGTTACGCCCCGACCCTTGCGCAAGCAGTGGCTTGTAGCTGGGTGGCAGATTTGCAACCGCACAAAACACACCGTCGCTGTCTTCCAGTGCCAGCTCCCTCATCCACCAGCCACCCACTTCCGGGGGGAGTACCACTTCGGCGATCAGAACGTTTGGATCGGTAGGGGACGTGTGCAGCTGGTTGAGGGGTGCGCGATGAACCTGATTGATCAGTTGAGTCTGTGAGGCATCAGGTGTGGGGGCGACGCCGTTGGCATCGCCGATCAGCATGTGGCTCGGCTGCCAGGGAATGCCGAGGGCGTCGCAGTTGGTTTTCTTGGCGGCGCCCAGCGTGGTTAGCAGGCCGCCGAAAATAGAGTTCTGATCAACCATTGAGGTAAACATCCAGTTCGTCGAGGGTGTAAAGGCTTAAGCCGCTGTAGCCCCGGACTGATACGTCGATATCCGGGTTATTCCACGGATACACGTTGATTTCGTCGCCGTCGTAAACGGCGCATCCAACGAACGTGTCGAGTCGGGATTCCAGAATGATGTCGAGGCCCGTCAGATGGCGGGTGAGGGGTTTGGCGTCATCAATCATCCAGACCAGTTCCTGGTACATGGCTTCGGTGATGCCAGAGTCAAGGACGCCGATGCGTAAGGTGAAGGTGCCAGGTGTCCCGAGTGGCATGGACTGCCACCATTCGGCGATTTCGATCAGGTAGCCCAGCGGTTCGACTACACGGCGCAAGGCGCCGATGGTGCCCTTGTGCGAGTGGACGTAGTACGCCGCGCGGCAGGCTGCGCGCTTGGCTGGCTCCGGCCATTTGCTGTCCCAGCGATCTACCGAGAACGCCCAGGCGAGGTACGGCAGCAAGGGCAGGGGGCATTTGTCCGGGTTGTAGAGCGTTCTCAAGGGAATGGGCACGCGTTGGATTTGTGCCAGCGCTTGAGCCGCTTGGCGCTCCAGTGGTGTCGAGTTATTGGGTAGCAGCGGTTGATAGCTCATCATTCGAAGCCCAGCGCCAGTTCGACATGCGTGCAGTAAGGCGCCTGGTACTTGGTGGCGACGATGTCGACCCAGTCCTTCAGCATGACTTTACGCACCCCCTCCACGTGCAGCGCGGCGTGGACGATGGATTCGGACACCTCCAGCGCCAAGCGACGGCGCTGATGGACGAATTGCAGCAGCCGCGCTTGGGCGGCAGCCAGGATCAGTTCGGTTTCGGGTCCGTTGGTCAGCGGGTAGAGCTTGGCTTTGACTTGATAGGTGAGGATCTGCGCACCCTGCACGGTCAGGCGATCTGCGAGTGGCCGGCGGTCGTCGTCGCTGAGGTAGGTTTTGACCTTGTCGAGCAGTGCCTGTGACGCGGTACCGTCGCCCAGCACGGATTGCACGGTGACCACGGCTTCGGCCGGGGCCGGGCTTTCGGCGGTGGCGTCGGCGACCTGGCCGTCTGCGGACCGGGCGTGGAAGATGTAGCTGTTGCGCGGGCCGGCGGTGCTGAGGCCTTCCCATGCCATCTGTGCGCGCTCGCGCAGGCTGTCGTCACTTTCCATCAGTTTGGCCAGCGGCGGCACGGTTGTCGAGTTCGCGGCCTGAATGACCAGTCGCTTGACGTTGAAGTTAGCGGCGAGCTGATCGAGGTCGGTGCCCTTGGCCAAGGCGAGCATGTTGGCGACTGAGGCTTCGTTGACCCGCTGCCGCCAGATGATTTCGCGGTAAGCGTTTTCCTCGAGCAGTTTGGTCAGCGGCTCCGACTCCATGTTGAGGCGTGCAGCGATCTCGGCTTGTTCCTCCACAGGCCAAAGACTAATGGCGTAGGCTTTACGCTCGGCGAGAATCTGCTCATAGTCGATCTGTTCGACGATCTGCGGTGCCGGCAGTTGGCCGAGGTCGATGGCCACAAAAGTGTTCATACGCTGCCTCCCAATTGCAGCGGCACGCTGAGGCTCAGCGGCTGATTGCTGTCGACCAGGGTGCCCTCCAGATCCAGCGACGACTGTCCTTGAAGGTTCGCACCGACGAACTGCACACGGCTGAGGTTGATGCGGGTTTCCCAACGCATCAGGGCCATGACGGTGGCGGCGTACACCTGCAGGCGGGTGAAGTCGTTGAACGGTTGATCGACCAGCTCGGTCAGCAGGCTGCCGTATTCGCGGCGCATGATGCGGGTACCGATTCGGGTGGTGAGTATGTCGGTGATGGACTGGGCAATGTGTTCGGCCAAGCCGAGGGCTGCGCCGGTTTCTCGGTTCATTCCGGTTGCCCCGTTTTCGCACCGCCGGGCATGACGCCGCCGTGCGGGTGGTTGACCAGGCTGATGTTGGCTGCGACGACGTCCTCGGATACGGTGACCTTTCCGGTGATGTTCTGGTTGCCGGTTTGGGTGTAGTCGCCTTCGTGGGTGATTGGGCCGACGATGTGGATGCCGCCTGTACAGGTCAGGTTGGTGGTGCCACCTTCGGCCAGGTTGACGTTGAGGTGGTGTGCGAGGCTGTCGTAATCGATGAGGGTGCCGTCGCGGTAGGTGGTTCGGTGCAGGCCTTCGCGGTCGCCGTTGGCTGGGATGTGGTCGCTGAATAGGCCAGTGAGGACTATCCCGTTGCCGAGTTGACCGGATGGGCTGAAGAGGATTACTTGTTCGCCCTTGGTCGGCGGGTTCCATTCGCGGTCGGCGCCGGCTCGAGTAGCGATCCATGGGAGCCAGGCGGTTGTGAGTGATCCGGTTTTCACCTGCACGCGCGGGGGCTTCATCTGGACGGCAGCTATGGTGCCGAGGCGGATGAGGTTTTCGATAAGGCGGGCGAGGGTGGTTAGGTTGTTCATGGCGCCAATTTTGGCGCCATGCGTTGATAGATGCAGTCCCGTAGGTTTGTATCTGTTGGATCTACAGTATCTATGTAGGGTTCCGTTCGTTTAACGTGGCAGCGACAGTAAAAATTTATCAGTCAAGTCAAATAGAAGGTCTGTTGGGTCGCTTCCGTTTTCTTTCATGTGAAGCATTTTACAAATTTCTTTGTCTTTTAAGATTAGTATCAGTTTTCCAGACTCACGCATTGCCCCTTGAGCCATTTTTGTCGCACTGTCGTGTGCGCCTTTTCTGGTGATCATTATCGCTACACGTCTTAAGGCTTTTTCTAATAAATATTTCTCTGTCGTGAGCACTTGGCCCTGTTTGATAGGTTCTTTGTAGTTTTTAAATTCGAAAATTATATACCTGCTATGCATTTGTTGAAGGACGAAATTCCAGAATTCAGTAGAGGGTTTAATGCGGCAGACATAATCAAATCGATTAAGCTCGTCATCTGTTCTTTTTTGTTTGCTCCAGCCGGCTAAGTGGTCGTTAAAAAGATACTTAAGTATTTCTTCGCATAATTTTTCAAATTGGCTCCAGTCGGAGTTTCCAGGAGGAAGATTATGCAGCTCCCTGCAGAGTCTAGATCCTGTGTCATCTAAAGGCTCTATTGGTTTTGGGTTCGAAGGTGGAGGTGTCAGAAGTTCCGCTATATCTTCGACATTAGTCTTGAGTTCAGCTGATCTATCATCGGTGTTTTTTTGATCAGCACTTGAGTTGTAGAACTCTTCAATTGAGACTGAAAGATTGTTGCTGTCTATTTCTAATAGAGCATATAGCTCCTCAGTAAGAACTGGTGATGAGGATGCGAAATCTAGGAGTAACTGACGATCGACGATAGTTATATCGTATGTTCTTTCAAGCTGTGTTTTTTGCTCGCTTGTAAGGGCGCAGGACGCTATTAACATACCTTTAATGTCAGTGTTTTTGGTTCGTGCAAATTGGATTTGTCGTGCTGCAGTACTGAGTAGTTTTAATTGTGCTCTTGGTGTTTTGTAGAATTTTGTCTCTACTGCCCAAGTTTTATTGTTCTTTTTTATTAGTAGATCAATATAATCTAAGTTGGACTTGACTATCGTAAATCCCAGGTTTCTTAATATTTTTTCAACGAGTTTTTCGAAATTTCTTCCTGATATACTGGTTTCTTCCATGCTACTCACCATTATTTTAATTGCTAGAGGAGGTTTTATAAATTGTCTTGTGGTCAGATGAAAAGGAGCTACTTTGTCAGATGGCTTAGTAAGTTGTTTTTAATCAAATCAATGTCCGCGTCAGTAAATCCCAGTAATTTGCGTTGATCGTAGGCAATATTTGGTGCCCCGCGCGCAGCGCGATCTTTCAAACCATATTGATGCACCTTTGAGATCTTCGCAATCCTCCCTACAAATCCGACACTGATAGCACCCCCCTCGCCCTGTATCTTCAGAAAGCTAGTTGTGCGCAGCTTCTGAAACATCCTCACCTTCCGCTTGACCCGGTCCGGCTTATCGCGAAGGTTGCGCTTCTTGCGTGGCACATACTTGCTACCGTCAGGGTTCTGCTGGGCAATGATTCGCTGCTGTTGGCTACGACGCAAAGCTTGGCCGAGACCGCGGGTGAGGTTGTTACGCGACACCGGCTCAAGCTGTGCAAGTAACCCCGCCGCCCACTCCTCCAACGCTTCCAGTCGGTTGGTCATCGCGGGAGTACCCATTCGCTGCCAGTGCCCTGAGTCCCTAGTACCCAGCTCGGATCGCTGAAGTTAGCTACCTTTTGCGGTTCGCTTGAGTGGTGGGTTGTGTAATTGCCTTGGTCGTCTTTACCCACTACTACACGTTCGGTCAGACATAGGGTCAGGCTCAAATCGACTCTACTGTTGTCGAGGATATCGACTTCGAATTGGATGCCTTCAGTGGCGCTGCTTAGGTTTTCCAGTATTTCTGGCTGATGGGCACCTAGCCAATCGAGCAGAGGTAGTATTACGCTATCAGGGTGGCTAGCAAAGTTCGTGAGGATAATTTGGAGGTTGAATATATATTCGAAGGACATTGTTCGCGCGGAAGTGCATCGAACTTTACCGTTGTTGATGAAAATAAGGAGTCGTTCCGGCGAATGCTTGAGTTCGTATATACTTGTTAAGAGATGAGCGCGAAGGGCAGAAGGTTTGTTCATGTTAAATGCTCGATAATATATAGGATCTGAGTGCTGCCTGGTTTGATTCGACTGGTGTAGTGATACCAAGTCACTCTGGGTTTTATTTTATAGCGAGATATGTGTTTGAGGTTTCAGGTGCAGAATAGATATTATGAGCCTGTAGGGAGAAATAGTAATTCGTTTCGCGTGTAAGGCGGCGCAGTACAAAATTTTAATTTTGAGTTGAAAGTTTGTTTTGGGTTTTTATTGTACTTGGACTAAGGAGGCGGCGAAGTGAGCGAGAAGGAAAAAGATGTGTGGATGATTCCTGAAGACTATTTTAGACAGAAGTTTAACCATCCAGTAAATATACTGACAGGGGTTAATGGTAGCGGTAAAAGTTACTATCTGAATACTTTGGCTCGAAGCTATTTAGGTTACGGTTGTGAAGTTATAGCTGTCGCGACATCCGTTTACGATAAGTTTGACTGCAGGTCAAGAAGATTTCATTTTTTAGGGGGTAGGTCAGGTAGAAATATTGTTGTAAAGACTGTGAAGGAAGCTTTGGTTCGCGCCTTTGGAGAAAAAAGTAACAGCATATCGCACTTGTTAAAAGTTCTTAAGTACACCAGATTTGGTGCCGAAATCAGAGTGCAATTAGACGGCTTTAATTATGAGGGTCTTTTATCGGCGAAGAAAGGGGAGCATTCAAGTGGCATCTATCAAGCGTTGTCTTTTTTGAGTTTCTACTTTGATGAACTGAAGAGTCCTGATGTTGTTGTTGTGGACTTAGAAAAGTTTTCTCCCGAGTCGAGCTTGTATAAAGGGCTTGGAGAGGTGATAGCTAACGAATCAATCCTTAAAAAAATGAAGGTAATTAAGGGTGTGGGGTTGGAGTTGGACAGGAATAGCCAAATAATTCCGCTGTCGGATGCAAGCTCAGGGGAGTTAATGATTCTCTCAACATTGATGCATATTTCCAGCTATATAGATTCTAATTCTATAATTTTGATTGATGAACCTGAGAATAGTCTGCATCCTCGATGGCAGCAGCAATATGTGGAAAATATACTGGATTTGTTTTCGTATTATCAGCCTAAATTAATCATTGCTACTCACTCACCCTTGATAATTCCACTGGAGGCAGAAGGGGCTGGTATTTATGAAATTTATGATGGTATCGCCTACAAAATCGATCAGCCTTCTAATAATAATGAAGAAGTGCTGGCCGATGTTTTTGGTGTTGTTACTCCAGAAAATAGATTTCTATCAGATGAAATGGTGCGTTTGCTAAATCGTCTGGATGAAGACAGTTTGCAGGTTCAAGAAGCTTTGGATGTCGTTAATAACTATCGGCGAAAGTCTATGGATGAAAAAGTGCTAGCTTTTTTAGATGGCGTTGAGGCGCTGATATTGCAGACTAAGGTGGGCTAATAATTATGCCCAATCGACCGAGATTCTCAGCTGGCGAAATCGCTTCGATGCGTGATGCATCACGTATAGGGCATACTGCGTGGGATAACAATCCTAGACTCGATAGCTTAAAGCAGAAATTAAAGGAATTTGGCAAACTCAAAACTTCCCATCATTGTTGTTACTGTATGAGGGATCTATATGGTGAATTTAATATGGTGCTTGATATAGAGCATATATTGCCTAAGTCTAAGTTCCCTAAGTTTATGTTTACGGGAAGAAATTTAGCAGTTTCGTGCAAGCGTTGTAATATGTTTATTAAAAAATCGAGGATTGACTTTTTGGTTCCTCCTCTGGTTGTTGGGCGAGAAAGAGTTTTCAAGTCGAGATACTATCAGTTTATTCATCCTAATCTAGATAACTATGAGGCACATCTGCTGCGAAGTGCTGTTCACGCTGGAAGAAAAGTTATAGTCAAGTATAGAGTTGTCAGCGGTAGCGCAAAAGGACGATTCACATATGATTATTTTAAACTTGAGTATTTAGAGCGTAATAGTTTTGATAGTGCTCAGGGAGGGAGAGGAAGGCCGGAGATTAGAAATGCAATTATCGAATCGGATTTCAATGCTCTTGTTGAATCCATGCTTTACGGAAGATAAGGATGTTTAAATCCAGAGGAAAACAGTTAGCAAGCGTTGTTCTATCATAATGCTTTCGGGCATTTTTATTAGAAGCTCTTTAGGCAAAATCGAACCGTGGTCAGCCAATCCTGGGTTGGCTTCGAGCACCGCCTCAGTCACACCAGCGGTGCGACCGTAATGACGCCAGCAAAGCGCGTCGACGGTGTCATTCTGCTGGGTGCGTATGCTGACGGTCATCAGATCAACTCAACTGTGGTGCGGCCAATACCGAGGAAGTCGCGTACAGCCCATCGTTGGTCGCGGCGCAGTTCGTCGATGCTTGGGGTCAGTTCGTCGGCGTTCTGGTTGCCACTGTTGGTGCTGTCGTAGGAGCGGTAACGTTCGCAGATCTCCGCGCCGGTCGCGGCGTAGATCGCTCTTTGGTAGAGGTGAACGAGTTCAGATTTATCCTCGATTTGCTCGGCCGGGACGTCCGCAAGAGTGGCGTAGCCTTCGGACTGTTTGGCGCGGCGCCAGGTAGCGAACTCGCGGTTGACGCTGATGGCTGCAGCGATGGTCGCGGCTTCCAATCGGATAGGTGTGACGCTGGCGTCGATGCGCAAGGTGCCGCGCACGTCATCCAAATCAATCGGAGGCCAGAAAGGATCGGTGTTGATGTGGCCACCGTGGGCCTTGGTGCCGTTACCGCTCGCTACGAATCCGCTCATGAATCTGCGCTCTGTTGTAAGTCGCCGGTGGTCGGGGCTTCACGTTCAGGAGGGGAGTCCTGGCCGATCCGCCCCGAGCCGGCGGGGTGCGTGGGGACGCTCGGGTTGCTGTCCTGATTCAATGACCAGAGCCAGCCAGTTTGTTGAGCAGGCGTTCGGCCCGCTCCAGATCCTTTTTGCCACCGCAGGCGTCGTGCAGGTCGATGGCTTTCTTCAGCAGGTCGATGCCGGCTGGCACTTGACCGGGTTGGCCGGGGCTCTCGTCTGTGATGCTTTCCAGCGTTGCGCGGCCCATGGCCAGGAACAGCTTGGCGCGGGCTTGATCCGGCATGTCTTCGGTGTCGGTCAATTCGGCAGCGCGTTGCAGGAAGGCCAGGTCGAACGGCTCTCCGACCTTTTGCGCCTTGAGGGCAACGGTGGCGATTTCTTCCGCCACCAGGCAACCGGTTGTGCGCTCGAACCGGTCAGGCATGATCAGTTTGTATTTCAGGACGTAGTCGGCAATGTCCAGAGCGCCGCTATAGTCTTCCGCATCTATGCGCCAGACCATGATGGTCGTCATCACGTCGTCTTGTGCACCTTGGCCACGCTCCAGCACGCCCTGCACATAGGGGATGTACTCGGGCAGTAACTGGCGTTTGAGCTCGGCTTTACCCTGGTTCGATTGCACCTGCTTCAGGCGTAGTCGGTCTTGCAGCAGTTGGTTGAGCTGATGCTCGTAAGCGGTGGCGCCGGCCATGGTTTGAGTGGGACTGGCCGCTGCCGCTTCGATGGCCGCATTGACGCGCACAAAGTGGCGTCGGCATGGATTGGTCATGGTGTTGGCCTCAACTCAAGGTGATGTTTTCGGCCATGGCTGCGCAGCCCAGATCTTCAATCACGTAGCTTTCGTTAACTGACTCATAGTTCTCGATGCGGTCGCGTTTTGCGTTGTCGACGACGGTGCGGCGGCGGGTGCCTTCCTGCCAGTAGATCGACAGGTTGTCGAGGCGAGTGACCATCAGGCTGTTCGGTGGGAAGTGCGGCACACGCACAGCTGGCAGGTTGCCCAGACGTTTCTGGCTGGTGACGATGTCAGCGGCCAGCATTTCGGTCGGCGCCTGTGTTTTGTTGATGATCGGGAAGTATTTATCGGCCAGTAGTTGCCGACCACAGATGACGACCAGGTCGGTGTCTTCTTGATACCAGGGATCGATGAACTCGTTGACCATGCTGACAATCAGGGCGTCGATGTTTTCGAAGTCCTTGCCGGCGCCGATTTCGATTTTGCCGCTGTCCGCCACGACCTCGGCCATAACGCGAGCTTCGTTTTCGGTGCGCATTTTTTGCAACCAACCGATGTTGACGTCCTGCAGCAGCGGGTGGGTTGTCGGGTTCGACGTGGCGGCACGGCTGGTGCCGTTCCAGCCGATCATGATCCGGTTGAGTGCCTGAGCCTTGATGATCGCGTCACGGATGCGTGCCTGGAAATCCTTGAATTTTGCCCACTGATCCAGCTTCTGATAACGCAGCCCCGTGTCGAAGTTCGTTTGCGTGCAGGTGTACCCGCGATTGTCCAGGCTGCTCGGGTCACGGGGTTCGCGATCCTTCACGGTGGTGTCGGTGGTGCTGGCAATAGTGCCGTCGATACCGATGCCGATCTTCTCGCCGGACTGCTCGGACACGCCGTAGATGTTGATCGAGCTGAGGAACGTGCTGGATTCTTGAATGCGGGTTTCCAGCGTCTGGGCAACGGTCGGCGCGGCGGTGAATTTGGTGGTGACATCGCTCACGCCGTGCAGTTGAGCGAGCTGCTGCAGGTAGGCGTTGAACAGAACGCGTGTGTCGTTACGCATGGTGGTCGTCCTTGGTTATTCGGGGCTGTGGCGGGGGCTGACTATCAGCAGTCAGTCACTACCGAGTTATCGCCGCCGGTTACCGGAGGGCGCGTTTTTTGATTGGGGTCTTGGGAGGTGGAGAGCTGGGTCTTCAGTTCAGTGAAGTCTTTGCTCAGTTGATCCAATCGAGTTTGCAGGCCTGTAGAAAACTTCTTTTCGGCAGCCATTTGCGCGGGCAGATCCTTGACGTGCTCGGCGACGGTTTCGACGGCTTGGCTGATTTGAGCGAACTCGCTCTCATCCTTGTTTTGCTTGCCGCTGAGCAGGTTTCTCACGGTGCTGAGCAGGTGAGCGCCGATGCTCGGTTTATCTTCGACTTCTTCGAATGTCAGCTCGGTTTCCAGCGCCTCGGTGAACATCGAGGTTGCGGAGTAGTGGCGATCCTTGAACGGGCTGACGTCCGGTTTCTGGGCCGAGAACGACAACACGTCGGTGCCGAGACTGGCGGGTGAATCGGTCACTCCGAGCCCCACGATATAAGCCTCACCGGTATCGGCGAAGCTGTCGTCGATTTCGATGGAGGTGTAGATCTTCTGTTTGGCTTTGTTCATGGCGATCAGGTCGGCCGTTGGTTCGACCTGGGCGAACAGGGCCAGTTTTTTTTGGCCGTTGATGTCCACTTCTTCGGTTTTCACGGCCAATACGTCGCCGTAGGCCTTGAATGGGCTGTCGGGTAGCAGACTGCGGAAATGCTCAAGCCAGATGCGTGCGCCGTAGGTGGACGGATTGAAGTTTTTCGCAGCCTGTTCCAGCCAGTTGCGTTTGATGGTGCGCTTGTCTGAGGTCGCTCCCTCGACGGCGACGCGGAACCAATTGCTGCGGAATTTCTTCATGGCGGGAAACCTCTTTGCTTGGGCGCTGAATACCTGCGATGAGGGGCATGGTCGTGACGCGCGCGAGTTGCGGCAATGAGGCGGGACTGTGGCGAAGGGCGGTACAAAAGGCGGCGCTATTGAGGCGCCGGCATGGGCGGCAGCATCGCGGCCATGACTACGACCGCACTGTTGCCCATCGATCCACGCCGCCAATCCAAGTTTTTGTATTGGATGGGATGGCGCGTCTGCGAGATTGCCGAGGCCACAGGCGAAAAGGAAAAAACGCTACACAGCTGGAAGGCTCGCGATGAGTGGGACCGGGCCGACAACGTCGAGCGAATCGGCGGGGCGCTGGAAGCGCGGTTGGTGCAGTTGATCCTCAAGGAGGGGAAAAGCGGCGGCGACTTCAAGGAGATCGATCTGCTGCACAGGCAGCTTGAGCGACAAGCACGCATTCAGCGCTTTCAGGGTGGCGGTACCGAAACTGACCTCAACCCGAATCTGGCGAAACGCAACGCCGGGCCGAAGAAAAAGGCCGTCAAAAACGAGATTGACGAAGACCAGATCGAGCTGCTGCGCGAAGCGTTCATCGATGGCTGTTTTGACTATCAGAAAGACTGGTACCGCGCCGGCAATCAGCGCACCCGCCTCATCCTCAAGAGCCGGCAGATCGGTGCGACGTACTACTTCGCCCGCGAGGCGTTCATCGATGCGCTGGACACCAGGCGCAACCAGATCTTTCTGTCGGCTTCGAAGAACCAGGCATACCTGTTCCGGGGCTACATTCAGGCGTTCTGCCGTGAGGTGATCGGCGTCGAGCTGACTGGCGATCCCATCGTTCTGCCCAACGGCGCCGAGCTGTTTTTCCTCGGCACCAACGCCCGCACTGCCCAGGGCTACCACGGCAATTTCTACTTCGACGAGTTCTTCTGGACGTTCAAGTTCGAGGAACTGAACAAGGTCGCCTCGGGCATGGCGATGCACAAGAAGTGGCGCAAGACCTACTTCTCCACGCCGTCGAGCATGGCTCATGAGGCGTACACGTTCTGGACGGGCGAGCGCTTCAACAAGGGCAAGCCGGCCGCGCAGCAAACGAAGGTGGACGTTTCCCACGGCGCGCTCCAGCAGGGGCGGTTTTGCGAGGATCGGCTGTGGCGGCAGATCGTCACGATTCTGGATGCGGAGCGGGGCGGTTGTGACCTGTTCGATATCGAGGAACTGCGCCGCGAATACAGCCCCGAGGCGTTCGCCAACCTGCTGATGTGCGAGTTCGTCGACGACGGCGCGAGCATCTTTCCGCTGACCCTGTTGCAGTCGTGCATGGTGGACAGCTGGGTCGAGTGGGCCGAGGACTACAAACCCTTCGCCATGCGCCCGTTCGGCGATCGTCAGGTCTGGATTGGTTACGACCCGGCCGAGACGGGTGACTGTTCCGGCATGGTGGTGGTCGCGCCACCGCTGGTACCGGGCGGCAAGTTCCGCATCCTCGAACGCCACCAGTTCCGTGGCATGGACTTCGCCGCGCAGGCTGCATTCATCAAGAGCGTCTGCGACCGCTACTGGGTGACGTACATCGGCATCGATGTCACCGGTCTGGGCAGCGGCGTGGCCCAGCTGGTGCGCCAATTCTTCCCGGCGGTGACCACCTTCAGTTATTCGCCCGAAGTCAAAACCCGCCTGGTACTCAAGGCCTATGACGTGATCCACAAAGGCCGGCTCGAATTCGATGCCGGCTGGACCGACATGGCCCAGTCGCTGATGGCCATCCGTAAAACCGTCACCGCCGGCGGACGCCAGTACACCTACACCGCCGGCCGCAACGACAACACCGGCCACGCCGACCTGGCTTGGGCACTCTTTCACGCATTGCACCACGAACCGCTTGAGGGGCAGACCACTGCCAACACCGGGCGCATGGAGATTTACTGATGACCGAACACCTCGCCAACCAAACGTTGCCCGCGACGACACCCGCCACTGGCGCGGGAACTCAGGTGTTTTCCTTCGGTGAGCCGACGCCGGTGCTGGGGGGGCGGGAGGTTTTCGATTATCTGGAGTGCTGGTTCAACGGGCGGTGGTATGAGCCGCCGCTGTCGCTGGATGGGCTGGCCCGGTCGGTGGGGGCGAGTGTGCACTTGCATTCCGGGTTGATGTTCAAGCGCAATTTGTTGAGCAAGACTTTTATCCCGCATCCGCTGCTGTCGCGGGCTTCGTTTGAGCAGTTCGCGCTGGACTTCCTATGCCTGGGCAATGGGTACCTTGAGGGGCGTCGTTCGCGGTTGGGCGGGGTGCGCAAGCTGGAGACGCCGTTGGCCAAGTACATGCGCGCTGGGCCGGATGGGCAGTTTTACCAGATGCGGGGGTGGAAGGATGAACACGCCTTTGAACCGGACAGTATTTTTCACCTGCGCGAGGCGGACCTGCATCAGGAGATTTATGGGTTGCCGGAGTGGATCAGTGCGTTGCAGTCGGCACTTCTCAACGAGTCGGCAACGCTGTTCCGGCGCAAGTATTACGAGAACGGGAGCCATGCGGGGTTTATCTTGTATATGACGGATGCGGCGCAGACTGAGGCGGATATTGATGCGTTGCGCAAGGCACTGAAAGAGTCGAAGGGGCCAGGTAATTTCAGGAATTTGTTCGTCTACTCGCCGACCGGTAAGAAGGACGGGATTCAGCTGATCCCGGTGAGCGAGGTCGCTGCGAAAGATGAGTTCAACTCGATCAAGAATCAGACTCGGGATGACGTGCTGGCGAGTCTGCGGATTCCGCCGCAGTTGATGGGCCTTGTTCCGCAGAACGCGGGTGGGTTTGGGTCGATTCGGGAGGCGGCGCAGATCTATGCGGCCAATGAACTGGAGCCTATACAGACGCGAATGACTCAGCTGAACGACTGGCTGGGTGAAGAAATTATGAGATTCAAGCACTACGAAGTAGGTGGGGAGGCGTAAAAATCCCCGCGTAGCAAACGAGGCGTCGGGCTGGTGGTGTAACACCAACCCGATATCGAACTATTACGACTGTGAACTAATTAACGTGTACTGAACGATGGTATACAGCTGTCATTTGGCATCGTGGAAAATATCCTGAGCTTTTCCGGTCGCTACGTAGTCGGCGAGACCTTGAAGTCGTCGATAATATGCGAGGACGATTTTGATAGCCGATAGCGGATCTTCGCTGGCGAGATCAAGAATATGTGAAGTGCTGTCGTCTAGCCCAAATGCCTTACAAGTATCGTCCAATAATTCGACAAGTTCAGTGATATCTTGATCTGAAAGCGCAATGTCAGTGTCTGATTTACTAAGCCAGCCAAGGTTCTGAAGATAACTGTATGCTTTTTTGTAGGCTTCGCGAGCAGGGCTTCCATCATCGTTGATGCCGTTCACAAGTTCTCGAATCGAATCGGCAACATCACCATTCATGTAGAATTTTATTTCACCAGGAGATGCGTAGTCAATTTTCCGGATCGCAGCTCTATCTTCATTTGGTATGTTTCTATAAAGCTCTTTGAAAAAGTTTACGGAGCTAAATCCGCCTCTCCAAGGATGCTTGTGAAATACAGCGTTAATTTTGTTGGTAGCCGCTTGGCCTGTGGCGCCAAGAAGCGCAAATCCGAGAGAGTAGCAATCCTGTACTAAGTCAGAGAATCGCCTTAAATCGCTAATTTCCCACTGGCCATCTATGTCTACTACTTTGAAATCACTGTTTAAGCTTTCTTCTGCGTGTCCTGGGATAAACATACCTGGTTCAGGTAGAGCATCGGATGGGAGTACAGCTGAGCGTTTGGTTTCGAATTCTTCGCCAACACTTCCCCACACCTCTCCAAGCTCATATTTTCCCTTGTGGAGTTTGGTTACGGCATAATGCACATCAATTTTCTCGGCATATAACTGCTTGAGGTGCTCAGTTTTTATTCTGGAAAAATAAAACTTAAATGCTGTTTTACCATCATCATAGTTAATTCCTAAATACTTGTCTCCGTTTTTTGCCTTCGCGAGCGCAATCAATGGAATATCATAGCTAAGCAATATTTTTTCTATCGTTAGCTTAGCCATTAAGAGCCTCCACCTTCCCAGCAATAGCCGTCGGATCGACCGAGCTATATGGCCACCAATTTACATGCGTGGGCTGGTCTTTATGCCATATACCGTAGGTTTTACTGAACGGCACCTCAACGGCATGAGTAAACTTCATTTTCACCATTCTCGGACTTTTCGCCGCGGCCCGACAGGCGGCCAGCGAAGTCATTAGAGATACAGATCTAGCTGAACACTCATCTGGATAATTATGTGTTGAAGAGCGTTTTCGCTGAGAGTCGAAATCGCTAGCGCTATGGCTGCCAGATCTCAAGAGCCTCCAAAGCGTGGGTTCGCTCGGCGCAGTTACCTTCGCTGGTGGGCAGCTATCAGGGAGGGGCTCGAGGAAGTCAAATCCATTTGTTGACATAAAGCGGTGTCCGATAGTGGCGTTGTGCTTGGCGCGCATTCTCAGCGACGATATAGAAAGCGTCAAAGTATTAATTTTGACGCATCAATATCTCCTTGATGTGCAACAATTTTTAACCTCAAGGCGCTGTCCAAATGCGAGCTCTGCGCTTTGACCGCTGCCTACATCGACTGCGGACATTATTCGCCATTCACTCTCGCGATTGATTTTGGTCCGATCGTTGTGCTCCTCCTCAACTCATGCATCAGCACTACAAGCGACGTGCCAAGCTCGTCGATTATCGCTTGGCGCGCGCTGTCGTCCCCCCACCTCGCCCGCGGTACAAATAGGTCTTTTTTTCCGCAATTCTGCGAAGGCTGAAGACAGTCACGGTGGGGCGTTGTCATGATAATTGTGTGGGGGGAGAAAGCCTGCGAATCCCTGCAAAGGACACGCCGGATTAGTCGTAGGGATTAGCGGCTGATCTACTACTTCGCTGAACAGTCAATTACCTATGAACGGGCTCAGCGTTAGATCTACTTAACAGTGTATCCCGAGGTGACAGTCTGGATAGAAATACTCAAGTGAAGGTTGGGGAGCGGCAGCTAAACTACAACGCATGTAGGCACTTCGGTTCGGATTGTCGACGTCATCAAGACACGTCGCCTTCGAGCCGAAGTGCATTGGCGGAGCACTATTAGGCCTTACGGTTAACCTCCTGCATGTACTCGGTCCAGTCAGCATATGGCGTAACGTATAGGTGATGGCTGTCCAGCCCGGAAGCCGGTGGCCAGGTTACGTGTTTACTGATCACAAAAATCTCGCGGTCAGGATTGAAGTAGTAGCCTGTTACGACGTTCCGACCATAAATGCCTGGAGTCGGCGCTCCCGTCATCGTTTCGGGATGGGAGTGCTTTTTCGTCCAGATCACCTCATTTTCGATCCAGCGTTTTATCTCCATAAATTTTTCATTCATTTCATCTGGCTTGGAAAACCAGCTGTTGAACAGCTCGGACGCGTTTTCTTGGACGCTTTCCTCGAGCGGGATACCGCCCAATGTGAGGCTGCTCAGGTACTGGGTGACGGCTTTGGTAATGATAGAGTTGCGCGGTTCTCCCGTGCGAAGCGCCCAAAGATCCAGTTGGTCTCTGACAGTGTCATTCAGTCGTACGGATAACATATCTATTCTCGACTATGTTGTGTTGAAGGTCGCATACGTTGTATGCGTTTGTGCGCATACTATGTATTGCATGGCTTCTCGTCAATCCTTTTTGACTCGAATGAACCTATAGCTCAGGGGCGATTGGGGATGTTGTAGGAGTTGGTCGGCTTCAATTGCGCCTCTTCAAAATGAGCCTTTCGCTCACCATTTGATGTTGATTTTTAGGAGCGTGGTCGGAAAAAAGTAATGCGATAATTCGGATATCAGTAGACAGCTGAAAGCCCCGTATTCATTGGCTTTACTGGATTACTTCAGAAAGTAATTTTGAGTAATGAAAAAGGTAATGTTGACGTAAGTGGCTGATTTATAAGGGGTTAATATATGGAAAAATTACTCCCTTAAAAGGTAACTACCTAACCTCCACATTACTTAAAAATTACCTTGTGCAGACCCCTTGCAGGCCAGTTAAACCAAGGCTCTCAGGCCGATCAGTTGAATATGTTACCGAAATTACCTTTTTCCGGTGCCGTTCCCGAAAATACCGATAACCCTCATGGTTCTTTGCGTGCTCAACTGCCGGGCAAATTCATGGGACTGCCATGGGAACGCTTGCGCGCTAACTATCGCCCTGAAACCCTCATAAACCGGGGGCCGACTTCGCGAAAATCGCAATCGGGCGGTTTCGAATCTCTCCTTCACCGCCACATTCAGTACACAAAACCCCTGATTTCGAAAGAAATCAGGGGTTTTGTGGTTTCTGGTGTCTGGATTTTAATCCGCTCCGCAAGTGATCCGTGCAGGTGCTCAGCCTGATTCGCCATAGCACATTACAATCGCCGTTTTATCAGTAGAAAAAAGGATTGCTTCCATGATCATCTCCACCACCCACGCCATTGAAGGCCGACAGATCACCGCGTACCTGGACATTGTCAGCGCGGAGTCGGTGCAGGGCGTCAACGTGATCCGTGACATGTTTGCCGGCATGCGCGATTTTTTTGGTGGGCGCTCGCAGACGCTG
>Ga0105244_10000891_pt1 | contig 25233 bp, 24 predicted proteins | sample KBSM44metaG_FD_80423 | JGI IMG/M metagenome (GOLD analysis project Ga0105244, IMG submission 80423) | Miscanthus rhizosphere microbial communities from Kellogg Biological Station, Michigan, USA - KBS M4-4 metaG | ecosystem: Host-associated > Plants > Roots > Rhizosphere > Soil | place... | reverse complement strand
GCTGCGCTTTGCGCCTTGCCCTGCACGCCGCCCGCACGTCCTGCATGCCCGTTTCGCCCGTTACAGTCCACCTAGCTGCGGGCCATCTTGTCGGTTTCGCCATGGCCGGCATCGGGGCCGCCGCGCCGTGGTGCCAGGCGCAAGGCCCACAACAGGATGGCGCCTGCCGCCAGATACAGCACGATCAACGCGGCCAGCATGCCGGCGCTGCCGCCCCAGTGCAGCGCGCGTTCGCTGAAGGCCGGACCAAGCGCTCCGCCCAGCAGGCCCACGCTGCTCACCAGCGCGATGCCGGTGGCGCTGCGGCGCCGGTCCAGCATGCCGGCCAGGATGGCGACCAGCAGCGGCGCGGCGGCGGCGATGCCCAGCGTGGCCAAGGTCAGGCCGGCCAGCGACCATGCGAGGCCGTTGTCGGCGGCGATGGCGAGACCGAGACCGCCCGCCGCCAGTACCATGCAGGCGACGAAGTGGCCGCGCCGTTCGCGCCGGCGGTCGGAGTCGTGGCCGATCAGGATCATGCCGATTACGCCGGCCAGGTTGGGAAGAATGGTCAGCAGGCCAAGCTGCATATGGCTGCCTGCGCCCCAGCGCTGCATCAGCGCCGGCGCCCAGAACACCAGTGCGTAGCTGGCGCCGAGCAGCAGCAGGTTGGACAGGGCCAGCAGGCAGATCGACGGTTCGCGCAGCAGCGCCCACAGTGTGGCGAGCGGCCTCGGTTCGGCGTCGTCGCCAGAAGCGTGAACGGGAGCGGCGCCGCCGTGCAGCGCATCTTCATCGCGCTCCAGGTCCTGCTGTACCATTTGCTGCTCAAAGGGAGACAGCCAGCGCGCGTCGTCCGGCTTGTCGTCGAGATGGAAGTAAGCCAGCACGCCAAGCAGCACGGCCGGCAGGCCTTGCGTCACCAGTATCCACTGCCAGCCGTCGATGGCGCCATAGTCGCGCAGCTGCTGCAAGGTGGCGGCGCACAGCGGTGCGGCGATCACACCGGCGATCAGCGCGGCGGAAGCGAAGATGGCAAACACGCGCGCGCGCCGCGCCGAGGGATACCAGTACGTCAGGTACAGCATCACGCCGGGGAACAGGCCCGCTTCAAACACGCCGAGCAGGAAGCGCAGCACATAGAACTCGATCGGCTCGCGTACGAAGGCGCAGGCAGCGGCCACCGCGCCCCAGCACAGCATGAAGCGCAGCAGCGCTTTGCGCGCACCGATTTTTTCAAGCAGCAGATTGGCCGGCAGGCCGCACAGGCAGTAGCCGATGAAGAAGGCGATCACGCCGAGCGCATAAACCTGTTCGCTGAAATCGAGACTGGCGCCCATTTGCAGCTTGATGTAGCCGATGTTGACGCGCGCCAGGCAGGCGGCGATATAGCACAGCATCAGCAGCGGCAGCAGACGCCAGCTGATTTTGCGATAGATGGCATCCATGCCGGCAGCGCCGCGCAGGTGCAGGATCTTGGCGCCTTTGTTCATGATGCGAGCCATGCTATGACGGTGGCGGGAATGGTCTGCATATGGCCCGATATTAGCTGCACGGTATAGGCTGTGCAAGCTTTAGCATCGTGCAGGGCAATGCAAAACAACAGTGCCCAAAATGGTGCACTGTTGGGAGGGGGAGGCGGAGAGAGCGGCTTAAGCGGGCGCGCCGCCGTAACCCATGCTCAGGTAATCGCGGCGTGGGCGCAGCTCGGGACGCGAGGCTGCATCGTCGTCATCCTGCGCCAGGAACTGGCTGCCGATTTCAAACCACTCCTCGCTGGAAATCACCTTCTGCGCCAGCGGCAGCAGTTCCTGCTCTTCCTTGTCCAGGCGCTTGAGCAGATTATGGCAATACAGGTCGACGGTCTTGCACAGGAACTTGCCGTGCGAGGCGCTGCGGCGCATGGCGCGGCGCAGGCAGCGGTAGACGGCGTTGAGCATGGCGCTGCCGCGCTTGCTCAGACATTCGAGGTCGTTGAGCAGCGGCGTGCTGCCTGGCTCGGCGGCGCGAATGGCCGGCATCAGACACGCTTCCAGCTTGCGCTGGTGGCGTGCTTCGGCAAAGCTGGTCAGCTCCTTGAGCTGGTTTTCAATGAACACAGGATCGATTTCCTGCGGACGGCGCGCGGTCGACTGCACGTATTGCAGCAGACGCGAAATGAAGTGGCGTTCCTTTTTTTGTTCGATAGAGAGCGTCAATAAGACGTAGGTGGCAGTAAGCATAGCGTTTCCCGTATTTCGTGTGACTAGGCTGCGCGGGGGCATCGCAGAGGAGCCGTGAAGCTGATACCTTAGCTCGCAACACGGGCTCGTACAACGCCGATTTACAATTGTTCACAACTAGTTGTGATGCAATACAAAGCGAAGCATTACCGGCGGGGAAAACGAATTGCGCACACGTCAAGCCGGCAGGAACGTGGGCTGTTTCACCTGGCTGAGTGAATGATTATGCCCTGTTTCGGTGCTTGAAAATACGCGATTTATTGCAGCGGCCAAAAAATATTTCTATCGGAAGCGGCCGCTGAGCACGGCCGCTTCAATGCTGCGGCGCGTTAAACTTCGGGGTCAGAGCCGACAATCGGACATGCATGTCCGATTGTCGGCTCTGACCCCGAAGTTTTAACGCGCTTCGCCCAGGTAGGCGCTGCGCGGTGCAGCAAAGCCGGCTTTCACTTGCTGCGAGGTGGCGTCGGTCAGCACCTCGTCTTCGTTCGCTTGCAGGGCGTTGACGATGGCTGCGGCGATGTCGGCCGGGGCCGCTTTCGGCGCGTCGATGCCGGCGGTCATGTCGGTGTCCATATAGCCCATGTGGGCGCCCAGCACGTGGGTGTTTTGCGCGCGCAGTTCGCCGCGCAGGCCGTTGGTCAACGCCCAAGCCGCTGCCTTGGAGGCGCTGTAGGTGCCGGTGCTTGGCAGGCTGATCCAGCTCAGAGCCGACAGAATGTTGATGATGGCGCCGCCGCCGTTGCGGCCGAGAGCAGGCGCAAACGCATGGCTCAGCGCCAGCGGGGCAAAGAAATTCACTTCCAGTTCATCGCGCGCCGCCTGCAGGGCGTTGGCACTGGTGACGCCGCTGCCGGTGGAGATGCCGGCGTTGTTGACCAGGATGGTCAGGTCGGGGATGGCTTGCACGGCGGCAGCGATATCGGCGGCGTTGGTCACGTCCAGCTGGATCGGGGTGACGCCGGCAATGTCGACCGAGTCTGGGTTGCGGGCGGCGGCGTAGACTTTGCGCGCGCCGGCTTTGAGCGCAGCTTGCGCCAGTGCTTTGCCCAGGCCACGGTTGGCGCCGGTAACGAGGACGACGGAATCTTTGAAGTTCATGATGCTTCCTTTCAGGGTTAAGTAAAAACTACAATATGACCGGTCGTCTTAAAAAAGGCCGAAAAAAAATCAGGTCAAAATACGGCCCAGCACCACGCGCACGAAGCGTTCCAGCGGCTCGCTGCTCTGCTCGGCCTTGGCGCGCAGCACCGCGCCCTGCCAGGCGTCGTTGACGAAGCCGGCCAGTTCGCCGGCCGCCGCGCCGGCGGCGATGCTGCCGTCCTGCTGGCCCTCTGCAATGACAGCCGCCAGTTGGGCGGCCGAACCGCCGTGTGCTTCGCGCATGGCCTTGCGCATGGCTGGAATCTGGTTCGACAGCTCGGTGCTGAAATTGCCCAGCAGGCAGCCGAAGTTGAAGCTGTTGGCGGTGTTGCCGGCGATCATGGCCGCGTAGTATTGCTGCAGGCGCTGCTTTGGCGCCAGCGTACGGTCTTGCAGCACGGCCGCCAGCTGGCCCACCGCTTCGGTGTAACGTTGCAACACTTCCAGCCCCAGCGCTTCCTTGCTGGAAAAGTGGTTGTAGAACGAGCCTTTCGGCACCCCGGCAGCGTCGGTAATATCCTGGACGCTGGTGGCGTTGAAACCCTTGCTGTGCAGGAGCTGCAAGCTGGTGGTGAGGATCTGCTCTTTGACGTTTGCTTTAGCCATGGCTGTAATATGACCGGTCGTCTTAAATAAGTCAAGAACTTTTTACGTTGGCGCGATAAGATAATCGTTATCAACATTGAAAGGGGAGATGCCGTGCGCCGGATAGTCTTGTCGCTGCTGCTGGGGTTTCCGATGCTGGCGCCAGCCGCGCCGCTGGAGTTGAAGCTGTGCGTGTTTGACCATCCGTTTCCGCCGATGACCTATCCCGACGGTTCCGGCCAGGCGCAGGACGTGCTGCGCCGCGCCGCGCGGCTGCAGCCGGTGCAGATCCAGACCGTAGTGGCGCCGCGTTTCCAGTGCATGGAGCAACTGCGCACCGGCCAGGTGGACGCCATGCTGGCCGCCTTCATCGAAGAGCGCACTTCGTACAGCGCGTTCCCGATGAAAGACTCGCAGCCCGACGCCAGCCGCGCGGTGGGTGAAGTGAATTTTTCCGTCTCGCGCCGGCACGGCGGCACGGTGAACTGGGATGGCAAGCAATTCATCAACCTCGGGCGGCAGCCGGTCGGCACGCAACCGGGGCTACTGCACGTGGCACTGCTGCGCCAGCTCAATGTGGTCATTGACGACAGCGCGGGCAGTCCCGAACAGGCGTTTGCCATGCTGGCGCAAAACCGGGTGGCGGCGGTGGTCACGCAGCAGGGCGAGGGCGAAGCCATCATCGCCCGCAAATACAAGGGCGAAATCGAGATGCTGCCGACGCCGTTGATCACCACGCCGCTGTACCTGAGCGTCAACCGCCAGTTCTACCAGCGCCACCAGGCGCAGGTGGACAGCTACTGGGACGCGGTGCGCCAGGTACGCAACCTCAAGTAACAACGTCGGGGTCAGCTCTGTCATTTGGACACGCAGCACAAATCTTTGATCTTTATCAATACGCGAAAATGCTCGCATTTGCGTATTGAGATTGGTCAAAGAACTGGTTCGGCTGTCCAAATGACAGAGCTGACCCTGAATCGGCGGGATATTGCGGAAAGTAACAACCTAACCCGCCGTCCGCCCCGCTTGGTATCATGTTCGATGCCCGGCCACAAGCCGGTATTTTTCTAATAACATCGGAGAACCCCCGAATGAGAATTCCTTTGCTGCTGTTGGGCGCCGCGATGGCATCCGGCGCCATGGCCGCGCCGCGCGGCTTCACTGTTGAAGATCTGGTCAAGATGGAACGCGCCGGCAGCCCGGTGCTGTCGCCCGACGCCAGCCGCGTGGTCTACACGGTGCGTACCACCGACATGGACAAGAACCGTGGCAACACGCAGCTGTGGCTGCTCGATCTGCGCAACCCGAAGGCCGCGCCAGTGCGCCTGACCCAGGCCGCCGCCAGCGCCACCGATCCGGAATGGTCGCCCGCCGGCGATGCGATTTATTTCCTGTCCGGCCGTTCGGGCTCGTCGCAGGTGTGGCGCCTGCCGCTGTCCGGCGGCGAAGCCAGCAAGGTGACTGACCTGCCGCTCGACGTCGACAACTTCCGCCTGTCGCCGCAGGGTGACCGCCTGCTGTTCAGCATGGCCGTGTACCGCGATTGCGCCGACCTCGCCTGCAGCAAGAAACGCGCCGATGAACAGGCCAAGGTCAAGGCCAGCGGCAAGGTCTACGACAAGCTGTTCGTGCGCCACTGGGATACCTGGGCCGATGGCCGCAACAATGTGCTGTATTCGGCGCCGATCGATGCCAGCGGCAAGGTCAGTGCCGAGCCGGTCAGCCTGAGCGGCAAGCTCGATGGCGATGTGCCGTCCAAGCCGTTCGGCGATCACGATGAATATCACTTCAGCCCGGACGGCAAGACGGTGGTGTTCTCGGCCCGCATCGCCGGCAAGACCGAAGCCTGGTCGACCAACTTCGACGTCTACACGGTGCCAGCCACCGGCGGCGAGCCGAAGAATCTGACCGCAGAAAACAAAGCCTGGGATACCAAGGCGATCTACTCGCCGGACGGCAAGACGCTGGCCTATGTGGCCATGGACAAGCCAACCTTCGAGGCCGACCGCTTCCACCTGGTGCTGATCGATGTCGCCAGCGGCAAGAAGCGCACTGTGGCTGACAGCTGGGATCGCTCGATTGCGGACTTCCGCTGGAGCCCGGACAGCAAGACCATCCTGGCCAACGCCGACGATATCGGCCAGCACCGCCTGTTCGCCATCGACGCCGCCAGCGGCAAGGTGACCGCGCTGACCGGCAAGGGTTACGTCAGCGGCTTTGATGTGGCCAAGGACACGGTGGTGATCGCGCAAGCCAACCTGGCTTCCGGCGCGCAGCTGTACAAGTTCAAGCTGGGCGGCGCCGCCGACAAGGCCGAGCAACTGACCCACCTGAACGAAGCCGCGCTGGCCGACGTCAAGTTCGGCGAGTACGAGCAGTTCTCCTTCACCGGCGCCAACGGCGACACGGTGTACGGCCACGTGATGAAGCCGTGGAATGCGCAGCCGGGCCGGAAGTATCCGGTGGCTTTCCTGGTGCACGGCGGTCCGCAGGGCAGCTTCGGCAATTCGTGGAGCTACCGCTGGAATCCGCAGGTGTATGCGGGCGCCGGCTATGCGACGGTGTTCATCGATTTCCACGGTTCGACCGGCTACGGCCAGAAGTTCACCGACTCGATCAGCGGCGACTGGGGCGGCAAGCCGCTGGAAGATCTGCAAAAAGGCCTGGCGGCCGCAGTGCAGAAGTTCCCGTGGCTGGACCGCGAGAACAGCTGCGCGCTGGGCGCGTCCTACGGCGGCTTCATGATGAACTGGATCGCCGGTAACTGGTCCGACGGCTTCAAGTGCATCGTCAATCACGACGGCGTGTTCGACACCCGCGGCATGGCGTACTCGACCGAAGAGATCTGGTTCACCGAGTGGGAAAACGGCGGCCCGTACTACGAGGTGCCGGAACTGCACGAGAAGTTCAACCCGGCGCTGAAGGTGAAGAACTGGAAGACGCCGATGCTGGTGGTGCAGGGCGACCTGGATTTCCGCATCCCGACCGCGCAGGGCCTGGGCACCTTCACCGCGCTGCAGCGCCAAGGCACTCCAAGCAAATTCCTGTTCTTCCCGGACGAGAACCACTGGGTGCTCAAGCCGGCCAACTCGGTGCTGTGGCACCACACGGTGATCGACTGGCTGGACACCTACATCAAGCAGAAATAAGCCCGGCATTGCCGTCGAGAAAAATCTAGCAATATTTTCATCGGCGCGTTGTCAGACCATTGCAGGCCAGCCTCCCGGGGCTGGCCTTTTTTTCGATTATTGGGAAAATTTTTGCATAATTACAACGAAAATCCGGTCATTCAAGCACACCGGAATGACGGCATGATGACAAAACTTCCATAGTGCAAGCAAGATTTTATTTGGTTTTTGAAAATATAATCAAATAATAAAAGTTAATGTTTCATTACTTTGTGGAACGGCTTTGGCTATATTGATTGTTACTTTTTAAGAAAAGTAATCAGGGCTGCGCCGGGGCGATCGACCGGGCGGGCCATGGCTCCATCCCTTCACCACAAGGCAGATAATGAACGACTTCATCCAGCTGAAAAAAGCAGGGGCGGCCGTGATCGGTGCACTCGCACTGCTCGGTTCCGCACCAGTCATGGCCGACACCATCGATTTTGACGCCCTCGATTCCAACACCTTCAACGGCCTCGATACCTTCGACGCTGGCGACTACCATTTTGCCGTGATCGACTCGCCGGTGGCCGGCCCGAGCGGCACCGGCTTTGCCGGCGCCATCGGCAATGGCAACGATCCCTATCTGTGCGCGATCGCCGCCTGCCCGAGCGGCAACAGCAGCATGTTCTACCTTGGCGTCAACGACGGCAGTGTGAATATTTCGCGCGGCGACAGCAAGGCCTTCAGGCTCGGCGCCATCGACTACGCCTTCCTGGCGCCGGTCGACAATCTGCCCGGCTATTCCTACGGCGCGCTGACCGTTACCGCCACCACCGTTGGCGGCAGCACGGTCACTTACGCCTTCGATTTCCCGGCACTGGCGGGCGGCAGTTCGCCATTCCTCACCGCCGACCTGTCGTCCAAGTTCGGCAGCACCGCATACAGCAACGTCACCATCAGCTCCTGCATCTTCACCGACGACGGCTGCGTCAATCCGTTCGATAACAAGGCCCAGTTTGCGATCGACAACCTGACCCTGGCGCCGGTACCGGAACCGCAGACCTACGCCATGCTGGGCCTGGGCCTGGCCGCGATCAGCCTGGTGTCGCGCCGTCGCGCCAATCAAAACAAACACGCCTGAGCCGGGAGCCCATTCATGAAAATCAAACTTCGTCCTCTCACCACTGGCGTGCTGTTGATGTTGTCGGCGCTGGCCGCCAGCGCCCATGCCGAAGCCGAGCGCAAATCCTACATCGTGCAGCTGGTCGACAAGCCGGTCGCCACCTACACCGGCCAAGTGGCCGGCCTGGCCGCCACCATGCCGGCCCAAGGCCAGCGCCTCAATGTCGACGCGGCCGACGTGCAAGCCTACATCGCCTACCTGGACAGCAAGCAGAACGACGTCATCAGCACTGTCGCCAACGCCGAAGTGACCCACAAGTACGACGTGGTGTTCAACGGCTTTGCCGCGTTGCTGACCGACGATGAGGTGCGCGCGCTGAAAAAGAACAGCGGCGTGGCCGCCATCACCGCCGACTCCATCATGCAGCTCGATGACAGCTATGTGAACTCGTTCATCGGCCTCGACAAGGCCGGCGGCCTGTGGGAGCAGCTGGGCGGCAAGGGCGCGTCCGGCGAGGACATCGTGATCGGCATCGTTGACGGCGGCATCTGGCCGGAAAACCCGAGCTACGCCGACCGCGTCGACGAGCACGGCAACCCGAGCCACAGCGGCAGCACGCTGGTGTACGGCGCCCCGCCAGCCAGCTGGAAAGGCAGCTGCGACGCCGGCGAAGGCTTCAGCCTGGCCAACTGCAACAACAAGCTGATCGGCGCGCGCTTCTACAAGCAGTCGTCGCAGACCCTGCACTGGACCGAGTTCAACTCGGCGCGCGACTCGGTGGCCGGCACCGAAGGCCATGGCGGCCATGGCAGCCACACCTCGAGCACGGCGGGCGGCAACGATAATGTGACGGTGCAGACCGGCGGCCTCAACCTGGGCAAGACTTCGGGCGTGGCGCCGCGCGCGCGCATTGCCGCCTACAAGGTGTGCTGGACCGACGGCGTGACCGGCAAGAACGGCTGCGCCACCGCCAACAGCGTGGCCGCCATCAACCAGGCAGTCAAGGATGGCGTCAACGTCATCAACTTCTCGATCGGCCCGAGCACCGGCGGCGGCACCTTCAATGAGGCGACCGAGCAAGCCTTCTTTGGCGCGGCTGCGGCCGGCGTGTTCGTAGCGGCCTCGGCCGGCAACCAGGGCCCGACCGCCACTGCGCCGGCGCCGGTGGCCCACATCAGCCCGTGGCTGACCACGGTCGGCAACTCGACCCACAACCGCATCTACCTTGCCGACGCCGTGCTGGGCAGCGGAGCCAGCGTGACCGGTGTGTCCAGCAACGCCAACACCCCGTCCGCGCCGCTGATCCTGTCCACCGATGCCGGTGTGGCCGGCGCCGATCCGGTCAAGCTGGGGCAGTGCTTCGGCCCGGCCGACAGCATGGCGCCGTTGCTGGACCCGGCCAAGGTGACCGGCAAGATCCTGGTATGCAACCGCGGTGACAATGTGCTGGTCAACAAGAGCGCCAACGGCAAGACCGCCGGCGCGGTGGGCGTGATCATCGCCAACGTCGAAGGTGGCGCCACCACCACGCTGACCCAGGCGCACACGATCTCGACCATCCACATCACCAAGGAAAACGGCAAGATCGTCAAGGATTACGTGGCGGCCAATCCGGCCTCGGCCACCGGTGCGCTGGCCAACCTGCGCGCCACGGTGGACACCAGCGTCAAGGCGCCGATCATGAACGGTTCCTCGTCGCGCGGCCCGAACGTAGCCAACGCCAACATCCTGAAACCGGACCTGACCGCACCGGGCACCGATATTCTGGCTGCCGTCACTGCCGACCTGAGCCAGGCGCAGCGCAATGCGGTGGCCGCTGGCGACGCCGCGCCGGTGGCCGACTGGGCGTTTTACACCGGCACCTCGATGGCCTCGCCGCACGTGGCCGGCATCGCGGCGCTGCTGAAACAGCGCCATCCGGACTGGACCCCGGCCGCCATCAAGTCGGCCCTGATGACCACCGCCTACGACACCTACACCGACGGCCTGAACACCGGCGTGGCGTGGGATGCGACCGCCAAGAACACCGGCACGCTGCCGTGGGCCCAGGGCGCCGGCCACGTGTCGCCGACCTCGGCGGCCGATCCCGGCCTGGTGTACGACATTGCACCGGTCGAGTACGCACGCTTCCTGTGCGGCCAGGGCCTGATCTACTCGGCCTCGCAGTGCAGCGCGTTCGGCGGCTCGATCGCGGCGCAGAACCTGAACCTGGCTTCGCTGACCGCCGGTAACGTGCTCGGTTCGATGACCCTGACCCGTACCGTCACCAACGTCGGCAACACCACCGCCACCTACAACGCCACCGCTTCGGTGCCGGGCTACACGGTGCAAGTATCGCCGTCGCAGCTGGTGCTGGCAGCCGGCGCCACGGCCACCTTCACGGTCAAGATCACCCGCGTTGACGCGCCGATCGATACCTGGACCTACGGCAAGCTGGTGTGGAGCGATGGCGTGCACACCGTGCGCAGCCCGCTGACGGTACGCGGCAGCGCGCTGGCGGCGCCGGCCGGCGTGTACAGCGAAGCGACCAGCGGCAGCAAGATCATCACCATCGGCACCGGCTTTGCCGGCACCATGAGCGCGGTGAAGGGCGGCCTGATTCCAGCCGCGCAGGAAACCCGCACCGTGGTGCAGGGCACCAGCCTGTCGACCGCCAATGCGCAGTGCGCGGCCGGTGGTTCGGCTGGCGTCAACCTGCACACGGTGAGCATCCCGGCCGGCACCATTGCCGCGCGCTTCTCGCTGTTCGATGACGAAGTCCATGGCGCCACTGCGGGCCTGAGCGACCTCGACCTGGTGGTGATCAAGGGTTCGACCGTGGTCGGCAGCAGCGGCGGCGATAGCGCCAACGAGTCGGTGCAGCTGCTGAACCCGGCAGCGGGCGACTACAAGGTGTGCGTGGTCGGCTACGCGCCGCGCGGCGGTTCGGCCACTTACGCTCTGTCGAGCTGGCTGGTGAATTCGGCCTCGACCGGCGGCAACTTCAAGGTCAACGTGCCGAGCTCGGCCACCATCGGCGGCACCGCCAGTGTGGGCATGAGCTGGTCGGGCCTGGCGACCGGCAAGCGCTACGTGGGTGCGGTGAACTTCCTGCTGGGCGGCGTCAAGCAGGGCACCACCGTGATCGACGTGGACACCACCGATCCGCTGCCGCTGTTCCAGAACTCGCGCAAGAAGGAAGCGCTGGCGTTCTGATCGCGCTAGTCTCCCCTCAAACCCGCGTGCAGTACGACGCGGGTTTTTTTATTGGACGTTGCTGCGGCCGCCGGGCGGCATGAGCGTACGCTCGTTGACCACGCAGCTGCCGGCGCGGCAGGTGGCGCCGGGGTCGCTGACGACCGAGCAGGTCGACATCATGCCCAGCCGCTTGTCGTCGGCGCGGCGGGCGGCGGAGTGCTCTTCCACCAGCGCCTTGAGCTGCGCGCCGTCGCTGTTCTTGCTCGACCAGGCGATGTAGTTTTCCGGCCCGCCGCACGCCTTGGAGCCGACGCCCAGGCTGTGGCACTGGCTGCTGTTGTCGCAGGCCAGGTCGGTGTTGGCGGCCTGAATTTTTTTCCAGAGTTGTTCGGTCGGCGGCTGCGCGCTGGCGCAAGCGGTAAGAATGAATAAACTGGCCGCAGCCAGGCGCAAGGTGTGAGTGATCTTCATGATAGTCATTCCAGTGGCTCTTTGGCTTTGAAGCTTAACAGGGTTTCGTCGGACCAGCTGCGGTCCCAGATCGGCGCGTAGTAGCTGTGCTCCAGCAGCACCTGGCAGTCGCAAAAACGCAGGGTGGCGGCGGTTTGCGTGCCGCCAGCATACAGCGCGGTGAGTGGCAGGTTGGCGCTGCGGTTGCCATCGAATAGCGTCACGCCGGCCAGCGGATAGTCGGCGAAAAACAGGTAGTTGCCGTCGGCGGCGTTGCAGACGCTGTCGGGCGTGGTGAACAATTCACCCAGCCAGGCGAACAGTTGCCCGTTGTTCGACAACAGGCCGGCCTCGACGCCGACCAGGCATTCCAGCCGCAGATCGCCCAGCCGGCGCATGCCGTCCGGGACGTTGGGGCTGCGTACCTGGGCGCGCCAGGTCAGGGTACTGGTTTTGCGGCTGGCAATCAGTGCGGCATCTTCCTGCCATGCCTGCGCATTGCGTGGCAGGGTGAAGCTGTGGTCGGGGGCGACGGCAACCGGCAGCGACACCGTGTCGCCGGCGACCCGCAGCGTAATGCCGTCGAGTTGTGTGTCGTACAGGCGCGGCAGCAACTGGAAGCGCAGGCTGGCCTGCGGCGCCAGCGCGTGCCGGCGTTCGAACAGGTCCATCCCGGCGATCATTTTGCGGTAGGACTTGTCGACCGGATCGCGCACAGCTTGCACCGTGACGCTGGGCGCGTCACGGGGAGCGTTTTGAGCGGCGGCGCAGCTTGCCGCCAGCAAGGCCGCCATGAACAGGATGCGCATCACAGCGCTATGCTAAGCCAGCGCCGCCGTACGCGGCGCACCGTTCAGACAGCGGGTTGGCTGGCGATCCAGCGTATCAGTTCGCGGCCGAACACGCGGGTGCGGGCGGTGTCGAGCTGGCGTTTCTTGTAGGCTTCATGGCTGGCCGGGCCGCTCAGGCTGCGCTGGTAGCTGGCCTCGTCCATCAGCTGGATTTCATACTCGAAGAAGAAACCGACATCGTAGTCCTGCTCCGGCGCGGCATCGAGCTGCTGCACGTGGATCATCTTGCGCACCGTGACCTGGATGCTGTTGAAGCCGACCCCGCTGTGCGGATTGTCGCAGCGGGTTTGCGGCTGGGCGATCTCGGCCAGTTCGGCATCCATTTGCCGCAGCAGGTCCAGCGGATATTCCGCGCTGTGTTCGAGCTGCGCGCGGTATTTGCAGAACACTTGCTTGGCGGCGTCGAGATCGAGCAGGGTGTTGCGGGTGCGCTCGGCATCGACGTTGGTGACCGACAGCAGGTGCGCGCGCTGCAGGGTGCGCAGGGCCAGCAGGCATTCGCAGCGGGTGGCAAACACCAGCCGCACGCCGAGGTGGTCGAAAATGTCGGCCGCCAGATAGGCCGCCTTTTGCAGCAGCTTGAGCAGGATGCTGTTGCGGCCCTTGTTGTCCTTGCGGTCGTAGTGCAGCAGCGGCAGGCAGACTTCGCCGTCGGTCAGGTAGTGCTGCTCGCCGTCGTGGCGGATCACCTCATCCAGCGTGCCAAACACTTGCGCGCGGATGGCGTGGAAGTGGCGCAGCTTGAGGTTGTTGTCGATGTAGAAGATGCCGTGCATCACCTTGAGAACGGCGCACGACCACATGCGCCGCAGGTCGAAATGCTGGCCGCGCAGAGAGGCGTAGACCAGCAGCAGTAGCGGGTCTTCCGGCGCGGCCACTTCGGGCGGAATCAGGCCGGCCTGCTCCGGCGTCAGGAAGCTGCAGCGAATGAAGGCCACCGCTTCCTCGTGGGCGCGGCGGATCAGCGCCACCGCCGCCGGCTGCTCCAGGTCGAAGCCGTACTCGCGCACGAACTGGTGTGCGTCATGCAGGTTGCGCAAGGCCAGCGCGCCAAGATCAATGGCGGATATGCCGTTCGCAATCGCGTTCAGATAAGTCCAGTTGAGCGACAACTTGCCGACGCTCTTGAGCGTCGCGTGTAGCTGCGTCATGTCTCCTCCCACCGCCTACTTTTCTAATAATTGCTGTGCCGGTTGGGACTATGATAGCGCCTTTGCCTGCCACTAACACTATCACGGCGGCACGGCCGCGCGATAGTCTCTAAAATGGCAGCCAGTTCAACTTCTTCGCGGAGCCTGCATGTCATTTCTGATTGTTCTCGCTGCCCTGGTGTTCCTGATGCTGGCCGCGTATCGCGGCTATAGCGTGATTCTGTTTGCTCCCATTGCCGCGCTGGGCGCGGTGCTGCTGACCGACCCGGGCGCGGTGGCGCCGGTGTTCAGCGGCATTTTCATGGACAAGATGGTGGGCTTCGTCAAACTGTACTTCCCGGTGTTCCTGCTGGGCGCGGTGTTTGGCAAGCTGATCGAGTTGTCCGGCTTTTCGGAATCGATCGTGGTGGCGGCCATCAAGTACATCGGCCGCACCCGCGCCAATGCGGTGATCGTGCTGGTGTGCGCCTTGCTGACGTATGGCGGGGTGTCCTTGTTCGTGGTGGTGTTTGCGGTCTATCCGTTCGCTGCTGAGCTTTACCGTCAAAGCAATATTCCCAAGCGCCTGATGCCGGGCGCGATCGCGCTGGGGGCGTTCTCGTTCACCATGGATACCTTGCCGGGCACGCCGCAGATCCAGAACATCATTCCGACCACCTTCTTCAAGACTACCGGCTGGGCGGCGCCGTGGCTGGGCGTGATCGGTTCGATTGCCACGCTGGCTGCCGGCCTGGCCTTCCTCGAGTGGCGCCGCCGCAGCGTGATGGCCAAGGGCGAGGGCTATGAGAGCGCAGCCGCAACGACTGCCGGCAGCGCCGCTGCCGCCCCAGCACCCTCGGCGCCAGTGCGCGCCGGCTTGCCCCATCCCTTGCTGTCGCTGGCGCCGCTGGTGCTGGTTGGTGTCGCCAACTTTACGCTGACCAAGCTGATTCCCGGCTGGTACGGCGAAAGCTACGCCCTCACCGCCGACGCCTTGCCCGGCCTGCACGCCCCGGTCACGCTGCCGATCAAATCGGTGATCGGCATCTGGGCGGTAGAGGGCGCGCTGCTGCTCGGCATCCTGCTGACCGTGGTCACCGCTTTCGGACGCATCCGCCTTACCTTTGCCGACGGCACCAAGGCCGCGGTCGGCGGCGCGCTGCTGGCGGCCATGAACACCGCCTCCGAATACGGCTTCGGTGGCGTGATCGCCGCGCTGCCGGGCTTCCTCTCGGTGAGCGAAGCGCTGCGCAGCGTGCCCAATCCGCTGGTGAATGCGGCGGTATCGGTCACCTCGCTGGCCGGCATTACCGGCTCCGCCTCCGGCGGCATGAGCATCGCGCTGGCGGCCATGTCGGACCAGTTCATCCGCGCGGCGGAGGCGGCGCAGATTCCGCTGGAAGTGATGCACCGCGTGGTGGCGATGGCCAGCGGCGGCATGGACACGCTGCCGCACAACGGCGCGGTGATCACCCTGCTGGCGGTGACCGGCCTGACGCACCGCCAGTCCTACCGCGACATCTTCGGCATCACGGTCATCAAGACGCTGGCGGTGTTCTTTGTGATTGCCGTGTACTACCTGACCGGGCTGGTGTAAGCGCGGGCGGGTACTGCTTCTGGCACTTCACGCAAAAGAAACTGCGGCGCTGGGTCTTGCCCAGATGGCCCTTGTGGAAGGGGATGTCGCAGCGCGGGCAGATGCGTTTGGTGTGCGCCAGCCAGTGCTGCTTGAGCACAAAGGCTTTTTTCCAGCGCAGGAAATCGAAGGCGTACACGCGCATCTGTTCCACCAGCTCGCGCTGCTTGGCGGCCGATAGCGCGCCCACTTTCGACAGCGGATGCACGCGGATGCGGAACAGCACTTCGTTCTTGAAGATATTGCCGGCGCCGGAAAAAATCTGCTGGTCGAGGGTGGCGTCGCACACCATCATGTCCGGCTGGGCACGCAGCTTTTTCAGCGCCGCCCTGGCGTCCCACTGATCCGACATGACATCCGCGCTCCAGTCGTATTGCGCGTCCAGGTCGGGCGGCAGCGTCTTCACCGAACAGGTGTAGAAATTGAATTCCTCGCCGTCGGCAAAGCCCAGGCTCAGGCGCGGCTGCGCATCTTCCTTGCGTTCATTGATGCGGTAACTGCCAAACATCAGCAAATGAATCCGCAGTGCGCGGTCGGGCAGCTGGATCAGGAAATGCTTGCCCCAGCTGCGCAGCGCGACGATAGTCTGTCCTTCCAACGCTGCAAAGTCGACGTCTTTGCTGTTGCCGCTGGCGTGCGCGATGGTGCGGCCGGCGAAACCCTCGGCCTGCTCGCGCAAAATAACGATGGATGGTCCTTCCGGCATGGCCTGTTCCTCAAGCGTACAGGCTGCCAGTGTGGGCGCGCTGGCGCGCCCTGACCGTACGCTACTTCACCGAGCCGTCCAGCATGCCGTGCACGCTGTAGCTCATCATGGCGAGGAAGGCCACCAGGCCCAGATACAGCACGCCGTAGTTGATGCGCGTGTCGCGCGGCACGGTGTAGTAATCGCCGGCCTTGGCTGGATCGCCCCAGATGGCTTCCTTGAGCTGCGGATAGGCCAGCACCGCCACCAGGATCAGCATCGGGCTCGGATGATAGAAGAACAGCGCCGCCAGCAGCGGCACGCCGGCCAGCCATACCTTGGGCGAGATGATGGCCGTGATGCGGCCGCCGTCCAGCGGCGAGATCGGAATCAGGTTGAACAGGTTGAGCATGCAGCCGGAATAGGCCAGGGCCAGCAGCAGGTTGCTGTCGTTGTTGCGGGCGAAGTAGTAGCAGAGCATGGCGCCGGCGGTGCCGGCCAGCGGCCCGGCAAAGCCGATGTAAGCCTCGGTCTCGACGTCGTGCGGCTGGTCCTTCAGCGCGATCCAGGCGCCAACAAACGGAATGAAGGTCGGCGCACCGACATTCAGCCCGCGCTGGCGCGCAGCGACATAGTGGCCCATCTCGTGCACAAAGATCAGACCCACGAAGCCGGCCGCATAGCGCCAACCATACACCCAGCTATACACCACCATCGAAATCAGCATGGTGCCGCAGGTGGTCAGCAGCTTGCCCATTTTGCCGGCCGCAAGCAGCCAGACGATCAGCTTGCCCATCAACTTACTCCGGCTTGCTCAGATCGACAGCTGCAGCTTTTTCTTCACGCTTGCGGCCCAGCAGTTTGTAGACCCAGCTGCCGACGGCCGCTACGCCGATCAGGATGATTTTCTTAAACGCCAGCAGCAAGGCAAAAATCTTGCCGAAGAAGCCCAGCTTGGCCGCGACACCGCCGGCCACCAGCGCCGCGATGCCGTACTCCGCCACCTTGTCGGTGCCGGCGTTGAAGTCGGCGTAGCGGTTGCCCGAGGTGAACTCGGTGAAGCCGGTGACTTTTTTCATTTCGGTTTTGACTTGCGCAATCTGGTCCATGCCCGCCACCGCGTTCAATACCAGCACGCCTTCGCGGCCCAGCACGCGGATGTTGTAGTTCAAGCCGTTTTCCTGGCTGCCCTCGGTATGCAGCTCCTTGGCCCAGTACAGCTTGTGCTGCGCCTTGTCGTAGCTTGGCTGCTCGGCCCAGCCCACCAGCGTCATCGCGGCATAGCCTTGTTCCTTGCGGCTCTTGTTATTCTCGATCATGCTTTCCTGAATGTCTTTCAGCAGGTCGGCATAGTTGATCTTGTCGGCGTCATCGTCCTTGACGTGGCCGTCCTTGTCGTAGGTGATTACCACGCCCCAGCCGGCGGCGCTCAGCGGATTGACGTCGGCCGGCACGATCATGCCCAGCGTTTTGGCGCCCGGCGGATTGCCCCAGCCGTCGGTCAGCAGCTTGGCGGCGTCGGCCTGGTCCAGGTAGCGGAAGCTGGGCGGCAGATCCAGCGTGGCGATAGTGCCGGGCAGCGTGATTTTGCCATCGCGGAAAGTCAGCGTGGACAGGAACTGCTGTGCGCTCATCTTCGGCGCATCGTCAGCGGTGGCGGCAACTGCAGGCAGGGTGACGGTGAGGCTAAGGCAAAGCAGGGCGGTGAGCAAACGGCGCATGGGTACTCCTTGCAAGAAAACCTATATCCTACAGGAAATAATTGCCATGTTGGTAATTACTTATGACATTGTCGTTATGGTTGATTCGTGGCAGTATGACCGGTCACGATTTTGTGTAACCCACGGAGGCTAGCTTGAAAAAAACCATGCTTGTAATGTCGCTGATCGCGGCGTTTGCAGCCACTGCCGCCCACGCGGCAAACGGTCCTGAGATCGACGCAAAACGTCTGTCGCAGGACGTGAAGGTGCTGTCGTCTGATGAATTCGAAGGCCGCGGTCCGAACACTGCCGGCGAAACCAAAACCGTCGCCTACATCATCGAACAGTTCAAGGCTGCCGGCCTGCAGCCGGGCGGTGACCTGGTCAAGGGCAAGCGCGCGTGGACGCAAGACGTGCCGCTGGGCCGTTTTGAAATCAAGGGCCCGGTCAAGCTGTCGGTCAACGACGGCAAGAGCGTGCAGGAACTGAAGCAGGGCGACGACATGGCCGTGCGCGCAGCGATGAATGGCTCCAGGCTGGTCGACTTCAAGAACGCGCCGCTGGTGTTTGTCGGTTACGGCGTGACCGCGCCTGAGCGCAAGTGGGATGATTTCAAGGGCCAGGACCTGAAGGGCAAGCTGGCGGTGGTGCTGATCAACGATCCGGACTTCGAAACCGGCGAAGGTGAATTCGGCGGCAAGGCCATGACCTACTACGGCCGCTGGACCTACAAGTATGAAGAGATGGCGCGCCGTGGCGCGCTGGGCACCATCATCGTGCACGAAACCGCGCCGGCCTCCTACGGCTGGAACACGGTGAAGAATTCCAACACCAACGTCATGTACGACATCGTGCGCAAGAAGCCATCGGCATCGCACGCGCCGATGGAAGCGTGGATTCAGCGCGACCTGGCGGTGGACCTGTTCAAGCGCGCCGGCCTCGATTTCGAAGCGCTGAAAAAGCAGGCGCAAACGCGCGACTTCAAACCGGCGGAACTGAAGGGCATTACGCTGTCGGCCAACTACGCGGTCGATGCGCAGGTCATCGTGTCGAAGAACGTGCTGGCACGTCTGCCAGGCGCCAAAAAGCCTGACGAAACCGTGATCTACAGCGGCCACTGGGACCACCTCGGCGTCGGCCTGCCTGACGCGAAGGGCGACAAGATCTACAACGGCGCAATCGACAACGGCACCGGCATCGCCGCGCTGCTGGAACTGGCGCGCGCTTACGGCAAGGCGCCGGCACCGGCACGCAGCGTGGTGTTCCTGGCGGTGACGGCCGAAGAGAAAGGCCTGCTCGGTTCCGAGTACTACGCGGCTAATCCGGTGTACCCGCTGGCCACCACCGTCGGCGTGATCAACATGGATGCACTGAGCCCGGAAGGCCTGGCGCGCAACTTCACCATCTCCGGCAGCGCCAAGCTGGATCTGCTGGACCAGCTGATCGTCAAGGCCAAGCAGTACAACCTGGCCTACACGCCGGACCCGCTGCCGGAAGCGGGCCACTTCTTCCGCTCGGACCACTTCCCGTTCGCCAAGCGCGGCGTGCCGGCCATCTCGTATGGTTCGGGTAACGATCTGGTGGAAGGCGGCGTGGAAGCGGGCCGCAAGGCGGAGGAAGCCTACACCACCAACAACTACCACCAGCCGTCCGACGAGTGGAGCGCCAGCTGGAGCTTTGCCGGCATGTCGCACGACCTGGGTATGTTGTACTCGCTGGGCCGCGATCTGGCGGAGTCCAAGGACTGGCCTAACTGGTCCAAGGACGCGGAGTTCCGCGCCGCGCGCGACGCCAGCGCAAGCAAGCGTAAATAAGCGATGACGCTGCAAGCCCTCGACCTTTGCTGCGTTCGCGGAGAACGCCGCCTGTTCAAGGGCTTGTCGTTATCGCTGGAAGCAGGGCAGGCGCTGCGCGTGCGCGGCGCCAACGGCAGCGGCAAGACGACCTTGCTGCGCACCCTGGCCGGCTTGGCGCATGCCGAAGCGGGCGAGGTGCGCTGGCAGGGCCGCAGCATTGCCGCCTGCCGCGATGAGTATCACAGCCAGATGATTTACCTCGGCCACGCGGCTGCGGTGAAGGATGAATTGCTGGCATGGGAGAATTTGGTCTACGCCGCGCGCCTGCAAGGCCGCACGCTGGACCGCGCCGACGCCGAGCAATCGCTGGCCGCATTGGGTCTTGGCCGCGCGGCGCAACTGCCGGCGCGCTCACTGTCGCAAGGGCAGCGCAAGCGGCTGGCATTGGCGCGCTTGCACAGCGCCGAAGGCGAGGCCGCGCCGCTGTGGATACTCGACGAACCTTTCAACGCGTTGGACCAGGACGCAGTCGCCGCACTGTGCGCGACGCTGGACCGCCACTTCGCGCGCGGCGGCATGCTGGTCTACACCACCCACACCGATCTCGCGCTGCATCCGGCGCAAGCACTAGAGCTAGACCTCGACCGCGCCGCCGCGCCGGCCAAGGCCGCGCCATGATGACCGCCTTCCTCGGCGTGATCCGCCGCGACCTGCTGCTGGCGATGCGCAACCGCGCGGACGTGCTGTCCTCCGTCTTCTTCTTCATCATCGTCGCCGCACTGGCGCCGCTGGGCCTCGGGCCGGAGCCGGCCATGCTGCGCACCATCGGCCCCGGCATGCTGTGGATCGCCGCGCTGCTGGCCTCCATGCTCGCGCTGCATCGCCTGTTCGCACAAGACCACGCCGACGGCACCCTCGAACAAATGCTGCTCTCGCCGGAACCCGCGACACTGCTGGTGGCCGGCAAAATCCTCGCGCACTGGATCACCACCGGCATCCCGCTGATCATCCTCTCGCCACTGCTCGCACTCCAATTCGGCCTGCCCGCTGAACAAGTCCTCATCCTGATGGCCAGCCTTCTACTCGGCACGCCCATCCTCAGCCTGATCGGCGCCATCGGCGCCGCGCTCACATTGGGTGTGCGTGGCGGTGGCGTGCTGATTGCGTTATTAGTTTTGCCACTGTACGTACCCGTACTAATTTTCGGCGCCGGCGCAGCTGTGGCGCCAGATCCACAATCACATTTATTTTTACTGGGAGGCCTGCTGGCAGCCGCAGTGGCACTGGCTCCGTGGGCCACGGCGGCCGCTTTGCGCATTGCTTCTGAGTGAACGCTGTTGATACAATGTCCACAATGAATACCAGCCTGCTTTATCGCTACGCCTCTCCACAACAGTTCTATCCACTGGCAGGCAAATTAATCCCGTGGTTCCTCTCGCTGGCGGTCCTGTTGACCGCTGCGGGCCTGTACGTCGGCCTGGTGCAAGCGCCGACCGACTGGCAGCAAGGCGACTCCTACCGCATCATCTACGTGCACGTTCCCGCCGCCTGGATGTCGATGGTGATCTACCTCGCCATGGCCTTCTGGGCCGGCCTCGGTCTGGTGCTGAACACGCGCCTCTCATCGATGATGGCCAGCGCACTCGCGCCGACCGGCGCCATGTTCACCGTGCTGGCCTTGTGGACCGGCGCCCTGTGGGGCAAGCCGACATGGGGCGCATGGTGGGTGTGGGACGCGCGCCTGACCTCCGAACTGATTCTGCTATTCCTCTACATCGGCTTCATGACGCTGCAATCGGCCATCGCCGACGCGCGTCGCGCGGACCGCGCTGGCGCTGTGCTGGCACTGGTCGGCGTGGTCAACATCCCTATCATCTACTTCTCCGTCAAATGGTGGAACACCCTGCACCAGGGCGCCTCCGTCAGCCTGACCGCCGCGCCCAGCATGGCCGCCGTGATGCTGACCGGGATGCTGCTGGTGACGCTGGGCGCGTGGTCCTACGCCTTTGCCGCCGCGCTCACGCGCCTGCGCTGCATTATTCTCGAACGCGAGAAGCGCAGCGCATGGATCAAGGAGGCCGCATGAGCGAATGGCTGCACATGGGCGGATACAGCCTGTACGTGTGGGGCTCGATCGGCGCATCTCTGCTGCTGCCGCTGTGCGAATATGTAGCACTGCGCCTGCGCCGCCGCGCCGCGCTGGAACAGCTGAAACACCAACAGGATCACGATGAAACCTAGAACCAAGCGCCTTGCGCTGGTGGCGGCGGGCCTGGCCCTGCTGGCGCTGGCGGCGTGGCTGATCTCGTCCGCGTTCCAGAAGAACCTCGTGTTCTCGGTGACGCCGACCGAACTGCTGGCCAGTCCGGACCGAGCGCGCAACCTGCGCATGGGCGGTCTCGTGGAGAAGGGCAGCTTGCGGCGGGAAGGCGATGGCGTCAGCGTCGACTTCATCATCACCGACATGGTGCAGCGCGTGCCGGTGCGTTACAGCGGCATCCTGCCGGATCTGTTCAAGGAAGGCAGAGGCGCGGTGGTGCAGGGCAAGCGGGGTGCCGATGGCGTCTTCACCGCCACCGAAGTGCTGGCCAAGCACGATGAAAACTACATGCCGCCGGACGCCGCGCGCGCACTGAAAGAGGCCGCCGAGGCCAAGGACAAGAAATGATTCCAGAACTAGGTTCCTTCGCGCTGATGCTGGCGTTCTGCGTCGCACTGCTGCAAGGCGTGATGCCGCTTGCCGCGTCGCTGCGTAGTGGTTCGTCTGCCACTCGCTGGCTGGCCGTCGCCCGTCCTGCCGCGTATGCGCAAGCGCTGCTGGTGACCTTCGCCTTCGCCTGCCTGGTGCAAGCGTTTGTGGCCAACGACTTCACCGTGCTGTACGTGGCCTCGCACTCAAACACCTTGCTGCCGCTGTACTACCGCGTCTCCGCCGTGTGGGGCGGGCATGAAGGCTCGCTGCTGCTGTGGATTCAGATCCTGGTGCTGTGGACCGCCGCCGTCGCGGCCCTGAGCCGCCAGCTGCCGGCCGAAGTGGTGGCGCGCGTTCTGGGTGTGATGGGCCTGATCAGCGTCGGCTTCCTCGCCTTCATCCTGTGGACGTCCAACCCGTTCGAACGCCTGCTGCCCGGCGCGGCGGAAGGGCAGGACCTCAACCCGCTGCTGCAAGACATCGGCATGATCGCGCATCCGCCCTTGCTGTACATGGGCTACGTCGGCTTCTCGGTGGCCTTCGCATTCGCCATCGCCGCGCTTATCGGCGGCCAGCTGGATGCCGCGTGGGCACGCTGGTCGCGCCCGTGGACGCTGGTGGCGTGGACCTTCATGACGCTGGGGATCTTCTTGGGCAGCTTCTGGGCCTATTACGAATTGGGCTGGGGCGGCTGGTGGTTCTGGGACGCGGTGGAAAACGCCTCCTTCATGCCATGGCTGGTCGGCACGGCGCTGATTCACTCGCTGTCCGTCACCGAAAAACGCGGCAGCTTCAAAAACTGGACCGTGCTGCTGGCCATCATGGCGTTCGCGTTGTCGCTGCTCGGCACCTTCCTGGTGCGCTCCGGCGTGCTGACCTCCGTGCACGCTTTCGCCACCGATCCAAAGCGCGGCTTGTTCGTGCTGGTGTTCCTGGCGCTGGTGGTCGGCTCCTCGCTGCTGCTATACGCATGGCGTGCGCCGCAGGTGGGACTGGGCGGCCGCTTCGCGCTGTTCTCCCGCGAATCGCTGCTGCTGGTGAATAACGTGCTGCTGGTGGCCGCCGCCGGCACCGTCTTGCTGGGCACCCTGTACCCGCTGTTCCTCGACGCGCTGGGCATGGGAAAAATCTCGGTCGGTCCGCCGTACTTCGAAACCGTGTTCGTACCACTGATGTCGCCGATGCTGCTGCTGTTGGCCGCCGGTCCGTTCCTGCGCTGGAAGCAGGCCGGCTTCAAGGACGTGCGCAGCCTGCGCTGGGTCGGCGCTGCCGCCGTGCTGCTGGCGATTGCCGCCGCCATCGCGGTTGGCATGTCGCCGCTGCTGGTAATGGGTCTTGCGCTGGCTGCGTGGATTTTGCTGGGCACCGTGTGGCATCTGCTGCAGCGCCTGCGCGTGTTTGAGGACAACCGCACGCGCTTCAGCCATCGCCTGTCCACGCTGCCGGGCAGCTACTGGGGCATGCTGATCGCGCACGCCGGCATCGGCGTGTTCGTGATCGGCGTGACGCTGGTGAAAGGCCGCGAGATTTCGCACGATGTGCCGATGCAGAGCGGCGATATCCACCACGTGGGCGGCTACGATTTCCGCTTCGTCGGCTTGCAGGATGTGCAGGGCCCGAACTACTCGGCGGTGCGCGGCACCTTTGACGTCACGCGCAGCGGTAAGCACGTGACCACGCTGCTGCCGGAGAAGCGCCAGTTCGTATCGGGTGGCATGCCGATGACGGAAGCGGCCATCGATCGCGGTCCGACGCGCGACCTGTATCTGGCGCTGGGCGAAGAGGTCAAGCCGGGCAATTGGATCGTGCGTATCCAGCACAAGCCGTTCGTGGCGTGGATCTGGAGCGGCGCGTTATTGATCGCGTTCGGCGGTTTGCTGGCGGCGCTGGACAAGCGCTATCGCCTGAAGAAAGACAAAGTATGAAGCGCTTCATTCTGCCGCTGGGCGTGTTCGTTGCACTGCTTGGATTCCTCTGGGTTGGATTGCGCTTGAACCCGCGCGAGGTGCCGTCGCCGTTGATCGATAAGCCAGCGCCGGCGTTTGCGCTGGCGCAGCTGCATCTGCCGGAGCGCCAGATCGGCACGCGCGACATGGCGGGGCAGGTGTGGATTCTGAATGTGTGGGCGTCGTGGTGCGTGGCGTGCCGCCAGGAGCACCCGGTGCTGATGGAGATGGCGCGCATGAAGCTCGCGCCTATCGTCGGTTTGAATTACAAGGATGCGCGCGACGAAGGCATCGCCAATTTGCAGCGTGCGGGTGATCCGTATGTGGTGTCGGCGTTTGACCAGGATGGGCGCGTGGGCATCGACTACGGCGTGTACGGCGTGCCGGAGACGTTTGTAATCGACAAGCGCGGCGTGATCCGCTACAAGCAGATCGGCATCCTGACGCCGGAGATTGTGACCGGCACACTGGTGCCGCTGATCGCAAAGCTGAACCAGGAGGGCGGCAATGGCTAAGTGGATTGCTGCTGTATTGATGTCGCTGGCGCTGTGCGCGCACGCGGACGAGGATCTGGACAAACGCGCGGCGGCGCTGGAAGAAGAGCTGCGCTGCCTGGTGTGCCAGAACCAGACCATCGCCGATTCGCACGCCGGACTGGCGGCAGACTTGCGGCGCGAAGTGCGCGAGCAACTGGCGCAAGGCAAGTCCGAGCAGGAGGTGCTGGACTTCATGGTGCAGCGGTATGGCGACTTTGTGCTCTATCGGCCGCCGGTGAAGCGCACCACGTGGTTGCTGTGGTTTGGGCCGTTGCTGCTGCTGGTGGCCGGTGCGGCGCTGCTGGTGTTGCGCCTGCGCGCTGGCCGGTCGCGTGCCGCCGGGCCGCAGCCGTCCGAAGAAGAATTGCAACGCGCGCGTGCGCTGCTGGATAACGACAAGGAGCAGCCATGAACGGCTTCGTATTCGCCGCCGCTCTCATGTGCGTGCTGGTTTTGTGGCTGGTGCTGCGTC
>Ga0105244_10000884_pt1 | contig 25400 bp, 21 predicted proteins | sample KBSM44metaG_FD_80423 | JGI IMG/M metagenome (GOLD analysis project Ga0105244, IMG submission 80423) | Miscanthus rhizosphere microbial communities from Kellogg Biological Station, Michigan, USA - KBS M4-4 metaG | ecosystem: Host-associated > Plants > Roots > Rhizosphere > Soil | place... | reverse complement strand
TCAGTTTGAGGATGAATAATTAATGAGTGATTTAACTCATGATGGTGCAGAACGCCTTGCGCTGCACGAATTCACGGAAAATGCGTATCTCAACTATTCCATGTACGTCATTATGGACCGCGCTCTGCCGTTCATTGGTGATGGCTTAAAGCCGGTACAGCGTCGCATCGTCTATGCGATGTCAGAGTTGGGGTTAAGCAACAGCGCTAAATTCAAAAAATCAGCCCGTACCGTCGGTGACGTTCTGGGTAAATACCATCCGCACGGCGATAGTGCCTGTTACGAAGCGATGGTTCTGATGGCGCAGCCGTTCTCTTACCGCTACCCGTTAGTTGACGGGCAGGGGAACTGGGGGGCTCCGGATGATCCGAAATCCTTCGCTGCGATGCGTTATACCGAGTCGCGACTGTCAAAATATGCGGAAGTCTTGCTGGGTGAGTTAGGGCAGGGGACGGTCGACTACGTGCCGAACTTTGACGGCACCATGCAGGAGCCGAAAATGCTACCTGCGCGCCTGCCTAATATCCTGCTCAATGGCACCACTGGCATTGCAGTCGGCATGGCAACAGACATCCCGCCACATAACTTGCGAGAAGTGGCGAAAGCCGCAATCACCCTGATTGACCAGCCGAAAACCACGCTCGATGAGCTGTTGGATATCGTGCAGGGGCCGGACTACCCAACCGAAGCCGAAATCATCACCCCGCGTGATGAAATTCGTAAAATCTACCAGAATGGCCGCGGTTCTGTGCGTATGCGCGCAGTCTGGAAAAAAGAAGATGGCGATGTGGTGATTACCGCGTTACCTCACCAAGTTTCCGGCGCGCGCGTGCTGGAGCAAATTGCCAATCAGATGCGTGCTAAAAAGCTGCCGATGGTTGAAGACTTGCGCGATGAGTCGAACCACGAAAACCCGACGCGCCTGGTGATTGTTCCACGTTCCAACCGTATCGACGTCGAACAGGTGATGAACCACCTGTTTGCTACTACCGATCTTGAGAAAAGCTATCGCATCAACCTCAATATGATCGGACTGGATAATCGTCCATCGGTGAAAAACCTGCTGGAAATCCTGACTGAGTGGCTGGTTTATCGTCGCGAAACGGTGCGTCGTCGCCTGAGTTATCGTCTGGAGAAAGTGCTCAAACGCCTGCACATCCTTGAAGGTTTGCTGGTGGCGTTCCTCAATATTGACGAAGTGATTCACATTATTCGTACCGAGGACGAACCCAAGCCCGTGTTGATGTCGCGTTTCGAATTAAGCGAAACGCAGGCTGAATCTATCCTCGAGCTGAAATTGCGCCACCTCGCAAAACTCGAAGAGATGAAAATTCGCGGCGAGCAGAGCGAGCTGGAAAAAGAGCGTGACCAATTGCAGGGCATTCTGGCGTCCGAACGCAAAATGAATACCTTGCTGAAGAAAGAGTTGCAGGCCGATTCAGATGCTTATGGCGACGATCGTCGTTCACCGCTGCGTGAACGTGGTGAAGCGAAAGCCATGAGCGAACATGATATGACTCCGTCCGAACCGGTCACCATTGTGCTCTCACAAATGGGCTGGGTGCGTAGCGCTAAAGGCCATGACATTGACGCGCAAGGACTTAACTATAAAGCAGGCGATAGCTTCCTTGGTTCGGCTAAAGGGAAGAGCAACCAGCCAGTGGCGTTTATTGACTCCACCGGACGCAGCTACGCACTTGACCCAATAACGTTACCCTCGGCACGTGGCCAGGGTGAGCCGCTGACCGGTAAACTCACGCCACCACCGGGTGCGGTTGTCGAGCATGTCTTAATGGCGCCAGACGACCAAAAACTGCTGATGGCATCTGATGCGGGCTACGGTTTCGTTTGTACCTTCAACGATTTAGTGTCGCGTAACCGTGCGGGTAAAACGCTGATTTCATTGCCGGAAAATGCGAAAGTGATGCCGCCGATGGAAATCTCAAGCACTGACGATATGCTGCTGGCGATTACCGCTGCAGGCCGCATGCTGATGTTCCCGGTCGCTGATTTGCCGCAACTTTCCAAAGGCAAAGGGAATAAAATTATCTCGATTCCTTCTGCGGAAGCGGCAAAAGGTGATGACAAACTGGCACATTTGTTTGTCTTGCCGCCACAAAGCACGGTCACGCTGCATGTTGGCAAACGCAAAATTAAACTCCGTCCAGAAGAACTGCAGAAAATCACCGGTGAGCGCGGTCGTCGCGGTACGCTGATGCGTGGTCTACAACGCATTGATCGTGTTGAAGTTGATTCACCTCAGCGTGCTAGTGCGGGCGACAGCGAAGAGTAATCGAATTCTGGCGGTCGTCAGACCGCCGGAACGATGTGTTTTGTGCTAAAGCAGGTCATATATCCGCGATATTTCAGGTGCAGGTGGGGCGACTGCTCCTCCTGGAATTTAGGGTATACTTGTCAGCGGTTTTGGCTTTTGAGGTTGTTATGCTATCCATCGTACGTTTTATAATCGTAATAATTTATTGCCTGCTGGTGTGCATTTTTGGCTGCATTTATTGCTTGTTCAGCCCACGTAACCCACGCCATGTTGCTACGTTTGGTCATCTTTTTGGGCGTCTTGCGCCTGTCTTTGGTTTGAAAGTTGAAACCCGTTTGCCTGAGGGCGTAGAAAATCATCCGACGGCGATTTATATCTGTAACCATCAGAATAATTTCGACATGGTGACGGCGGCTAGTATTGTGCAGCCACCGACGGTGACCGTTGGGAAAAAAAGCCTGTTGTGGATCCCGTTCTTTGGCCAAATTTATTGGCTTACCGGGAATATGCTTATCGACCGTGATAATCGTACCAAAGCGCTCAGCACCATTTCCCAGGTTGTGGCGCAAATTCAGAAACGTAATGTGTCGGTGTGGATGTTCCCGGAAGGGACTCGCAGCCGTGGCCGTGGCCTGCTGCCATTTAAAACCGGTGCATTCCATGCCGCAATTGCTGCTGGCGTCCCAATTATTCCGGTGTGTGTTTCCAACACCAGCAATAAAATTAAACTGAACCGTTTGAATAATGGTTTAGTTATTGTCGAAATGCTGCAGCCGATTGATATCAGCCATTACGGTAAAGACCAGGTGCGTAAACTTGCCACCGATTGCCGTGAAATTATGATGGCAAAAATCGATGAACTAAATAAAGAAGTCGCGGAGCGAGAAGCCTCCGGTCGAGTTGAAAGCAAACAAGCGAACTGAACCGGATTGTTGACAAAGGTCACTAAACCGGTGCTGTAGGGTGGATAAGCGGTCGCGCCATCCACCATTTTCGCCAGTTTTGTCGGATGGCGCTGTGCTTATCCGACCTACGAAGAGGTTTGTCATCCGTTTCACCGAGCGCTTTTATTTTGGCGGTACGTGTTGTGCCGCCCCACGTTAGTCAGTTTCACATGGAGTTATTATGTCACTCAGTCGGCGTCAGTTTTTACAGGCATCAGGAGTCGCACTATGTGCAGGCTCGGTGCCACTGAGGGCAAATGCGGCAGGTATGCAGCAACCTTTACCCGTTCCTCCTTTACTGGAGTCTCGCCGTGGTCAGCCTTTATTCCTGACGTTACAACGGGCACATTGGTCATTTACTGGCGGCGCTAAAGCACCCGTTTGGGGCTTGAATGGGCGTTATCTTGGGCCGACCATCCGCGTATGGAGCGGCGATGACGTGAAGATGATTTACAGCAATCGTCTGCAAGAAAACATCGCCATGACGATTGCCGGTTTGCAGGTGCCAGGCCCGTTAATGGGGGGAGCGGCACGAATGATGTCGCCAAATGTAGACTGGGCTCCTGTTCTGCCAATTCGCCAGCAGGCTGCTACATTGTGGTATCACGCTAACACCCCAAACCGCACCGCGAAACAGGTCTACAATGGCCTGGCGGGGATGTGGCTTATCGAAGATGAAGTCAGCAAATCGTTACCTATTCCCAACCATTATGGCGTCGATGACTTCCCGGTAATCATTCAGGATAAGCGTCTTGATAACTTCGGGGCGCCTGAATATGAAGAGCCGGGTAGTGGTGGTTTTGTGGGGGATACGCTGCTGGTGAATGGTGTGCAAGGGCCGTATGTCGAGGTCTCTCGCGGTTGGGTGCGTTTGCGTTTGCTTAACGCCTCGAACTCGCGCCGCTATTTGCTACAAATGAGCGATGGCCGTGCGATGCACGTGATTTCAAGCGACCAGGGTTTTCTCCCGGCACCTGTTTCTGTTAAGCAACTTTCACTGGCACCGGGCGAGCGTCGCGAGATTCTGGTTGATATGACCGACGGCAAAGAGGTGTCGATAACCTGCGGTGAAGCTGCCGGTATCATGGACAGGATCCGTGGCTTCTTTGAACCCTCAAGTATTCTTATCTCCACGCTGGTTCTCACCCTTCGTGCAACCGGTTTGCTGCCTTTGGTAACCGATACGTTACCAATGCGCCTGCTACCGGAAGAGATTATCAACGGTAACCCATCACGTAGCCGTGATATTGCGCTGGGTGATGACCCTGGTATTAACGGCCAACTGTGGGATATGAAGCGCATTGATATTCAGACTCAACAAGGCACCTGGGAGCGCTGGACGGTGCGTGCTGATATGCCGCAATCTTTCCATATCGAAGGTGTGAGCTTCCTGATTAAAAACGTCAATGGTGCGGCACCGTTTGGTGAAGACCGAGGCTGGAAAGATACGGTTTGGGTTGATGGGCAAGTCGAGCTACTCGTGTACTTTGGCCAACCTTCCTGGGAACATTTCCCGTTCCTTTATTCCAGCCAAACGCTGGAAATGGCGGACCGTGGCTCTATTGGGCAGTTGTTAGTGCAGCCTGCGCCGTAAACCACCCTCACCCTGGCCCTCTCCCTGAGGGAGAGGGAAGATTCGGTATCCACCCTCGATCACTGAGGGAGAGGGACGATTCGGTGTCCGCCCTCGATCACTGAGGGAGAGGGAAGATTCGGTATCCGCCCTCGATCACTGAGGGAGAGGGAAGATTCGGTGTCCGCTCTCGATCACTGAGGGAGAGGGAAGATTCGGTGTCCGCCCTCGATCACTGAGGGAGAGGGAAGATTCGGTGTTCCCCCTCTCCTGAGGGAGAGGGTTGGGGTGAGGGCAAGAAAACATTGATCGCCCGCAATAATCCTTCATTTATTACCCAATAAAAGCGTATAATCGCCGGCTTTGGTTATTTTTAAATCATTTTTTATTCATTTTTCGGAAGCATTATGAGCTCTATAAGCTTGATCCAGCCCGATCGCGAACTCTTTTCGTGGCCTCAATACTGGGCAGCCTGTTTTGGCCCGGCACCGTTTTTACCCATGTCACGTAAGGAAATGGACGATTTAGGCTGGGATAGCTGTGACATCATTCTGGTTACCGGAGATGCTTACGTTGACCATCCAAGTTTTGGTATGGCGATTTGTGGCCGTATGCTGGAAGCCCAGGGTTTCCGCGTGGGGATCATCGCCCAGCCTGACTGGAACAGTAAAGAAGACTTCATGCGCCTGGGTAAACCGAACCTGTTCTTCGGGGTGACTGCGGGTAACATGGATTCGATGATCAACCGCTATACCGCTGACCGCAAACTGCGTCATGACGATGCGTATACGCCTGATAACGTGGCAGGTAAACGCCCGGATCGCGCCTCACTTGCTTATACCCAACGCTGCAAAGAAGCCTGGCGTGATGTGCCGGTTATCCTTGGCGGTATTGAAGCGAGCCTGCGCCGTACAGCGCACTACGATTACTGGTCTGATACCGTTCGTCGTTCCATTCTGGTGGATGCCAAAGCCGACATGTTGATTTTCGGCAACGGTGAACGTCCGCTGGTGGAAGTGGCTCATCGCCTGGCAATGGGCGAGAAAATCGACGAAATCGGCGATGTGCGTAACACCGCGATGATGCGTAAAGAAGCGATGCCAGGTTGGTCTGGCGTGGATTCTACGCGTCTGGATATGCCTGGTCGTATCGACCCCATTCCACACCCTTACGGTGAAGATTTGCCTTGTGCAGAAACCGGTAAACCGGAAAAGCCAATCAACGAAGCGAAAGCGATTGTTGTGAAGCCTGCACCGATGAAACCGTGGGAAAAAACCTACGTGTTGCTGCCGTCGTACGAAAAAGTTAAAAACGACAAAGTTCTCTACGCGCACGCTTCACGTATTTTGCACCATGAAACCAACCCTGGTTGTGCTCGTGCGTTGATGCAAAAACACGGTGACCGTTACATCTGGATTAACCCGCCAGCCATCCCGCTTTCCACCGAAGAGATGGACAGTGTGTTTGCTCTACCTTATAAGCGCGTTCCGCATCCTGCGTATGGCAAGGCGCGTATTCCTGCGTATGAGATGATTCGCTTCTCGGTGAATATCATGCGTGGTTGCTTTGGTGGCTGTTCGTTCTGTTCCATCACCGAACACGAAGGCCGCATTATTCAGAGCCGTTCTGAAGATTCGATCATCAGCGAAATTGAAGCGATGCGCGATACGGTGCCTGGCTTCACCGGCGTGGTTTCCGATCTGGGTGGCCCAACAGCTAACATGTATATGCTGCGCTGCAAATCGCCACGTGCGGAACAAACCTGCCGCCGTCTGTCGTGCGTCTATCCGGACATTTGTCCGCACATGGACACAAACCATGAGCCGACGATCAACTTGTATCGCCGCGCCCGTGAGATTAAAGGTGTTAAGAAGATCCTGATCGCTTCCGGTGTTCGTTACGATATCGCGGTAGAAGATCCTCGCTATATCAAAGAACTGGCGACGCACCACGTTGGTGGATATCTGAAGATTGCCCCGGAACATACCGAAGAAGGGCCGCTTTCTAAGATGATGAAACCGGGTATGGGCAGCTATCAGCGCTTCAAAGAGCTGTTTGACACCTACTCTAAACAAGCTGGAAAGGAGCAGTACCTGATTCCGTATTTCATCTCGGCGCACCCTGGTACGCGCGATGAAGATATGGTGAATCTGGCGCTATGGCTGAAGAAAAACCGTTTCCGTTTGGATCAGGTACAGAACTTCTATCCGTCACCGCTGGCGAACTCCACCACCATGTATTACACCGGCAAGAACCCGCTGGGTAAGATCAGTTACAAGAGTGAAGAAGTTGTGGTGCCGAAAGGTGACCGCCAGCGTCGTCTGCACAAAGCGCTGCTGCGTTATCACGATCCTGCTAACTGGCCGATGATTCGTGAAGCGCTGGAAGAGATGGGTAAAAAGCACCTGATCGGTGGCCGTCGTGAATGTCTGGTGCCTTCGCCAACGCTTGAGGAGATGCGTGAAGCGCGTCGCTACAATCGTGGTGCTCGTCCGGCACTGACAAAACATACGCCAATGACACATCAGCGTCGTGCTCCGCAAGCGGGCGCGAAGCCTGCTGTTGGTGCTAAGCCTGCTGCGGGCGCGAAACCTAACGTGGGTGCAAAACCAGCGGCTAAAGCTGCGTCGAAGCCTGCGAACAGAAAGCGTCCGGCATAGTTAATGCCCTCACCCTAACCCTCTCCCACAGGAGAGGGGACTGCTCGGTTTTCTCCCTCTGCCCCAGAAGAGGATTACCACGGTTTTCTCCCTCTCCATCAGGGAGAGGGCCGGGGTGAGGGTTGTTCTAAACCTTAACTCCCAAACACATCAGGGTCTGGTCCCAGACGCTTACTGCTATCCAACTTCGCAATCTCGCTTAACTCGTCTTTATCAAGACGGAAATCAAACACGTTAAAGTTCTCAGCAATACGCGCTGGCGTCACCGATTTCGGGATAACCACCAGACCGCTATCCAGGTGCCAGCGAATCACAATTTGTGCCGGTGTTTTGCCGTATTTATCGGCCAGGTCGCGGATGATTTTCTTATCGAACACACCGTCACCACCCTGAGCCAGCGGGCTCCAGGACTCGGTCTGAATCTTGTGTGTGGCATTCCAGGCATGAAGTTGACGCTGTTGTAGCAACGGATGGAGTTCTATCTGGTTGATTACCGGTGAGACACCCGTTTCATCAATCAAACGCTGAAGGTGGTTGAGCTGGAAGTTACACACGCCAATGCTTTTAATCAGGCCTAGTTTTTGCAGCTCAATCATCCCTTTCCAGGCTTCAACATAATGATCTTTGCTCGGCACCGGCCAGTGCATCAAATAGAGGTCGACATAATCCAGTTGCAGTTTTTCGAGGCTATCTTCCAGCGCCTGGCGTGGACGTTGTTGATCGTCGTTCCACAGTTTGGTGGTGATAAACAGCTCTTCACGCGGAATGCCCGCTTGTTTTAGCGCACTGCCCACGCCGTCTTCATTCTTATACGCGGCGGCGGTATCAATCGATCGATAGCCGACTTCCAGCGCTTTATCGATGGCAATCAGAACTTGCTCGTTGCTGGCTTGCCAGACACCGAGGCCCAATTGCGGCATTACATTTCCATCCTGGAGCTTGATTACAGTTGGAGTCGCCATGTATTCCTCCTTAATGATTAAACTCACATAATTCAAGTTGCAGGGGCGTTGGCTAATCCTGCAACCTGAATTATTTAGGGTTTAAGTCTGGACCAAATACTCAAAAACGAGAACCAATTGACTAAATTACTTAGCGTGCAGCTTCGTAAATACGACGGCTCACGTCCAGAGTAATGTCCTGGCGCTCACCCAATTTAGTCATGCCTTTTTCTTCCAGTTTCACCAGCAGAGCCGGGATAGTGCTGCCATCCAGACCGTAGGCAGACAGGCGAGTTGGTGCGCCCATTTGCTCGAAGAAATTGCGCGTTGCAGCAATCGCCGCATCAATACGTTCTTCTTCAGAACCTGCAGTGATATTCCACACGCGCTCAGCATATTGCAGCAGTTTGCCGCGTTTCTCGTTACGTTTTTCGTTCAGCAACGATGGCAGAACCACCGCCAGAGTTTGCGCGTGATCCAGTCCGTGCATCGCGGTCAGTTCGTGACCCAGCATATGAGTTGCCCAGTCTTGCGGTACGCCAGCACCAATCAGGCCGTTTAACGCCATGGTCGCCGCCCACATTACGTTGGCACGAACGTCATAGTTTTCAGGTTCTTTCAGCGCTTTCGGGCCATCTTCAACCAGAGTTAACAGAATGCCTTCGGCAAAACGGTCCTGCACTTTGGCGTTTACCGGATAAGTAATGTATTGCTCAACGGTATGCACAAACGCATCCACCACACCATTTGCGACCTGACGTGGTGGCAGCGTGTAGGTATAAACCGGATCAAGCACCGCAAAGACAGGCTGCACGTGTTCAGACATAAATGCCTGTTTGTCGCCTGTAGTACGGCGAGATACGACAGCACCTTTGTTAGATTCAGAACCGGTTGCTGGCAGTGTCAGAACAGAGCCCATTGGGATGGCGCTTTTCACATCATTGCCGTGAGTCAGCAGAATATTCCATGGGTCGATATCAGCCGGGTAGTTGGCTGCCGCGGCGATGAACTTAGTACCATCCAGCACAGAACCACCGCCGACGGCTAACAGGAAAGTGACTTTCTGCTGGCGAACGATTTCGACTGCTTTCATCAGCGTTTCGTAAGTCGGGTTCGGTTCAATACCGCTAAACTCCAGCACGTCCAGCCCTTCAAGTTGGGAGTAAACCTGGTCCAGTACGCCATTTTTCTTCACGCTGCCGCCGCCGTAGGTAATCAGAACGCGGGCACCTGCTGGAATTTGTGCACGCAGTTCGGAAACAGCGCCTTTACCAAACAGGATGCGAGTCGGGGTGTGTAGGTTGAAGTTGTTCATTATTGGTTCCCTTTGCTTGGGTAAACAGAGATTGCTTATCGCATTTGATGGTAGCCATTGTCGGCCTCGGGTGGCTATCTCTCAATGCTTATTCCTGCCTTTATCTTGCCTATTTCTCCTGGGTGCTGGAGAAATGAAAGAATTAGTTGCACACTGACATCGGTAGAAAAGCCATGCGGAGCGCAGGAAAATGAAGCGGAAGGCGATTTGTCAGCAGTTAACTAACAAAATTAATTTATTGATACAAAAAGAAAATAGTGGCCTGAGTTCTCTGCCAAACGTTAGCTTACTGTATGGCACGAAACCCTATGCGCGCACGCCAGTTATGTATGAGCCGGGGATCATTATTCTCTTTTCCGGCCATAAAACGGGTTATCTGAATGATCGCGTGTTTCGCTATGATGCCAACGAATACCTGCTATTGACCGTCCCACTCCCTTTTGAATGTGAAACCTTCGCTACCCCTGAAGTGCCGTTGGCCGGGCTGCGCATTAATATTGATATTTTGCAGCTTCAGGACTTGCTGATGGATATCGGCGAAGATGATTTATCGCACCCGCAAACCTGCTCGACCGGGATTAACTCCGCCCAGCTATCCGAAGAAATCCTTTGTGCTGCCGAGCGCTTGCTGGACGTGCTGGAACACCCGCTCGATGCGCGTATCTTGGGCAAACAAATTATCCGCGAGATTCTCTATCACATTCTGGTGGGGTCATGCGGTGCGGCACTGCTGGCGCTGGTTAGCCGGCAGACGCATTTCAGCCTGATAAGCCGGGTGCTCAGGCGCATTGAAACGCAGTACACAGAAAACCTGTCGGTGGACCAACTCGCCGCAGAAGCGAACATGAGTGTTTCGGCGTTTCATCACAACTTTAAGTCGGTCACCAGCACCTCGCCGCTGCAATATCTCAAGAGTTACCGTTTGCACAAAGCGCGAATGCTGATTTTGCATGATGGGATTAAAGCCAGTACCGCGGCGATTCGTGTCGGGTACGAAAGTGCATCGCAGTTTAGCCGCGAGTTTAAGCGTTACTTTGGTGTGACGCCGGGGGAAGATGCTGCGCGGATGCGGGTGATTTAAAGGAAAGTGAACAGCGTTAGCGGGGTGGATAATGTCACGTTATCCACCCTGTAATGTCTTATGCCGGGTTAAATTTTTTCTTGATGACCACAAACAGAGTCCCCACAAGTCCTGCTACCAGCAGCGCCATCGGTAGCACCATCAGGCAAGTCATCACCTGATCTTCATGGCGTTTCACAAATGGAATCATGCTCAGGGCGAAGCCCAGACTTGTCACACTGCCGACCCATAACAGTCCACTTAACCAGTTAAACACCTGGAAGCGACGATTGCTGAGCCCAGAAATCCCCGCCATGGTAGGCAATAACGTGCGGACAAACGCTAAAAAGCGGCCCGCTAACAAAGCGGCTAACCCGTGCCGGTCAAACATCACCGTCGCCCGCTGGTGGTATTGCGGTGGTAGTTGCTTCAGCCAGCTTTTCACTATTTTGGTATTACCGAGCCAGCGCCCTTGTGCGTAGCTCAACCAGCAGCCAAGGCTCGCCGCCGCGGTGAGGATCAATAAGGTGGGGACAAAACCCATCACCCCTTTCGCCACTAAGGCTCCCGCGAGTAACAGCAGACTGTCGCCCGGCAAAAATGAGGCGGGTAGTAATCCATTTTCGAGAAACAGCGTCGCAAACATGACGCAATAAACCACTCCAACAACATGAGGGTCCGCGAGTGCAGCAAAATCATGTTGCCAAAGCGCCTGAACAATATTGTGTATAACAGCCATGGCAAATCCTGTGGAACCGCTTTATTGGGCGCACCTAAATCTAAAGTCATTAGCTTAGGCACACCTTAATTTTAGGGACATAGTGTAACGCTAAATGGCCTGCGACACCTTGATCACAGGCTCAACAAATCACCATGAAAGCAAAAAAACTGTTCTTTGCGGTGTCCACATTTGGCAATTTTAGGCGATACGCTGGAAACCTGCGTCCAGATCGGCAATCAGGTCGTCCACATTCTCCAGCCCGATATGAACACGCACCAGCGTTCCGGTGAAGTCTATTCCCCCGGCAGGGCGAATCTCCGCCAGTTCTTCTGGCTGGTTGGCCAGAATCAGCGATTCATATCCGCCCCATGAATAGGCCATACTAAAGTAGTTGAAATTGTCCAGGTAGCTTTGATACTGGTCATTATTCAAACGCTTTTTAAGCACAAATGAGAACAAGCCGCTGCTCCCTGTAAAGTCTCGTTTCCAAAACTCGTGGCCTTTGCTGCCGGGCAATGCAGGATGATTGACGCGCTCAACCTGCGGATGTTGCGCCAGCCATTCGGCAATTTTCAGGCTGCTTTCATGATGTTGACGCAGACGCACGCCTAATGTGCGCAAACCACGGCTGGTCATATAAGCAGTATCTGCATCCAGCATTTGCCCCATCAGATACGAGTTCTCACGCAACTGATCCCAGCAGCGGGCGTTTGATACCGCCGTTCCGACCATCGCATCCGAATGGCCAATCAGGTATTTGGTTCCCGCCTGAATTGAAATATCAATGCCGAAATCCAGCGCTTTAAACAAAATGCCCGCCGCCCAGGTGTTATCGATCATGATGATGGCGTCAGGGGCCACGCTGCGTATCGCCTGAACAATGGCTGGAACGTCATATACTTCCATTGTTATCGAACCAGGCGATTCCAGAAATACAACTTTAGTATTGGGTTGCACGAGTTGGGCAATGCCTGCGCCAATCATCGGGTCAAACCAGGTGGTCGTGACGCCGAGTTTAGCGAGGATTTTGGTGCAGAAATCCTGGCTGGGTTCGTAGGCGGAGCCGGTCATCAGCACATTATCGCCATGTTCGACAAAGGCCAGAATCGCATTGGCGACGGCTGCGGCACCGCAAGGGTAAAGTGCGCAACCCGCACCGCCTTCCAGTTCGCACATGGCTTCTTGCAACGAGAAGTGGGTCAGGGTGCCACGGCGACCATAAAACAGCTCGCCTTTCGCGCGGTTGGCCGTGGCCTGTTTTTTGGCTTCGACGGTTTCAAAAACCAATGATGACGCGCGTTGAATGACGCTGTTAACCGAACCCTGGGTGAATTTTTTATCGCGCCCGGCATTAACCAGCGCCGTTTCAATGTGCTTGTCAGTCATGTTCACTTTGCCCTATTTAACCATCTGGATGTCCAAAACTAACTTATCATGCTTTTGCTGCGTAAACGCAAGGAATCCATGGACAATTTAAGGCACTCTTTAAATACTAATGAGAACTACTATCAATTCGATGTCGTTTTGATATTATTGCGCACAGTTTTAGTATTATTTCGCGGTGGAGAGTAAGAGTGACGAATAATTTGATGCAGACAGATCTCTCTGTCTGGGGCATGTATCAGCATGCTGACATCGTGGTAAAGATTGTGATGATCGGCCTGATTCTGGCCTCTGTCGTCACCTGGGCAATCTTCTTTAGCAAAAGTGTTGAGCTGATGTCGCAAAAGCGCCGTCTGAAGCGTGAACAACAACATTTAGCTAATGCCCGCTCTCTGGATGAAGCCAGCGAAATGGCCGAAACGTTTGATGCAAAAAGCCTGAGCACGATGCTTATCAATGAAGCGCAAAATGAGCTTGAGCTTTCCACAGGTAGCGAAGATAACGAAGGTATTAAAGAGCGTACCGGTTTTCGCCTTGAGCGCCGAGTTGCGGCGGTGGGTCGCCACATGGGGCGCGGTAATGGCTTCCTGGCGACTATTGGTGCCATTTCCCCATTTGTCGGTCTGTTTGGTACCGTCTGGGGCATCATGAACAGCTTTATTGGTATCGCACAGTCACAAACTACTAACCTTGCTGTTGTTGCACCAGGTATTGCCGAAGCCTTGCTGGCAACGGCTATCGGCCTGGTGGCAGCGATTCCGGCGGTTGTTATCTACAACGTATTTGCTCGGGTGATTGGCGGTTACAAAGCTTCTCTGGGCGACGTTGCTGCTCAGGTTTTACTGCTGCAAAGCCGTGACCTCGATTTAGCAGCCAGTTCTCTTGCTCGCCCGGTTCGTACCGCTCAGAAACTGCGTGTAGGTTGATCCCATGGCTTTGCGTCTTAACGAAAATCTCGACGATAACGGTGAAATGCACGAAATCAACGTGACACCTTTTATCGATGTCATGTTGGTATTGCTGATTATCTTCATGGTGGCAGCGCCGCTGGCGACCGTCGATGTGAAGGTTAACCTTCCCGCGTCTTCAAGCCAGCCGCAGCCGCGTCCGGAAAAACCGGTCTACCTGTCTGTCAAAGCCGATCACACGATGTTTATCGGCAACGATGAAGTGACCAAAGAGAGCATGGTCAATGCTCTGATTGCTGCGACAGAAGGCAAGAAAGACACCACGATTTTCTTCCGTGCCGACAAATCAGTTGATTACGAAACGATGATGAATGTGATGGATACGCTGCATCAGGCAGGGTATTTGAAGATTGGCCTGGTTGGGCAAGAAGTCACGAAAACCCAATAAGCATCAATTTTCCTTTCTCTCCATCGCATCACATATATAGAGCGGCCTGCTGGTTAAACTAGCAGGCCGCTTTTTCATAAAGCGAATGAGCGACAGCTGGTTTTTTCCGTGTTTCGCCTGGCACGAATGGTTTTGCTGGGCTAATCTCGGGCATTGCCAGGAGACACGCGCTAATGAAAACCGAACGCCACCAGCAACTGGTTCAACTTGTCGAGCAGTACAACAATCTGACCACACAACAGCTGGCGCAGTTATTAGGCGTGAGCCAGGAAACTGTGCGGCGCGATCTGCGTGTACTACAAAAGCAGGGGAAAATTGTTCGCCAACATGGGCGGGCAAAGCGCATTAATCGAGGCGCAGACGAAAGCGGTGATCCTTTCACCGCCCGCCTGAAAAGCCATCTCAATAGCAAAGCGGATATTGCTCATCGTGCTCTGGCCTGGATTGTACCGGGCATGGTGATTGCACTGGATGCCAGCTCAACGTGTTGGTATCTGGCGCGATTACTGCCAGATATTCCTCTCACTGTTTTCACCAATAGTGAACGTATTTGCCAGGCGTTATCCAGGCGCGAGCATATTAAGCTGATTAGCACTGGCGGTCTTCTCCAGCGCAAATATGCCTGCTATATCAATGCCCCGCTGGCAGCGCATCTTAAATCGATGGATATCGACTTGTTCCTGTTTTCCTGCGAGGGAGTGGATAGCGACGGAACGTTATGGGACACGCGCAGCTGGAATGCCGAATATAAAACGATGTTGCTCAAGCGATCAGCGCAGTCCTTGCTGTTGATCGACAAGAGTAAATTTGACCGGGTGAGTGAAGTCCGGATCGGTGAGCAGGCTGATGTGACCGAAATTATTAGTGAAGGCGAGCATACTTTAACGCCTTACAAATGCGGAGTTTTGTAGTTGTTTTCCAGCAACGCACGCGTGCACGACAAACTTTGCGCCTCTTCATATCTTAGTTTCTGATAAACCACTTCAAGCCGGGCAAGGATCTCGTTTTTCCACCGCGGCTGGTGGGCGATGATTTCACAGAGCACCGCTCCGTAAACTTCTTCTTTTACCCGCCAGGGAAAGATCTGGTGGCGGTTATGCCATTTCTGTTCAACCAGTGCCGAGGTGATATTGAGCTGGCTTTGGGTAAAGCGCGCAATATTTCCATTTTTAATTTGCACTAGTGCTGCAATATTTTCGCGTAATAAGGTGTTATCGGATTCTGCACCCACAGGTGAATCGGAACTGTGCAGAACCTCAGGAAGTTCGTCAGACATTGAGATTACTCGTCCAGTGAATAAAACATCGGCCAGCTTTTTTCCTGGGTGAGTTGATTGACCCAGATTTGCTGTGAATGGTGACTTATCTGCAATTCTTTATCTTCTATTAGCATTTGCAGGTCGGCAGGACTGATCTTTTCTTGCTCAATTAATTCATTTAATACGGTGACCAGCGCTTCAATTTTAAGCGCGCAAAATAATCGGTCTTTTAAATGTCGGTCGCTTTCTTCAAGCAGAGTATTTTTCGCCTGCCCAGCGTAATGATTTGCGCTAAGAACCGTTTTCTCGAGCGATAAAATATTATCCTGGGGATTTAGTGTTAGAGCGCTATCTTCTGCTAATGGTATAAATGCAACCTGCATAGCCGGAAGCATTCCTGGTACCATGTTTTTAGGTAACATTATAAATATCCTGTTATATCAATAGAATGAGATGCGTAGTCACCAAGAATAGCGTTGACAACATTTTGCCTCAAAATTACTATAAAAAAAACAGGAGTCCCCATGCAAAGTGTCTTTTATTCAATTGTATTAATACTATTGTTGCTGTGCGGCGTATTGATGCTAATGCGTGAAAAATCCCATTCCAGCGTCAACCCCATCCCTCAGGCTTCCCCTAAATTAAATTTCTCGCAGAGTGATGAACATGAAGATTACTTTGCGAAATTAATTTCAAAAATCACCCCTGATTATTATTGGCGAGTAAGCCATGAATATGCAGATTTTAACCACGCCACTATTAAGCGTATGAGTATCGATATGCTTAGCGCCGATCCCAAACTCTTTAGTGCCCAACGGCGATGCAGCGATTTAAATTCCGCTATCTATCGCTATTACGACAATCTCAGAAAACGTTGCACTGAGGGTGAAAAAGTCTCTTTTGCTGACATCGAAGTGCTGAACTTACGGCAGTGTTTTGATGAGTTCAGCCAGGATGCTTACCCAGCGCTGGTGGCACTGGTTTGGCCGCATTACCAGCGGCCGGAAGTCAGTCTCCACAATGTGTAAGCGCCATGCCAAACAGCCTGACTCAGTATCAGGCTGTTTTTAAAATAAAAAAAATAGAAGTCTAAAAATAGACCGATTCTCTCGTGGCTAAATTTCATACAGCGGTTATTATTTGCTCACCCAAAAGGAGTTGTTCGTCCCATTGCTAAAAATCAGCAATGGCTTGTTTCGCTGTATTTGCCAGTAGATGAAAGATATTTCTTATGCCTCGTTTAAAAAAATTAATTGCCGCAACTTTGTTTATTATTCCTGTTATTTTTAGTGCAAATTCCTTTGCTTTTAATATGCCAAAGGAATTTGCATCAATCGCAAGCCAGTCGCTTGCTAAGAAAGATGTGTTCTCTGAAAAAGGGAACTATATAAAGAATGATGATCACGGTAATACCAATAGTATTAAGTCTGCCATATTGGCACAATTTTCAAACTGGAAAGGAACGCGTTATCACCTTGGCGGTACGACACATCAAGGTGTCGATTGTTCTGCACTGATGCAGCATATATTTAGCGATTCATTCCATAAATCATTACCGAGAACCACAACGCAGCAAATAAAAAATGGGCAGCCTGTCAGCAAAGAAAAACTCGAGCCGGGTGATTTAGTCTTTTTTAGAACGTCGCCGGGGATGCGCCATGTTGGTGTTTATGTTGGCGATAACCAGTTTGTCCACGCCTCAAGCAGTGTCGGTGTCACCATGTCTTCTCTGGCGAACCGTTATTGGGTTGAACATTATGAAACCGCTCGCCGTTTAAACATGGTTGGTTAAATACAATTCTGGATTGCGGGTTTAATTTTATATTGATAATCACTACTATAGCGGCTGGTTTAAGATATTGGTTATTTTACTATGGGGTGCGCAAATATAATGATGGCGATGTATATTCATGACTTATGAATTAGCCGGTGATTATATTTTAATTTCCTACAGGGATTAGTATCAAATGAAACGAAATTTAATGCGTCAGATGACGGGTGCCGTAATCGCTGTAATGGTTGCTGGTACCTTGCTGGTTGGTTGCGATGCGAAACAAGCTGGAGAAGTTGAAATGAAATTTATTAATGTGGAAAAGGTCGCACTGGATTCAGGTCTGGTTAAGCAAGAACAAGCGTATCTCAAAGCAGTAAATGAAAATCTGCATAAAGGCCTGCAACTGGCAGAAAAGAATTATGCCACGCTGCCTGCAGATAAAGTCGCGGCCGCGCGCCAGGCAGATAAAAAAATTATTGCTCAGCAATGGCAAGGTCAGCAACGCGCCGCACGCCAGGTTGTGTTGGCAGCGGTAAAACAGGCAGCTGATGCCTATCGCACTGAAAAGAAAATTGCTGCCATTATGCCTATGCAGACTGCAGTTTCGGTTGCGCCGGAACTCGATGTCACCGCTGACCTGACCACCAAATTGAATGCAACCAAACTGGATTTTGGCAAAGTGCCTGAAATCACGGTTAAAGCGGCTGATACTGCAAAACCGGCAGTAGCAGCAAAGTAATTAGCAAATAATTATCCGCAAATATTGGGCTTCGCCTGCGTGTTCCGCGAAGCCCATTTTCGTTAATCCTTAACACTTTCACCTGCCTGATAACAGCCATACGACGATGCCCCGTCAGTTTCCTGTTAGAATGGCAAAATTGCCCCCGCAATGCCTGGATCAGCAGACAGGCCATAACTGAGCTGGCTTCCTTCACTTTTTAATATTCAGGAGCCAGATATGTCTGACCAACGTTTGTGGATCAAAAATCCCCGCGCAGTTTTTACCGCCAATTCGCAAGACGCCGCAGGTGGCGTAGTGATCGAAGGGGCAATCATTCGTGAATTAATTCCCCTGGGTGGCAAGCCCGCAGTTCCATGTGACTCTGTGTTTGATGCTCGCGAACTTGTCTTGTTACCCGGACTTATCAACACACACCACCATTTCTATCAGACTCTGACCCGAGCGTGGGCGCCGGTGGTTAACGTGCCGCTGTTTCCCTGGTTAAAACAACTCTATCCGGTTTGGGCGCGGCTTGATGCCGAAGCTTTAGCGCTGGCCAGTAAAGTGGCGATGGCTGAGCTGCTGCTTTCCGGTTGCACAACCACAACGGACCATCACTACCTTTTCCCGCAGGGCATGGAGGAGGCCATCGATGTGCAGGTTGATGTGGTGAACGAAATTGGCATGCGTGCCGTATTAACGCGCGGCTCGATGAGCCTGGGTGAAGATGACGGTGGGTTGCCTCCTCGCCACACAGTACAACAGGCCGGGACAATTCTGCGCGATAGCGAAAGATTGATTAAACGTTACCATCAGCGCGGGGAAGGGGCGTGGCTACAAATCGCGCTCGCTCCATGTTCGCCGTTTTCTGTGACCACTGAAATTATGCGGGATAGCGCCCAACTTGCGCAGCAAGAGGACGTGCGGCTGCATACGCATCTGGCTGAAACCATAGATGAAGAAAACTTCTGTCTGCAACGTTTTGGCTTGCGTACCGTGGATTATCTGGAAAGTGTTGGCTGGCTAAATGACCGAACCTGGCTTGCCCACGGCATCCATTTTAATGAGAGTGAAATTCAGCGCCTGGGGCGAGCGGGAGTCGGTGTCTGTCATTGTCCGGTCTCAAATATGCGTCTCGCATCAGGCGTGTGCCCGACGGTTGATTTGGAAAATGCCGGTGCGCCAGTTGGCCTCGGTGTTGATGGTTCCGCTTCAAACGATGCGTCAAACATCATGTACGAGGCGCGGCAAGCATTGTATTTACAGCGCCTGCGTTATGGCGCTGAAGCGATTACTCCGCACAGAGTGTTAGGCTGGGCGACGCGTGGCTCGGCAAAACTGATTGGGCGTAGTGATATTGGCGAAATTGCCGTCGGGAAGCAGGCCGATTTGGCGCTGTTTGCTCAGGACGAACTCCGCTTTAGTGGCAGCCACGATGCGATTTCAGCCCTGTTGTTATGCGGTGCAGAAAGGGCAGAACACGTGATGGTTGGCGGTAAATGGCGAGTGACCGACGGCAATATCGTCGGGTTGGATGTGCCGGATCTGATATCCCGGCACCGCAAGGCGGCGGCGAAATTAGTCGCTGATGTTTAACATTAATCCTCGGTAACTTCCTCGCCGCTTTTGCCTTTTCCCCAGGCGACGCGGCGCTGAAGCATTTTTTTCAGCGCCCGTCCGCTGGTATTCAACCAACCGGTTGGACGTGGATCGGCCAGCATACTCAGTGCGCGAGCGTAATCCAGCACCAGGCCTGGCGTCCACGCCATGGTTTCAGCCCGTTTACGCAGTTGCAGTGCGACCCAAAGTTCCGGCGTCGACATCAGTTTTCCCATCGCCATCCAGAAACCACGCTTTTGCCAAAGCCTGCCGACCGACCCCTCAAGTGCCGCTTCCAAAGCCCGCGCCACACTGCTCGAACAGTTTCGATAGGTCAAATTGTAGGATTCATTCTGGCGATAGCTTTCCCAAAACGCTTTTAGCCGTGCTTCGCTGTAATTACGGATTCGTACTTTTCTTGTGGATGGGCACCACTTTGCGGATTCCGTTGCGTAATCCGGCTGGAAAATCCCCGGCACGTTGTTTTCAGGCGTGGCCCGCAGCAGGCGGGCAAACTCATCTGGCGACTGGTCGATAAGCTCAGCAGGATAGAGGCTGATGTAAACCCCGCCGGGAGATTCCAGTGCGGCGTGACCAGTCGAGATCACGCCGTTGCGATCGACCGCTGCGATATAACGGCTGATCACCGGACGGGGGATCGCTTCTCCTGCGGCGGATCCGACGGGTGTCCAGACGTGAACCGTCAGCGCTCTTTCGTCATCGTCCGGTGGGCCGTCCCACTCCACAACGTCAGGCGGAAGATGGTCGGCTTCTGCCATAAATACTGAACCTTTAAGACCCGGATTCTCAGCGGCATTTTTAACGCGCATGGCGAGAATAAACAGGTTCCAGCCCGCAAATGCCAGGCCTAACCCGAGGCAATAAGGAACCGTTCCTTCATAGTTTGACGGCCAGGGCTGGAAGAAAAATATCGCCAGCGCAATTTCGGCAATGCCCCCCCACAAAGCGGGCCGCCATCGGCGATAACGCACCACCACAGCTGAAGCGATTTGCAGAGTGCCGTCGAAGAAAAACAACAAGCCAAAGATCACCGATAACACGAAGTTACCGTGGTGATGACCGGCCAGAATCAACAGCGCCGCAAGGGAAAATGCCGCGCCTTTAACGTAGCGCAGAATGCGTTGCCCACCCATACCGCTATGCGCGACCATCAATGTCGCAGCACCTTCAAACAGCAGCAGGCAGGCGAATGGCTCGATAGGGAAATAGAGCGAGCCATCCAGGGCATCAAGAAAAATGACTATTCCGGCAATAAGCGTAATCCAACCGAAACGACGCAACCCACGCCAGTGGGAACGCAAAAAATCAATGCCGAGCAGGATCATCGTAAGCCGCATCATGGGGAAGTTTCCGTCAATTGCTCCACCAAATATATAGCCCACCAGACTCAAGTGCGATACGAAGCGAATCGACATAACTTTGTGCTTTATGTCAAATTTAATGATTCATATTTTTTGATTAAAGATAAAAATATGAATGATTAATTTAGTTACCACGCTCACGATTTCATCAGAAACTGTTCTGTTGAAATGGATATTGCCAGCTCTGTTGCTAGTATCCTTTTGCAAGTCTTTCACCCGTAAGAGGATACAATGAAAAATAAAAATACCATTATTGTGAGTTGCTTTCTGACAGGAGTGGCTGTGTTGTACAGCGCGAAAGTGTTGGCTGCGGAACAAAGCAAAGACGTAAAAATCATTCGCGACGAGTATGGTGTTGCGCATATTTATGCCAACGACACCCACAACCTGTTTTATGGCTACGGCTATGTTGTTGCTCAGGACCGGCTTTTTCAGATGGAAATGGCACGTCGCAGTACTCAGGGTACGGTGGCGGAAGTGCTGGGTGACAAGTTTCTCAATTTTGATAAAGACATTCGGCTGAACTATTGGCCTGCCAGCATTCATGCCCAAATTGATGCTTTACCTGCTGAAGAAAAAGCTGTTTTACAGGGTTATGCCGATGGTATGAATGCGTGGATTGATAAGGTGAACGCCGAGCCTGGAAAGTTGTTGCCAAAAGAGTTTTCGACACTGGGTTTTAAACCGCAACACTGGCAGCCTTTCGATGTCGCGATGATTTTTGTCGGCACGATGGCTAACCGTTTTTCAGACAGCACCAGCGAAATTGATAACCTGGCGTTGTTTAACGCGCTGAAAGATAAATACGGTGACAAGCAGGGGATGGGGGTATTTAACCAAATCAAATGGTTAGTGAACCCTTCAGCCTCAACCACTATCGAACCAGAAGAACATCGTTATCCGTTCAAACTGGCAAACCAGGCCACGCAACTGGCTTATAACTTACCGCGTTTCGACCATACTCCTCCGATGTTCGAGCGTCTGGCAAAAGGCAATGATGGCGCTTTACTCACACTAACTCATCAGAAAAATCAGCAAGTAATTGGCGAACAGTTTGCTCACAGCGGCGCAAATGGGCTGGCGGGCTACCCAACCACCAGTAACATGTGGGTGATCGGCCAGAAAAAAGCGGCAGACGCTAAATCCATTATGGTTAACGGGCCGCAGTTTGGCTGGTACGCACCGGCTTACACCTATGGAATCGGCCTGCATGGCGCTGGATACGATGTGGTCGGGAACACGCCATTTGCCTATCCGGGCCTGGTGTTTGGGCATAACGGAAGCATTTCGTGGGGATCGACTGCCGGTTTTGGCGATGACGTCGATATCTTTGCGGAAAAACTTGATCCTCAACGCCCTGATTATTATCAGCGTCACGGGCAGTGGGTGAAAATGCTTAGCCGCAGTGAAACGATCAACGTTAAAGGCGGGACACCGGTTTCGTTCACGATCTATCGCACGGTACACGGCAACGTCATCAAAAACGACCCGCAAACCTCAACGGCTTACGCAAAATCTCGAGCCTGGGAGGGAAAAGAAGTCGCTTCATTGCTGGCGTGGACGCATCAAATGCAGGCGACAAACTGGACGCAATGGACGAAACAGGCGGCAAATCAGGCCTTAACCATCAACTGGTATTACGCGGATAAACAGGGGAATATCGGCTATGTTCACACTGGCGCGTACCCGCAGCGTAAACCTGGGCACGACCCACGCCTGCCTGTTCCTGGAACCGGTGAATGGGACTGGGATGGGATTTTGCCGTTCTCCAGCAATCCGCAAATCTACAACCCGAAATCGGGTTACATCGCAAACTGGAATAATGCGCCAGAAGCAGGTTATCCGGCCTCGGATCTTTTTGCTTTCCTGTGGGGGAGCGCCGATCGTGTCGATGAGATAAAAAAATTGATCGACGCACAGCCGAAACTCACGCATGAGCAGGCATGGGATATTATTGCCAAAACCAGCCGCCAGGATCTGAATCTGCGCCTCTTCCTGCCTTCTATCGAACAGGCGGTTAAAGCGTTACCAGCTGACGATCCGCGTCGCCAGCTTGCGGAGATCCTCGCAAATTGGGATGGCAACAATCAAATGAATGCCGACGGCAAAACTTATCAGCATCCGGGGTCAGCAATTTTGAACGCGTGGCTGACCAGCATGCTGAAACAAACGCTTGTTGCCGCTGTGCCTGCACCATTTAATAAGTGGTACAGCGCCAGCGGCTATGAAACCACACAGGATGGCCCAACCGGCTCACTGAATATCAGTGTCGGAGCCAAAATTCTGTATGAGGCATTGCAAGGAACGCGTTCACCAATCCCGCAAACGGTTGATCTTTTTGGTGGAAAACCATCGGATGAACTGATCAGAAATGCGTTGCAGGATAGCTGGCAGCAGCTATCACAACGTTATGGCACTCAAGTTGCTAGTTGGAAAACTCCGGCGATGCCGCTGACCTTTAGAGCGAATAACTTCTTTGGCGTGCCGCAGGCCAACGCCGATGAAGCGGTGCATCAGGCGGAATACCAAAACCGTGGTACTGAAAACGACATGATTGTTTTTGGTGCGAAGGGAGATGAAGTGCAAGCGTGGGATGTGGTTGCACCTGGCCAAAGTGGCTTTATCGCTCCAGACGGAACGCCTGCGAAGCACTATCGCGATCAACTGGAAATGTATCAGACGTTTGGCCGAAAACCATTATGGCTAAACAGCGCAGACGTGAACGCCCATAAAGAGTCTGAAGAGGTAATTCAAGTCGTGCAGTAGTTAATTATTAGTACAGCCAAAATAGCGCGTGATGGCTATTTTGGCTGTGGTTTATCCTGTCATGTTTTGTCATTTGTCCTCACACTCTTGCATTATTGCCATCGCTACGGCTAAAAAAGAGGGCGAAGCCCGTGCCAATTTCTAGTGTTTTGATTTTGCTGAAATCAAGCTGTGGGTTTTTCCGTACTCATTTAAATTGAAGATAGATCTCATTTTTTAAAGGTTACATACTCCAACATTGAAACTGAAAAGATGTAGAAGTATATTCAAACCGTTGTTTCAAAATTTATTTTGACTTGGTTGAATGGGTTCAGGTCTTGCTATTAATGCCACCGCTAAAAGTTGTGCACCTTTACCTTGAACAGGATTACCGTGGCAAACAGGCAGTTCAAGCTATTTTATGACTTCACAGGATGAAGATATGACAACGTTAAAAATAGGCGCACGCGGACATGATCTTATCGATCAGACTCCAGAAGGGATTATTGCTTATGCGCGCCAGGCGGGGATTGACGGACTGCAACTGGCGGTACACAGGAGCTGGGTCGAGGCCTGGCAGGCTCGTGATATCGACACGATGGTCGCCAATATTCAACAGCTTCAGCAGGCCGGTATTTCCATCTTTCTGCTGGCCAGTTACTTCAACCCTGCTCATTCAGATACAGACTTCTTGAAGAGTGAGATGGAGCGCGTGCGTTTTAATATCGAACTTGCTCGCCGCTGCAATGTCGGCGTCGTGGGCAGTGAGACTGGCTCTCTGAACGACAATGACTGGACCTGGCATCCGGATAATCACAGCGCGGCCTCCTTCAAGAAAGTGGAGCGGACCTTTGAGCAGTTAAAACCCGAACTGGAGCAGGCAGGTTGTGATTTTCTGGTCGAGGCGGTCAAAGATCATATTATTTATGACGCCAATTGTCTGGCGAGCCTGAACACGCGATTGGGCGATAATTTCAAGGTGACTCTTGATCTGGCCAACTTGCTGGATGCGGACAATGCCGGGAACTGGCGTGAGATCTTAGTCGATTTTCTTAGCCAGCATGGCGAGCGCATCCGATTGTTCCATTTCAAGAATTTCATCTTGCAAGGGCGAGACAAGATTCCGACGAGCCTGGAACATGGCCTGATTGATTATGTTGAGGTGTTGGCTGTGCTGGAACAGCGCCAACTGGCTCATATTCCGATCATTGTTGAAGAACTGACCGGCGACCCGCTGTTAGAAAGTGTGGCTTACCTGCGCCGCTTGAGTCAGTGATTCATGGTTTAGAGATAGGATTTTTCACGGCACGTGGCGCCTGGACGCCACGTTTTCCATAACTCAGCGGGGAGTCAGTTATTCGACTCGCTCATCGCTTCATTTCGGTACTGGGCAGCAGCAGTTATGAGTTGCTCCAGCCGTTTTTCCACCAGACTACCGTTAACACGTATTTCCAGGTGATGTTGTGTTCGTTCGCTACCTGGACAAATTTCTCGTCTTCCGGTTTCCCGCTGTCGGGGTTGATGCGTGAGGTGGTGTGCCGCCAGGCTTTGTGCATCCCGCGATGCGACCTGGCCATGCTGCTGTTGCTGGTAGGCCTCACTTTCCATTACGTCATTCACCCAGGTCTGGCGGCGGGTGATATTGAGGTTCTGGTCATAGGTGAAGCGTTCTTCGCGCATCGGCACACTGCTG